>Ga0207645_10004146_pt1 | contig 10777 bp, 7 predicted proteins | sample KBSM53metaG_FD_184331 | JGI IMG/M metagenome (GOLD analysis project Ga0207645, IMG submission 184331) | Miscanthus rhizosphere microbial communities from Kellogg Biological Station, Michigan, USA - KBS M5-3 metaG (SPAdes) (version 2) | ecosystem: Host-associated > Plants > Roots > Rhizosphere >...
ATGTCACCGGCCCCGTTTGCAGTCACTTTCACTTTGCCGCCGCCCGCGCTCACTTCGACAGTTTTGTTTTCGAGTTCAGCCTGAGTCCTGGCCATTTGCGCCTGCATCTTCTGGGCCTGCTTCATCAATTTGTTTAGATTCATAGACTGCGTCAGCGGCGCGCCCGGCGGTCGCGCCCTACCTTCTTCCCTGGTTAATTCGAGCGTTGAATATTTCGAGGGCGTCCTGGATGAGCGGATCATCTTTGAACGATTCAGCCGGCCCCGGCGGTCCGGAAGCAGTCCCGACAGCTTTCGGGGGCATAATTCCCTCCTTCGCCACAAATCTGACCGACCAATCCCGCCCACTTGCGTCTCTTAGGAGCGTTTCCAGGTGGCGGCGATTATTTGCACTGGCCAGCGCCTCAACTTTTGACCGGTCATCCGGCGAATGCCCGAGCAAAAAATGGCGGCCATCGATTCCAATCGGGTGGATTGCTTCGCTTAACGTTCGCAGAAATCCTCTCCCCGGAATTTTCGCCAGAACCCTCTGCCATAATTCAGCTGCATCCGGCTGGTTTGGTGGGGCAGTTTCAGCAGCACGCATTGTTTCTGATTTGCTGTAGCCAGGCTCCGCGCCCCCGGTTTTCTGCGCGGCTTTTACGGGACTGGCATCACCCACGCCGGCGGCAGATTTCACCGCCGGCGCGGCCTCGCCACGGCGAGCAGGCTGTGGTCGCGCCGTACCAGAATCAACAACCTCACCATCGCGGAGCTGCCCAAGTTTTTCAATCACCTCATCCAGTGTCGCTTGTCCTAGGCTCTGAATTGCCCTGATGATTGCGACTTCAAAATGGAGCTTCTTGTTTGGCGCCCATTTCATTCGACCTTCGGCGGCCGCCAATTGATCGATCAGCTCGAGCAGACGATCGGTCGTGATCAGTTCGGCATGCGCTGCGAGAGATTTTTTCAAATCAGGGTCGATATCTTCGTCCAGAACGTCCGGTTTCGCTTTGAACACCAGCAGGTCGCGCAAGTAAACGATCAAGTCCGACATGAGCCGCATCATATCCTTGCCGCTTTCGCACTGCTCGTAGAGGAGCTCCAGCGCGCCGGGTGTTTCGCCGCGCAAAATCTGCCCGGTAAGATCGACAACGGTTTGTTCGGCAGTGAAGCCGAATACGTTCAGGACATCACTTTCACTGATTTTTTCGCCGCAGAATGCAACCAGCTGATCGAGCATCGATTCGGCATCGCGCATGCCGCCTTCCGCGCCACGGGCGATCGCATGCGCGGCCGCGGGCTCCAGCGTGATTTTTTCCTTTCCAGCAATGAGTTGGAGGTGCTGCGCGATCAGATTTGCCGGAATGCGGTGGAGATCGAAGCGCTGGCAGCGGCTCAAAATGGTTGGCAACACTTTCTGCGGCTCGGTGGTGGCGAAGATAAATTTCACGTGTGCGGGCGGCTCCTCGAGTGTCTTCAGAAGCGCGTTAAACGCCGCTGCCGACAGCATGTGCACTTCGTCGATGAGGTAAATTTTGTAACGGCCTTTGGCCGGGGCATACCGGACATTCTCGCGAAGTTGGCGTACGTCTTCGACGCTGTTGTTGCTCGCGCCATCGATCTCGATCACATCGAGACTGTTGCCGGCGGCAATTTCACGGCAGTTGTCGCATTTGCCGCACGGCGTGGCAGTCGGGCCGTTTACGCAATTGAGTGATTTCGCCAAAATACGGGCAGTCGATGTTTTGCCGATCCCGCGCGGTCCAACGAAAAGATAAGCATGGGCCAGCCGATTCTGGGCGACCGCATTTTTCAGGGTGCGCGCGACGTGGGGCTGACCGACCAGATCGTCAAAAGTCTGGGGCCGATATTTTCGGGCAAAAACCTCGTAGCTCACACGCTTAATCTAATGCGCGAATCGAACGCACGGAAACAGAAAAGAATTGTAGAACAGGCGCTCCGCCTGCCAAGTTTGCAGCGGCAACCGGAGCCGTTGCCTTACAATGTTCATTGACGCTTTTTTGATTGAGCCTTGGGCGTTGAACGTTGAGCGTTGGACGTTTATTCCATGTTCAAAGCGTCCACAGCCAGTTTGAGCTTCGTGCTCGTGCTCACCTGCCGCGCCGTAGCCTTGTGCGCAGGCGGGCTGCTAGTAATCGTGTCCGATGCCTCTGCGCGCGAGCCGGAGAAATCTCCGCCAACAAGATCGACATCGGAAGCCGGTCAAATTCGCGCACGCGATCTCGGCATTCCGTTTGAAGGGACGCCGGGAAAATTTAACGCGATCACGGATGTCCCTGGTGTCGCGGTTGGCTATACGACTCTGATCAGCGGCGAAGGAAAACTCGAGGTTGGTAAAGGCCCGGTGCGCACCGGTGTTACGGCGATCCTGCCACGCGGGCGGGCATCAATTAATGATCCGGTTTACGCCGGATACTTCAGCTTGAATGGCAACGGCGAAATGACCGGCACCGCGTGGGTTGAGGAAAGCGGCTTTTTGGAGGGACCAATCATTATAACGAACACGCATAGCGTCGGACTGGCGCGTGACGCAGTGATTGCCTGGCGCGTCAAACAAGGATCAGCCGATACGACCGGCTACTGGTGGAGCTTGCCTGTTGTGGCCGAGACTTGGGACGGCTGGCTTAATGACATTAATGGTTTTCACGTCAAGGCGGAAGATGTCTGGCACGCAATCGATTCGGCTCACGACGGCCCGATCGAGGAGGGAAGCGTGGGCGGCGGGACCGGCATGATCTGCTACGAGTTCAAAGGCGGAAACGGAACTGCCTCGCGCAAGATCGATATCCGTGTTTCGAAGAATCTTCCGGTTCGAAATTTTGTGGTCGGCGTGTTTTTACAGGCGAATTTTGGTCGCCGCCCGCAACTCACGATTGCTGGCGTTCCGGTTGGCAGGGAAATTCCCGGTGAAGTTTACAAGCAAGAGAGCGGCTCGTGTATCGCTGTGGTCGCGACCGATGCGCCGCTGTTGCCAAATCAATTGAAGCGACTTGCCCGCCGGGTGTCGCTAGGTCTTGCCCGGACGGGAACGACCTCGGGAAACGGTTCCGGGGATTTGTTCGTCGCCTTTTCAACGGCGAACCCGAACGCTGCGAACCCAGATCAAATCACACATAACGTGCAAACCATTCCCAACGATCTCATGGACCCGCTCTTCACGGGCGTGGTCCAAGCCACGGAAGAAGCGGTCGTGAATGCGCTGATCGACAACCACCCCATGACCGGCCGCGACAATCATCGCGTCGAAACGCTACCGCACGATCGTCTGCGCGAATTGTTGAAGAAATTCAATCGGCTCCGCTGAACGAGCGTTCCCACCGCCAATGGCGGATGCTATCGGAGCGCTTTCTCTACCGACGTCGGATCGTCGAGCAGAATCCATTCGATGACCGAGACTGGCAGGCTGCCATTTTTGATCAGGTCGTCGTGGAATTGGCCGAGCCGGAAGTTTTCGCCCTGTCGATCTTTGTAACGCCCCAGCAGATTCATGATCTGCCATTTCCCAATAATATAGCTGATCTTTTGATGCGGATTTGAAGCGGCGCCGGCCGCTTCGCCTTCGGCGGCTTCGCGATCGAGTCCGCCTGCCTCCATAAAATATTTGACCGCCTCCTCGAAGCTCCAGCGACCTGTATGGAGATTTACATCCACTCCAATGCGTGCCGCGCGATAGCGCGACAGACGGAGGATTTGCCCCTGCGCCGGGGAGTTGTCTGGATAAAGCCCCGTCTTCATCAACATTTCTTCGCCGTAAAGGGCCCAGCCTTCGACAAACACGCCATCCTGGTGTTGGCGCCGGATCTCGTCGCTCAAATGATTTGCGATTGAGAGCTGAAGAAAATGACCGGGAATTCCTTCGTGCCCGAGAATCGGTCGTGGATCTTCAATTGCCGCGCGAATATAAAAATTCTTCGACTGCGGATTGTACGTCGGAATAAAATAAAAGCCGGTTGGATCTTTATCGTAAAGACCAGGAGGATTCATGAAACCGCCGGGACTGGTTGGCTTGAAAGCTTCTGGCAACTGTCGGATTCGGAACGGCCCAAGGTAATCAGGCAGCGACACGAGATTATGTTCCTTCAGAAAGCTAATCATCTCCGCTTCGCGGCTCTCGTAAGCGTTGAGGAAGGATGTTTGATCGGGCGGAACGTTCGCGCTCCGCTTTGGATCGGGATCGGCCAATTTCGGATCGGGAAGAAGTGCTTCCAGCGCGCGATAACGCGCCAGTTCAACGCGTCCGATCATCTCGACTTTCGCGGCATCGAGAGGGAGCAATAGCACGTGCTTGAGATAATAATTATAGTTCGCTTCGCCCATCGGTGAGAAATCCACCATCTTCGGCAGCCGTTTCTCCAGTTCGTCGGCATAACCGTGCAGTGCTGTGAGTGCGGTATCCCGCGATTTGACCAATTCTTGATGCTCGTTTGGCGCAAGATCGACATCGAGCGCCATTAGGCTTTGGTTCACGAGCGGATCGATTGCGCGCGCGGATTGGATGGCGAGTTGTGCGTACAGCTTTACCGGATTCTGCAAATTGCTCAGGCCTTGCTTGAGCAGCGCTGGCATTTGCTTTAAGCGCGCCGTCGCAGCCAACGCTCGTTTCCGCGGCGTGTCGTATTCCTTTTTCAGCAATGAGAAAATGCCACTCGTGCACTCACCGACGTACAACTGCGGATTCGTTCGCTCGAATTTCAGGACGCGATTGCCGAAATCGACCTCTTCGAGTTGAGCACGGAAAAGGATTGCATCAATGCGCTCCTCCTTCGGCCAGTCATCGGTTTTCATAGCCCGGACTTTCCCGAGAAGCGAGCGGACATGTTGCTCACGCTCTGCAATTTTTGCCGGCAAATAATCGGTCAGCCGGTCATCCCAGGTGTGCAGTCCGGCATCGCTGCTTCGGACCGGATAGTTCTCGTTTCGCCAGGCATAGTAGTCGTTGGCCATTTTGTGCAAAGCCGCGACTGCAGCGCTTACTTTCTGATTTTTAAAAGTGTCCTCATTTATTCCAGGAGTGGACTTCGTGATCAGCGCCTTGTTTGAGACGTCCGGAGTCCGCCCAGACGGGGACTGCGCGCGCATTGCGCGCAAAGCGAAGAGTAAAACGCCAGCGATAATGAAAATACTCAGTGACTTCACAACGCCAATTGTAATCGCTCCGACCCGATGAGGAAGTGCAATCCGAAATGTTGAGCAGGCAGCTGGCCCTTGCCCGGACTGCAAATGTGATTTAGTTGATAGGCAGGCAATGGAGTTTGCCTTCCCAATCAGGGAAAACTGCCCTGACAATTTTCAGAGCTAATGACTCCTGGACGCGCAATTACGCGTGACAGGAGTTTTATTATGCTCAGTTACCTTTTAGTTGGAATTGGCGGCGCGATTGGCAGTGTTGCCCGATTTTGGATGTCTGGACTGATTGCCACCCGTTTCGGGCAAACTTTTCCGCTGGGAACGCTCGTTGTGAATGTCACGGGCTCATTTGTAATCGGCCTGTTCGCCGCGTTGAGCGAGGCGGAAGGACGCTGGCTGGTTAATCCTTCCTTTCGCCAGTTCTTTATGATCGGCGTCTACGGCGGCTACACGACTTTCTCGTCCTTCAGTCTGCAAACCCTTGCCCTGGCCCGGGAAGGTGAATGGTTTCACGCTTCCTTCGCCCTCTGTCTTTTTGCTGTCTGGCTCGGATACTTCACGATTGCTTTGATCACCAAGCCGTAGGAGGAATCATGCAAATCCCCAGAGACGCCATGTTGCTGCGAATCTTCATTGGCGAGAGCGACCGATTGGAGCATCAACCGCTTTATGAAGCGATTGTCATGAAAGCCCGCGAGCGACATCTCGCTGGCGCGACCGTCTTGCGTGGCCCGATGGGTTTTGGAGCAGCCAGTCGAATTCACACCGCCAAGATTCTGCGATTGTCAATGGATCTGCCAATCGTAATCGAGATCGTCGATAGCGAGGAGAAACTGAATGAGTTTCTTCCCGATTTGGAGCACATGATTGGCGGGGGGCTCGTTACCTTGGAAAAAATCAACGTGATTCATTACCGCCACAACAAACCGGATTGAGTCGGACGTCGAGCGCCGCAATCACACTCTGGGGATCGCCGGCGTGCCTTCGGTTTCAATCAGCGTTCTCCAATTCAGCCAATATCTGCTGCTTCAAATGTCGACGCGCAGCCTTTTTAATCGCACGCCGCTGCGCTGCCACCTGTTCCTTCTCCGCTTGGCGTTCTCGCCGTGTTCGTAGCTCCGTGGCATGCGGAAGGTGCCTGATCTTCGGCCGATGCGCGCCGATTTTTCGCGCTTTTGGTTTTGCGTACGGATCCACGAAGACGGCCGGAAGGAGAGCTTTAAGATATTCGTGTCGATTCGTGGTTAGGAATGAAGAATCTCGCACAGAGTGCGCATTGTTACCGCGGGGTGATTCCCTCAGCGAGATCGATGTGAAAGTTTTGTTTCATTTTCAACTCGCCGAAACTCATCTCGGCAGTGTAATCGCCGGCTGGCAGCAGCCGCTTCGGATCGTCGCCACCGTACTCAATGCTGACGTCTTTGGTTGGACGCAGATCCCAATTCAATCGTGTGAAACCGGGCGCGCCCGGCGCCTTTAGGTTGGCCACTGGCTGCCCGGTTGATTTACTGACCGCGATCTTGATTTCGTCCCCGGTAAATTCCCTAACCCAAACCGTGAACAGCGCACCTTCCGGCGGATTCGCGCCGCGGTAAACACCTTTACCATTCGAATCCGCGTATCCCGATTGAAGATAGGCGCCGGTCACCGAGCGGACGCTAAACAAATTGGCCGGTTTCACCGCGACCTCCGGTGTGAACTCGCGAAAGGGAACGGTGTCATCCAGAATGGCAATGCTCCGGCCATGTGTGCCAATCACCAAGTCGGATGTGCGCGGATGAATCTGCAAATCATCAACGCGCACCGCGGGAACGTCGCCGATACGAATCCATTGTGTCCCCTGGTCGAACGACGCAAATACTCCGAAGTGCGTGCCGGCGTAGAGTAACTTAGGATTCACCAGATCTTCGCGCACGACTTCGACCGGCACGTTCGCTGGAAGATCGCCAACGACCGGCTGCCATGTCTTGCCCAGATCGGCCGTGCGCAAGATCATCGGGCGATCGTCTCCGGCGCGATACGCGCTCGTCGCCACGTAAGCCACGCTTGCATCGGCGTGAGAGGGTTCGATGCGTGTCACCCATTGCCCGCGCGCGGGCTCGGGTAGGTTATCAGTTAATTCCGTCCATTTACCGCCATCATTCTCGGTGACCCAAAGACGGCCATCATCGGTTCCGGCCCACAATACTCCGGCGCGCTTGGGCGATTCCGCGAGTGAAAAGATGACCCCGTAATTTTCCGCGCCACTGCCAGTGGCAGTCGTCCGCGCGGGATCGTTGTGGGTCAAATCCGGGCTAATCATTGTGTATTTTTCCGCGCGATCGGTTAACCGGAAAACGTGATTCCCGGCCAAATAAAGCACGCCCGGTTTATGGACGCTGCCGATTAACGGCGAATTCCAATGGAACCGATATTTCGGCTGGCCCTCGTGCGGTTCCGGGCGCAACCGTCGCAATTCGCCATTGCGCAAATTGATCCGATGCACTTCGCCCTCCTGGCTTTCCGCGTAAAAGAGATCGCGATCAGAGGGATCGAATACGACATAAAAACCATCGCCACCGGCCAGGCTAATCCAATCTGAATTGCGAATCCCTTCCTTGCTTTGCACGCCGCTGGGACCGACCCAATTTTCATTGTCCTGAAGACCGCCAGCGATGCGAAAGTACGGTTTCGTATCGTCGAGAGTAACCCGGTAAAATTCGCCCGCCGGGATGCGGTTGAGATGATCCCATCCTTTTCCGGCGGCGAAATTTTGGTAGACGCCGCCATCCGTCCCGAGCAACAACCGCTGACATACCGGCGGTTTGGGTGGCTTCCCTTTGTCTTCCGGTTTCGGCGGTTTCGGCGGCGGCACGGTGCCGGGTTGAATTACGAGGGCATGACAATCGGCATGGACTTTCTCGGAAAGATCTTCTCGAAAATTCTTACCGCCGTCATCCGAAACCAGCAATGCGTACTGGAGCAGATAAACACGCTGATCGTTCGCCGGATCGATGCGGATCTGGCTGAAATAAAACGGACGCGGATTAATTGCGCTTACGCGAATCCACTTTTCGCCTCCGTTTTCGGAGCGGAATACGCCGCCGCTTTTGCTGCGCATCTCGTCGATGCTGCTGGCGCCGCCTTCATAACTTTCCACCTCCGCCATGACAACGCGTGGATTGCTTGCGCTTACCGCAAGGCCGATACGACCCGTTTGCGCCGGTAATCCATCTGCCAGTTTCTTCCAGCTCGCTCCGCCATTGGTGCTTTTGAAAATTCCGCCCAGATCGTGGCCGCCGGTCAGACTGGGGCCGGACGTAAAGCTCCATGGATTACGCTGCCGGGGATAGAGCGCGGCGTACACAATTTCGGGATTCGAGGGGTCCAAGGCGACATCGCAACAACCGGTCCGCGTATTATCAGGCGCTCGTGCTTGCAAGATAAGCTTCCAGGTCTTGCCGGCATCAGTCGTCTTGAAAAGGCCGCGCTCGCCGCCATCGGCCCACAGATGGCCGCTCGCCGCGACGTATGCCACTTCCGGTTTCGATGGATGAACCACGATTCGCCCAATGGCGCGACTCTCCTTTAATCCGACGTTCTGCCAATTTTCGCCTTCGTCCGTAGAACGATAAACGCCGTTCCCCCAACCGGAAGAATTGCGATCGTTCGCTTCACCCGTGCCGACCCAGATCACGCTGGAATCGGAAGGCGCCACAGCAACGGCCCCAATCGAGAGAACAGGTTGCTTGTCGAAAATCGGATCGAACGATACGCCGTTATCCTCCGTTTTAAACACGCCGCCGTGCGCCAGCCCGACGTAAAAAACGAACGGGTTATGCGGATCGAGCGCGATATCCGATACGCGACCGCCCATCACCGCGGGGCCGATCGATCGCGCCTTTAAATTTTTGAAAAGGACATCTGTGAGTTGCGGCGGCGTCGGGGCAGGGGAGGGCGACGGACTTTCGGGCGCGGTCAAAGGCGGTGTCGTGCTTTCCGGCGAAGAAGCGGAGGAGGCCGCAGGAGAACTGACCGGCGATGGTTTCGCTTGGGTGCGATGAGGCGGATCCTCCTGCCCCGAAAGAGAAAACGTCATCCACAGTAAAAAAAACAACGCGCAATGAACTGAGAAAAAACGAGAAGTGGTCATATCAGTAGAATACTAATTATCAGATTCCGCCCGATATCGTTTGGCATTAACCACGAATCAACACGAATTCGCACGAAGGCGGCAGTGACCAATAGACTGGGAAGACGCTCATGGATTCGTGTTTATTCGTGTCCATTCGTGGTTGAGATTCACGAAATCAAACTGGGCGGTGAGGGTTTCGAACCCCCGACCTACTGGGTGTAAACCAGCCGCTCTACCACTGAGCTAACCGCCCTAAATTATTCGACTTTAGCGGAAGACATCGTGCTGAGCAAAGTGAGAGCGACAATACATCGCGGGTGAAGTATCGGGCCCTCGAATAAGACTGTGCCGCCGGATGGTTTCCGGCAAGATTCGTGCAAGATTGACGGCGTGACTGTGCTCACATCAGCGGAAGGAGACTAACGTAATGAACACGAAAGTTGGGAACGTTATTGTGGTGGAACTGGGAATCCTAATTGTGATCCTGGCTTGGATGGCGTTCTCCAATTTGTCACGGGTCAAACGACCCATGCCGGCAGAAGAGCAGGAGCCGGCTGATAGCTCGTTTGCGACCGTCACGTCGTTCCCGCGGCCGGTAAATCCGCGGTACTTCACTGCCGATTACTTTACCACTCGGCAAAGGCGACAGTTGGCGGCGCACCAACAGGCTCAGACGCTTCAGTACGAAACGATGCAATACGATCAGCAGCTCGCCCCGGCGCCTGACACCAGCGGCGAGGATTACGATAGCGTCACCAGCGGAACTTCCCCCTATGACGCCGGGGTTTATCCGGAGCCGGTAACTTCACCAGATAGCTTTGCCTGGCCGTACGATCCAGTCCTCGGATATCCTCCGACGAGCGAGATCTTCGTCATTTCCAACGCCCAAGCTTTTGCGCGCCGACAAACGCCTCGCTTTGCTCGGCCACGCATGACGATGGTGCATCGGCGGCCGCCGCCACGCGGTGGCGGGGCGCAATTTCGGGCCCCGGGTCGCGCTTTCGACCTTCACCCGCGCGGTGGGAGTGTAATTCCACCTCGCACTGCCAACCCTCGCTCCTTTCGACCAAGCGCGGGCTTGCGGCTTCGCTGAAGTCGTTAGGCCGGAAGAGAGAAAACAAGGCGGAGCCGCCGGCTCGTGGCGGTTATCGAATCTCGTGATACCACGGACAGTCCTTAACAATCGGTAAAGCCGCGTAGCCCAAACAAGCAGCAGCATTTCACAACAGTTATGAGCAAATGAACTATTGACCGCCACGCGGTGAATAGTTCTTCGCTGAAAGATTGGTCCAGCGCTTATTCCCATCCGGGAATGACGGCCGGACGAACTCCCGGAGACAAGATATCTTTCCCGAGTTACGGGATCGAGTGGCCCCTGTTGGTCTGCACCGACTGCAGATCCGGCCTGTCGATTATACCGTTCAGATTGATATCGTCGCGGAAGTTGGCGGCAGTGATCGGCTGGCCTCTGTCGGCCTGAAGCTGTTGCTGGTCCGGTCTGTCAACGATGCGATTGGCGTTCACATCGGCCGTT
>Ga0207645_10004150_pt1 | contig 10772 bp, 8 predicted proteins | sample KBSM53metaG_FD_184331 | JGI IMG/M metagenome (GOLD analysis project Ga0207645, IMG submission 184331) | Miscanthus rhizosphere microbial communities from Kellogg Biological Station, Michigan, USA - KBS M5-3 metaG (SPAdes) (version 2) | ecosystem: Host-associated > Plants > Roots > Rhizosphere >...
GAAAAGCGAAAGGTGATGTCGGGTGCGATGGAAGAAAAGGCGGCGAGAACAAAGAAGGCCGCCCCGAAACCCAGCCAGGCCGGTCCGGTCCACAACGCGAGTGCAGAGAGCGTGATTGCCAAGAAAAGCGACAAGGCACTGCCGAGAATCCAGACGTGAGAAAGGCGCACAGCTTTTTCGATCCGGGCGCCGTGATGGAGCGTTTCAACGGGATCCATTGCGGCCGCTGCGCCCGCCGGCAACCAGGCAGCAGCCACGACTGAGGCGAAGCCGAGCAGCAAAGCGCTGCTCCAGATCCAGGGCGAAACGACGACCTGCTCCACACTGAGCAGGACATAGAGCGACGAAATTGTTGCCGCAACCGTTCCGACGAACCAGCGGGCGAGCAAATATCCGCCGGCCATCCCGACCGCGATGCCAACCGCTCCGAGGACGGCGGCCTCGCCGAGGAAGAGCCAGCGTATTTCACGGCGCGTTACGCCTAATGATCGCAAGATTCCAATCTCGCTGCGCCGTCGGACGACAGAAGCTTCGATCGTGTTGTAGATCAGGAACATTCCGACGAGGAGCGAGACAAGGCTCATGGCCTGGAGATTAAGCTGGAAGCCCGCCAACATCTTTTCCACTTGTTCCCCACGCCGGGCTGGCGCCGCGACTGTGATATCTGGAGGAAGGCTCTTCTGCAGTTCGGCCGCGATCTTGGCCGGATCACTCCCATTTGTGAGGCGAAGCGAGACGGAGTCGAGCGTGGCGCGCCGTTCGAGGAGTTCCTGGGCCCAGCCGATATCCATCGCCGCGAAATGCGGATTGGGATTCGCGCCTGTTCCACTGGTCCGCAGGAGGAAACCGATCCTCAGGCGTTTCGTTTCGCCATTGATCTGGGCGTCGATTTCATCACCGGTGTGAAGGTGGTGTTGCCGCGCCAGTTCCTCGCTTACCGCGACGGTTCGCGGTCCGCGCAGCCATTGTTGGAGATCGAACTGCCGCGTTTGAAAATCAGTCAGGTCAAAAGTCCGAAATGGCTCGTTCGTCAGGACGTCGATTCCCAACAGGTCGAGATATTCGCCAGGAAAAGCGGGCAGGGTCAGAAATCCGCGGACAATCGGAGTCGCGGCGGCGACCCCAGGGTGTCGCGCGATTTTGGGAAAGAGGTCGTCTGGCAAATTGCCGGCCGTCGCGCTCACCTCGAGGTGGGCTTTCCCCGCCACGACATCGACGCTTGCCTCGAAAGCGCGGTTGGCGCTGTGGTTGGCGATCTGGATCGCGAGATAAAGCGCGACCCCGAGTGCCACGGTCGCGACGTTAAGGATGCCGAGCAACGGATGGTGCGCCAGGTAGCGGAAAACGTGGCAGCGAAAGAGACGGAGGTACTGCGTGCTCAAGTCTACCAAAGATGCTCAGAAAACATCTGGCCGCGAGCGCTCCAGCCTGAGATGGATCTTTCCCGGGCGGCGAAATTTTCGTTTAAATGCAAACGATGGCGAACATGGAATCACTCACTCGCCCGGTCTTTTTGCCCGTCATTCTCGGCACCGCGCGGCAAGGCCGTCTGAGTGAAGCTCCCGCGCGGTTTGTCGTTGAACAGGTCTCGCGGCGCCCGGAGGTGGAAACAGAGTTGATCGACATCCGAAACATCCCGCTTCCGGTCGATGACGCGGGCGAGGCGATCAAAGACTCGAAGTTTTCTACGACGGTCAGCCGCGCGGATGGGCTCATCCTCGTCGTGCCCGAGTACAACCATAGCTTTCCCGGACTGCTCAAGCATGTGCTCGACAGCAACCTCAAGGAATACATACACAAGGCGGTGGGAGTGTGCGGCGTTTCGGCTGGGCCGTTCGGTGGCGCGCGGATGATCCAGAATCTGCAGCCTGTCCTGCGCGAATTGGGCCTGGTTATGATCTTTACCGACGTTTACTTCGGCGCGGCCGGCAAATTGTTTGACCCGGCGACGGGCGATATCATTAATCCGGCCTATGCGCGACGTCTCAAAGCGTTCATTGACGAGCTGGTCTGGATGGCGCGGGTCTTGCGCTGCGGGCGAGAGAACCTCCCGGCAGCCTAACGAGTCATGAAGGCTAACTCACTTTCGCTCTGGATGAAGGTTGCGGACAAAGTTCGGCGAGGCGGAATGGCCGCATTCCGCGGGATTGAGATGACAAACGGGGCACGCGATTTGCGCAGCTCGATCCAATTGGGGCCTTGCGCTACATATAGGAATGGAACAGCCCAACCGATTTCAAAAACTGGTTACCGAGGCGAAAAGGTACATCAAGGAGATTTCACCTAACGACGCTGCTCTGGAACTGGGCTGCGGGGCCGCGACCCTGATTGACGTACGCTCGGACGAAGACTGGAAAGCGGGACACGCGCACGGGGCGAAACATCTCAATCGTGGCGAAGTCGAAGTTGAGATCGAGGAACAGGTGCCCGACCTCGATCAGCGAATCATCTGTTATTGCGGTGGCGGTAGCCGGTCGGCGCTCGTGGCGGAGAGCTTGCAGAAAATGGGCTATCGCAACGTGCGCTCGATGACCGGTGGCTTCCGCGGATGGAAAACGGCGGGATTGCCGACGGCGGTGGAGTAGCGTTGTCGTCCCAAGCGAAGGCTGCGGAGTCGAATGGATCTCGCGGAGTCATTGACCGGTTTCGCAGCGGGATCCCGGCCTGCGCTTAGAAGGACGTTGCAGGCCTTGGATCTAGAGCTCGCCCGCGATGATTTTGAAAACGACTGTGTTGTCCAGAAAGCCGTGGAGCACGTCGGTCCCGGGGCCGCGGCCGGCGGCAAGCACGTCGTCAACGGTATTGCGCGCCTCGGGGGCGTAAACAGCGGCGGGTTCCTGCCCGATCGGTGAAGCGGGGCCATCCGCCGGCGGGGTTGGTTCTTCGGAGCCGGATCCTGGAAGAGCACCGCGTGTCTCGACCCCGTTAGGCCCAGTCGCCCATGTGAGCGCCGGCTCGCCAGAAGAGTTGACACCAAGTAAAGCGACTCCGCTGTCGCGCCGGAACGGGAAGCCATTCAACGAAAGTCCGCCGATCCCAAAATTTCCCGTGACTAGAATCGTCGAGTTCTCGCCGGCGTAATTCCGGGCGACTGCGATCGCCTGATCCAATTCGACCGTTTCAGCTAGAGTCCGCTCTCCGTGGTTTTCGCGCGCAGCTGTTCGCATGAGTCCGGCGTCGACGATGAGCAAATAGCCGCCGGCATTCCATTGCAGCAGCTCAATAGCACGGCGCGTCATGTCGGCGAGAGTGGGCTGCTCGCTCCCGGCCGCAATCTCGTTCCCAAAAGCCATTTCGCCATCGCTGAAAAGGCCGAGCAACTGTGGTCGGCGCCATCGCGGAATGCTTTCGAGTTCAGCCTTGGAGCGGACGATCTCGAAGCCGTTGCGTCGCATCTCAAGGACCAGGTCGCGGCCATCAGCACGTTCTCCGCCCTTGGCTTCGGGAAGAAATTTTGAGCCGCCCCCGCCCATTATGATGTCGATTTTCTTCTCTTCTGCCAGTTGTTGGGCGATGTCTGTTCCACCCTTGCTCGTCGCGTAAAAGGCCGATGCGGTCGGGTCCGTCAGTCGGCCGTTCGTCACCAGCCCGATTGCCCGTCCTCTCTCCTGAGCGAGGTCGACGATACTCGTCAGTCGCTTGTCGTTAGGGCTGACGCCCAGGCTGCGGTTATTCACCTTCGCTCCCGTCGCCAGGGTCGTGGCCGCAGCGGCTTCGTCGGGCACCGCGAAATTCTGCGAATAATTAGAGAGCATCGCGACAGCCGGCAGCGACTCCAGGGCGAGATGCGCGTTTGCGCCGCCGGCATAGAGGCGCGTGGCTGCGACGCGATTGGGGGTCAAGCCCTCGCCAATGAAAAGCACGATCCCGAAGGGTTTTTGCACCACCCAATGGCGAAAATAAAGCACACCGAGTGCGATAAAGATCGTCAGGCAAAGGAGCGCCAGGATCTGGTTGCGCCATTTCATTTAATCGATAGAGCGAGGCCCGGGACGGGTTGTCAATCCCGGAGCCGCGGGAAATCGCTTGAGCGGCGCGGCGCCCGTCGGCAGAGTGCGGCCTATGGCTAGACCGGTCGTCCTTGTGATTCGCGACGGATGGGGAATCAACCCCGGCGGAAAAGCTGACCGGGAGAAGAATGGTGACGCGACCTTGCTGGCGCAAACGCCGTTTCACGAACGTCTCTATCAGGATTATCCGTGCGCGACGTTGAGCGCGAGCGGGGAGGACGTGGGACTGCCCAAAGGGCAGATGGGAAATTCCGAGGTCGGTCATCTCAATCTCGGCGCGGGACGGATTGTTTATCAGGACCTGACCCGGATCAACAAAGCGATCGCTGACGGCGAACTGAAGCGGAATGGTGTTTTGCAGGAAACGTTCCGAAAGGCGCGAAGCGGGCGGCTGCATTTCATCGGATTGATCTCGGATGGCGGAGTGCATAGCCACTACCGGCACCTCTTCGCCCTCGTCGATGCGGCCAGGGAAGCGGGCGTGGATAAAATCGTCGTTCACGCGATCACCGATGGGCGGGACACCTCTCCCACGGGTGGCTCCGATTACCTGACGACATGCGAGGCGCATTTGGCAAAAAGCGGGACGCGGATCATTACGGTAGTCGGCCGCTACTTTGCGATGGATCGCGATCGACGCTGGGATCGGACGAAACTGGCCTGGGACGCGATCGTTCTCGGGCGCGGCGAAATTTGTCATGACCCGCCGCCGGCGGCAATCAGCCGGCATTATTTGGCCGGCAAAACGGATGAATTCATGCCGCCGCTGATCTTTGCCGAGCCTGACGAACAGCGAATTTGCGACGGCGATACAGTTTTGTTCTTCAACTTTCGGGCCGATCGCGCCCGGCAGCTTTCGCAGGCCTTTCTCTTCCAGGATTTCGACGGCTTTGACCGGGAGGTTTGGCCACGGGTCCATTACGTGACGCTTACGGAGTACGACGTGACCTATGGGTGTCCAACTGTATTCGGAACGCAGTCGCTCAAAAACATCCTCGGCGAGGTGGTGAGCGCGGCAGGAAATTCCCAGTTGCGGATCGCCGAGACGGAAAAATATCCACACGTGACCTATTTTTTTAACGGTGGGGTCGAGAAGCCAGCAGCGGGCGAAGACCGCAAAATCGTTCCGTCTCCCAAAGTCGCGACCTACGATTTGCGGCCCGAGATGAGCGCGGTGCAAGTGACTGATGAAGTGCTCAGCCGGCTCGTGCAGTACGATTTGATCATCTTGAACTTCGCGAATCCCGACATGGTGGGACACACCGGGATCGTCGAAGCCGGGGTAAAAGCGGTCGAAACAATCGACGCCTGCGTGGCGCGGCTCGTTCCCGCCGTCTTGTCGTTAGGCGGGAAACTTCTCCTTACGGCCGATCATGGAAACTGCGAACTGATGCGCAATCCCGATGGATCGCCGAACACCGCGCACACGACAAATCTGGTTCATCTCATTTATGTCGCGGGCGATGCAAAAAACTTCCGCCTCGAAAGCGGGATCCTGGCCGACATTGCGCCGACACTGCTCTTCCTGCTCGACCTGCCGAAGCCGCCCGAGATGACGGGGCATAATCTGCTGAAATCAATCTCCCAGACTGGTGACGCTACTTAGCGGGTCGGGGTGGGCGCGGGCACTATCACAGCGCCGCCGATGCCTTTCAGCACATTGCCAAAATCGCTCTCCGTCGAGATTACGGCCGTCGTGCCCTGACTAAACCCGTAGCGCGCTACCTCGAGTCGGCGGACAAAAGAGTAGAGGCCTTGCGCTTCCGGCGAGTTGAAGGCGGCGGCGTAAATTCGTGCTGCCTCGGCGTCCGCTTCGCCTTCGATCTTGAGCGACTTCCTGGTCGCGGCCGATTGAATTGAGGCGATGTCGCTCTCTTTTTGTCCATTGATGTTGGCCGCTTCGCCACGGCCTTCGGAACGAAACTTCGAGGCGATCTGGTGCCGCTCGCTCGACATCCGCTCGATAATCTTGTCGGCTACGGCGGGGCTGTATTTGCTGCGTTTGAACCGCTCATCGAGCAGCTCAATCCCGAATCCTTCGATCTTTTGCCGCGCTCGATCCGTAATCTGTTGTTCAATCGCGCCGCGGCCCAACTCGACATCGGGAATGTCGGATGGCAGGACGGTCCCGGTTTTCTCAAGCTCGGCGTCGCGCAGCGGTTTTCGCCCTTTCGTTAGCCTGACGATTTCAACCAGGTCGTTCGATGCTACCGCCGTACGGGTCTCGCTGCCCAGAATGTCGTCGAGGCGCGAGAGCGCGCTGCGTTCGTCGTTCAGGCGGTTGTAATAGAGAAGCGGGTCGCTGATTTTCCAGCGCGCGAAACAATCGACGATCAGGTAAAGCTTGTCTTTGGTTGGGCATTCCGTCGGCGGGCCGTCCCAGGCGAGGATGCGGTTGTCGAAACGATGGACCGAGTCGATAAAGGGAACTTTGAATTTCAAGCCCGGCGTTTTTTCGACCCGGACAGCCTTGCCGAAGCGGGTTACGATCGCGGTCTCGTATTGGTGCACGGTAAAGAGAAGCGCGCCCCATTTCAAAGCGGTAAGCAGGAAGATGGCACCGACGATAGCGAGCACCGGATTCTGCATAAAGCCAACAAACCGGGTAGAAAAATGCGGACGATATATGGTGGCCATAGGTAAATTGTTAGGCGTTAGGCGATTCTATGTCGCGGCATCGTTAGGGCTGGGCTGCGGGCGTTGCAGTTGGCGTGGGTGCCATCAGCGGCAGGGTTTGCAGGATTCCTTTGATGCTGTCATCGACGATCACCTTGCGTTCGAGCGCCGGCAGGATCGATTCCATTGACTCGAAATAAAGCCGGCGCCGTGTGATCTCCGGCGCCTTGGCATACTCTGCCAGGAGAAGAGAAAATTTCTCGGTGTCGCCCTTTGCCCCGTTGATCCGGCGAAACGCGTAGGCCTCCGCTTGTTTTTCGCGCTCCTTGGCCTGGCCGCGGGCGTTGGGCACCGCGTCGTTGTAGACCGCCCACGCCTGGTTGATCGCGGTCTGTTTTTCCTGCTGTGCCTGGTTCACTTCATTGAAGGCCGCCTGCACTGCCGCCGGCGGACGCACCGTCGCGAGTTGCACCTGCTGGATTTGCAATCCGAGTCCAAATTCCGCCGACAACTTCGCCAACCGGCCCAGCGCCGCCGTCTCGATGTCGTGCCGCCCGATGGTCAGGACCTCATCCACCGTGCGGTCGCCGATCACCTCGCGCATCACACTTTCGGACAGATCGCGCAATGTCTTTTCGGGCTCGCGCGCGCCGAAGAGATATTGCTTCGGGTCGGCAATGCGGTACTGCACGACCCAGGGGACGAGCGCGGTGTTGAGGTCGCCCGTGATCATCGTCTCGGCGTCCTCCGGCTGGGTATCGCCCTGAAATTCGTTCGTCGCCTGCGGGGTGAAGAAACCAAACTCCAGCTTCAGCAGACGCTGCGTTGGCACGATCGTGATTTCGTCGATATAGGGAATCGCGTAGGCCAGGCCCGGTCCCTCGGTGCTGTGATAAGCGCCGAAGCGCAACTTCACGCCGACCGAATTGGTCGGGATGGAGACGAACCCGAAGAGCAGTGAAACGAAGGTAATCAGAATTCCGATCGCCCCGATCAGGCCGAGCAGGAAACGGAACGGGCGAAACTGAAACCCGGGCGGAAAGGGCGAAGCGGAAGAGCCGGAAGAGGTGGTGATTTCCATCTTTGAGGAAGAGAAGTGGCCGCAAGCCTAACACAGAATGCAAGTTTTTGGCGCATTGAGGCGGTGCCGGCACATTGACGATGCGCTTTGCACCGCTTCGATAGAGCCTCGCCCTACCTCTGTCTGTGCAGCTCGGGGTGACAAGGCAGGAGTTAGCCGATTTTTTTGCGAAAGCGGAGGGCGCAGACGCAGAAGAGGAGAATGGCCATGAGGGAGAGTATGCCTAACGATGGCAGGTATTCGAAGAAGGTCGCCCCCCGCAGAATGATGGCGCGCATCAGCCAAATGAAATAAGTCGTGGGGAGAACCGCGCCTAGCCCATAGAAAATGGCCGGCATCGTTTCGCGCGGGAAAATAAAGCCGGAAAAGAAAACGCTGGGGAGGATGAAGGCCATCGACATCTGGAGGGCCTGCATCTGGTTTTCGGCTTTGGTCGCGACGAGCAGGCCGAGGCTGAGGAGCGCGAAGACGTAAACCAACGTCGCCAGGACCATCGCCACGATGCTCCCGGCGATCGGGACAAAAAAGACAAAGTGCATGATCCCAAAAAGGAGAAAGGCCATCAGCATCCCGATGCAGAGGTAGGGGATCAGTTTGCCCAGCATCAGCCCCCAGCGGCTGAGCGGACTAACGAGAAGCTGCTCCAGTGTACCGCGCTCCTTTTCCCGCACGACTGCCATCGCGGTGGCGAAGGTCGTGCCGATTTGCAGGACGATGCCGATCACGCCCGGGACGAAAAAGTTAGGGCTTCGCATCGTCGGGTTGTAGAGCATCTGCGGACGGATTTCGACAGGCACCGCGTGCCGGCCGCTCTCTTTCAAGAGATTTTCGGTCGATTGCGTGAGGGCAATCGCGACCGCGGTATTGAGTGCCTGCAGCGCAACAGTGGAATTGGAGCCGTCGATTAAAAGTTGTGCTTGGGCGGGGCGGCCGGCGCGGAGATCGCGCGTGAAATGAGGCGGGATTTGCAATCCCACATAGGCATGGCCAGCGCGGATCTCACTTGCCAGCGCCGTGGCGCTGCCCACTTCCCTAACGATGCGAAATGTTTCGGTGTTGACGAAGCGGTCGAGCAACTGCCGGCTCTCTACGGTGCGGTCTTCATTGAAGACAACCATCGCCATGTGTTTGACGTCGTTATCGAGCGCGTAGCCGAACGCGATCATCTCGATGAGGGGAGGGAAAAGCATGAAGAAAAGCGTCATCGGGTCGCGCAGGACGACGATGAATTCCTTGAAGAGAATGGCGCCAAGGCCGCGGAAAGGGCGTCTCATGGGAAGTCTCTCGCCGCGCTTGGCCGAACCGGGATAACAGATTTGCGCAGGGTGTCCAAATTAGGCGGCTTTCTCCCCTTGGTTTTCGTTGGCATATTTCGCCGTCAGCGCGACGAAGACGTCTTCCAGCGAGGGGCCGATGACGTGGATTTCGGCCCTCTGGATGCCGACCCCCAGCAGCTTCTTTTCGATGTCCGCGCGGGTGATGGCATCGTCGACCAACAAGTGCATCGATTGACCAAAGACGGTTGCGCTGCGCACACCTTCCACCGAGCGCATCGCCTGCAAGGCCTGCGTGACATGGTCGCAGGTGACGTCGAGCCGGCGCGTGCCCGTCGGCGTCACTTCCGGTAACTGTTTGAGATCGTCCGGTTGGCCGCTCACGATTAGTTTCGACATGTGGATGTAGCCGACATGTGAGCAGCGCTCCGCTTCGTCCATATAGTGGGTGGTCACGAAGAGGGTCATGCCGCGCCCCGCGAACTCGAAGAGCAAATCCCAAAGTTCGCGCCGCGCCACCGGATCGATCCCGGCGGTCGGTTCGTCGAGAAAAAGAACGGTCGGTTGATGCATCAGCGCACAAGCCATGGCGAGGCGTTGACGCCAGCCGCCGGAGAGGTGCGCCGCGCGACGGTTGAGATACGGTTCGAGGTGGGTGAGAGCGATCAGTTCGTCGCGCCGCTTCTTCAGGTCGCGGTCCCGTAGGCTGTATAGCTTGCCGGAAAAAAGCAGGTTCTCATTCACCGTCAGCTCGTCGTAGAGGGAAAATTTCTGCGACATATAGCCGATCATTTCCTTGATTGCTTCGCCCTCGCGCAGGACATCGCGGCCCCCGATGCGTGCCCTGCCGTCGGTCGGCTCGAGAATGCCGCACAGCATCCGGATGACGGTGGATTTGCCGGAGCCGTTCGGCCCGAGAAAGCCGAAAATCGAGCCGCGTGCGACAGAAAAACTGACATGATCAACCGCGGTGAAACTGCCAAAGCGCTTCGTCAGGCCGTCGCACTCGATCATCGCGTCCCGGCTTTCCTGATTCATTTGCTCGCAGGTACCTTCGGGAAGGTGACATCGGCGGACATCCCGGCGCGCAACTTGTCCTCGTGATTCTGCAGCCGGATCTTGACTCCGAATACCTGGCGGATGCGGTCCTCTACTGTTTGGACGTTGCGCGGCGTGAACTCGGCCTGGCGATTGATTTGCTCGACCGTGCCGGTGAATTCCTCATCCCCGAAGGAATCGACCCGAGCGCGCACTTCCTGGCTAAGCTTGATGTAACCCAGCCACGGCTCTGGCACGTAGACGCGGACCCAAAGATGCTGCGGTAGAATCAGGGTCGCCAATTCCTCGTTCGGCGCAAGGACATCGCCGACTTTCACGTTTAGCACTTCGACGACGCAATCGTTAGGCGCGACCACATTCAGTTCGTGCAATTCTGCTTCGATCTCGGCGAACTGCGCGTGCATTTGCACAATGCGCATGCGGGCCGCGTCGAGGCTCTTTTCTTCGGCTGCCGCCGCGCTCCGGGCGCGCTCGGCTTCGTTCGGCGAAACTGTTTTCGAGCGGAGCAAATTTTCCTGTCGACGGGCATCGGCCTGCATGAACTCGAGCTGCGCAATATGGGCATCGGCATCGCGCATCGCGGTGTCGATCTGGGCCTGTGCGAGAGCGCGGCGCGCCTCCATTTCCGGGGCGACGAGTTGCGCCAGCGGTTGTCCGGTGTGAAGCGTGTCGCCTTCCTGCACGAAGAGTTTTTCGACCCGGCCTCCGGTGCGCGGGGCGACGTGCACTTCG
>Ga0207645_10004163_pt1 | contig 10747 bp, 5 predicted proteins | sample KBSM53metaG_FD_184331 | JGI IMG/M metagenome (GOLD analysis project Ga0207645, IMG submission 184331) | Miscanthus rhizosphere microbial communities from Kellogg Biological Station, Michigan, USA - KBS M5-3 metaG (SPAdes) (version 2) | ecosystem: Host-associated > Plants > Roots > Rhizosphere >...
GCTCAGCATGCGGATCATGACCCGCATGGGCGAAATCGCTTTGAAACGTCTCGGCGGCGATCCGAACGCGGAATGGAACCGTGGTGTGCATTCATTATTGGATGTCGATCCTGCGCGCCGGTTCATTTGCCATTTTCCACAGGATAACGCGATTATCTCCGTCGGCTCAGGATACGGCGGCAACGTTTTGCTGAGCAAAAAATGTCTGGCGCTGAGAATCGGTTCGTATCTCGCGCGCAAACAAGCCTGGATGGCCGAGCATATGTTGATCCTCGGGGTCGAATCACCCGACGGAAAAAAACATTACGTGGCTGCGGCATTCCCGAGCGCATGCGGCAAAACGAATTTCGCCATGCTCATTCCACCAAAACACTTCCATGGCTGGAAAGTCACCACCGTCGGCGACGATATTGCGTGGATGCAGGTCCGGGATGGGCGGCTGTATGCGGTGAATCCGGAGAACGGATATTTCGGTGTCGTGCCCGGCACCAGTTTCAAATCAAACCCGAATGCGATGAAATCGATCGGGCACGACACGCTTTACACCAATGTCGCGCTGACCGATGACGGCAATGTTTGGTGGGAAGGAAAAGACGGCGCGCCGCCGAAGCACGCCATCGACTGGCGCGGGAACGATTGGACGCGGGACTCAAAAGAAAAGGCCGCGCATCCAAACAGCCGGTTCGCCACGCCGATGCGCAACAATCCCGCGCTCGATATCGATGTTGAAAAAGGCGACGGGGTCCCGATTAGCGCGATCATCTTCGGCGGACGGCGCAGCGATACGATGCCGCTCGTGTTTCAGTCGTTTGACTGGGAGCACGGCGTTTACCTCGGCGCAACGATGGCTTCGGAAACAACCGCGGCCGCGACCGGAGCGGTCGGACATGTTCGACGTGATCCCATGGCGATGTTGCCGTTTTGCGGCTACAACATCGGCGATTACTTCCGGCATTGGCTCGACGTCGGAAAACGTTTGACCAATCCACCACTTATTTTTAACGCGAACTGGTTCCGCAAAGGCGTGAAGGGGCAGTTTCTTTGGCCCGGTTTCGGCGAAAACACGCGGGTGCTCAAATGGATCATCGATCGCTGCGAAGGAACTGGCGGCGCAGTCAGAGCGCCCGTCGGCTGGCTGCCCAGCGTGCACGATCTCGATCTTGGAGAACTGGACGTCGAGCACAAATGCATCGTCGAAATTCTAGGTGTCGATCACGAGGAGTGGCAAAAAGAATTGGCCGAGCACGAGAATTTTTTTGCGTCGCTCGGCGACGTCGTTCCGCAAGAACTGTTGAGACAACGCGAACAACTCGCCGCGCGTTTCAAGGAATAACAAGGTGAGGTCCCTCACTCCGTTCGGGATGACACATTTGCGCGCGAAATTTGCGAACTGCGCGTGCATCTGGAATCGTCTCCAGTGGATTCGAAGGCTGTTGAAAAAATTCGGGTCGCTGCCTCCGCTGTCGTGGATTGCATCGAAATTCGCGGGGCGCGCCAGAACAATCTCAAGGGGATCGACGTCGATCTTCCCCTTGGCAAATTGACGGTTGTCACTGGGCCGAGCGGCAGCGGTAAATCGAGTCTGGCCTTCGAGACAATTTACGCCGAAGGCCAGCGGCGTTACGTCGAAACTTTCAGCCCCTACATGCGGCAATTCCTCGACCGCATGGACAAACCCCGCGTCGACGACATCCGCGGTATTCCCCCTGCGATCGCCATTGAACAATCGAACCCGGTAAAATCATCGCGTTCGACCGTCGGCACGATGACGGAAATCAACGATTATTTAAAATTGTTATGGCCACGCGTGGCGCACGCGTTTTGCCCTAGCTGCAATCGCGAAATTCGTCCCGAAACGGCGAAATCAATCGCCGAGCAGATTTTGCGCGACTGCGATGGCAAAAATGTGCTGATCACGTTTTGGGTTGCGGTTCCTGCAAAGACTCAACCACGCGCTTTCTTCGATTTTCTTCAGCAGCAAGGCTATCTGCGCATGTGGATCGACAACGAAATTGTGCGCGTGGATGCCGAGCCAAAGATCAAACGCCTCGGCGCCCGCGTGCAGGTCATTCAAGATCGTATCGCTATCAGCCACGAAAACCGCGCACGTCTGGTGGAAGCCATCGAAACCGCGCTGCGTTTTGGCAAAGGCCAGGTAAACGTCATTCCACTTGCTACTTCTCACCTGTTACCTCTCACTTCTCACGAGTGCCCCTTCTCCACCGGCTGGCATTGCGCCCATTGCGATCTCGACATTCGTCCGCCAAGTCCTGGACTATTCAGCTTTAACAATCCACTCGGTGCCTGTCCCGAATGCCGCGGATTTGGCCGAACGATTGCGATCGATCTTAACAAGGCGATTCCAGATCGGAGCTTGAATATCCAGCAAGGCGTGGTCCGCGTTTTTCGCGGCGCCGAGTTTGGCGAATCGCAAAAGGACCTACTCAGGGCCTGCGCCCGCGAACAGATCGATGTCTATGTGCCTTTCGAGGAATTGTCGAAGGCCGACCAGGATTTCGTCATCGAAGGCGAGAAGCGCTCAGGCAATTACACCGATGAAGATTACGAAAACGATCGGTGGTACGGCGTGCGCGGGTTTTTCCGCTGGCTCGAGAGCAAGACTTACAAAATGCACGTGCGCGTTTTGCTCAGCCGCTATCGCGCTTACATCACCTGTCCGAAGTGCAACGGCGGACGATACCAGCCCGAAACACTGAATTACAGAATTTCCACCAAATCCGAAATCCGAAATCCGAAATCCGAAATTCTTTTGTCGCTTCCGGAATTTCAGGCGCTTTCGATTTCCAACGCAGGTGATTGTCTGAGGACGATCGACATCCCTTCCAAAGACTCGACCGCGCAAATGTTGCGTAAAGAGATTTGCGGGCGACTCAATTACCTTTGCGAAGTCGGGGTTGGTTATCTCACCCTCGATCGATCGACGCGCACGCTAAGTGGCGGGGAAGTGCAGCGGGTCAATCTAACCACCTGTCTGGGAGCCTCGCTCGTGAACACGCTTTTCGTCATGGACGAACCGAGCATCGGCTTGCATCCACGTGATGTCGGCAGGCTCGTGCGTGTCATGCACGACCTGCGCGATAAGGGCAATACGCTCGTCGTGGTCGAACACGAGGAACAAATCATCCGCGCGGCCGATAACTTGATCGACATCGGTCCCGGGCGCGGCGAAGGCGGCGGCGAATTGGTCTGGAACGGGCCGCTCGATGATTTTCTGGCGCGCAACGGCGGAAAGGCTCCCCAGTCACTCACGCGTGATTATCTCACCCGGAGGAAGTCCATTCCGGTCCCGAAATCGCGGCGACGATGGTCGTCATCGATCAAGATCAACGGCGCACGTCAGCACAACCTTAAAAATATCGATGTCGATTTTCCGCTTGGCGTTTTTGCGTGCATCACCGGCGTTTCGGGTTCTGGCAAATCCACGCTCGTTCACGATGTTCTTTATCGAAATCTCTTACGCGCGAAAGGCCAATCAACGGATCAGGAACCGGGTGCGTGCAAATCGGTGACCGACACGCACCGCATCAGCGACATCGTTATGGTCGATCAAGCGCCGCTGGCGCGAACGCCGCGTTCGACGCCCATTCTTTATATCGGGCTTTACGATCGGGTGCGCGAATTGTTCGCTGCCCAGCCGGAAGCGATGTCACAGGGACTAACCGCCAGCGCGTTCTCATTTAACTCCGGCAGCGGTCGCTGCGAGCGCTGCTCGGGCACAGGTTATGAAAAGATTGAGATGCAATTCTTGAGCGATCTCTACGTGCGTTGCTCGGAATGCGAAGGCCGGCGATTCCAGCCGCATGTGTTGAGGGTGAAACTATATGGCAAATCGATTCACGATCTCCTGGAGCTCACCATCAGCGAGGCAATTCAGTTCTTTGCTCAGATCGGGGAGGGAAAAAACCTATCCGAGCCGCTCAAGGTTCTCGATGAAGTCGGTCTTGGTTATCTGAGGTTGGGCCAACCGCTTAATACCTTGTCCGGTGGAGAATCGCAGCGCTTGAAACTAGTCCGGCATCTCTCGGAGACGCACAATGCTCAACCCGCCTCCGCCGGGGACGGGCAATCCGCGAAAGGCAATCTCTTCATCTTCGACGAACCGACGACCGGGTTGCACTTCGACGATGTCGCGATGCTGTTGCGATTATTTCAACGGTTGGTCGATCGTGGTCATTCCATCGTGGTGATTGAGCATAATCTCGAAGTGATCAAGTGCGCTGATTGGATCGTCGATCTTGGCCCGGAAGCCGGAGAAGATGGCGGTGAAGTCGTGGCAGTGGGGACACCGGAAGAGATCGCGCGGGTTGACAATTCGTACACCGGAAAATTTCTCCGCAGTGTGTTGGGGAGCGCGGGCGCCTCGCCCGCAGTCCGAGGCGCCCCGCCTCGGACTCACCCCAGACGGTACCTTGCCGCCGACGGCGAATTCGCACTTCGCGCTGCGGAAGAGCCGTCCGGCAACATGCCAGACGGAGCGAGCAAAATGCTCGCGCTCCCCAGACAGAAGCGTGAGCAGAGAAACGGCGCGATCTCGATTCACGGGGCGCGCGAGCACAACTTGAAAAACATCGACGTCAAGATTCCGCGCGACCAGATGGTCGTGATCACCGGTTTGAGTGGCTCGGGTAAATCGACGCTCGCCTTCGATATTCTGTTCGCGGAAGGGCAGCGAAGATTTCTCGACAGCATGTCGCCCTATGCGCGGCAGTTCGTCGAGCAACTCGAAAAACCCGATGTCGATCTTGTCGAAGGCTTGCCGCCGAGCGTAGCGATCGAGCAACGCGTCACGCGCGGGGGCGGCAAATCGACTGTCGCCACAGTGACGGAGGTTTATCATTTTCTGCGATTACTCTTCGCGAAAGCCGGAACACAATTTTGTCCCGATTGCGATGTGCCCGTCGAAAAGCAGAGCGTCGCTGCGATCGTAAAACAGGTGGAGTCAGCGGCGAAACGCGGAGTGCTCAGGGTGCTCGCGCCACTCGTCAAGGCGCGCAAAGGTTTCCATACCGATGTTGCGCACTGGGCTGAGCGCCAGGGTTTCGACACACTTTATGTCGATGGAACGCTGATTCCCGTTTCTCAATTTCGAAAGCTCGAGCGTTTTAAAGAGCACACGATCGACGTCGTCGTCGGTGTGATCGATGCCAAGCGGGTTGTGAACGCGCGTGATCTCACGCAGCGCGCACTGGAGATCGGTCGCGGCACCGCACGTCTGCTCGACTCGAAAAATCGGCTGATTGTCGTGAGCACTGAAATGAGTTGTCCAAGCTGCGGTCGCGCCTTCGAGGAACTCGATCCGCGTTTATTCTCCTTCAATTCGCCGCATGGCGCCTGCGAGGAATGTGGCGGGTTCGGTGAAATTTGGGACAGCGATCTGCAAACCGGCGCGAGCGACAACGGCGAATCAATCCTGGAGAACGAACTGGCGGCAGAGCGGGAGTCTGAATGGATTGACGAAGAGGATGCGCGCGAGTGTCCGAGCTGCCGTGGCTCGCGTCTGAACGCCGTGGCGCGACATGTGCGCGTGCAGAAATATGCGATCAACGGTTTCACCGCGCTCTCGGCGAGCGAAGCGCGGAAGCTTATGAGGAAACTGCGGTTTCGCGGGACGCAGAAAACAATCGCCGGGGAATTGCTTCCGGAAATTCAACAGCGGTTGCGTTTCATGGAAGACGTCGGCCTCGGTTATCTCGCGCTTGGTCGTTCGGCGAAAACATTGAGCGGCGGCGAATCGCAACGAATTCGTCTGGCCGCGCAGCTCGGCTCCAATCTGCGCGGCGTGCTCTATGTGCTGGACGAGCCGACAATTGGGTTGCATCCGCGCGATAATTTTCGGCTGCTCGACACGCTCGCGGCCCTGCGAAAGAAGGGAAACTCGCTCGTCATAGTCGAGCATGATGACGAGACAATGCGGCGCGCCGACCACGTTGTAGATCTTGGCCCGCGCGCAGGCGCGCATGGCGGGGAAGTGGTCGTCCAGGGAACACTGCGCGATATCGAGCGCGCGAAAAACTCCGAGACGGGACGTTGTTTGAAAACGCCGCTTTGTCACCCCATCCGAAAATCGCGGCGAGCATTGCGCGATGTCGAAAAGTGGATCGAAGTTCGTGGGGCGCGCGCGAACAATTTGAAAGATATCGATGTTCGCTTTCCAATCGGAAGACTTTCCGTGATCTCCGGTATTTCCGGTTCAGGAAAATCGACATTGATGCATGAGGTGCTTTGGCCGGCGGTTCGCGACGAGTTGGAAAAGAGGAAACGATCCGGTAATGGCGATTTATTGAAGCTCGTCAGCGGTGCGGCAGAAATCGAGGCAGTTTACGAGGTGGATCAATCGCCGATTGGCAAAACGTCGCGCTCGACGCCGGGCACTTATATCAAGGTGTTCGACGAAGTCCGCGATCTTTACGCCCAACTTCCGGTCTCGCGTGTTCGCGGATATTCGGCGAGCCGATTTTCATTTAACGCCGAAGGTGGCCGCTGCGAGACATGCAAAGGCCAGGGGGTGATCAAGCTGGAAATGAATTTTCTTCCGAGCAGTTACGTGCCGTGCGAAGACTGCCGCGGCCGCCGGTACAATCCGCAAACGCTCGAAGTCCTCTATAACGAAAAATCGATCGGTGACGTAATGGAGATGACGATCGAAGAAGCGGCCCAGTTTTTTTCGGCGCATCCGAAAATTGGGCGCCCGCTTTCGCTGCTGGTTGATACCGGCCTCGGCTATCTCAAACTTGGGCAGCCGAGCCCGACCTTGAGCGGCGGCGAAGCGCAACGGTTGAAGCTGGTGACCCAACTAAAGCGGGGAGTCAATCGCGCGGTGAACGAGCGGATTCGAAAAATGCGCAAGCCGGGATCGACTTTGTATTTGCTTGAGGAACCGACCATCGGTCTGCACATGGCGGACGTTGAACTTCTGCTCAGCGTCTTGCATCGCTTGGTGGACGAAGGCAACACCGTGGTTGTGATCGAACACAATCTCAGTGTGATCGCGGAAGCCGATTACATCGTCGACCTTGGCCCGGAAGCCGGCGCCGACGGCGGCGAGGTCGTTGCTTTTGGGACTCCGGAACAGGTCGCGAAGAATCGCATCAGTCGCACCGCGCCATTCCTCAGAAAAGTATTAAAGCCGTCGCGCACTAATAAGCGCTTGTCATCCTGAGCGAAGCAAAGGACCTCACAAAACTTCGTTGATCACACGATCTACGTGAACATCTGCACTGCGGCTGTGAGGCCTTAGTCGCTTCGGCGCCGCTCGGGATGACACGTGTTTTCATTGCGGGCGTCGCGGACTTCAGTGACAATCCGCACCAATGCTCGCTTACTATTTGCACAACCTCGATCCGATCATTTTTCGCATTTACGATAATGTCGGGCCGCGCTGGTATGGGCTGGCATACGTGCTGGCGTTCGTTTGCAGCTACGTCCTTCTGCGCGTCCAGGCGAAAACCGGTTATGCGGACCTGCCTGTGGAAAAGGTTGGTGACTTTATTACGGGCTGCGCGCTTTTCGGTGTGATTATTGGTGGTCGGCTCGGGTACGTTTTCTTCTACAAGCCGGAGATGCTGCGCGAGCCGCTGTCGATCCTGCGGGTATGGGAAGGCGGAATGTCGAGCCATGGCGGGATAATCGGGGTGTTGCTCTTCACTTTTTACTTTGCCCGTCGGCACAAAATCTCGTGGCTGAACCTGGGCGACAATCTGGTCGTGACCGCGCCGCTCGGTCTATTCTTTGGCCGCTGCGCCAATTTCATCAACGGCGAACTTTACGGGCGCATCACAAGTGTTCCCTGGGCCATGCAGTTCCCAAAAGAGTTGCTCGATCATCCCGCCGAAGCGGACCGCGCAATCGCGACATCCACGCAAATTGATCCATCGCTGACCACGCCTGAGGCGATTATTGCCGCGCTGAATCGACAACCAGAGATCGCGGGTGCTTTGCGCTCGATCCTGACGCCGCGGCATCCATCGCAGCTCTACGAAGCGTTTTTCGAGGGGATCGTTTTGTTCGCAGTTTTGTGGCTAGTGCGCACGCGAACACGTCAACCGAACGGAGTGTTGACCGGGCTGTTCTTTATCTTCTACGCGGTTTTTCGGATCGCGATCGAATATTTCCGTGAGCCCGATGCAGCGTTAATAGACCATTTCACGCGGGGCCAGTTCTTTTCATTCTTTTTGATTGCGATCGGGGTCGCGTTTGTTGTCGCGGCCAAAACGAGACCGACCTATCCGAGAAAAATGAGCCAATGACTAAGAAAGCCCGAATGCTTAAATAACGAAGCGGCAACAAAGCCACTTTCGTTTCTGCGAAACGGCGCTATTACTTATGCCGGTGACGCGGAGATGCTCATTGCGACATTGCTAGCGGCCGGCGGTCTCCTTTTTGCGTTTGATCACGCGACGATCGCAGGAAAGCTCGTCCTCTCTCTTCTCGCCGTCGTTTCAATCTTCAGTTGGTCGATTATGATCACGAAGTTGCGCGTCATCCGCTTTGCGCGGCAACAAAACGCCCGCTTCCTCACCGCATTCAGGCAGGACCGACAACCGCTGCGTTTGTTTGAAAAGAACGCACGATTCCCGGGGTCGCCGGTATTCAATGTTTATCGCGCCGGATGCGAGGAAATGACATTTCATCTCCTCGGTTCACCGGAAGTGGATGGCACTTTTCGCGCTCGTCTGGAGATCGCTGACAAAATTTCGCCCGCGCAAATGGGTGCGGTGAATGCAGCCATGGAACGAACAGTGGGCGAGACGGCGCTTGCCTTGGAATCGCAAATGATTTTGCTCGCGACCGCAGTCAGCGGTTCGCCCTTTCTTGGATTGCTCGGTACAGTTTGGGGGGTGATGGACGCCTTCACCGGTGTGGCCGAGGCTGGTTCGCCGAGCCTCGTTTCGATGGCGCCGGGCGTTTCCGGCGCGCTTATCACCACTGTAACCGCGCTCTGTGTCGCCATTCCCGCAATGTTCGGTTACAATTTTCTCGTTACCAGCATTCGCGGGATCATCGTCGAGATGGACAACTTCGCCGCCGAACTCGCTTCCGAATTCGAGCACAAATACGTCGATCACAGCTCGCGTGAGTCGGCCTTTCGTCGATGAGGCGCTACTCCCAACGCCAGAGTCTCTCCACGCTAAGCGAGATCAATGTCACGCCGCTGCTCGATCTCGCTTTCGTGCTGCTCATTATTTTCATGATCACGACGCCGTTGCTCGAAAACAGCATGAGCCTGGTAATCCCATCCAGCGGTGCGACCAATCCACCGATCAATTCGTCGCAAGTGCAAACGGTCTCGATCGACCGGAGCGAGACGATCCGGTTTAACAATCAGTTGGTCGACGTGAAAACGCTCACGACGCAACTGATTCAGTTGAAGCAGGCCAATCCGGATGTGGCGATCGTGATCCGGCCAGATCGCGACTTGCCCGTGCAAAAACTGATTACGTTGATGGACACGTTAAGAGGCGTGCAAATTACGAAAGTCGGCATCGCCACAAAAGCCGAAGGAAAATAGATGCCGAAAGACCGCTTTTGGCGAAACGTCACTCTGATTGCGCTCGCGCACGTTGCCCTGCTGCTGGGATTAATTCGCTGGAGTGTCGAAGCCAGAAGCTCCTCAAACGCGCCAAGCATCGTCTGGATCAGCGCTGCGGAGGATCTCGCCGCTGGCGAGACGCAGAGTAGCGAGTCGCCCCAGCCCGCAGTGACTCCAAACCTGCCGACTGAATCGGAACGGTTGAAAAAAGATGAAGCGGCAGAGGAAACCCCTCTCGTGACCGCCGCAAAGAGCGAAATCGAATTGCCCAGTCCGACACCAACATCCACTCCAAAGCCAACGGCGACTCCCACACCAAAACCGAAGGAAACACGAGGACCGACACCGAAACCTGCCCGCGATGCTGCGCATAACGTTGTCGACGGGCCGACTCCAAAACCGAAAAAGGCGGTGTTGGCAAAGACCTCACCGAAACCATCACCCAAAGCGAAGCCGACTCCGACGAAATCGGGGGAAAAGGCAAAAAAAACCGACGTTAGCGCGGAGAAAAAGAAGACCGCTCCTGTAAGAGCGGAGTCTTCTTCTCAGACGTCCGGAAAGACAGGTCCTGCGGGCAAAGTAAGCCAGACGGGCGGCGGAAGCAGCGAATCGGAGTTCGGGTGGTATGGCAATATGCTGCACGACCGTTTTTACAGCGCGTGGATCCAGCCGACGACCAACATCGCTTCCGGCGCCAAAATTTCGACACTAGTCAAAGTGCGAATCGAGAAAGATGGGCGCGTGTCCAGTTTCGAAATCATCAAGCCATCCGAAAATATCGTCGTGAATGAGTCGGTGGGAGCGGTTGCAAAACGAATCACACAAGTTGATCCGCCGCCGGCCGGGCTCGGGAACGGCGATCACTACGACGTAAAAATCAATTTCGAGTTAAATACCGACGAGGGAGCCGGAAATCGATAGTTCGGGTCTTAGACTCCGAAAGCCTTCGCTAGCCGCTACACGTGCGCGACGAAGATTGCGCTACGCAGCGAATTTCTCCTCGATCAACCGGCCTAAATGCTCAGCTATCGCCGCGTGATCGAGTCGTTGTATTACTTCGTCCAAAAAACCGGTGACGATGAGGCGTTGGGCGACTGGCACGGGAATACCCCGGGTGCGCAGATAAAAAAGTTCGTCTTCATCGATCTGCCCGGAGGTTGCGCCGTGGGTGCAACGGACATTGTCAGCGAGAATTTC
>Ga0207645_10004164_pt1 | contig 10743 bp, 9 predicted proteins | sample KBSM53metaG_FD_184331 | JGI IMG/M metagenome (GOLD analysis project Ga0207645, IMG submission 184331) | Miscanthus rhizosphere microbial communities from Kellogg Biological Station, Michigan, USA - KBS M5-3 metaG (SPAdes) (version 2) | ecosystem: Host-associated > Plants > Roots > Rhizosphere >...
AAGTACAAGTCGGAGTTCCTGGCCAACATGTCGCATGAATTACGCACTCCGCTCAACAGCATCCTGGTGCTGGGCCAGCAACTCACCGACAACCCTGACGGCAATTTGACCCCGAGGCAGGTTGAGTTCGCGCGCACCATTCACGGCGCGGGGACCGATTTGCTGAACCTGATCAGCGACATTCTTGATCTTTCGAAGATCGAATCGGGCACGGTATCGGTTGATGCCGAGGAAGTCTTCTTCGCCAGCCTGCTCGACATGGTGGCCCGCCCCTTCCGCCACGAGGCGGAGAGCCGGCGCTTGAGTTTCGAAGTACACACGGATCCCCACCTCAACCGGAGTCTGGTCACGGACTCGAAACGCCTGCAGCAGGTTCTCAAGAACCTGTTGTCCAATGCATTCAAGTTCACAGAGCACGGCGGCGTAAATCTTTCCGTGACGGTCGCTACCGGCGGGTGGAGCGATGATCACCCGGTGCTGGGGACGGCGGGGTCGGTGGTGGCCTTCGAAGTCTCCGACACCGGTATCGGTATTCCGTCCGAGAAACAGCGCATCATCTTTGAGGCGTTCCAGCAGGCTGACGCCGGCACCAGCCGCAAATACGGCGGCACCGGATTGGGCCTGGCCATCAGCCGCGAGTTGGCCAGCCTGTTGGGAGGCGAGATTCAGTTGCGCAGCGCCCCTGGCCGCGGCAGCACCTTCACGCTCTTTCTCCCGCAAACCTACGTGGGTCCGTCCGTGCCTGCCGTGGCCATCGCCGAGCGCAAGAATGCTTTCCTGCCGCGGCAGGGATCACCAGTCACCGCGGAATTCTCAATTGAGCGTGTCGCGGACGATCGTGCCACCCTGCAGCCCGGCGACGCCGTCTTGCTGATCGTTGAAGATGATCCGCACTATGCCCGCGTGCTGGTTGACTTGTCCCACGACAAGGGGTTCAAGGTGCTGGTAGCCATGGGCGGCGCGGAAGCGCTGGCTCTGGCCCGCGAATTTCATCCCACCGCCGTCTCGCTCGACGTATTCCTGCCGGACATGCTGGGATGGACCGTGCTCAATCACTTGAAACAGGACCCGGCCACCCGCCACATCCCAGTTCAGATGTTGACCCTGGATGAGGACCGGCACCACGGCCTGACCCGGGGCGCATTCGCATTTGTCACCAAGCCCACCACGCCGGAGGGCCTGGAGTCGGCGCTGGCGCGCATCAAGCAGTACACCGCGCCGCGCCGAAAACGCCTGCTGGTGGTGGAGGACAACCCGGCGGAGCAGATGAGCATTCGTGAGCTCCTGAGTCACGACGACATCGACGTTTCGATCGCTGCCAGCGGGGCGGAGGCGCTCAGCGCGGTCACTGAACAGGCGTTCGACTGCGTCGTGCTGGATCTGCGCCTGCCGGACATGACGGGTTTCGACGTCCTGCAGCGTCTGAGCGACACTCCGGCGCTGAACGACTTGCCCGTGGTGGTGTTCACCGGAAAGGAACTGTCGCCGGAGGAAGACGCCCGCCTCCATACCCTGGCGCGAAGCGTCGTGGTAAAAGGGGTTGAGTCGCCGGAGCGGCTGCTCGACGAAACTGCTTTGTTCCTGCATCGGGTGGTCGCGGATCTTCCGCCAGAAAAGCAAAGAATGCTCGACCGGTTGCACCGTTCGGATGACGCGCTGGTGGGCAAGAAGGTGCTGGTGGTGGATGACGACGTGCGCAACATCTTCGCCCTCAGCAGCGTGCTGGAGCGGCGGGGAATGACCGTGCTGACCGCCGGAACTGGCCGGGAGGCCATAGCGACGATCGAGTCCACTCCGGAAATTGCCATCGTGCTCATGGACATCATGATGCCGGAAATGGATGGCTACGAGACCATGCAGGTCATCCGGCAGAACACGTTGTTCCGGCGCTTGCCCATCATTGCCTTGACCGCCAAGGCGATGAAGGGCGATCGCGAGAAATGCCTGGAAGCGGGTGCCTCCGAGTATCTGGCCAAGCCGGTCAATACCGAGCAACTGCTCTCGGCACTTCGAGTGTGGCTTCACCGGTAACCGGTCCAGACAGGCCGGCGCAAGAAAGGGAGCCTATGAGCGCGAAGAAAAATAAAGTCAACATTCTCATGGTGGATGATCAGCCAGCCAAACTGCTCAGCTATGAGGTCATCCTCCGGGAACTGGGCGAAAACCTGATCAAGGCTTCTTCCGGACGAGAGGCGCTGGAGCAGTTGCTCAAGAACGACATCGCCATCGTGCTCATGGATGTCAGCATGCCCGAGCTTGATGGCTTTGAGCTGGCGGAGATGATCCACCAGCATCCACGCTGTCAGGAGACAGCGGTGATTTTCATTTCGGCGGTGCACCTCACTGCTCTCGATCAGCTCAAAGGCTACGCGCACGGCGCCGTGGACTACATATCCGTGCCGGTCATTCCTGAACTGCTGCGTGCCAAGGTCAGGGTGTTCGCGGAACTGCACCGGAAGACGAATCAACTGGAGTCCCTGAACCGAGAGCTGGAACAGCGGGTGGCCGAGCGGACCGAGGAGTTGGAACAGCGGGCGGAGACCTTGCAGCTCTTGAATGGACAGCTGGCCAGCAAGAACCAGGAACTCGATGCCATTGTGAAAACCGCTCCGGACATCATCTTCAGCCGGCAGGCCGACGGCTCCCGGGATTACATCAGCGCCCGTTTTCACGAATACACGGGCGCCGCTCCCGGCACGGTAGGCGGTTTCGGGTGGCTGCAGTATGTGCATCCCGACGACAGCGAGCGCAGCCGCGCGCACTGGCTGCATTGCGTGCAGTCAGGCGAGAATTACGAAACCGAGTATCGCCTGCGCGGACGTGATGGAGAGTATCGCTGGTTTCGCGCGCGCGCTGTACCCATTCGCGGTGAAACCGGCGAGGTCGTCCGCTGGTATGGGACCTGCTCCGACATCCACGACAGCAAACTGCTGGAGCAGTCGATGCGCGAGAGCGCAATCGAACTGGAGAAGATGGTGGATGAAAGGACGGCTGCGTTGCGGCGCCTTTCCCGGCGCCTGATTACCATGCAGGATGACGAACGGCGGCGCATCGCGCGCGAATTGCACGACGGCCTGGGCCAGGAAATGGTGGCCCTTAAGATGATGATCAGCGGGATTTCCCGGCAGGGGCCGGCCCTGCTGGAAAACCAGATCAGCGAGGCCAACAGCCTGATTGATCATGCTACGCAGCAGATTCGCAGCCTCTCCCATCTCCTGCACCCGCCCCTGCTCGATGAGGTGGGCCTGGTCTCCGCCCTGCGCTGGTACCTGGACGGACTGACGCAACGCAGCGGCATCGAAACCGCGCTCGAAATGCAGCCACCCGATTTTCCCCGGCTTACCCTGGAACTGGAGACGGCAATGTTTCGCATCATCCAGGAGGCTCTGACCAACGTCTTTCGCCACTCCGGGGCGCGGAAAGTGGGGATCACCCTGATGCAGCGGGAGAACGAGGTTATCGTTAAGGTGCAGGATGACGGGAAAGGCGTGGTGGAAGGGATTGTAGAGTTGCGGCCCGGCAGCACTGGCGTCGGCATCGGGGGGATGAGCGAGCGCGCCCGGGAATTCGGGGGACAATTGAAACTGACCAATGCCCATCCCGGTACGATCGTTGAGGTGATCATTCCGCGTTCCCTTTCAGTGCCGTCTGACGGTCCGCGGGGGCGGGAAGAAAAACTGGCCGTCCTGAGGACCGCTCGTAGTCCGGACATGGGCCAGGCTTCAGTAGGTTATGAGCAGTGAACAGCAGTTGCCTGTGCTCCCACCAGGTACGGCCGCCTGGTGTGGCGCCAGCCTGGGTCGCAGGTCTGCTCCTCCAGTCCGTACCAGATAAGTGGTGACCGACAATAGCCAACACGATGCGGAGGTCCGCCAGTTCCTTTTGGACCAGATCGACAGCGTGCCTCATCTTGAGGCCTTGCTCCTGCTGTGGAATAGCCGGCCTAAACTGTGGCAGGCTGACGAAATGGCCGGTCGGCTGTATGTGGACCGCGAGGTTGCACTCAGGCTCCTGCAAGACTTGGCGCGACAGCAGTTGATCGATTCTGATACCAGTTCTCCGGAACGTTACTGCTATCGGGATGACCCGGCCGACAGAAGCCGACTGATCAGAATGGTGGATGAAACGTATCGCCGGGAAGTGGTTCGCGTATCCACCCTGATCCATTCAAAGCCCTCTTCGCCAGTGCGGGATTTTGCTCGAGCCTTCCGCTTTACCAAGGAGTGAAGCTGACATGGCCGCGATGGTTTACATTCTCGGTGCCTTGACCAGTCTGGCCTGTGCGGTGTTGCTGCTGCGAGGCTACTCGCGGGGACGGAAGAGGCTTTTGCTGTGGAGCGGACTATGCTTTGCAGGTCTCGCCGTGTCGAACCTCCTCGTTTTTGTTGACCTCGTTCTCTTGCCGGCTCAAGACCTTTATCTGTGGCGGCTTGCGACCACCGGAGTCGCCATGGCGCTGTTACTGTACGGATTGATTTGGGAGAGTAACTGACTCATGATTGAGCCATTCCTGTTGGGCGCAATCGCTACCGCGTCGTTTACCGCCGGAGTGTTCTTCCTGAAGTTCTGGACCGCCACGCGGGATTTCCTGTTTCTCGCCTTCGCCGTCTTTTTCCTGGTTGAAGGCATCAATCGCGTAGCGCTGCTGCTGGCGACTCGGCCCAATGAAGGCAGCCCCTGGATCTATCTGGTTCGTCTCCTGGCTCTGGCGTTCATCCTGGGCGCGATAATCAGGAAGAATTACGGCGGCAAAGGCTCCCCCGCCTAATTCTGGGTTTTCTCCTGGCCAGCAGACTTCGATTGTCTTTGTAGTACACCGGAGTCAACCGTGAGACCGGTCCTCGAAATCGTCTGGAAGTAGAGTTGATCGGCGTCAATTTCGACCAGCATAAAGTCCCGATCCGTATCAAAGCCCGCCTGCATCTGATCCGAGGGTCTCAGGTTGTGATATCGCAGTTCACCGGAATTCCCCAGGACAAAGTAATCGATGTCATTCTGCGGCTTCAATCTCTCATAGACATGTTCGTGTCCGGAAAAGACTACATTGACGCCGTATTTTTGAAACAGGGGAACCAGCGTGGAGCGTAAGTCCAAGTCGGGTCCGTGATACTTTCCGTCAGAATAAAGGGGATGGTGGAAGTAGCAGATCTTCCAGGCCGCCGTGGAATTTCGCAGCTGCTCTTCCACCCAGTTCAGCTGTTCCGGGTTCATGTAGGTGCTGTCGAGCGCAAAGAAGGCGACGTCATTCTTTTTGAAACTGTAATAGCGCTTGCCTCCCATGTTAAACAGCTTGTACAAGCGCTCGTCGGGATTGTCATGATTTCCCAGCGACGCGTAAAACTTGACTCCGGCATCGAGCAAGGGCTTGTAAGGTTCTTCAAACTTACGCGCAAAATCGCGGGGCCTGTCCCCGCCGTAGATGTTGTCCCCCAGCATGATCACGAAGCTGAAACTGACAATCTGCCGGTACGCTTCCATTTCCTGAGCCACCTGCAATTGGGGAAGGTCTCCGGTTCCGGAATCGCCGATCACGGCAAAGCGCACTGAATTCGGGTTCAAGGGAAGCTTAAGCTGCAAATCCGGCGTCGGAGGCGCGGCAAGGGCCGGCGGCGTGAAAAGTGAAAGCAGCGTCTCTACCCGGGCATGGATGGGTACAGAGGTCGTCTGCCCGGGGTCGGTTCTTACCACGCCCCCGGCAAGGACGGTGCAACTCAGAAAGATGAGGACTCGCAATCTCATCGGTCAGGGTCCAGGCTGAGATGCGGGCAAGGCATCCGGCAAGAGATCCACCACGAGGCCGGCGGCACTATCCAGGAGAATCAGTTCGCGGCCTACGATGCGATATTCGATTTCTGCGGGGAGTTTTGGCAGATCCGACAGGAGCGTCGGAGGGGTGGATTGCAATGCTACCGTTTGAGGATACTGCTGATTGATTGCGGGTGACAATCCACGAACCGGTTCGGCATGACGCAAGCTGGCTCGAATCTTGCTGCCATGGCCGCTCTTGAAGGGCATTGCGATCAATTTTCTAAATAGCGCGCTGACGGCAGGCGTGAAGATATCTCCTGGCTTCGCCTGTGATCGTTCCGCACTGATTTTCTGCGCCAGGGAGGCCTGATATTGTTTGAGGTCCGCCGACGAACTTTTGGATTTTGGGGCCGGCAGGCCTGCTTCCATCCGCTTGCGCAACTTTACGTACTCGTCCACCCGCTTGCTGAAGTCCTGGATCGTCAGAGAATCCTGATTGACGGAAATCCCGTTGCTGGACTTCGGTGGCGGCGCGCTTTGGGTCATCAGCCAGCTGTTTGCAGCCAGCACCCACGCTACCGCGGCGACTCCTTTGATCATGGTCACGTTGCAGTTAGATGCGTTCAGGCAGCACAGGGTTGAAAACTCCGTGTCACTTTCCGGCGGGCTCTTTTTTGTCCGTTACCTCTGCCATGACTCCCTGGATCGCCTCTTTGACAGCCTCCCTGACCGCTTCTTTAACCGTGCTCTGCACATCCTTATGATCGAGTTCGATATCAGAGTCTTCCGCGGCCACCTCCTTGATGATTCTTTCCACCACCGGGCCCACGGGCGGGAGATCTTTGGCAATGCTCTTGGCTACTCTCCTGGCAGCTTTGACCACAGTCGAGTTGGCAGGCTCAGCCGCGGATTCTTTCGGTGAGGCAACCGCCGCATTCCAGTCTGACTCAAAGATCTTTATCACCGCGGCAATAATCTTCCGATCAGGCAGAATGATTCCAATTTCCCGCCGGGCGTCCAGTTCGAGTTCACGCAAGCTTTGGCTTCCGATGAACATCTGGCTGCGATCACGAACGATGGTGCGGGTATGCAGACGCATGCCGTTCAGCCGGCGTATGGCGAGGCCGCTGGTCTTGCGCGTGACTTTGCCGATGATCCGGACTTCAATTCCCTGCCTGGCCTTTTCTTCCAGCAGCCGGATCATCGCCCGGTCCGCAATCTTCATGTCATAAATGAGCAGATCTTTTTTGGCCCCCTGGATAAACGCTGCCAGCTGCTTTCGCGCATTCAGCGGGCTGACCAGGAACCGGGGGCTGCCTGGAGTGTAGGCCTGTCGCTTGGTGTCGCTTGCGAAAAGCTTTTCCCCTTCCTGCACCAGCTGCCGGTTCGTCGCGACGATGCCGAAGCTGCGGCTGTGATCGATATCCAGGCGGGTCAGATTGAAGGCCAGCAGATAGAGTTGCTTGCGATCCACGATCATCATCTTGCCGTGGTAACGCACCAGATCGTTGGAGGTGCGAGCCACGGTGATGCCGGCTGCCAGAAAGCGCATTTCCAACTTGCGCAGGTTTTTCTCGCCTCCGCGATTGGTGTAGGCGACAAGAGCATGGACAAACACTCCTCGCTTTACGGCGTTTTCCAGGGCCCGCTCGATTTCGATGCGATCGAAACGGAAGATTACAATCTCCACGCTGGTACGCGCCTTCTCGATTGCTTTTACCAGCGGCCCAACGCCATCGCCGGGCTGAATAAGAAGCTTCATAATTCTCCCCTTGTTGCCTCATGCAGCAGGGCATAGCGGTAGCATTTCTTCGTCAGGTCAAGCTATCGCTTGTCGGCCCTTTAGCATCTACAGTCGTCGGAACGACTGTACCTCAAATGAATATGCAAACTCTTGCGCAATCGCTATTTCGACTTGTCGGGCACTTGGGCACGATTCCAGCCGAGGAGTTCCGAGCTCAGCGCGAAAGCTTGAGGATGCGGCACAGGCTCGTCGCGTTGTTTCTGCTGTGCACGGCTTTCACTCTCGCCGGTCCGAGTGCGTCAGCGGAAACGCCGGCTGAGGGAAGCCAAGAGGCCGTCCTGTGGCGAGAACCGGACGATATGGCAGCGCGGAGCCTTCTTTACGGGCCCGGGGGAGCAGAACACCAGCCCCGCGGGAAAATGGTATTCGTTGATGAAGACCACCTCGGCACAAATCCCAAATTCCATGTCCGCGACTCGGAGGGCACACAATGGACGGTGAAAATGGGGGTGGAAGCCCGGCCCGAAACAGCCGCTGCCCATCTTCTGTGGGCAGCCGGATACTACACCGATGAAGACTACTTCGTGCCCAGTGTGATCGTGGAAGGCCTTCCTTCGCATCTGCAGCGCGGTCAGAATCTTATTGGAAAGAATGGAGCCATTTCAAATGTGCGCATGGAGCGCCACTTGAAGGACGAAAAAAAGGCAGGCAATTGGCATTGGCGGCGCAATCCCTTCACCGGCACGCGTCAGTTCAACGGCTTGCGGGTGATGATGGCGTTGATGAATAGCTGGGACCTGAAAGACGAGAATAACGCAGTGTACGAGCGCACGTCCGAGACGGATGGCCCGCACAAGATTTACCTGGTCAGCGACCTGGGAGCCAGCTTCGGCACCACCGGATACAGCTGGACTCAGGCCATGGCTAAAGGCAATCTAAAGTCTTATAGCCACTCCAGGTTCATTGGGAAGGTGCACCCCGAGTTTGTCGATTTCAACGTTCCCACCCGGCCGGCCCTCATTTATTTTTTTCATTTGCCCGGTCTGATCCGCCGGATGCGCATGCGCTGGATCGGAAGACACATCCCGCGTGAGGATGCCAGATGGATAGGGGATCTACTGTCCCGCCTGTCGCCCGAACAGATCCAGGACGCCTTTCGATCAGCCGGTTACTCGCCCCAGGAAGTGGATGGGTTTTCGAAAGTCGTACAGGAACGAATTGCCGAACTGACCAGGCTCTGATCTAAGTTCAGGTTTTCACAACACCACCGGGGATCAACTGGTCGCGGTCTTCTCCACATCATCTTCTTCGGTCCGGTGCTGCAGCTGTTCGAGCTCGGAATACAATCCGCCGGTCTTGATCAATTGCTCATGAGTGCCGCTCTCGGCGATGCCGCCATCCTTGATCACAAAAATGACATCGGCGCGGCGAATGGTGGACAGGCGATGTGCAATCACAATTGAAGTCTTGCCTTCCAGCAATCGATCCAGCGCCTCGAACACGAGCTTTTCCGAGGCGGCGTCCAGTCCCGAAGTCGGTTCGTCCAGAACAAGAATAGGGGTATCGCGGATGATGGCGCGGGCAATCGCTATACGCTGCCTCTGACCACCCGAGAGAGTCATGCCGCGCTCTCCCAGCAAGGTGTCGTAGCCCTCCGGCAGCTTCTGAATGAATTCGTGGGCGTTCGCCTGCTCGGCCGCGTGCAGTATCTCCGCTCGGGTCGCTTCGGGCTTCCCGTAAGCGATGTTCTGCCAGATGGGGGCCTGGAAGAGAACGGTTTCCTGCAACACGAAACTGATCTGCTGACGCAGTGACTTCTGCCGGAAGCGCTTAATGTCGGAGCCATCGATACGCACAATCCCGGAGGTCGGATCGTAGAAGCGCGGAATCAGGCTGATGATGGTCGTCTTGCCGGCGCCGGTCGGTCCCACCAACGCAACCAATTGTCCGGGCTCGATCGTGAAGCTCACATCTTCAAGAATGGGGTTTTTCGGAACGTAACAGAAATCGACGTGGTCAAACTCTATCTTCCCCTTGAATCGGGGGGCGCGGGTGGCGCCCGGCAGGTCTTTGACCTCCTTATCGGTTTCCAGGACTTCCTGGATGCGCTCGTATCCGACCAGCGCCTTCGAATAAGCGTCGGTCATCTTGGAGAGTTCCTGCATCGGCTTGTACATCTTGCCGAGATAAAGGATGAAGACGACCAGCGAACCGGGCGACAGCGATCCACTCAGCACCAGGCGGGCACCGAACCACAGAACCAGGCATGTGCCCAGAGCGACGATGATGTCCACCAGAGGAGAAAGCTTGGCCTTCAGGCCACGCGCGCGCAGCCCGATTTCCACGCTCTCAAGACTCTCTTCTTCCAGGCGCCGGCGCTCATAGTCCTCCCGTGCGAAGGCCTTGACCACACGGATCGAAGACAGCACTTCTTCGATGACTGAAACGATTTCGCCCTCTTTCTTGCGAACTTCTCTGGAAGCTTTTTTGATACGGCGCGTGTAGCTGTAAACCACCAAGAAGAGGACCGGGGCCACGGAGAGGGCAATCAGCGTGAAGCGCCAGTTAAGATAGAACATTACGCCGATCATGCCCACCAGCGTAATCAGGTTGATCAAGGCACCCAGCAGCCCGGTATTGATGAAGCTTTGGATGGCGTCAATGTCGCTGGTTACCCGGCTGATGAGGTCGCCGCTGCGCTTCTGATCGTGGTAAGCCAGGGAGAGTTGCTGGATGCGGGAGTAGAGGGTCCGGCGCAAATCGTGGGTCACCCACTGTCCGACGCTGGTCGTGAAATATTTTTCCGTGTAGGAACTGACCGCATCGAGCACCGCAATCCCCAGCACCGCAGCGCATGCGAACTTCAAGATGGCAAACTGGTCTCCGCCCACGGTCGCTTGAATGAACTGGTTGAGCCAACCGTGCGCCGGCCGCGACCGCAGTACGCTGTCGAGGACAATCTTCAATGGCCAGGGTTCCAGCAGATTTGCCACGCCCTCCCCGACCACCGCGATGAAGCCGATCGTCAGAGCCGTTACGTGTGGCTTTAAGAGTTCACGGATGGTTAGCTTCTTGATGGTGGCGCGCCGATTCTCCATGTGGTTGTGAAGACGGGAGCACCTGATTCCTCGCCCCTGGGTTGGTTCAGATGCGCCCCGGAACGCCAGGGATTGATTGTCCTTTCGGCTTTTTTTGCCTGCTGACGGTGGGAGCAGGTCGGTTGGAGTTCACGCCAGGGAACCGACTGCGTG
>Ga0207645_10004173_pt1 | contig 10728 bp, 7 predicted proteins | sample KBSM53metaG_FD_184331 | JGI IMG/M metagenome (GOLD analysis project Ga0207645, IMG submission 184331) | Miscanthus rhizosphere microbial communities from Kellogg Biological Station, Michigan, USA - KBS M5-3 metaG (SPAdes) (version 2) | ecosystem: Host-associated > Plants > Roots > Rhizosphere >...
CCTCCCGAGAGCGCCGCGCGAGTGACCGGCAGCGCGCGAATCGAAAGCGCACGCACGATCAACATCATGTTTCTCGGCATGCATAACTCCGTGCCGCAGTTTAAAAGTAAACTCGTTCGTCAGGCGGTCAACTACGCGATCGATCGCAATGCTCTCACGAAGAATGTGCTGAGGGGTTATGCCAATCCGATGGACGCGCCGGTGGGACCCGACCAGTACGGTTACAGCCGCGAGATTCATCCGCATTACACCCACGATCCCGCGAAAGCGAAAAAGTTGCTCGCCCAGGCCGGTTACCCTAACGGCTTCGAGGTCGAGTTTTTAGTTCCGCTCGGGCAGTACAACAAGATCAAAGAGGTCGCGGAAGCGATCGGCAGTATGCTCAACGAAGTCGGCATCCGCGCGAAGCTGCACACCCAGGATCAAGACAGCGGATTTGCGGCGATCCAAAATGGCAAGGTCGGCATGTATATTTTCGGGCGTGGATCAGTCATCGATCCGAGCGAATACTTGCATCAGTACTTTCGCACGGGAGTCACCAAGCGTTTGGAATTTTCCAATCCGGCGGTCGACGCCGCATTGCAGGCGGAGCAGGCAAGTTTCGATCCTGCAGAGCGAGTAAAATTGCTACAAAAGGCGATGTCAGTGCTGATGGACGAGGCGCCGATGGCATGGCTCTATCAGTATCAAGGCCTGCAGGGAGTCAGTAACAGGTTTGACTTCAAGGCCAATCCTGGAGAAGACGTTTACGGCTGGGACTTAAAACCCCGCGCAAGGTAATCGGCAATCCTACGGTAAGCATAGGTGAGGCGAACATAGCGCGCATGGCGTGCGTCCGTTCAACGCATATATTTCTTGTAATCGTCCATCACCTGATTGAGGCGATCGGCGATGGTCACATCTTCGGAAATCATCTTCGTGCGGGCCAGATCATCCTGCGGAATATCGCTGCGCGAAATCACTCGACCCAGGTTTTTGATAAACGTCTGTCCCTCCTTGGACAGCGCAAAGTCGATGAACAGTTTTCCGGCGTTCGGATGGGGCGCGTGCGCGGCAAGGGCGAGCGGATGAATGTTTTTCGTGACGAAGGGCAGCGGCGCGACATCGATCGGCGCGCCGCGGCTTCTGAAGCGCAGAATCTGCGTGTCATAGGTAAAACCCAAGTTGAACTCGCCCGCGGAGATCATTTGAGCGATCATCACTTGGGCGCCCCGATAGTTGAGATCCTGGCGCCCCAAACCCTGAAAGAATTTTCTGCCTCTCTCTTCTCCCAAGACTTTTAGCATGGTCGCATACCAGGAGTACTGTCCTTCGGGAAACCCAATCTGGCCTTTCCATCCAGGCTCCAATAGATCCTCATAACGTTTTGGGACATTTTCCTTCGGCACCAGCCGGGTATTGTAGCCGATCATCCGAAGGTTCGAATAAAGATCGACCCATCGTCCAGCGGGATCTTTGGAGTCGGCCATAAATGAAGAGAACTCCGGGGTCGTATACCGCGCCAACAGGCCCATTTTTGTCAGCAGATAAATTTCCATACCGCTATTCGTCACGGCGTCGAACAGGTGACTGCCGGCGCGGTTCTCCGTAATGATCCGTTGCAACAATTTTTCGCTGCCCAAGCGGGTAATCTCGACGCGCATGGATGGGTACTTGCTTTGGAAGGCGTCGGCGAGCATCTTCGCTTCATCGGCACCCATCGTGGTATAGAAACTCACCCGCGCTTCCTTTTTGGCGAGTTCCAGCATCTTGTCATCGACTGCTCGGACAAGCGCCGGGCGAGCACTAGAACCAAGTAGACAGAGCGCCAGAAATATCCTATTCATCGAAATCATTTTCGCCTCCGAATCGCGCCGCCTGTATCAGTCCATCTCGTTCTTACGCGAATCGTAAACTTTATGCTTATCCAATACTGCAGGCGTTCACGCAAGGCGTTTATCTCTGGAAGGATCGACGCGTGTGCGTTATATAAACCGCTCGTGGTAAAACTCAAAAGACGGGTGGAGTTCAGGAGGTTCTGTTCGCAACAGTACTGTGCGCCGCTCCATCCTCATGTATCACGGCCCATTTTGTGTGCGAAGAATAAGCTCTCGAACGATTCTGAAAGAGGAGACGATTGAAATGGAACAGGACTTTGTCGGCACCAAACGCTGGATCAGACAGGCATCTCCCTATGAGACATACATGGCGGAGCAGGATCTCCCGATTCACCGCGGCACCATCGGATTCTATGATATTCGCGAACTGCCTCTCGGGCGGTGGAAACGCATGGGCGTTCATGGGGCTTTTATCGAGCTCAACGGCTGCGGCGGACTGCAGGGAATCCATGTGCTCCAAGTGCCGGGCGCGAGCGCCGTTTATCCCGAGAAGCACATGTATGAGGAGATCTTTTACGTCCTCGAAGGAAGAGGCACCACCGAGATCTGGAGCGGCGACGACGAAAACAACAAGCAAATCTTCGAATGGCAGGCGGGAAGCCTCTTTTCACCGCCGCTCAATACTTGGCATCGTATCGTTAATGCGACGTCCAGCCCCGCCCTGCTGCTCGCCGTCAACAATGCGCCGACGGTATTTTATGTCTACAGAACCCAGGACGCGCTGTTTAACAATCCATACCAATTCAAGGATCGTTATGACGGTCGCGCCGACTATTTCAAAGCGCATACCGAGCTTGGCAAAGATCCGCGCCACGGCCGCGCACGCAACTTCGGCAATATCATTCCCGACGCCGATCGCGTGGAACTGCCGCTCGACGGCCAACGCGGTGTCGGTCACCGTACGTTTTTCTGGAGTCTCTCTGGAAACACATTTCAAGGGTTCATTGCCCAATACGCCCCGGGCCGTTATTCGCGCTGCCACGCACATGAAGCCGGCCCGGTGTTGCTCTGCTTGGGCGGCAAGGGTTACACGATCACCTGGCCGAGCGAAGCCGGCACGACGCCCTGGAACGACGGCAAGGGCGATCTCGTACAGCGACAGGACTACAAGCCAGGCGGCATCGTCAGCGCCGCGCCCGGGGACGCGGGCTGGTTTCACGGCCATTACGGTGCGTCCAAAGAACCACTCCGGGTGGTCGCTTTTCTCGGCGGCTATCCCAGGCGAGTCAAAGGCATACCGGGCATCGATTGGCGCGGTCTGAATCTCGACATCAAAGAAGGCGGCAATACCATCGAGTACCGCGACGAAGATCCCTACATTCGCAAGATGTTCGAGGAGCAACTGGCAAAAGAAGGCGCGGCGTTCAACATGCCGGAAGAAGCGTATCGGTAATGGACGGGGAGTCCGCAGCCGGGTCGTGCTTCGTCTAGGTTTGTTCGCAGCGGAATTGTGAATGATGCCATCCTGAGAGGCTAGCCGAAGGAGCTGGTCTTAGCCGTAATAAAAACCGAGATTCTTCGCTGACGCTCAGAATGACATGCATGCGGTTCGTGGCGTTTTATCACAAAAAAGGCCACCACAACCGTTGGCTTCTCAATCATCCGACTAATCTTCACACCAACCCTGCTCCCCTCGCCCACTTGTATTTCGCGCCGAGCACCGCGACCGGCAATTCAGTCGTGTACGGATACGCCACGATGCAGCGCTCGTAGAGATACTCGCTCGCTTCTTCCACCTGCACATCCCCGACCAACGACGCCACCACCGGTTTGTCGATACCCTTGGCGCGCGCTTCCTCGACGACCTCGGCGCATAACTTGGCAAACACCATCGGCGGCGTGATGATCGTGTGCCAGTAGCCCAAAATGAGCGCGTGAATGCGCGGCTCGTTCAGCGCATAACGAATGGTGTTGGCGTAAGTCGTCGGCGGCTCGCCGCCGGTGATATCCACCGGATTGCCCGCGGCACCGAACGGCGGGATGAACTTGCGAAAGGCAGCATCGATGTCCGGCGAAAATTTCATCAGCGCCAGTCCGTTGTCGACGCAGGCATCCGACAAAAGCACTCCTGATCCGCCGGCGCCGGTAATGATCACGACGTTCTCGCCTTTCGGCGTTGGCAGCACCTGCAGGCCGCGCGCGAACTGCAGCATGTCGTTCAAGCTTTTCGCGCGAATAACGCCGCACTGCCGCAGCACGTCATCGTAGATCTTATCGTTCCCGGCGAGCGCGCCCGTATGCGACGCAGCGGCGCGCGCGCCGAGCGCGGTGCGACCCGCTTTGAGCACGACGATCGGCTTCTTTTTAGACACGCGCTTCGCGACTTCGGCGAACGATCGGCCGTCTTTCAGATCTTCGCAATGCATAGCGATGACCTGCGTGTTGTCGTCCTGCTCGAAATAGGTCAGCAGATCGTCCTCGTCGAGATCCGATTTGTTGCCAAGACCGACGATCGCCGAAACCCCCATGCGTGTAGTACGCGAAAAGCCGATGATCGACATGCCGACGCCGCCGGATTGCGAGCTGAGCGCGACCTTTCCCTTCACGTCATAGGGCGTACAGAAGGTCGCACAGAGATTTTGCGGCGTATAGTAAAACCCGTAAATATTCGGTCCCATCACCCGTACGTTGTGCTTGCGCGCGACGGCGACCAGTTCGTCCTGCAGCGCCTGCTCGCCCACTTCGGCAAATCCCGACGGGATCATCACGGCGCCGGGAATTTCTTTCCGCCCGACCTCCTCCATCGCGGCAGCGCAAAGCTTCGCAGGAATCGCAAAGACAGCGACATCGATGTCGTCTTGAACCTCGAGCACGCTCGCGTAAGCTTTGCGGCCGAGGATTTCGCCCGCTTTGGGATGAATCGGATAGATCGCGCCGCGATAGCCGCCATTGATCAGATTTTTCATCACCGAATTGCCGATCTTCCCGTCTTCTGAAGAAGCGCCGATCACGGCAACCGCGCGCGGATTCATGATACGCCGCATCGCTTCAAGGATTTCCTCCTGACCGAAGCGCTTTCGTTCTTTTGGGCTCTCGCCTATAACGATGCGGACGTCGACAGCCTTGGCGCCTTTGTCGGTTGCAAAAATTGGATTCAAATCTATTTCCTGAATCTCCGGAAAGTCGTTGACAAGCTTGGAAACTCTGCAGATGAGATCGGCCACGGCCGCACGATCGACGCTTTTCTGACCGCGAACGCCGCGCAGCACTTCCGCCGCGCTCACCGAGTCAAGCATCGATAAGGCTTCTTTCTTACCCACCGGCGCCAAGCGAAAGGTGATGTCCTTCATGACTTCGACCAACACACCACCCAAGCCAAACGCGATCATTTTTCCGAAGCTCGGATCGGTCACGGCGCCGACCATGACTTCGTGCCCGCCCTTCAGCATCTGCTGCACCTGAATGCCCTGAATCGCGGCATTTTTTCTGTACCGTTTGGCGTTCTTGACCAGTTCGTCAAAGCCGCGCCGAACCTCGGCGGCGCTAGCGACACCCGTGATCACGCCTCCGGCTTCGGTCTTGTGCAGAATGTCATTGGAAACGATTTTCAGCACAACCGGAAATCCAAAGCGACCCGCGAGCTTGACGGCATCCGCAGATGTCTTGGCCAACCCCTGCTTCGGTGTCGGAATGTCGTACTCGTCACAGAAAAGCTCAGCTTCCGGCGCCGTCAAAGCGGCGCCGCCGGCGGCCCGAGCATTGTCGATCAAAGCGCGCAAGGATTTCTGGTTCATCAACACCTCCGAAGCTTGCCTGTTGCTGACGATTAAATCAGTTAGGAGTGCTCAACGAAGCTTGTTTCCGGATTTAAGTTCGAGGCAAAATCACGTAAGGAAAGATTTCTCGCTATGAACGAAATGACAATTGTAAGTTGTCATCCCAAACGAACGTGAGGGATCTTTCTTTGATTTCGAGTCCAACATGGCCGGTGGATTCGGCTCATCTCGGATCAGATCGCGCCTGCTTTGCGGGCGCTTTCGATCTCGGCCTCACTCCAGCCAACGATGGACTTTAAAATCTCTTCCGTGTGCTCGCCCAACAGCGGCGACCGCTTCACTTCCGTTGGCGAATCGGAAAGTTTGATGGGATTTCCCACCGTGAGAAACTTGCCTCGCTTGGGATGATCGACTTCGACCACCGTGCCGGTCTCGCGCAGCGCCTGCTCGGTGGCAATCTCGCCCATGTCGAGAATCGGCCCGCAAGGCACGTCGAATTCATTGAGCTGGCGCATGACGTCCAATTTGTCGTGAGTCATGGTCCAGTGCTCGATAATTTCGAAGCACTTGTCGAGCTTGGGCAGGCGCTTTTCCGGCGTCGCCCATTCGGGATCACTGATCAACTCCGGACGGCCGCATAGTTTCATCAGCGGCTCCCATCCGGGCGGCTGAATAATGACATAAATATAATCGTTCGGACCGCCGCCTTTGGTCCGCACCGCCCAGCCTGGCTGGCCTCCACCGGATGCATTGCCCGCGCGCGGCACCGCAGCGCCGAAAATGCCGTTTGGGTATTGCGGATATTCCATCAACGGCCCGGCCGCGAGCCGTTGCTGATCGCGCAGCTTCACCCGGCAAAGATTGAGCACTGCGTCCTGCATGGCGCAGATGACGCGTTGTCCTTTGCCGGTTTTTTCGCGTTGAAAAAGTGCCGCCAAAATACCGGCGACCAGGTGAATGCCCGTGCCGGAGTCGCCGATCTGCGCTCCCGTAACGAGCGGCGGACCGTCGTCGAAACCCGTCGTGCTCGCTGATCCACCGGTGCATTGGGCAATATTTTCGTAGACTTTGCATTCTTCGTAGGGCCCCGGACCGAACCCCTTGACCGATGCGTAGATCAACCGTGGATTGAGCTCATGCAGCACTTCCCAGGTAAACCCTTGCCGGTCGAGAGCGCCGGGAGCGAAATTTTCCACCATGACGTCGCAGGATTTGACCAGCTTGCGAAAAATTTCTTTCCCTTTCTCATGCTTGGTGTTGATTGTAATGCTGCGCTTATTGCTGTTGAGCATGGTGAAGTACAAGCTGTCGACACCGGGCTTGTCGCGCAGTTGTCCGCGCGTAATGTCACCGCGGCCGGGCAACTCGACTTTGATCACATCGGCGCCAAACCAAGCCAGAATTTGTGTGCACGTCGGCCCCGACTGCACATGCGTCATGTCCAGAATCCGAACTCCGTCAAGCGCTTTTCCCATCGATTATGAATCTCCCTTGAGAAAAAATCCCATTCACCACGAAGACGCGAAGGACGCAAAAGTTTCCAAGAATTCAAACTCCGAACTTCGTGCTCTTCGTGCCTTCGTGGTGAAAAAAGTCTTCATTTATACATCGTCTGCGCTTTGGTCCCCGGCGCGTACTCGTTGATATCGACCCAGATGTTGACGATCGCGCATTGTCCGCCCGCCACACGTTCGCGCGCCTTTTCTAACGCCGGTCGAATCTGACCCGGCTCGCGTACTGCGATGCCCCAGCCGCCAAAGCATTCGGCGAATTTTTCAAAATCGACATCGCCGAGCTTATTGCCGATGCAACCGCGTTCGGGGCCGTATTTGCCGATCTGCCCGCAGCGGATCTGATTCATCGCCGAGTTATTGCCGATCACCGCCAGGTACGGCAATTTGAAGCGCTGCGCGGTTTCCATGTCCCAGGACGTCATTCCGAAGGAACCATCGCCGTAATAGCAGAGCACTTCTTTTTTGGGATGGACAAACTTCGTGGCCATTGCGAACGAAGTGCCGACACCGAGCGTACCGAGCGGCCCTGGATCCATCCAGTTGCCCGGTTTGCGCGGTTCCACAGCCGTCGCCGTGATCGTCACCACGTCGCCGCCGTCGCCGATATAAACTGTGTTGTCGGTCAAAAATTCATTGATCTCATACGCGACCCGGTAGGGATTGATCGGCACCGACTCCGATTTGAACGAAGGCAACAGTTTTTCATAGGCTTTGGCTTCCGCGGCGCGCAGCTCCTTCATCCATTCGGCACGCTGCGTGTTTCCTTTCGACGCCCGCCCGGTGGCCGCTTGCGCGACCGCGTTTAAAATCGCGCCACAGTCGCCGACGAGTCCGAGCGAGATGTCGCGGTTCTTTCCGACATTGCGATAATCGAGATCGATCTGCACGACGGTAGCATCGGAACGCAAGCGACGGCCGTAACCCAGGCGAAAATCAAACGGACAGCCGACGATTACAATGACATCCGCTTTGTCGAAGGCGTAGCTGCGCGTCCGATTGAATCCGTGCGGATCGCCGGGCGCAAAGATGCCGCGGCCCGAACCGTTCATGTATCCGGGTATATTGAGTGCGCGACAAAACTCCACTGCCGCTTCATGACCGCGGCAAGTCCACACCTGAGTGCCGAAAAGCGCGGCCGGCCGTTCAGCCTTGACCAGGAGATCGGCCAGTTTTTCGATGTCCGCCGGATCGCCGACGGATTTCGTCGAGGCGCGATAGGCGCCCGGCTTGGGGATGCGCGCGCGCTCGATCGGGATCTTGGCGTCGAGCACGTCGCGCGGAATTTCGAGATAGCTCGGTCCCGGCGCGCCATTGACCGCTTCGCGAAATGCCATGGAAACCATGTCGGCGATGCGCTCGGTATGCGGCACGCTGGCAGCGAATTTCGTGATCGGCGACATGATATCGACATGCGGCAAATCCTGCAGCGAGCCCATTTTGTGCTGGCTGAGCGCGCCCTGACCGCCGATCATGAGCAGCGGACTTTCGGCGCGGAACGCATTGGCGATGCCGGTCATGGCGTTGGTCGTGCCCGGTCCCGCCGTGGTCACGACACAGCCGATTTTGCCGCTCTGGCGCGAATAGCCGTCCGCCGCATGCGCCGCGACTTGCTCATGGCGCACATCGATGATCTTGATCCCCTCATCGAGACAACCGTCGTAGATATCGATGATATGGCCGCCGCAGAGCGTCCAGATCACTTCGACGCCTTCATTCTTGAGCGCCTTCGCAACCAAGTGACCACCGGAGATCACCGGTCCGGTCGCTTCTTTCTTTGCTTCGGAATTTGGTGATGTCGCCATCTTTTACCTCTCGCTTGGGTTCTGATTACAATCTTTATTTTCGCTGGAGAATCTGTTGTTTGTTCCAATCGATGAGCCGATCGGATCTGTCCAGCGGCGCTCGACCTCTGCTGCGTCGATGATGCGTGCTCTTTCTCTCGCTCGCAGCCATGAGATGCTCATTTTCTGATGCCCGGTCGGACAGCAGCACAGTCTTTTCGACTTGTTCAATATGGCGCAACATCTCGGCGCGGGCCTTCGATTTGTCGTGTTTTTCAACGGCGGTGATGATTCTTCGGTGCGCAGCGATGGACCATTCTCTGCGCTGCTCCGTCTGCAGCGATTCTTCGCGGCTGCGGCTAAGCATTTCCATCAATCCCGAGACCAATTTTTGCAGCGCTTGATTTTGCGTAGCGCGGCTGATGCACAAGTGCAACTCGGCATCGGCTCCGACTCCCGTCTCGCCGCGCTTGACCGCTTGTATCTGCTCGGCGAGGATTTTTTTCAGTTGCGCGACATCCCTTTCCGTCGCCCGCTCCGCCGCCAGCGCGGCGATATCCGGTTCAATGATTTTGCGCAGCTCGAAGAGATCGACCAGTGACTTTTTTTCGTCGATCAGCAGGCGTGCGAGCGGTCCGACCAGAGCCTCGACGGGAAGATCGACGACGAAATTGCCCATGCCGGTTCGGCTGACGATCAGCCCCTGAGTTTCCAACGCGCGCAGCGCCTCGCGTACCGAGGTTCGACTCACCTTGAAAGTTTCCGCCAATTCGCGTTCGGACGGCAGTTGATCGCGCGCCTTGAGCCGACCTTGCTTGATCAGCTCGTGAATTTGACTGAAAACCTCTTCGTGAATGCGCGTCTTTTTAATCGCTCGGAGCATTTTGGTCTAGCTGTCTACTGGTCTGACCAGTATGTCGAGTTGCCTCGGTTGTCAAGACGATCGCTGTGAGATTCACGATGTCGGCAATCATCCACCGGAAGGCTCAGCACTGAGCCAGCCAAACAACGTCGTACCGCCGCCGAGGAGAGCCGGTTCATGAGTTCGAAGGAAAACGCAGCCGTCAGCCAGTTGCTGGCGCTGCTCGAGGCTCGCTATGCCTTGCGCGTGCTGTGGGCCTTGCGCGACGGGCATGCGCAAACCTTTCGATTGCTCCAGGACAGCGTCGGCGGCGTGACGCCCAACACCCTGAACACCCGCATCAAGGAACTGCGCGAGGCCGGTGTGATCGACCATGGCGGCGACGGCTACGCCCTCACGCCCAGCGGTCAGGACCTGTGCAAGCGCCTGTCGGATCTGCAGGCGTTCGCCGGCAAGTGGCAAATTGCCCAGGCGCGGAAGGCGCATCCCGCCGGCACGTCCGACAGTGGCGGCTGACAGCTTCAGGGGGCTGCCGGGCGCTCGCTAAACTTGCGCTCTTTTTTCGATTTCGACCACCCAGGAGCGCCCATGCCCACCACCCCCTCCGGACTGCAATACGAAGACACGACCGTCGGCGACGGTGCCGAAGCCAAGGCCGGCCAGCACGTGCACGTGCACTACACCGGCTGGCTCTACAACGACGGCGTGCAAGGCGCCAAGTTCGATTCGAGCCGCGACCGCAACGATCCCTTCGCCTTCTCGCTCGGCGCCGGCCAGGTCATCAAGGGCTGGGACGAAGGCGTTGCCGGCATGAAGATCGGCGGCAAGCGCACGCTGATCATCCCGGCTTCCCTTGGCTACGGCGCGCGCGGCGCCGGCGGCGTGATCCCGCCGAATGCGACCCTGAAGTTCGACGTCGAACTCCGGACGCGCACTGACGAGACCGGGATTCCCCTCCGCCCCCCGAAATGCGCCCTC
>Ga0207645_10004175_pt1 | contig 10727 bp, 3 predicted proteins | sample KBSM53metaG_FD_184331 | JGI IMG/M metagenome (GOLD analysis project Ga0207645, IMG submission 184331) | Miscanthus rhizosphere microbial communities from Kellogg Biological Station, Michigan, USA - KBS M5-3 metaG (SPAdes) (version 2) | ecosystem: Host-associated > Plants > Roots > Rhizosphere >...
CTCAAGATCGTTCGCGCGGTTGTTGATGTAGGTGTGGAGCGCGACGTAGTCGACGGTGTTGCGCAGCGTCTGGATGACGGTGCGGTTCCACAGCAGCCAGTCGGCCCCGTAGTTGCTCGAGCCGCTGGCGACCAGCTTGATCGAGGGGTCGATGCCGCGCATCGCCTTGGCGGCCTCGAGCGCGAACTTCGAGTACTCCTCGGCGTTCTTGTGGCCGAGCTGCCACGGTCCGTCGATCTCGTTGCCGAGCGCCCAGTACTTGACGTTGTACGGCTGGTCGCGCCCGTTCTTCCGGCGCTGGTCGGCCCAGTAGGTACGCTTCGGACTGTTGGTGTATTCCACCCAGTCACGGGCGTCGCCGATCGAGCCAAGGCCGAGGTTGACGCAGATGTACGGCTCGGCGGCGATCGTCTCGGCGTAGCGCAGAAACTCATCGGTGCCGAAGCGGTTCGACTCGACGTCATTCCAGGCGAGCTCGGGGCGCGCGGGGCGCTGATCCTTCGGTCCGATGCCGTCCTTCCAGTTGTAGCCCGACGCGAAGTTGCCGCCCGGCCAGCGCAGGATCGACACGCCCAGTCCCTTGACGGCCTGCAGGACGTCCGTGCGGAACCCGAAGGCGTCCGACAGCGGGCTTTTTTCCTGGTAGATGCCGCCGTAAATCATCCGGCCGAGGTGCTCGGCGAAGTTGCCGAACAAGAGGGGATCGACCTCGCCGATGGTGCGGTCGAGGTCGATTTTGATCCGGGCGACCGAGGGCGGCAACGGCTGAGCGGAGCCGGCGATCGCGAGGGCGATCGCCGCCGCGACGGTCACGATGAGCTGCTTCACGGCGGCGTCCTCCAGCGGTGGAACGTAGCATGCGTGCGTTCCCGGCGCGCCCGGGCTGCGGGGTCTTGCGCGTCGGGAATGTAAACGCTATCATCCCCGCCGCCGGGCTGTGTAAACGATTACAAAAAGCAAACGTTTGCAGCCGGCCGTCTCTGGGAGGAGTCGCACACCATGAACAACGTCCGCTCGCGCGCGGTCCTGCTGCTCCTCGCGGCAGCCCTCTGCGCCCCGCTCGCCGCCGGCGCCCAGGTCCGCATCACCGGCGCCATCACCGGCCTCGTCACCGACCCCTCGGATGCCGTCATCCCCGGCGCCACCGTCCAGCTCACCGACGAAGGCACCGGCGCCACCAAGGAAGCCGTCACCTCCACCAATGGCGTGTTCCAGTTCTTCGATCTCAACTCCGGCCGCTACACCGTCAGCGTCACGCTGCAGGGGTTCCAGACCGCCAAGTACGAGCACGTCGTCGTCGAAGCGTCGCGATCGACCGACCTGCGGGTGAAGCTGGGCGTCGGCGCGACCACCGAGACGGTGACCGTCAGCGGCGCCGCACCCGTGCTCGAGGCGACACAGAACGCGATCTCGACTACGCTCGATCGCAAGCAGATTACCGAGCTGCCGCTGAACAGCCGCGACGCCTTCGGCCTGGCCCGTCTCGTGCCCGGCGTCGTCGCGCTGCCGGGCGCCAGCGGATCGACCGCCGGCCAGAGCGGCAGCACGCACTACAACGGCATGCCGGGTGGCACGATCAACCCGACGCTCGACGGCGTGAACAACTCCTCGAACGGGTTCAAGAGCGGCGGCACCAGCTTCTTCGGCACCGTGCCGGCACGGCTCGGCGCGGTCGAGGAAATCACCGTCGAGTCGGCGGGGCTCGGCGGCGACGCCGGCGTCGAAGGAGGCGTGAACCTCAAGTTCGTGACGCGCCGCGGCACGCGGAACTACCACGCCAGCGCGTTCGATCAACTGCAGAACGACATCCTCAACGCCAACAGCTACTTCAACACCTCGCGCGGCATCGCGGAGCGCAAGGTGCGGCAGCACGACTTCGGCTTCAACTTCGGCGGTCCGCTCGTCCCGACAGGCCAGTGGCGAGACAAGCTGTTCCTGTTCGTCAATTACGAACAGCAGTACCTGCCGCTGACGCAGACGCGCAGCAACACGATCCTCACACAGGAGGCCGAGCAGGGCATCTTCCGCTACCAGACGGCGACCGGCGAACAGCGCACCGTCAACGTGCTGCAGATCGCCGCGGCCAACGGCTTCCCCTCCGCGACCGATCCGTCCATCGCCGCGATCCTGGCGAAGGAAACCACCGCGCGAGGGCTTGGCGTCGCGGAGTTCAACAACCTGCGCACCGACACGCTCTCGTGGCTGCAGCCGCAGACGCAGATGAACTACTACCCCACCGCGCGCATGGACTACCAGATCAACTCCAAGCTGTCGTGGATGGGGAGCTGGAATCTCTACCGCCAGGACGCGCGCGGGCGGCCGCTGTGGCCGTTCGCGGGACAGCCGATCCAGCTCGATACGTTCCACAGCTCGTGGTGGGTGACGTCAACCGGCTTCAACTGGCAGCCGACGAGCAACACGTTCAACGAATTCCGCTATGGCATTCAGCACAGCGGCGACACGACGCCGCACCGGGAGTTCGATGACTACAAGTTGAACGGCATGGCCAATACCGGCCTGCCGCTGCGGCTGACGCTGCCGCTCGGCCTCCAGCCGATCTCCGCCGACAACGCGCCGATCACCGGGCGCCATTACATCACCACGCTCTACGACACGGCGACGTTCCTGCGCGGCAACCACACGCTCAAGGTCGGCGGCAACTACCGCGACACGCAGTGGCACGACACGTCGTTCGACGGCACCGGCTCCGGCGGCTACCTGGGCCTGCCCCGCTACACCATCGGATCGCCGGCCGGCGACCCCGCATCCGCCATCTTCAACACCACGACGATCCCCGGGTTGGTGGCGGCCGATCAGGCGACCGCGCTGTCGCTCTACGCGCTGCTCACGGGGCGGGTCTCGCAGGTCGTCACCGGCAAGGTCGTGGACATCAATACGCTCCAGTATTCCGACGACGTTCCGCGCGAGAACTGGACCTCGGCGTGGTTCAACGGCGTGTTCGCGCAGGACTCCTGGCGCATGAAGCCGAACTTCACCCTGAACTACGGCATGCGCTGGGAGGTTGCGCAGGCGCCTTACAACCACCTCGGGATCGCGGTGTTCCCCGACTTCGCGAACCTGTTCGGCCCGTCAACGGGTCTTTTCCAGCCGGGCGTGCTCAACGGCGAAGCGAACCCGGTGATGCGCCGCGGCAAGTACGGCGCCAAGACCGACTGGGTCAACCCCGCGCCGCGCGTCGGCTTCGCCTGGACGCCTGATTTCGCCGAGGGTGGGTGGATGGGCCGCATCTTCGGCAGCGGCTCGAACACCGTCATCCGCGGCAGCTACGACATCACCTACTACGACGAGGGCACGAACATGTTCTCGTCCACCGCGGGCAACAACCCGGGCCAGTCGCAGCAACTGCTGCTCGCGCCGGGCAACGGCTTCGCCCCGGGCCAGTTGACGCTGCAGTCTCCGCTGCCCCCGTTCGTCGCCTTCCCGCTGCAGTACCAGGACGTGTGGCCGCAGTCCGACTTCACCTTCGGCACCACCGGGTTCTCGACGATGAAGGACGACCTGAAGCTGCCGTCGGTGCAATCGTTCAACATCGGCATCCAGCGGGAGATCTCGAAGAACACGGTGATCGAGGCGCGCTTCCTTGCCAACAAGGGCAGCAACGTCTGGCACACCTACAACATCAACGAAGTGAACGTGATCGAGAACGGCTTCGCCGACGAGTTCAAGCGCGCGCAGCAGAACCTGGCCATCAACCAGGCGGCCGGCGTCGCCAGCTTCGCCAACCGCGGGCTGCCCGGCCAGGTGCCGCTGCCGCTCTTCGACGCGATGTTCGGCGCGCGCGGCTCGCAGCCGGCGCTGCCGACGGGCCAGGCCTACACCAACGGTACGTTCATCAACAACCTCAACCTCGGCGAGGCCGGCCGCCTGGCGCAGAGCCTGGCCAGCAACGTGATCTACGCCTGCCGTCTCTACGGGAACAACTTCGGCCCGTGCGGCTCGCGCGGCTTCGACGCGGCGGGGACACAGCCGATCAACTTCTGGTACCCCAACCCGTTCGGCACCGGCGGCAGCGTCAACCTGGTCGACGACAACTCGTTCACCCGCTACAAGGCGCTGCAGATGCAACTGCGGCGGCGCTACGCCGGCGGGGTCACGTCCACGGTGAACTACACGCTGGCCAAGAACACCAGTGACCTGTGGGCCGACAACGCCACGCAGTCGTTCAACTACTCGACGCTGCGCGATCAGGCGCGCAACATCGGGCCGTCGCCCTTCGACGTTCGCCACGTGCTGCAGGCCTACGGCACCTACGATCTGCCGTTCGGCAAGGATCGCCACTTCGCCATCGGCAACTCGCTGCTCGACGGCATCGTCGGCGGCTGGACGGTCGGCGCGGTCTTCACCGCGCAGTCCGGCAATCCGTTCCGCCTCTCGAGCGGACGGCAGACGCTGAACCAGGAAGACGCGGGCGTGGTGCTCGCGCCGGGGGTGACCGTGGAGCAGATCCAGAAGATGATCCACATCTCGCCGGGACCCGGGTTCAACCGCTACTGGATCGATCCGCAGCTGATCGGCGCCGACGGCCGCGCCAATCCGGCCTTCCTGCTGCCGCCGACCACACCCGGCGAGCAGGGAGATCTGATCTATCTGCGCACGCCGGCGATCTGGAACATCGATGCCTCGCTCGGCAAGACCTTTCCGATCGCGCCGAACGGCGGGTCGATGACGATCTTCCTCACCTCACGCAATGTGCTGAACCATCCGATCTGGGGCACCGGCCTCGGCGCGCTGACCGACGCCAGCATCACCAGCACGACGTTCGGCCAGACGACGCAGCCGGTGAATGGTGCGAGAACGATTCAGCTCAGGCTGGAGGTGAAGTTCTGACGCTCCCGATTGTCGATTGGCGATTGCCGACTGCAGATTGACGGATTGACGAGTAACGGGATTGAAGAGTGGGATTGAAGATTGAAATCGACAATCCCAATCAACAATCGAAAATCGACAATCCGTCAATCGTCATTCCTCAATCGTCAATCCTCAATCGCGACGGTCAGCGAAACGAGCCGCCGGCGAGAATCGTCGCGTCGCCGTTCTTCACGCGCACCTGATCGAACGACACGGCGAAGTGGCCGAGGCTGGTGACCAGCCTGCCTGAGCCGCCCGACAGCGCGATCGTGCCGATGGGCTTGAAGTCGATCGTGACTTGCAGCGCGACACCGTCGGCAAGATTGACATTGCGGACGTTGACGGTCAGCGACGTCGAACCGCCGCTGCAGAACTTCGACATGTCGGCGACCGCCTCGCCCGACGGGGTCACGCCGTTGATCGCGGCGCCGGTCAATGTTTCCTTCGCCGACCCGCATCCGCCACCACCACCGCCGGAAGCCGTCTGGGAACTATCGGAGAGGACGGACGGAGCCGTCGGACTTGGAGAGCCTTCGCGGCCGCCGCAGCCGGCAGCCATCAGCAGCGCCGCCATCGCGATGGCGGTCGTCATCTTCGTCGCGTTCATGCGCACTCAACCTCCTCGAGCACGGCCACCCCGGCAGCGCCGTGCTAGAGGTCGTTAGTGCACGTTCCGGTCCGATAGAGGCCGAATCGACCAGGCTGACTTCAGCACCAGCTCAGCGTCTGATCATGCGGAGCCCGAAGACGGCAGCAATATCATTGCCGCCGGTCGCCTGGAACCGTACGGTCACCTTCTGCTTGCCCTGCACGAGCGCCGCGGGGATCGCGTACTCGCGATCGAGGAAACGGTTTTCGCTGCTGACGTCGAAGCGCTCCTGCGCGATCGACTGGCCGTCCACCAGGATGTCGAACGTGCGCGGACGGCGGCTGTCGGAGTGATAGGTCGCGACGAGCACGTTGGCCTTCGACGGATCGATCGGCATGTCGAACGAGAACCAGCCGCGCCCGGTGCGGCCGGTGCGCTGGTTGAGGCGGGCGACGCCGGTGTTCTCTCCCTGCTGGTTGAAGTCGCGTTCCGGCTGCATCTCGCCCGGCTGCAGGAACGCCACCGTCGCCGCTTCGAGCTGCTTCTGGCGTTCACGCTCCGCGGCGATCTCCGCCGACTTCTTCGCCCATTCCGCGGGCGTGTAGAGATCGAAGTAGCCGGTGTAGACGTGGCGGTGCAGACGATAGAACGGGACGAGATCGAGGTCCCTGTCCTTGCCGACGCCGTCGGTGCGGAACTCCCCTGGACGATCGGCAATCGGCTTGAGCCAGTCGGAGGGATTGCGGCTCGCGGTGACGAGCGCCGGGACGTCGACGCTCGGCTGCTGGCGCCCACCGCCCCCCCCGCCGGCCGCTCCGCGTCCCTGGCCACGCGGCGGCTCGGGACCGAGGTCGCCCGCGAGGACGAGCGGGCCCCACATGATCGCAGTGACGCTCGGATCGTCCACCAGCGGCTCCAGGTGCAGCGCCTTGGGCAGCACCAGCGCGACGGTGTCGCCCGGCTTCCACGTTCGTTTCAGCTCGACGTAGGCGCCCGGCTCCGCCAGGTTCGCGACGCTCTCGCCGTTCACCTTCACGGTGAAGCCCTGGCCCGCCCATCGCGGGCGGCGCAGCGCGAGCGTGAACGCCTTCGCCGCGCGCGGCGTGAGCGTCAGCTTCACCTCGTCCCCTTCGGGGAACGACGTCTCCAACGCCAGCTTCACCCCTTCGGCGGCCCACTCGGCCGTCGATGGCGCGTAGATGTTCACCCAGAGACGATCGGGCCCCGTGTAGTAGACGCCGTCGCCGTGCAGCGCGTGGTTTTCCATCCCCGTGCCGACGCAGCAGGTAAAGCTCTGCGCCATGTTCTGGTACTCGCGACGCACCGCACGGCCGACCGGCACCATGTAGCAGGTGCTGCCGTCGGCGGGATCGATCGATCCGAGGACGTGGTTGAAGAGCGCCCGCTCCTGGAACTCGGCGTACTCGGCGTCGGGCCGCAGCGCGAAGAGGTCGCGCGTCAGCTTGAGCATGTTGTAGACGTTGCACGACTCCGCCGTACGCCCGTCGATGATCGTGCTGAGACGGTCGGCCTGGCGGAAGTACTCGTCCTTGCCGTCGCCGCCGGTAGCGAAGCTGTGGTGCTTGGCGACGCGGTCCCAGAAGAAGGACGCGGCGAAGCCGTCGTTGAGGTCGCCCGTGTAGATGAAGCGCGCGAGCGAGCCGATCGCTTTCGGAATGGTCGCGTTGCCGTGGAGGCCGTTGAGATCGTCCTCGTGCTCCTTCCACGGATCGACGACGGCGCGGTACTCGAAGTGATACGAGAGGTCGAGCCAGCGCCTGTCGCCGGTGTCGGCGTAGAGATCGGCGAGCACTTCGTTCATGCCGCCGAACTCCGTGTTCAGCATCTTCTGCGTCTGCGCGTCGTCCAGCTTCGCGAGAATGCTCTCGGCCCACTGCGCGGCGCGGATCTCGATCGCCAGCGCCGTGCGGTTGCCGGTATAGCGGTAGGCGTCCCGCAGCCCGGCGTAGGTCTTGTGCAGCACGTACCACGGTGACCACATGCCGTTGAGATCGAAGCCGCTCGACTTGATGATGCCGTTCGAGACGTCCTGGAAGTTCTTCTTGCCGTCCATCAGCGCGAAGACGTAGCCGTCGCCCTGCCTGTCCTGCACGGCCTTCAGCTCGTCGACGATGTAGTCGGCGCGCTGCTTGAACGCGGGATCGCCGGTCGCGGCGTACATCAGGCTGACGGCCGACAGGTAATGGCCGGCGATGTGTCCGGTGAGATTGCGCTTGTCGCCGTCCCAGCCGCCGTAGGGTTCGGCCTTCTTCTGCAGTCCGGCGCGCTCGCGGTAGAACGCCAGCATGCGGTCGGGCTCGAGCTTCAGCAGGTAGGCGCGGTCGAGATCCTGCGCGTGCTTGAGCGGGCCGCCGGTGAGCCGCACCGCGGTGAGCGGCAGCGGCGCCGCGACGTCGGCGACCTTGGGCGGGAGCGGCGTGAGCGCGGCCGGGCGCGCCTTCTGCTGCAGTGCGGCGGCGGTGGTAGCGAGCGAAGCGGCGATGATCGTCGCCGCGGCAAGGGTTCGTCGGGTCATCGAGATCTCCGGACGCGCGGGCTGAAGCCCGCGCCAACAGGTTACCGCCGCCGGATCGTGACGGCGCTGGTCGCCGCAGGGCCAACGGGCAGCGACACGATGGCGTCCTTCGCGCCCTGCACCGATGCGGAGCGCTTGCCGTCCACCGTGACTTCGTACTCGCCCGCCGGCAGGCCGGCGAGCGACAGGCCGGTCGTGTGCGCGCCGCCGGTGCGGTTCTCGAGCGTGAACTGGATACGCGACAGGTCGTCGGCGACGACGATCGGCTGCTCCTTCGCGTAGCCGTCGTGATCCAGTTCCATGTGCAGCCGCTGGTCGCCGCGCATCACGTGGAAGCGGACGCGGAGGCCGTCGCGGGGAATCACCTCGAACGTCTGTCCCTTGCGCGTGACGACCCCGCCGTAGGCGAGATCGCCGAAGACGGGATCGCGCGCGAGGATCGTCGCGTGCGTGCGGATCGCGGCGCAGTAGCCGACGTCCTCCTCGGCGCTGTAGTACCAGGCGCCGCGGGTCATCGTCTTGCCAATCCACGCGCGGCCGAGCGGCTCCGGCATGAAGCCGCCGCCGGTCGCACCGTCGTTGTTCGGACTCGGGAACCAATAACCGTAGCCACTTTCCTTTGTGCCCGAGTTCACGAGCGCCCACGAACTGAGCGACGAGGCGTAGCCGAGGCGGAGATACTCGGTCGGATCCGCGGCGAAATGCAGCCCGTAGTCCAGGATCGACCAGCCGCCCATCTGCGACATGTAGCTGAGGAGGTACGAGAGGTTGCCGCGATAGTCGCTCCCCATCTGGTAGTAGGTCGTTTCGAGCCAGCCGCGATCGGCCATGTCGAGCGACAACTGGAAGTCGGTGAACTTCCGGGCCGCCTCGGGCGTGACCGTGGACATCTGGCGGGTATTGGCGTAGAGAGCGAAGGCCCCGGTCGATTCGAAGCCGGTCGAGTCGAACGCGAACTCGGAGCCATACAGGTTCGGCGTCCGGTTGACGAAGCGATCGACCTTCCCTTCCCAGTGCGCCCGCAGATCGGCCGCCCACGCCGTCTTGCCTTCGCGATCGAGCGCGTCGATCAACTCCGGGATGAACGCCTCGTTCATCGTCCCGACGGCGTCGGCCGACCACTTCTCCACTTCGTTCGGCACCGTCCAGTAGGCGATCGCGGAGCGATAGGCGCGCTCGAGGTAGCCGGGCGCGTCGAGATACTTCACCTTCGACGGATAGAACTTCGCGATCTGGTACATCCGGAAGTAGAGCATCACGATGTGCGGGTAGTCGTAGATGCGCCACACGTGCGCCTGGCCGTTGCGCCCTTCGTCGGCGCTGGCGCGGTTGGCCTTGAAGTTCGGGATGCCGTAGATCGCGTAGGGATACTTCTCCTTGTCGGTCATCTGCATCCCGCCCCAGAGGTACTTGCCGATGTACAGCTCGAGGCTGTCGATCTCCTTCTGCTCGGGCAGGAACACGTTCTTCGAGGCGATGAACGCCGGCCGCGCGTTGCCGGCATCGTCGTTGGCGTCGGTCAGCCAGGCCGAGAGGCTGTCGCGGTCCTCGGGGCTGCGGCGGATCTCGTTCTTCTGATCCCAGTCGCTGTACATCCCGACGTACCACTTCGAGGGATCGGTGTGCTGGTGATGGCTGACGAGAAACGCGGCGCGCTTGCGGATGACCGTTTCGAGCGGCTCGGTGACGAAGAACTCGAGCGTGCTCCACTGGCCGTCGCCGTACTTGATCGTCAGCATGTTCTCTCCGAGCGACGAGAACTTCACCGTGTAGACGCCGGGCTTCTGCGGCACTGGCTCGATTTGCGTGGCCGAAGGATGCTCCGGGGCGATTGCCGAGATCGCGTTGCGGCTGCGCAGCGAGATGTGCGCCGGCAGATCGGCCGGGACGACCATCCCGGGCACGATCGTCGTGTCGAACTTCCCTTCCTTGTAGAGGACGTCGCGCACGCCCTGCACGTCCTTCGCCCACTGGAACCTGAAGGTGCAGGTCGCCGACGATCCGGTGGATCCCTTCGGCGCCAGGCGCAGCGTGGACACCGGCAGGCGCCAGTTGCCGCCGGCCGCCTTCGCCGCCGCGCTCGCCGCCTGCGCGTGGACGTACGGCGTGAACGCGCCAGCCGAGCTGTCGTAGTACTCGAACTTGGTCGCGCCTTCCGGCGTCATCACGAGATAGGGGCCGACGGCGTTGCTGCGCTGCCAGTAGACCCACGAGCCGTGGCCGTTGACGAGCGAATGGCGCAGCAGCTTCTTGGTGTAGATGTCGCCGCGCGCGCCGGTGCGCTCCGCGAACGCGAACGGGACGGCGAGATCGCCGATCTCGGCGGGACGCGAACCTTCGTTGCTGAGCGTCACCGTCCAGTCCAGCGCCTCGTCGCGCAGCGTGAAGGTTTCGTTGACCTGCAGGTCCTGCGGCGGCGCCAGCACGGGGTCGGGACCGACGCGCCACTCGGCGACCGCCGGCGGCGGCCCCTGAGGCGCCAGCGTGACCTCGATCCTCAGCGCCATCGTCTTCACCGGATCGAACTCGACGGTGGTGAACGCATTCACCTCGCGGCCATACCCGCCTTTAGTGGCGACTTCCTTCCACGCGCCATCCTGCTGGTACAGCAGCCGCCACGACTGCGGCGCCACGGTCCAGAACACTTCCGTCCTGCCGATGGTCTCTTCGATTGGAAACGTGTATTGCACCCACTGCGTCGCGCCACGTGACGGCGTCCACGTGAAGACCGGC
>Ga0207645_10004185_pt1 | contig 10712 bp, 10 predicted proteins | sample KBSM53metaG_FD_184331 | JGI IMG/M metagenome (GOLD analysis project Ga0207645, IMG submission 184331) | Miscanthus rhizosphere microbial communities from Kellogg Biological Station, Michigan, USA - KBS M5-3 metaG (SPAdes) (version 2) | ecosystem: Host-associated > Plants > Roots > Rhizosphere >...
CCGATCCGAGCCCCCCGCGGCGCCGCTCACCGACGACGTAGAGCTCGGCGATGTAGGCCTCCTCGCCCTCCGACCAGATCGACGGCTGGAACCTGAGCACGATGATCCCGTCCGGCCCGTCTCCGGCGAGCAGCACCGCGGTGCCGCCGGCCGCCATCAGCTCCGCGATCCGCGCGGCGATCCGCTCCGGCGCCGGGGTCGGCTCGTCGTACTCGGCGTTGAAGCGATGGAGCAGGCGCCCGATCGCCGGCCCGTCGGCGGCGGTCGCGATCCGGACCCGGTCGCTCATCGCTGCGGGATCGGGCAGGGCCGCGGTCCGGGCCGCGGTCCGGCGCTCAGACTTCCTGGTAGAGCGGCCCGTCGCCGCCCTCGGGCATCGTCAGCCGGCCGCCCTTGGCGTTGATGGCCCCGCACTGAACGCAGTTCGACGCGGTGACGTGGACGTCGACCTCGGCGGCGCCGTTGTCGAGCTGGTCCTCGGGAATCTCGTAGACCTGCGCCGGGCACATCGAGACCCATGTCTGCGCCACCTCGCGCGGCACGTGGGTCTGGATCCGGACGTGGTTGGGAGCGTCGTCGCGGGTGGCGTTGCCGCTCGCGAATGGCGAGAAGTCGCACCGGTGGCCTCGCTTTCTCCCGGACGGACGCCACTTTCTCGTCGAGATCCGCAAACCGGTCCCCGGAGACCCCTATCCGCTCGCCCGCTCGACTTACGTCGCGTCGCTCGACAGCGCCGAGAAGCGTCAGATCCTCTCCGACGACACGAGTCCCGCCTATGCCCCGCCGGGCTATCTGACCTTCGTCCGGGCGAAGAACCTCATGGCCGTCCCCTTCGATCCGAAGTCGCTGGCGATGAAAGGCGAACCCACCGCGATCGTCACGAACGTCGAAGGCCTGGTGGCCCCGGGCTCACCCTCCTTCTCCGTCTCTGAGAATCTGTTGGTGGTGGCCTCGGCGGCCGGTCCGCGACGACTGATCTGGCTGGATCGGTCGGGCCGGGAGGTTGCGGCAGTGGGTTCGCCGGGCGAGTTCTTCAACTTCTCAATCACTCCCGTCGGCAGGACGGTCGTGGCGACCGTCGCTCAGCACCCCTTGCCACCGGATGTCTGGGTGTTCGACACCTCGGCCGGAGGAGGAGGGATCCGCGTCACGCGCGATGCTGTCGCCCAGGTCAGCTCCATCATCTCCCCCGACGGGCGTCGGATCTTCTGCTCCGCTTATTCGCGAGGCCCGTGGGACCTGTGGGAAACGACTCCGCGAGGAGGGACGGACCTGAAGGTGTTCCTCGAATCGGAAACGTCCAAGACGGCCAATGACATCTCTCCCGACGGCCGGTACCTCCTCTATCGGGAGTTCAATCCGGGAACGCTGGGCGATCTGAAAGTCGTGGGACTCTCGGGGGACCGCACGCCACGAACGTACATCGCGACCGCCGATGACGAGACCAACGGGGATTTCTCTCCGGACGGCCTGTGGGTCGCCTATGTCTCCGACGAATCCGGGCGCAGAGAGGTCTACGCCGCCTCCTTCCCCGAGCCCACACGACGCATTCGTGTCACCTCCGAAGGCGGCGCGCAGCCGCGCTGGAGCCACGACGGCAAAGAGCTCTACTACGTCCGCGCGGGACAGCTCGTCGCCGTGCCCGTCGCCCGGTCGGCCGACGGCCTCACGTTCGGTCAGGGGAAGACTCTCTTTCCGCTTCCTCTGTACACCCAGGGCGATCCGGGCTTCGACCTCATCACGCGCTACGACGTCGCTCCCGACGGCCGTTTCCTCGCGCTCGTGCGCGCCGGCGACCAGGCGCCCAAGCCCCTGACCCTGATCCTCCACTGGGCCGAGACGCTCAAGAAACCGTGACGCTCGCCTCCGGCACGCGGCCTACGCCTGCAGGAACTTCGACTTCAGCGAGTGGAGAGTCGACGACAGGTCGCCCTGCTGATCGACGTGACCCTTTGGCGTCAGCTGGTCGATGATGACCGGCAGGAGCGCGGCGAGGGCTGCGGCCGTGGCGCCGGGAGGCAGGCCGAGCTTCTGGGCCATGGTCTGGACGTTGCCGTGGCCGAGTGTGTTCGTCACCTGATCGCCTGAGACGGGCATGTTCTGGCCGGTCGAGACCCACGAGTCCGCCTGCGAGCTCAGGCCGGCGGAGCGGAACTGGTCCAGCAGACCCGAAAGGCCCCCGGGCTGGCTCTGGATCACGTTCGTCGCGAGATCCATGAGTGAGCCTTTTTGCTGATTGTCGCCGAACTGGCCGACGACGCCGCCGAGCAACTGATCGAAGAGTCCCATGACGCCCTCCTTGGTAGAACTCTGACTTCTATCACGCGCCTGGAACGTTTCTACAGCTTCACCAGGCACCACTCCTCGCTCCAGGGCAGCCGCGACATCTGGAGCGAGGGCTTGTCGCCCGCCTGCACGACGAAGCCGTCGGAGAAGTTGACGCCGAAGCCGTTCGCCGGATCGTAGAGTCCCGGCTCGACCGAGAAGATCATCCCGGGCTCGAGCATCGTGTAGTCGCCGAGCGCGAGATACGGCGGCTGGTGGCCTTCCATGCCCATGCCGTGCGCCGGTCGGTGGTAGATGTAGTTCTGCATCCCTTCCTTCACCTGGTGCCCGTGGACCTGGTACGCCACCGTCGAACACGCGACGCCGGCGCGCGAGAGATCCTTCTGCATGAGGCAGCAGTCGCGTGCCACCGTCCACACCTTCTTCTGGTGATCGGTCCAGGGCCCGAGCAGGTACGCGCGATAGAGCTCGCCTCCGCAGCCCGCGATCGCCACGCCGCCCGCGATCTGGAGCGCCTGGCCCTTCTGGATCCTGTTGTAGTGCATCTGATTCGGATGCGGGTACGCCGTGCCGACTCCACAGCGGACGCCGACGCCGAGATCGATCCCGACCGCGGTGTGCGGACGGCCGTCGCGCTTGATCCCGGCCATGAGCCGGCCCATGCCGAATTCCTGGGCCGTCATGGCGAGCTCGTAGTCGGTGAGATCCGTGCCCTTCGCGAGCAGCAGATCCCGCGCGAAGGCGTGCGTCTCGTCGAAAACGCGGTAGGCCCGCCGCCAGAGGGCGAGCTCCTCGGGCGACTTGACCATTCGGAGCTTTTCGCAGTGCTCGGCAATCGAATCGAATTTCGTTTCCTTGAGAAAGACCGTCCCCGCCTTCGAGAGCTGGCGCGCGGAGAGGTCCTTGTCCGTCGCGATGCGCTTTCCGTCGTAGCCCCGCTTCTTCAGGCCCTTGAGGACCCATTCGAAGAGGTCCACCTTCTCGCCCTGCTGGACCTTGCCCTCATTCGGAAACGCGCCGTCGGCGTGCTGGAAGTCGAAGTAGTAGTCGGATTCCGTGGCCCACCAGCTCTTCACGAGGTCGCGGTCGAGACCGGGGTTGAACCAGATCGTCGCGAGCCGGTCGGCGGGCAGAAAGACCGAGAACGGCCGCTCCGTCGTCGTGAAGAAGAGGCCCGTGAAATAGATCATGTTCATCGGATCCGACAGCCACACGCCGGCGAATCCGTTCTCGACGAGGTGCGCCTGGAGCGCCTTCGCGCGGGCCTGGTGCCACTCGAGAGGGAGACGGTCGTAGCTCGCCGGGGCGAGGCCGTCGTCGTCCTTCAGGAACAGGGCCGCGGACTTCGAGCCGTCGATTCCGGCCGGGATCTGGGCGTCCGCGCGGGAAGCCAGCGCGCCCCCGACGAGGGCTCCGCCGGAGACGAGCAGGGAGCGTCGGTCGAGTGTCATCATGTCCTCCGCGAAAAGCGGTGCGATGCTATCCCTTGTGAGCCGTTCATGAAGATCGTTCTCGGGCTCGCCGGCCTCGTCCTCGCGATTTTTCTGATCGACCGGATTCTCCTCTGGATGGAGTGGAAGGGCTGGATCGATTACCGCCGGACCTATCCCGGCCGGATGAACGTGGGCCAGGTCGGCCCGGCGTTTCTCGCGATCCAGGGATTGCTGGAGCCGGAGAAGCGGCACGCCGCCGAGGAGCAGACGGCGCTGCGCACGGAAAGGGACGAGGAAGGCGCTCCTCCGCCGCTCGAGAAGCCTTGAAGAAACTCCTCGTCGTCTACCTCGCGATCCTGATCGCCTTCGGCGCCGGGATCTTCGCCATCCTCGAACGAGGCCGCCACCTCGAGACGGCTCGGTCGGCCGCCGCCGCCGCGACGAAGACGCCGGAGACGCCCGCGACGCCGGCCCCGGCCGCCGGGCACGGCCGGTCCGCGCTGCCGATCCTGCTCCTGCAGCTCATCACGATCGTTCTGACGGCGCGCGCTCTGGGCGCGCTCTTTCGCCGGATCGGCCAGCCTCCCGTCATCGGAGAGATCGTCGCCGGGATCCTCCTCGGTCCGTCGCTTCTGGGCGCCGTCGCTCCGGATGTCTTCGCGTTCCTCTTCCCGCCGGCTTCGGTCGGTCTGCTCAAGCTCTTTGCGGAGATCGGCGTCCTGCTCTTTCTCTTCGCGGTGGGCCTCGAGCTCGACGTCGAGCGACTCCGCCACCAGGCGCGGACGGCGGTGGTCGTCAGCCACGCTTCGATCGTCGTGCCGTATTTCCTGGGGGTCGGCCTGGCGCTCTTTCTCTATGCGGAGTTCGCGCCGGCGGGCACGGGCTTTCTTCCGTTCGCGCTCTTCATGGGCATCGCGATGAGCATCACCGCGTTCCCGGTGCTCGTCCGGATCCTGAAGGAGCGAGGCCTCGCCGGCACGCATCTGGGACAGATCGCGGTGACGGCGGCGGCCGTGGACGACGTCACGGCCTGGAGCCTTCTCGCGATGGTCGTGGCGATCTCCGCGTCGAGCGGTCTCTGGGCGGCGACGGCCACGATCGTCCTGACCCTTGTCTTCATTGCGGTCATGCTCTTCGCCGTCGGACCCGTTTTCCGCCGGGTCTTCGCGGCGCACGCCGAGAAGGAGGAGCCCGGCAAGACGGTCATCGCCGCCGTCCTCGTCGTCCTGCTGGCTTCGGCGTTGACGACGGAGCTCATCGGGATTCATGCTCTCTTCGGAGCGTTTCTGGCCGGCGTGATCATGCCGCGGCAGCAGGGCTTCCGCTCCTACCTCACGGCGCGGATCGAAGAGTTCTCGTCGGTCTTCCTGCTCCCGCTCTTCTTCGCGTTCACGGGACTGCGGACCAAGATCGGGCTTTTGAACGACGCACGGAGCTGGCTCATCTGCGGCCTGATCATCCTCGTGGCGACGGCCGGGAAGCTCGGTGGAAGCATGCTCGCGGCGCGCCTGACCGGAACGGCCTGGGCCGACGCCTTCGCCCTCGGGGCGCTCATGAACTCGCGCGGCCTGATGGAGCTGATCGCGCTGAACGTGGGCTACGAGCTCGGGATCCTGACGCCGCGCATCTTCGCCATGATGGTGCTCATGGCTCTCGTCACGACGTTCGCGACCGGGCCGCTTCTGTCGCTGGCGGATCGCCTCCGCCGCGTCGAGCTAACGGATCGCCACGGCCAGAGTGTCGTGATGCAGGGCGATCAGGAGTCGTAGGGCGTCGACGCCGCTGCTCTCGAATCCACACTCGTCTCGCGCGAAGCGCGGCGCGCTTCGCCGGATCCTCGTGCATGTCACCGCGGCCCGGTTCGGACGCGAGGGAATTAACAGCCCCTTAAGTCGGGCGGCGAAAAAGCCCGATGGCTCTAGTGTCCACGCGACCCCGGCGCTACTTGGCTCCGGTCACCGCAGGAGGCGGTTGTTATGTCCGCACGGTCCCGTCCAATCACCGCTCTCGTTCTGTTCGCCGCGGCTTTCGTATCGATCACTCTCCTCACCTCGGCGTCCCGCGCACGCGCGCAGGACGCGCCGCAGGCCGTCGACGCGATCGGCGACCGCGGAGACATCAGGAATCTGCCGGCCCCGTTGAAAAACCGCATCGTCGCGCTCAACGGGCGGCCCACCACGTTTGCACCGATGCGGGTGTTCGCGGAGGCAGACAGCCCGAGTCAGCTCTTCGGCTACTACCTGATCGACACGCTCAACTTCCAGAAGAACGTCTTCACGGCCATCACTCCCTTGAACAGCGGGATGGCGCCGACGGCCGCCAACTGCGCCAACCACGAATTGCCGACGATCGGATCCGTCCGGCTTGCGCTGGAGCCGAAGCCGGGCTTGCCGACCGACCCGGACGATCCCGAGGCATTCATCGACATCTTCACGGACATCTCGGGACTTTTCGTCATCAACAACGAATCGGGGTGGTACGAGGGATGGATGATTCACGATCTCGTCGTGCCCGATGTCCGACCGCCGAGGTCGGACGGCCACGCGGCGTTCGGCAGGATGACCCAGGCGGATGCGGACGCGATCGCCGCCCTCGGCAATCACCACGACACGCCGGGTCACCGGTTCACGATCGACGGCAACAGCCCTCGGCCGCCGAGCGCCAACGACCACTTCCCGGACAGTCAGTCGAACCTGGTTCCGATTCAGCTCAGCATGGGGGCCTACAACTGCATCCAGCAGTCCGACTGCCATTCCTACTGGGAGTTCAACGAGTACACCAACTGGGTCTTTCCGCTCTACGAGCAGCGGTTCACCGGCGGGATGGGCTCAACTTTTTCGCAGGGCAAGGTGGCTTTTCTGACGTCGGTCGTGCCGGGCTCGGGCCCGAACGGCACCGGCCCGACTGGCCCGGGACCGACGGGTGGCAACGACCCGGTCGCCTACGGCGACAGCCCCAACAACCCGCGGGACCCGGATCGCGGGAAGACCAGCGAGCTGACGGACGAGGCCTGTCCTCAGCCGCCCGATGAGGAACACGCCGAGAAGCGGCTGCGATTCATCCCGAGCGCGCTCGCCAACGAGATCCTTCTCGACGTCTATGTGCGGGTCAAGTCCTTCGAACCCAGCCAGCCCTCCATCGTCGAGCGACTCCTCGACGCCTATGCCGCGGAGGTGGCGAAGGTCGATGAGAACGGCGACGGCGTCCTCTCGTTCGAGGAAGCCGACGTCGAAGGGACGTCGGACGGGCAGTCCAACGAGCGGCTCTACCTCGGGGCGACGCAGTTCAACCGATTCGCCGTGACCCGGGAGCTCAACGACGGCCTGCTCGCTCCGCGATTCTCCCCAAGCCAGCGCGCCTGGGTGCTGAGCGGCAATTTCGTCCACGTCAGTCCTGCCGTCGCCGCCTCGATTCCGCGCGACGGCGACGACCGGTAGGCATGGCTCGGGGCGGCGCCCGCCGGGGCGCCGCCCCGCTTCATTTCACGGCGACCGCGAGGGTGTCGTGGTGGAGGGAGATCAGCGTCCGCAGGTAAGGCCCGATCGCCTTCACACCCTCGAATCCGGCGGCCTTCGCCGCCTCCTCCTGCTTCGCCTCGGGCACGTCGGCGCTCGCGGCGTAATGCTTCAGGTCGCGGTAGGCCCCGATCGTGAAGATGTCCCACGCGGCTCCGGCGTCGCGCACGAAGATCGCGTTCCGGGGCTGGTCGAGGGCCTTGAGGTAAGCGTTCTCCATCTCCCGCTGCCGGTAGAGACCGGCGATCTGGCCGGGAAGCGCCTGGAACATCTCGACATGGAAGAACCCGGCGCTCTCGAACTGCCCCCGGAGCGCTTCGAGGGGCGGTCCGTACACGAAGACGTCTTCGGTCCAGGCGACGTCGGACTCGAGCCGCGACAGCTCCGCCTTCGCCGACACCCGGGCCCGGTCGCGGCGCGCCACCCGCTCGGGCGCGTAATACGCGCTCCAGCCGCCCATCGGAAAGAGAAGCAGGAGGTCCCAGCGGTCGCCCTGGCTGTGCCGCATCGCGATGGGTGGCTCGTCGCCGACATCCTTCGAGCCCGGCCATCCGGCCTTGAGGAGCTCGACGACCTCGAGGAGCTTGCCGGGCGCCGCCTGGATGAGGGTGGTCCGGTACAGGTACGACACGTCGGGTCCGGCCGGGGGCACGGCCGCCGCGAGGCCGGAGGCGAGCAGGAGGCAGGTGATCATGGATCCTCCAAAACGGCGGGACGGACTGTACCGCAGGGTCCGCGGTGCCCCGCCGGAATGCGAAAAAACCCGCGCCTGTGCTACCATTTTTCGAATTACATTCATGAAATTCAGCAGTGTGGTGGCCAGGAGCTTCTCCACGGCCGAGACCGCTCGATTGACTGGCCTCACGGCCAGGCAGCTCGACCACTGGGATCGAAAAGGCTTCGTCCGCCCCTCGGCCGGGAAGGCGTCCGGCTACGGCTCCGCGCGGCGCTACTCGTTCGCCGACGTCGTGCGCCTCCGCGTCGCGGCGAGGCTGCGCGCCGGAGGCGTCGGCCTTGCGCGGATCCGCCGGTGCGCCGACGCCCTGGCGAAGCTGGACCCGTCGGCCGATCTCGGAAAGGCGCGCCTGCTGGTCGTCGGATCGAGCGTGCTGTGGGCCCGGTCGGATCGCGAGGTCGTGGATCTGCTCAAGGAAGGCCAGCTCGTTCTGGTCTGTTCGCTCGGCGACGCGGTGGCGGAGGCGGCGGGCGCCGTCTCTCGTCTCACGCGCGAGGCCGGGCGAAATGATGCTGGCGTATCGGCGCGGGCAACCCGTTCCCGTCGCTTTGGAAAGTCGGGAGAGCGGCCATGATGTTCACACCGGGCACGACGGGAATCGGATGCGGCTGGCTTCGCACGATCTGAGCCACCACATCCACGGGCTCGCGCGCCTGGGACGCCAGCGCGACTTTTCGCTTCCCCGGTTCGCGAAAGCCCTCTCCGCCATTGCGCGCAACGGGGACCGTGGGGACGTTCTCCGCCAGCTGCTCGTGGAATGGACGGGGCTTCCCTTCGAGGCCGCGGAGGCCCTCGAGCGATGGAGCGAGATCGAGCGGATGCTGCCGTCGTTGCGCGAGAAGCTCGGGGCGCCGCTCGGCCTCCAGACCGTGCTCCTCCACCATCTCCACAGCACGAAGGGCCTCCTCAAGGAGCCGCGTCTCGTCTCGGAGGCGGATCTGGCGGTCCTCCGCGTCAACGCGATCACCGATCCGTTGACGGGCCTCTACAACCGGCGGTTCCTGATCGATCACCTCGGCCGCGAGATCTCGCGCGCCGAGCGCTCGGGCGGAATCCTCGCCGTGGGCATGATGGACCTGAAGGGATTCAAGTCGATCAACGACCGCATGGGGCATCCCGTGGGCGACAGCGTCCTCGTGCGCACGGCGCGCATCGTGCGCGAATCGCTGCGGGCGGTCGACGCCGGCTGCCGCTGGGGCGGCGACGAGTTCGTGCTCGTGCTGCCGAACACCGACATGATCTCGGCGCTCGCCGTCCTCGAGCGCGTCCGGGAGCTGGTCGGCGCCATGCCGCTCGGCGGCCGCCTGGGCGCCGCCGCGCTCGATCTCCACTACGGCGTCGCGTCGTATCCGAACGACGGCAAGAGCACCGATTTTCTGCTCAAGGTCGCGGATCTGCGGCTCTACCAGTGCCGCTCGCAGTCGGCGTACCCAGGCCAGGGAAGCGAGCGGCGTCTTCACCCCCGGTTCGCTCCGGAAGAAATGAGCCTGCGCATGGAGTGGAACGGCCGCCAGAGAACCGGCCGCGCCGTGACCGCGTCCGTCGTCGACGTGAGCTACCGGGGCCTCGCGTTCCACGCGAAGAAGAGCGAAAAGTGGCCCACGCGGTGGAAGGCGGAGATCTTCCAGAAGAACGATCCCGAGCGTCATCCGATCCGCCTCCGCGCTCTGAACATCGCACCCCTTCCCGGAGGCGGAGTCCGCGTCGGCTGTGCCTATGTCTGATCGGCGCCGGGCCTTCTTCGCCCACCGCGCCGCCGCTTCCGGTCTCTTCACCCTGTTCACTCTGATCGCGATCGTCCTGCGCCTCGGCGACGCCCGGCCGCTCGCGCTCGCTCTCGGCGGAGCCCTCGGCTCTCTTTTCCTGCTGACTCGCGAGAGCGTCCGGGACGCGCTCGGCGACTTCGCGGCGCCGCTGGGGATGGTCGCGGACCTCGGCCTGCTCTTCTGCGCGATGTCGCTGACGGGCGGCGCCCTCTCGCCGTACGCGCTGCTGCTGCCCGCGGGCGTCGCGCTGTCCTGGCACTGCGAGGGTAAAGCCGCCGCACGGTTTTTTGCGGTCGCGGCCCTGATGGGTGTTGCCGCGCTCGCGACGCTGGGCCAGGTCCCGACCGGATCCGCCGCCTCGCTCTTCGCGCTTGCCGGGGTGGCCCTCGCCGCTCCGGCTCTCCTCGTGACGCTCGAGATCGCGGCCGGCGCTTCTCCCTCGTACGTCGAGGCGCCCGAAACGAAAAAGCGCATCCCCGCGACGGCCGCGTCCGAGGCCGCCGCATCTCCGCCGCCAGCTGCCCCCGAGCGCGATCCCGAAGCCGAGGTGCTCCACGACCTGCGCTCTCCTCTCTCCGTCATCCGGGTCTACACCGATCTCATTCAGGAGGCGGCGAGGCGCGGCGAGCTTCCCAACCGCGAGTATCTCGACAACCTCGAGCGGGAGATCGAGCTTGCGGAGCGCCTCGTCGGAACACCGCTCGCCTCGCCGGAGCCCTCTCCGGGGCCGGCGGAGCTTCCCGCGCCCCAGAACGCCGACCTGGTCGAGATCCTGGGCTCTCTCGCGACGGCCTATCGCCTCGCCCACGGCGGGCGCATCCGCATCGAGTTCATCGCCGAGCGCCCGCAGCTTCCCGTCGCGGCGGATCCGGTCGCGCTCCAGCGCGCGTTCCGCAACGTCCTCGACAACGCGATCAAGTACACGCCCGACGCGGGCGAGGTGCGCATCCGCGCCGGCGCTGCGGGCTCGCAGGCC
>Ga0207645_10004186_pt1 | contig 10712 bp, 10 predicted proteins | sample KBSM53metaG_FD_184331 | JGI IMG/M metagenome (GOLD analysis project Ga0207645, IMG submission 184331) | Miscanthus rhizosphere microbial communities from Kellogg Biological Station, Michigan, USA - KBS M5-3 metaG (SPAdes) (version 2) | ecosystem: Host-associated > Plants > Roots > Rhizosphere >...
AGGGAACGGCCTTTCAACGATCTGGGAGCTTGAAAGGACGCCCTAGACCATGGCCGAGCGACTGGCCGAAGCGAGCTCGACCGCTACTTGGGGTTTGCCTGCCATCGATTCCTCCTTAGCGCGGGGCTAGTCCTCAGCGCGTCGCCCATGAACTTTTCGACGCTCGGGCACGACCGTTGTCCACGGCCTACCGAGTTCGGACGCGCGGCGCGGATTCGCGCGTCGATCCGCATGATGGCGATACACGCATCTGCATTTCAGAGGCCATGCGCAGTTCAGCATCGGCAATGGAGGTGCGTCTTGCGGGAGAAAGCGACGCGCGCGTAGCTCCGTTGTGCTGGGACAGGCATCGGCTGCGCCGACAATACTTACGGCATGCCAAGGCTCTTTAGTAATGGACGAAGAGCTAGCTTGTCGCTTTTCGATCTTCGGTTTGTAATCCACAACTTTTACCTCTCGCATGCGTTTTCATGCTTTTGCGCGGAGCATGCCGCGACCCAAGGGGCGGAGGACGTTCAGGCAATTGCTTCGAATCGCGTTCTACGTGCGCCAGAAACGTCGTCCGATAGTACGCCGCTTAGTTCACTGATGGAGCAAGCGGCACGACCGTGCCGCTGAACGGCTGTGTTCACTTCTTGCGCACCCTTCACGCACCCCAAAATCCCATGAGCGACCCCCTGGTTCGTAGGGGCCAAAATTGAATTTGGCCGGAAGCTAAATCAATACCTTGCAGCGTCCGCCAATTATTACTGTAGCCACGTAACGTCACAAAGGCAGCGCAAAGAGCCTAGCGAAACTACGGTTTCAGCTACGTCCGGAACGGACCGCTTTCGATCCCGATCGGACATAGAATGTGACGAGAGCGGCCATTGATACGCCGGCTGAGTTATCGCGCCGGCACGCCACCAATAACGCCGAAGCCAGCGCCTTCGGTGTGCATGGCCTGCGCCATCATCTCCGATCGGGACCGGCCATTGAACGGGGCGCGCCTCGCCTTGAGACGCGCCCCGAGGGACTACCAGGCCGAGCAGCGAACTATTGCGCCACAAGCGCCTCCGCGCCATCGCAGTGTCCCGGACCGGTCGCACCCTCGTTGTAGCTGGAAAGCGCGCCCACCAGTCCGCTCGTCAGGCTAGGGGCAAGGTACCCGCCGCCCAGCGGCGGGATCACGAGGCTACCGATAAGCGCATCAGAGGTCGCGATGTCTGCAGCGACCGCAGTTGGATCGCCGCCAGCGGCAACGTTGAGCTTGGCGGCGATCAGTTGATGCGCGAGCGCCACCAGCCCATTGCCGGCGGCCGGCTTGTTCAGAATGCTAAGGAGATCCGCGGCGGTATACGAGACGCTGCCGAGCTGCAAGCCGCTCGCCTTGGCTACATCCGGCCACGCGTACGCGTTGTTGCCTGTCGGAGCGGCGCCGTGCGTCTTCCAGTATCCCTGAGTGAACGTGCAGCTGGTGGAGTGGCCGCAATCGAGCGTGGCACAGCCGAGGGCCGCCGTGTCGTCGCTACGGTTGTATGTGCTGTTTCCATGACCGAAGGCGCGAAACATGTACTGCGTACCGCAGTCGAGGCCAATCGCGCAATTCGTGCTGGCTCCGTTGTCGAAAAGGAAGTCACCGACGTTGACGGTTACGCATTCGTACGGCCCGAGGTTGTAGCGGCTCAGGTTGGCGCTACCCGAAAACCCCGCGCTGCACGCGAGCGGACTGTCGCTGGAGAACCAATGGTTTGCGTTGGCGGCGTAGTCGGACGCTTTCAGCCAGTCCAGGCTGAACCCGTTGGGCAAGCCGCTGGCACCGGCGCAGACCTGGATGTTGATCGAGGTTTGCGTCGCGCCTGCGCACGAGATTGCCGGCGTGGAAAGCTTTGGCTTTGGACCGGCCATGGCGCTCGGAGATCCCAGCGCCGTAAGCAATGGAAGGGCGACGCATGCCGCGCAGCGAAGGATTCCGAGCAATTTCGGCATGGCGTTTATCGAAGTTGTGTTGAATGTCATGACCTCTCCTTTGAGGTAGTGAAGGCATGACCGAGTCTACGGATAACGTCTTTGCGATCCATTGGACCTTGGTACACCCGGCTGTCCGGTACAACATCGACGTGAGCCTCCGACGCCGTGCGCGGACTGCGGTGCAGTCACGCAATGCCGGATTGGGCGAGCAGCAGAGCGAGCTTGAGCCGATCGCTGATACCGAGCTTGCGGAATATCTCAGTGAGGTGAGCCTTGACGGTCCTCTCGCTGATGTCGAGCTGGCGCGCGATCTGTTTATTGGTGCCGCCGCCTCCAACAAGCGCGGCGATCTGATGCTCGCGCAGCGTTAGGCAGACGAGCCGCCCAACGACGGCCCGCTTCTCGAACGCGGCCCCGGCCGGCAGCCGCATGCCTAGCTCATCGAGAAGTCGCGGCATCAGTGATCGACGGATCCACAGCTCGCCGATCTGAACCGCGACGACAACGCGCTTGAGAAGCTCTGGGTCGATGTCTCTCCGGCAACACCCTCGTACGCCGGCTTTAAATAGCTCCAGCTCCTCGGTGTCCGAAATCTGATCGCTCAGTGCGACGATGGCGGTCGCTGGGCTCAGGTTGCGGAGCTGGGTGACGGCCTTGGGGGTGCCGAGTCCCGGAAGATCAAGGTCGAGGAGAACGCTCTGCGGTCGATCCGTAAGCATTCGCGCGCGAAGTGCATCCGCCTGGGTGCAGAGCTGGATCGCGGCGAATCCGCGAAGCGCCCGCTCCCAGCGGAATCCCACATCGTGGCAGGGACTGGCGATGATGATCACAACATGCCCGTACGGTCTCGTGTTGCGGTGTCGAAGCTGCGCATGTGTGCGATACAGCCTGTGCACAGCCATGCGCTCGGCGGGCCGCGTTGCCAAGTTCGACAGCAAAAGACGCGCCACCGGACCGCGACTCCTTGCCCCAGGAGATACGCCGCAACAATGGCGGCGAGGTGGGATACCGTCCGACCATCCGGCACGCTGAGTTAATGCGGCAAAGGGTTGGAGAGAACCAACGCGAGACTGCCCGCAATCGAGGCGACTACCGCGAAGGCGTCACAGTCCAATTGCCCATCGCTGATGTGCGGGCCTTTGGTCTTGGTTCAGTCCTGCAGCGCCAGCCGGCAGATATCGTCTTCGCTAAGCTCCGTGCCGGCGGCAAAAAGCCGCGCGAGTTGGCTGGGGTCGATTCGCTCTTCGAGCCACGCTTGCAGTCGCGCGCGCGCGCGCGCTTCGGTGGGCTCGCGCGGCGCCTCCTTCTGTGCACGGATCGCATCAGCGTAGCCGGCGATGCGGGCCGCGTCGAGCCCGCGGCCGGCGAGTGCGGCCCGCATTGCCATGTGATCCACGAAGATCCAAGCGTAGCCTTCGTCGCGGAGCAGTGGAAATCCTTCGCGCGCCGCTGCCAGCGCGCGCTCGGGTTCGCTGCTTTCCGTGAGCACGCCGGCCAGGTTGCACAGCGCAAAGCCAAGCGAGTTGCTCCGGCTTGCCGGCGATGACCGCAGCCGGTTCACGTACTCGAGAAATGTGGACGCGGCGGCCTCCAGTTCGCCGAGCGCCCAGCAGACGTTCGCGAGATTTCCCAGGATCCCGCGTTCCCCGAACTCGAACTTTGCGTCGCGGAAGAGCGACTGGGCTCGCTCGTACTGCGTCCGCGCGTCGACCAGGCGGTCGGTGACGAGTTGGATTTGGGCGAGAGTAGCGCAGTAGATTCCCATCATCTTCGGCAGGCCCGAGCGCTCGACTTCAGGGGCCGCCTCCGCGAGCGCTTGTGCCGCATCGTCGGCGCGCCCCATTCGCGCGAAGATGAGGGCCAAGCGCAGCTGCGCATCGGCGGTCCCGAATGCGTCGCCGGCTCTGCGGTAGAGCTCATCCGCTTGCTCGAGCGCCGCCAGCGATTTCTTCGGCTCCGAGTCCTGCAACAAGATTCCAAGCCAGAGCCAGAGGCGGGCTTGATCCATGTCCGGCATAGCCGGTTCGATCCTTTCGGTGGCGGCCCCGAGCCGCTGTGCGCCTTCGCTCCGCAGCGACAGCGCAGTCCAGATCGGACCCGACGCGCCGGCGAGCGCCGCGCCCAGCGCTGCATCCCCGCCCCCGTCAAATGCCGCCCAATCCAGAGCCGCGCGGACGTTGTCGCGCTCGATCGTGTAGGTGGCGTGCCATTCCGGTTCAGGCAGGTGCCACCAGTCATCGGGGGCTCGTTCGAACGAGCGGCGGACAAACTGCGCATGGCGGCGCCTGACCGCAGCGATTTCCCCGGCCTCGCCCAGCTTTTCGAGCCCGTAGGCTCGCGTGGTCTCGAGCAGCCGATAACGCACGCCGGCTCCCTGCGTGTCGGCGATCACCAGCGAACATGCAACCAGGTGCGCAAGCAGATCGACCACCATCGCTTCGTCGACCGCGCCACCCGCGGCCACGTAGCCCGCGGCATCGAGCGTGAAGCCACCGGGAAAGGCCGCCAAGCGTCTCCACGCTACACGCGCGGCCTCGGACAGCAGCCCATGGCTCCAGTCGAGCGCCCCGCGCAACGTTTGCTGGCGGGGTTGTGCCGTGCGCGATCCGCCGATGAGCAGCCGAAAACGGTCGTTCACCCGCGCATTGATTTGCTCGATCGTCAGCGATGGCACCCGTGCCGCTGCGAGTTCGAGCGCCAGTGGAATGCCGTCGAGGTGAATGCAGAGGCTGGCCAGCGCGGGTGCCTGCGTCGGCGTCAAGACGAAGTGCGGTTGCTGGCGCCGTGCCCGATCGAGAAACAACTGCGCCGCTTCCGAATCGGCGATCGCGTCGGCAGTCGCGTGTGGGTCCGGAAGCAACAGCGTGGACAGTGGATAGATCTGTTCGCCTTCGACCTGCAATGGCTCGCGGCTGGTGGCAACGATCGTCACTTGAGGCGCGCGAGCCAGGATCGCGCCGACCAACCGGGCACAAGCTTCGAGCATGTGTTCGCAGTTGTCGAGCACGAGCAACAGCTCGCGGTCCCTGAGTCGGTCGGACAGTGATTCGTGCAGCAGCTTTCCCGTAGCGTCGCCGATGCTCAACACTTGTGCGGTGGCGCTGGCGACGAGCGCAGGCTCGGCGAGCGGCGCAAGATCCACGAACCACACGCCGTCGCGATAGGCGTCGACGACTTCCGCCGCCACCTGTTGCGCAAGGCGCGTCTTGCCGATGCCGCCAACGCCGGTGAGTGTCACCAAGCGGCTGCCCGCCAATACCCGCTTGATCTCGACCAGCTCACGCTCGCGCCCGATGAACGATGTCAGGGGTTCGGGCAGGTTGGTGCGCACTCGCCGATCCGTGCGGCCGCAGGTCCTGCAGGCGCGTCACCGGGCCAACGAAGCGATAGCCGCGTCGGGCCAGCGTCTCAATCCAACGCTCGCCGCCGGCCACCTCCCCGAGCGCACGCCGGATGGCCGAGATCTGGACGGTCAGGTTCCCTTCCTCCACCAACAGACCTGGCCATGCCGTGTCCATGATGTGCGTCTTCGACACGTATTCGTTCGGCCGCTCGACCAGCGTCGCCAGCACCGCGCATGCGCGCGCACCCAAGGGTGCCGGCATGCCCGCTCGGGTCATTACCTTGGCCTCCGGGTCGAGCCGGAAGAGCCCCATTTCGTAGACGACGCTCATCGCCGGACGATGCCGTCAGAAATGATGGGTTCGCCTTGGCGCCGATACGGAAGCGTCGGCGCCAGGATGCGGGCGCCTCGGCACCTGCCACAACACGCGGCAGTCGATCTTTTGGAGTTTTTTAAGGACTTCCGGGCTCCGCGGACGGAGGATCGGCCCTGTCGGCAACATAACAACCCCGCGCGTGCAGGGAATTGGGCGCGAATCGGGCGCAGCGTCACTGGCACCGCGGGTTCGCCGGCATCGATACACAAAGGAACCGCCGTGGATGTCGAATTTGCCGTACCAACACCGCACCCGATCCAAGGGCAACTTCTGCGGCTGAGCGCGCGGCGCGAAGTGGCGATCTACCTGCGCGACGGCGCGCTCTGGGTTGCGGACTTCATCGACGGCTTCGGCACGCTGGCGGACGCGGCGACGTGGTTTCGGTTCAACTGCGCGTCGTCGGCGTCGTGGCATCTGCGGCGCCGCATGGCGCTCGAATCGGCGATGCCGCTCTCGAGCGCCCTCATCGCGCGCATCGAGCGGTTGCACGAGCGGCGCACGCTGCCGGGCGCCAGTGTCCGATGAACCGGGGTCGAATAGGCCGATCGCCGATCGCCAAGCCACGATTGATGGCGTCGGCGCGACAATCACGCCCGCGCGTAGAGGGGATGAACATGCGAGTCCTTGCACCGGCACTACTCGTCGCGTTCGCTGCCTTCCAAGCGCAGGAGTCGCGATCGCCGTCCCGCAGAGCGCGGCGCCTCGCGCAGACATCCAGCTCAAGCAAGCCGCCGCGTCCCTCACCAACACGAGCGACACGACCTGGACCCTCGAGAAGATCGGCTCGCTCGGCGCCTCCACCATCACGTGGCAAGAACAACCGGGGCGGTTGCACCATTGCGATCGTCGGTGAACAGCATTGGCACGGATTTCTGTAGGGCTTTAGCCAACGTTCGCGTGTCGACGGGGGGGCGCGTCGATACGCTTCGCGATCGACGTCAATAGGCATTTTGAACGGCCGAGTTCGACCCGTTGCAGCGGGTCGGGCAACAGGAGAAGCGGACTTCACAGACTTCTTTGCGAGTCCGGAAGCGGCCGGTCGCGTTGCCACGCGCGCAAGCCCCGACGTCGATGCGGTCGCCCTCTGGCGTTGACCTTCGAGGCTTTGGACAGCAGATTCAACAGCACCTGCTTTACCTTGCGCTCGTCGGCGTGAATCATCCCAGGGCGCCCGTCGACCGTGCGCCCGAGCGGGTCAGTAGTGCGTGGATGAGGGCATGAACGCAATCGACAGTCCGATTGCGTCGAGCCGCTGGGAATTGCCCGCCAGCGTCGCCCCGTCCCCCGCGTCCGGAAGCATGCGGTGTGGGAGTTTACGGCGTTGAACTCTTGGCGATTCGGAAGTCGGCGCCGAAGCTCGTGTTGTCCTGCACTGTGCAGAAACCGATCAGGTCCAGCGTTTCGGCGCTCGTGCGGGTGAATTGCGCGCGGACGTTCGTGTGGTCGCCCGGTGCTGCGCCTGCCGCCGCGAACACGTCGAGATAGCGAAACTGCGCGAAAGGGCCCAGGGTGCCCCTGAGCGTGGTTCCGATCTGCGCGCCAGTCGTGCCGTCGAAGAGCGCGAGGTCATAGTTGATCGGACCGGCCAGGCTCTCCACAAAGCAGTTGGTCTGGAATGTCGGCGCTGCGGCGACCCTTGTGAGTCCGGTGGCATTGCTCGTGTTGCTGCTGAAATTGGCGAGCGGAAAACCTTCGACGGAAAATCCTGCGCCGGCAGTGTTGTCGGTCCGCGAATAGCCGAAGAACGCGTTCGTTCCGGCGCTGTCGGCCGCGATCAGCAGACCGAAGTGACTGCCGGCGCCGAGCGTGCATTTCGCGGCAAGATCGAACTGGACGCTACGTTTGGCCGGGACGACGGCGTCGGTACAGGGTTTCGCGCCCGGGCTCGGCAAGTTGTCGGCGTCGAAGTAAAACAGCCCGACCGTGATGTCGCCGCCGTTCGGATTGAACAGCGTCACGTGACTGGTGAACGACGCAGTCGCGGCGACGACCGGGAACACGATCTCCCTCGACGACCCCAGCGAGGTCTGCGCCACCGCGGCGCCGGAATCGAGCATCGCGCATGCGAGCAGCATGCCGATCCACTTCGTTGGACTTGGCGGGACGGAAGGATGCCACGGACAACGTGGAAACTCGCTCATTTGACCCCCGATGTCCGGTGACGTCCCTCTAGGGGCTTGAAATGCGTGGGTTCGTACATTGGCGCTCCTCACTGAAATCGTTATACGACGCGCGGCCTAAGTTATCGTTAGTGGAAGCTCGGCTATCCGGGTTCACGCGAACCCGGATAGCGTCGCAGGCAAACGACGCGCAACGGCTCGTGTTACGGATTGCAGAACTGTTGCAAGGAACGCTGTAGCGTGTCAGCGCTGGAGAACCCCAGGACTGAGGCAGCGCTGGCGATACCGCCGAACTGCTTGGCCAGTGCAGCGACGGTCTGCCCATGGCAACTTGGTTCCCCAGGGGTTCCGGCCTCTGGAACGGTATTTCCCGCGAGGGAAAACGTCATGTTGAACGTAGGTGTGGGCGGCGTATCACTGCCGATGACGTCGGTGCCAATTCGAACCCAATCCGGCGCCAGGCTGGAGTTGCGGATCCACGCCTGCAAATCACCCGTGAATGGCACGCCGGGCGATCGGGGTGCCGACATGTAGAGAAAATCGCCGCCGTTCACCAGAACGTCCGGGCGGAAGAAATAGTGACCTGCCGGCAGCACGATAGGCTGCTTGAACATAATGGTGATCTGGGCCTGATCTCCGGTCGCCGGTCCCTCTCCCTTGGTCCTGCTGGGATTTGGATTGATGCCGTTCACTACCGTATTCGCGACCGTGACGCCTGTCGCGAGCTGATTCGCCACGAACCCAAGCGTTCCGTCGCCGCCGTCGCGCGTGGCAGCATCGATCTCGACATCCGAGGGTGAGTTGACTCGTGACAATACGCGACCCGAGGGAGGATCGATCGAGTCCAATGAAAACACGTGATACAACTCGACCTCGACGTTGGTGATATTCGCTACGTGCGCATTGACCACCAATCCGGTAATCGTGGCGCCGTTGATGACCGTGGTCCCAGCAAGGATGAAGTCATCGGCCGTCTCCGTCTCGATCTTTCCCGGGCTCGCGCTTCGGGCAAGCGCCCCAAGTCGACCGTCGGGCTCACCGCTTGTGAAGAAAAAGGGCGCTGCGGAAGCCGATGCCGTCAGCCCCATGCCTGCGGCAATCATTGCCGATAACAAACTCACGCGAAATTTCATATTGCCTTCCATGGCTATGCTTCGTTTTGAATCATCAGCCGAACCCGGTCGTACGCTCCTTTTGCAACGCTCGAAGCGCGTTCCAGCATTTACCGTGCTGATGCCTTTGGATCCCCTAAGCCGGGATTGCGTCCCCGGTGTAGTTGGCACTTCCGTTCGTAAGACTTCACCGACCAGCCATTTATTCTGTTTCGTTTGTTTCACGCACCCCTCGGCACACAGCCCATCGCCGCGGACTTGTCTACCAGTCTCCAACTCCGGCGCCCTCTGGAAGCGATCCGCTGCCGGAACGCCCGCGGCGACCGCGGCATGCGCGCCGTCCAGCCGCGCCGCCTTGAAGGCCGGGGTCTTGGGCTTGCGTACGGTCAACGTGACGAGTGGCATCGCTTTCTTCGCCCTTCAGAACCGAACAGGCGCGATGCGACCGCGCAACCCAAGGCCAGCATGCGGCATGCCACTGTGCGTATGGCGAGGTCCAGTGCGAGCGCCGCGTGAAGGGCGCGGTCGTGCGAATATTGCGCGCGCAGCCGGCGCGCCTCGTGTCGGTGACGCTGCAGTTCGCTTGAAATTGCAACTGACTCAACTGCGGCGGGCAGTGGGGATCGAGACAAGGGCAAGTAATGTATTCCCAGTCGCGGCACGGAACCCGTTTTTAATGAACGACTGATGTCGGCAGTGCCTTCGAATGCCCGCAGTTGGCCTTAACCGGACAACTAGGCGGTCGCCGAGTTGATGGCGGAATGTCCGAAATGCGGGGCAATCACCAGTTATGGATTGGAATTGGCATGGCGACTGCGAACCGTTAGCTGCAGCGAATGCTCGTTATCGATGCAGTCGACGAAGGCGAGCGAACCGCCGCCGGAAATGCACCCGCAACTCGCGACGCCGCCGGCGATTGACAGGCTCGAATCGTTCCTGGTCGGCGTATTCCTTCGCCGATACGTAACGTATTGCGCCAGGCGCTCACGCTATGCGCAGATGAATGGGGCGGTGCGCCTGCTGCGGGACCTTAAGCCGGTAGCCGGCGGCATCGAAAGCGATGATCCGTCCAACTCCCGCATCGACAGCACCGAATAGAAGGCCACTTCGGTTCCGCTGTACCTGTAACGTGTGCCGTCAGCGCGACCAAGCGCGATGCCCGTACAGCGGTGCGCTCAACCGCAGCATCAGCGCTACGTCGATAGCGCCGACGCGCCGTGCTCCATCGCGCGCCCACCTCTCCAAGTTCTCTTTCGTTGCCGCGAGAACGACGTTGGCACCGTCTGGCACGCCGACCCAGACGGCATGCTTGCTCGGTGTCGGCTCCGTTAACCAATACTGTCCATCCGCCGGTTGGACCAAGGTCAAGTAGCTTTGTGCTTCGGCAAAGAAGTCGGCCTTGTTGGACTGCGTCCGGCCGGCATGCATGAGAACGTTTGCGTCCCCCACGAGCTGCTGGACGTGAGCAATCCCCACGGGAACTTCAAGTGCGTCGCCTACCTTTGTGAGACAAAGGCGCCCGTCACCTTCGACGTGCGGATAGGTGACCCTTTCGGTGGGCTCGGGCAGCGCGAGGCGCGTCGTTACGCTTCACCGCCGACCACGACGGAGGAGCTATGGCCAAGAAGGCGCAAGTGGCCACTGGAACCGCGTCCGGTTGTGGAACGGAGACGCTGATACGCCAAACGCGATGATTCCCGGCGTCGGAAACGAGAAGGTCACCGTGCCCGTCCATGGCCAGTCCACAGGGCGACGATCCAGCCTCCAGCCGAACACGCGCGGCTCCCTCCTCCGCCGCATCAGCCGAGGCA
>Ga0207645_10004187_pt1 | contig 10711 bp, 7 predicted proteins | sample KBSM53metaG_FD_184331 | JGI IMG/M metagenome (GOLD analysis project Ga0207645, IMG submission 184331) | Miscanthus rhizosphere microbial communities from Kellogg Biological Station, Michigan, USA - KBS M5-3 metaG (SPAdes) (version 2) | ecosystem: Host-associated > Plants > Roots > Rhizosphere >...
CACGCAGGCGCTGCTCGACGCATCGCCGCGGCCCGATCCGGAGGCGCGGCGCGCGCGCCGGCTGCTGCAGGGCGACATCCCGAGCCCGGTCGATCCGCCGTCGGGCTGCGTCTTCCGCACGCGCTGCCCGCATGCGCTCGACATCTGCGCGGCGACGGTCCCGCCGCTGCGCGAGGTCGCGCCGGGGCGCTTCAAGGCGTGCCTGCGCGACGACATCCTTCAAGACAGCGGAGCGACGCGATGAACACGATCGACCTCAGCCCGATCCTCGCTGAAGTCGTCGATTCGACGACCAAGGGCTATCCGCTGTCGGCCTTGCCGCTGCCGCTCTCGGCCATCGGCGCGCAGGGCTGGAACCTGCTCCGCGGCGATCTGCCGCTGCCGCTCGCCGTGCTGCGCGATTCGGCGCTGGCCCACAACCACGCCTGGATGCGCGACTTCACCGCCGCCACCGGCGTGCTGCTGGCGCCGCACGGCAAGACGACGATGGCGCCGCAGATCTTCGCGCAGCAGCTCGCTGCCGGCGCCTGGGGCATGACGGTCGCCAACGTGCAGCAGCTCGGGATTTGCGCGCGGCTGGGCGTGCGCCGCGTCCTGATGGCGAACCAGCTGCTCGGCACGCTCGAGGTGCGCACGGTGATCGGCCTGCTGCGCCGGCACCCAGATCTCGAGTTCCATTTCCTGGTCGACTCGCCGGCGCAGCTTGCCGCGATCGAGGCTGCGGCAGCGATCGATCCGCCGCCGCGCAAGCTCCATGCGCTGATCGAGCTCGGCGTGCCGGGTGGGCGCACCGGCGCGCGCACGCACGACGCGGCGCTGGCCTTGGCGCGCCAGGTCGCTGCGAGCCGTTGCGTCGCGCTCTCGGGCCTCGAGTGCTACGAAGGGCTGCAGATCAGCGGCGACGCGGCGGACGATGCGCGCACCGTCGGCGCGCTGATGCAGCGGGTGCAGGCGCTGGCGCTCGAATGCGATCGCGACGGTCTCTTCGCCGGTCCCGATGTCATCCTGACGGCCGGCGGCTCGGCGGCGTTCGACATCGTCGCGCGCGAGCTGCCGATGCGGCTGTCGAGGCCGGTCCTCACGATCCTGCGCAGCGGCTGCTACGTGACGCACGACTCCGGCAACTACGAGCGCCTGCTCGCCGGCGTCAAGGCACGCAGCGGCGGCGAGTGGCAGACGCGCCCGGGCCTGCAGCCGGCGCTCGAAGTGTGGGCACGGGTGCAATCGTGTCCCGAGCCGGCGCTGGCGATCCTGACGATGGGCAAGCGCGACGCGTCGTACGACATCGAGATGCCGATCGCGCTGAAGCGGTTTCGTCCCGGGGCGGACTCGGCACCGCGAGCGGTGCCGGCGGGCTGGACGATCACCGGCATGAACGACCAGCACGCCTACCTTCGCGTCGACGCCGACGCGGCCGACTCGCCGCGGGTCGGCGACCTGATCGGCTGCGGCATCTCGCATCCGTGCACGACCTTCGACAAGTGGCGTGTCCTGTTCACGGTCGACGATGCGTATCGCGTCACCGGCGCGATCCGCACTTTTTTCTGATCGCGTTCGAGCCGGCCGCATCGTGCGTTCCCCTCGCTCTCCCGCGCGCCCCCCGGTCAGCGACCTGCTGGTCGCGATGCGCGAGAGCTCGGGTTCGCTCTCGCAGGCGCAGCGACAGGTCGCCGCCGCAATGCTCGACGACCCGGAGTTCGCGCTGCGCGCGAACGTCGATGCGCTTGCGCAGCGGGCGCGGGTCAGCCCACCGACGATCACGCGCTTCTGCCGCTCCCTCGGCTATTCGGGGCTGCGCGAATTCAAGCTGCGCCTCGCGCAGACGCTCGCGCTCGGCAAGTCGACCCTGCACCGCGCGGTCAAGCGCGGCGACGACATGCAGGCGGTCACGCACAAGGTGCTGCAGGATGCCGTCAGCGCGCTGTCGAACCTCGAGCGCCACGTGGTGCCGGAAGACCTCGAGCATGCGGCGACGCGCATCGCTCGGGCGCGCCGCGTCGACTGCTACGGCGTCGGCAACGTGTCGATGTTCATGGCGAGCGATGCGCAGGCCCGCTTCGCGCGCCTCGGCATGAACGGCGGCGCGTATTTCGACGCCCATCTGCAGCTGATCTCGGCGGCGACGATGACCCGGCGCGACGTCGTCCTCGCGATCTCGTACGTCGGCCGCATGCGCAGCCTGCTGCAGGCGGTGGCGGTCGCGCGCGAACAAGGCGCGATGGTGGTCGCGATCACGCAGCCGCGCACGCCGTTGGCGGCAATGGCCGACGTGGTGCTTCCCGTCGTGGTCCCGGTCGACCGCGGCATGCGCGTCGGCACCGAGGCCTATCTGGCGCAGCTGACCTATCTCGAGATCCTGATGGTCGGCGTCGGCCTGCGCCGTGGGCCGGCGTCGTTCAGGCAGCTGAAGCGCGTGCGCCAGGTGCTGAAGGAGCGCGGCTCCGACAGCGAGCCGCATCCGGTCATGCCCTCGGCGTGACGACCTCGACCCAGGAGCCTTGCGATGCCATCTCGAACCGGAGCGGATTCGCCCGCCTTGCTGCTGCGCGGCGGCACCGTCATCGACGGCACCGGCGCGCCGCGCTTTCGCGCCGACGTGCGCATCGAAGGCGACCGCATCGTCGCCGTCGGCGCCGACCTCGCGCCGGACGGCGCGGTCGTCGTCGACGCGAGCGGCCGGATCGTCGCGCCGGGCTTCATCGACGTCCACACCCACGACGACCAGATCGTGCTGGCCGCGCCCGACATGCGGCCGAAGATCAGCCAGGGCGTCACGACGGTCGTCGTCGGCAACTGCGGCATCAGCCTCGCACCGCTGGTGCACGCGAGCGTGCCGCCGCCGCTGAACCTGCTGGGCGGCTCCGACAAGTACGTCCACCCGACGATGGCCGCCTACGTCGCGGCGGTCGACGCGGCGCGGCCGGCGGTCAACGTCGCCGCGCTGGTCGGCCACTCGACCTTGCGGGTCGCCACGATGGACGATCCGTACCGCGCGGCGACTGCAGCCGAGCAGGCACGCATGGGCGAGCTGCTGCAGGAAGGCCTCGCGGCCGGCGCCGCCGGGCTGAGCTCCGGGGTCTTCTACGCGACCGGCGCGGCCGCCGACATCGACGAGCTGGCGCTGCTGGCCGGCATCGCCGGCGCCGCGGGCGGCGTCTACACGACGCACATCCGCCAGGAGATGGACAAGGTCATCGATTCGCTCGACGAGGCCTTCGCGACGGCGCGGCGCGGCGACGTGCCGCTGGTCGTCTCGCATCACAAGTGCGCCGGCCCGCGCAACTGGGGCCGCACGATCGAGACGCTGGCCCACATCGATGCGGCACGCCGCGGCCAGCCGATCGGCCTCGACTGCTACCCCTACATCGCCGGCTCGACGGTGCTGCGCAGCGAGATGGTCGACGGCATCATCGACATCCTGATCACGTGGTCGACGCCGCACCCGGAGATGGCGGCGCGCACGCTCGCCAGCGTGGCGCACGAATGGGGCTGCAGCCAGGTCGAGGCGTGCGAGCGGCTGCAGCCCGGCGGCGCCTGCTACTTCCAGATGCGCGAGGACGACGTCCAGCGCGTCCTCGCGCATCCCGCGACGATGATCGGCTCCGACGGCCTGCCGCACGACCAGCACCCGCATCCGCGCCTGTGGGGAACCTTTCCGCGCGTGCTCGGCCACTACAGCCGCGACCTCGGCCTGTTCCCGCTCGAGATCGCGGTGCACAAGATGACCGGCCTCTCGGCACGGCGGTTTCAGCTCGCCGATCGCGGCGAGATCCGCGCCGGCGCGTATGCGGACGTCGTCGTCTTCGATGCGGCGACGATCCGCGACACCGCGACGTTCGAGGTCCCGAAGGCGCAGGCCGTGGGCGTCGACTGCGTGGTCGTCAACGGCCGGGTCGCCTTTGGCGGCGGCGCCATCGAAGCGGTGAGGAACGGCCGATTCCGGGCCCGCGAGCCGGGGCGGTGACGCATTCGCTGCCGCGTCGGCTCAGTCCACTCCGCAAACGAAATTCCGCTCGATCGTCGACGCCGCGAACGACTACAGGATTCCCAGCCGCCTGAACACGTCGGCCAGCTTTTCGCCGCGCTGGAGCGCCTCGCGCGACTGGTTCTCGCCGGAGACCTTCTCGAGCGCGCGACGCGCGACTTCCTGCTCGACGTCGTGCGGGATCACGACGACACCGTCGACATCGCCGAACACGAGGTCGCCGCGCCGCACGCTGACCCCGGCGCACACCACCGGCACGTCGCGCTCGACCATGCGTGCGCGGCCCTTCGTGTCGAGCGGCCCGATGCCGCCGCAGAACACCGGAAAGCCCATCTCGCGGATCTGCTTCACGTCGCGCACGAGGCCATCGGTCACGCAGCCGACCGCGCCGCGCGCCGCACTGGCGGTCGAGAGCAGCTCGCCCCACGGCGCGATGCGCTCGGTCGGGCCGTCGCACGCCAGCACGACGACGTCGCCGGGCGCCAGATCGTCGATCAGCGCGATCTCGACCTCGTACGGGTTCTCGCCCGCCGCGGGCGCCGAATAGACCGGCATGTAGAGGCCGGTGCGGGCGCGGCCGATCAGCTGCAGCGTGTCGTCGAGCGGGCGCATGAAGGGCTTCATCGCCTGCTGCATCAGCCCGAGGCCGTCGAGCGTGTCGGAGAGCACCGCAGCGTTCAGCGGCTGCAGTGCGCTCAGACCCGCTGGCATGGTTCCGGCGACGTTATTTCTCGGCCGCGAGCAGCACGAGCGCCTGGTACTTCGCGTCCGTGAACTGATAGGAGTCGTAGATCGTCGTCAGGCGCGTGATCTTTCCCTGATCGTCGAGCTCGAGCGCGGTGTTGCCGCGCAGGAGCGGGGTGGCGGAGGGCGCCGCGTGCCACTCGTAGCCGCCGCCTTCGTCGCTGCCGACGACGTGCGCGACCGACGCGCCGACGCCGTACGGCAACTGGGCCAGCCCGCGCACGAGATAGCGCTGGATCTGGATCTGCCCCGCGAGGCGCGTGTGCAGCGCCATGTCCTCGTACACCGCATCCGGCGTGAACAGCTGGGCCGCGGCGGCGGCGTTTCCGGACTGCAGCGCGGCCTGGAGCGCCTGGGACACCTGCTTGATGCGCGCCGAGGCGTTCTCCACGTTGTCGTGGAAGTCGGTCGGGTAGGGCCCGAACGTGCCGATCGGCAGCCGGGTCAGCGAGCTGCGGCCGTCCCAGTAGTCGACCCAGCGCACGATCTTGCCCTTGTCATCGAAGGTGATCGAAGCCAGGAAGCGGAACTCGTTGCCGAGCAGGTCGGGCGTGTCGACGAACTCGACGAGCGCACTGTGCCGGTCGCCGATCACGCGCACCGGATAGGACAGCGCGGTCGGGGGCCCGTTCGCAAACGCCGGGCTCGACCAGATCGCGAGCAGCGATGCCTGCGAGGGCCAGGAGAAGCCGAGCCCCGCATCGATGTAGAGCACTGGTTGCGGCGCCGGCGCAAAGAACGACACCATCGCGGCGGCCTGGTGCAGGCTCTTCGCCGTAAAGAATCCCTCGACGATGTTGGCCACGCGCTCGGTCGCGTGGGTCGTGTCCGTGACGTTGGGATAGGGCAGGTTCTTCGCACGGCCGGGTTTGCCGTCGTTCTGCGCGAGGGCCGAGTTCAGGAAGAACGCGAACGCGATGGCCGCAAGGGCACTCAGAGCTCTTTTCATCAAGTCGTCTCCATGGATGGTTTGCCATCCGGCGCGCGCTACAGCCTGCGTGCCGTGGTGCGATCGAGTGTAGGAGCATTGAGAAGCAGGAGTTGTGAAACTCCTCGATCACATCCAGTGGCCTTGTCGATCAGTTCAGCGCTGCCTTCTCGAGCGCACGCCATCGCCGCATCACGGGCAGTTCCGGGCAGCCCGAGCCGTGCGCAGGATCGCCGTGGAGAGCGAGCCGAAAAAGCCGGGCGACGCCGGCGGATACCATGCTCTGCAAGACGTCGCCCGACGCGGACTCCGCGCATGGCCTTCCCTGTTGCCGACGCCTGGTGCAGATCCCGTGGCCGCTCCTTCTCCAGTCCATCGTTCCGCCCCCGCCGACGACCTCGCGCTGAAGGTCACGGCGCCGCGCGTCCCGCGCCATCACGTCGCGCGGGCGCGCCTGCAGGCCGGCAGCGATCGGTTCGACAAGCCGATCGTGCTGGTCCAGGCGCCGGGCGGCTTCGGCAAGACGTCTCTGCTCGCCCAGTGGCGGCGCGAGCACCTCGCGCGCGGCGCGGTCGTGGCATGGCTGTCTGCGCAGAGCCGCGACGACCCGACGCGGCTCGTGCAGGCGCTGGCGCTGGCGGTGCGCACCGCCGCCGGACGGCCCACCTTCGGCCATACCCTGCTCGAGGCGGCGGCCCCCGGGGGACTCGAGGGCATCACGATGTGGGTGGCCGAGGTCGCCCAGAGCGCCCTCGACGTGGTGCTGATCGTCGACGAGGCCGACCGGCTGCCGCCGCTCGCCCGCGAGGCGCTCGGCTATCTGCTGCGCAACGCGCCGCCGAACCTGCGGGTGGTGGTGGCGGCCCGCACCGATTGCGATCTCGACATCGACGACCTGATCGACTACGGCGAGTGCACGCGCGTCGCGCCGGAGCTGCTGCGCTTCCAGCTGCACGAGACGATGGAGCTGGTCCAGGCGCGCTTCGGCGCGCGCGTCGACCGCGATGCGGTCGCGCGCCTGCATGAACTGACCGAGGGCTGGCCGCTCGGCCTGCAGCTCTCGCTCTCGGTCATGGCGACCGGCAGCGACCCGCAGGCCGAGGTCGCGGCGATGGCGGTGCACGGCAGCACGTTGCGCGACCATGTCGTGAACCTGTTGCTGACCAACCTCGACCCGGCCGACGGCGGGTTCCTGACCCGAATCTCGATCCTCGACAACCTGCACGCGTCGCTGTGCAGCGCGGTCGTCCCCGATGCCGACGCGCCCGCAAGGCTCGCCCGCCTCGCCCGCGACACGCCGGTCTTCGTCGCCGGCGAGGGAGGCGACTGGCTGCGCATGCACGCGCTCGCGCGCGAGGAGTTGCGGCGCCGCTTCGCGAGCCTTCCGGCCGACGAGCAGGCCGCGCTGCATGCGCGCGCCGCCGACTGGCTGGCGGCCAACGGCTTCGTCGACGCCGCGGCACGCCATGCGTTGACCTCGGGACAGACGGAGCAGGCCTACGAACTCGCCGAGCGCAGCCTCTACGACGCGCTGATGGCGCGCGGACGCCACAGCGCCGTGCTCGACTGGATGGCCCGGCTGCCGGCCGGCGAGCTCGACCGCCGACCGCGCCTGATGCTGGCGGCCGCGTGGACCCTCGCGATCAGCGAGCGCCATGACGAGGCCGGCCGTCTGGTCGAGCGGATCCTCGCGCAGCCCGGCGTCGACGACGCGCGGCGCTGCGAATGCGCGCTGATCGTGAGCGGCGCCGCGGTGTTCGCCGACGACCCGGATCGCTTCGCCGCACTGCACGATCCGTGGGCCGACGATCCGCCGCTGCGCGATCCGCTGCTGCTGCATGTGCATGCGAACCGCTCGGCGTTCCGGACCCTCCTCGAAGGCGAGCCGGCGCTCGCCCGCCTGCGCCAGCAGCAGGCGCCGCCGAGCGATCTCGGCGCGGCGCTCGGCTACCTCAGCCGCTGGGGCGAATTCGTCATCAGCCTGACCTACCTGTGGGAAGGCCAGGTGCTGCTCGCCGAGAAGCTGCTGCGGCCGGCGCTCGCGCGCGCCGAGGGCGAGCTCGGCCGACGGGCGCCGTTCGTCTGCATGCTGGCCAGCCTGCTCGCCGCGGCGCTGTGGGAGCGCGAGCAGCCGCAGGAAGCGGCCGAGCTGCTCGCGAACCGGCTCGACGTGCTCGAGCGCAGCGGCCTGCCCGAGACCGTGCTGCTCGGCTTCCGGACCGTCGCCCGCATCGCCGGCGCCGACGGCGCCGAGCACCGCGCGCTCGACCTGCTCGGCGCCCTCGATGCGGTCGGCATCGCGCGCAAGCTGCCGCGCCTGCGCATCGCGAGCCTGGCCGACCAGGTGCGGCTCCACTCGCATCGCTACCGCGCCGACATGTGCCGCGACCTGTGCGTGCGCATCGACGCCCTGATCGCCGAGGCGGCGCCTCGTTACGGCCGCCTGTGGCAGCGCAACGCGGCGCTGCTGCGCGACGTGGCGCACGGCCACGCCGCGATCGCCGCGCGCGAATGGCGCCGCGCCGTCGAGCCGCTGACCCGCGGCGAGGCGCTGGCCCGCGAGCTGAAGATGGGGCGCCTTCGCATCGAGCTGAGCGGGCTGCTCGCACTCGCGCTCGACCGCTGCGGCGAGAAGTCGCTCGGCCGCCTGCGCGAAGCCGCCGACCTGGCGCGCGCCTACGGCCTGCAGCGCGTCTTCGCCGACGCGCATCCGGCGCTCGGCGAGTGGACGCGCCAGGCGCTCGGCGGCGACGCCGACGCCGGCATCGGCCCCGCGCCGGCAGCGCCCGTGCGCAGCCCGCCGCCCGCCCGCGATGCCGTCAAGCTTCGGTCCACGCCCAGCCTGGCGCTGACGCCGAAGGAGCGCGAGGTCCTCGAACTGCTCGCCCGCAGCCTCTCGAACAAGGAGATCGGGCTGGCCATGCAGGTGGGCGAAGAGACCATCAAGTGGCACGTGAAGAACCTCTTCGCGAAGCTCGACGCCGGCACCCGGAAGCAAGTGGTGTCGCGCGCCCGCATCCTCGGCCTTCTCGAAACCGTGCCCTAGACCTCGTCCTTCATGCTGGAGCCTCCCTCCCGGAGGGAGGCTGGAGGGAGCCGTCGATCGAGCTGGAGCCCCCGCTCGGAGGGGGCTCGGGGAGCGGTATTGACACCCCCACGGGGGGCTCGCGTCTGCTGCGCAGACGCGGCCCCCCCTCTGCGACGGGGGGGCGGCGCCGGGCTCCGCCCCCTAATCTTGCCTTCGACGAAAGCTGCTCGGCAGCACCACCGGAGACAAGCCCATGACCCTCGCCACCCCCGCAGCCCCCGCCATCGTGCGCGACTGCAACCTGCAGTCCTCGATCAAGGTCGAGCCGCTGACCTGCGCGATCGGCGCCGAGCTGAAGAACGTCAGCCTCGCCACCGCCTCGCGCGACGCCGGCCTGACCGCCGAGATCCGCGCGCTGCTGTTGAAGCACCGCGTGCTGTTCCTCCGCGACCAGGACATGACGCGCGCCGAGCACGTCGCCTTCGCGCGCCGCTTCGGCGAGCTCGAGGACCACCCGGTCGCCGGCAGCGACCCGGAGCACCCGGGGCTCGTGCGCATCTACAAGTCGCCCGACCAGCCGAACGACCGCTACGAGAACGCCTGGCACACCGACGCGACCTGGCGCGCGAATCCGCCGTTCGGCTGCGTGCTGCGCTGCGTCGAGTGCCCGCCGGTCGGCGGCGACACGATGTGGGCCAACATGGTGCTGGCCTACGAGCGCCTGCCCGAGCAGGTCAAGACCCAGATCGCCGGCCTGCGCGCGCGCCACAGCATCGAGGCGACCTTCGGTGCCGCGATGCCGGCCGAGAAGCGCCTCGCGCTGAAGGCCCAGTTCCCCGATGCCGAGCACCCGGTCGTGCGCACGCACCCCGAGACCGGCGAGAAGACGCTGTTCGTCAACAGCTTCACCACCCACTTCACGAACTTCCACACCCCCGCCAACGTGCGCGTCGGCCAGGACTACGTGCAGGGCAGCTCGGCTCTGCTCCAGTACCTCATCAGCCAGGCGCAGATTCCCGAGTACCAGGTGCGCTGGCGCTGGACGCCGGGCAGCGTCGCGATCTGGGACAACCGCAGCACCCAGCACTACGCGGTGATGGACTACCCGCCGTGCCACCGAAAGATGGAGCGCGCCGGCATCGTCGGCGACAAGCCCTTCTGACGCCTCCGCAAAGTCTCCGCAAAACCTCCGCATCTCAACGACTCACCGAAAGCCCACCATGAACTTCCTCGACGGCTCCCTCTTCCCCGAGAACCAGAACAAGCTCGTCATCACGGCGGCGCCGTATGGCCCCGAATGGATCCCCTCCGATTTCCCGGAGGACATTCCGCTGACGATGGCGGAGCAGGTCCAGAAGGCGGTCGACTGCTACAACGCCGGCGCCTCGGTGCTGCACCTCCATGTGCGCGAGCTCGACGGCAAGGGCAGCAAGCGCCTCTCGAAGTTCAACGAGCTGATCGCCGGCGTGCGCAAGGCCGTCCCCGACATGGTGATCCAGGTCGGCGGCTCGATCTCGTTCGCACCCGAGAGCGACGGCGCAGCGGCCAAGTGGCTCTCCGACGACACCCGCCACATGCTGGCCGAGCTCGACCCGAAGCCCGATCAGGTCACGGTCACCGTCAACACGACGCAGATGAACGTGTTCGAGCACATGGACGTGCGCGACTACGAAGGCACCTCGCTGGCCGATCCGCAGACGCACCAGGCCTACCGCGAGATGATCGTGCCGTCGGGTCCGGGCTGGGCCGAGGAGCACATCCGCCGGCTGAGCGCCGCCGGCATCCAGAGCGCGTTCCAGTTCTACAACCTGAACAGCTTCGAGACGGTCGAGCGGATGATCCGCCGCGGCGTCTACATGGGCCCGCTGGTGATGAACTGGGTCGCGATCAGCGGCGGCATGGACGCGCCGAACATCTACAACCTCGCCAACTTCGTCCGCGCGATTCCCGACGGCTCGATGCTCACGGTCGAGAGCAGCATGCGCAACGTGCTGCCGATCAACATGATGGGCATGGCGATGGGGCT
>Ga0207645_10004189_pt1 | contig 10710 bp, 7 predicted proteins | sample KBSM53metaG_FD_184331 | JGI IMG/M metagenome (GOLD analysis project Ga0207645, IMG submission 184331) | Miscanthus rhizosphere microbial communities from Kellogg Biological Station, Michigan, USA - KBS M5-3 metaG (SPAdes) (version 2) | ecosystem: Host-associated > Plants > Roots > Rhizosphere >...
TTGACGATCGCGGCAATCGTCGCCATCGCCGATGCGTGGATGAGCGGCGCGGGGCGGCGGACCGGCCGCGGCGCGCCGTGGTGGCGCGCCGTCCGCGCGCCGCTGTCGTCGCAGGCGGCGGTCGATCACACCTGGCGGGTGATGTGGGACCTGGTTCGCGGTGCCGCGCAGCTGAAGCAGCCGCCGCCTGGCGAGCTGGGACGGCGGTACGCCGAGATGCTGGCGGAAAACCTCGGCCAGCCCGGGTTCCGCGAGCTGATCATCGCCGTCCACGACGAGGACGCGCATCGCGATCTGGTGTTCGCGCTGGTCGCCGACGAGCGGCGCCGCGACATGATCCGGCGGCCGACGACGGCGCTGGCCGAGGGACGGCGGGCGGAGGTGTTCGACTTGGCCGGCATTGCGCGAGACCACGTCCCCGATGCCGTCGCGGCGGCGCTGACGATCCCGCTGGCCACCGAATTTCACCCGATTGCCTTCGCGCCCGACGCCTACTGGCGCGGCGAGACGCACCGGCTGTGCGATCGCCCGGCGGCGTTGATTCGCCTGATCGACGAGCTGATCGACCTCGACGTCGAGCAGGTGCTGCTGGTGTCGGCGGCGCCGGAGCTGCCCGGGCCGCACGCGCTGGGGCACGCCCGCCACGACGGCCGCGGCCGCCTGGGCGAGTACCTGCAGTCGACCGAAGCCGCGATTGTGCGCGACGCCACCACCACGACCGCCGGGGTGCGCATCTTCACCGTGCGGCCGTCGCACAACCCGGTCGGGCCGTTCGACTTCGCCGGCGGCTACGACGAGCGATCGCAGCGCCGCCTCGGGCTCGGCGAGCTGATCAGCCGCGGCTACGAGGATGCGTATCATCAGTTCATCGAGCCGGTGGTTGGCGCCTCCGGCGAGCGCGTCGGCCACATGCAGGTGAAGACGTAGGAATGTCGGGGTGAGACGTGTCGAAGATTGAAGACGCCGTAAAGGGCGCGGCCACCGAACTGATTCACGCCGGCGAGGTGCAGCGCGGCGACGCCGTGCCGCTGACCACGCCGATTTACGAGACCACCACCTTCGTCTTCGAGAACGCGGCGGAGGTGGTCGCCTACAACGAAGGCCGCTCCGGCAAGTTCCTCTACTCGCGCTACACCAATCCAACCGTGGTCAGCGTCGAGACCAAGCTGGCGGTGCTCGATCGCACGGAGGCGGCGCTGCTGTTCTCGTCGGGCATGGGCGCGACGGCGACGATCCTGATGGCGCTGCTGAAGGCGGGCGACGAGGTGTTGTGTGCGGCGGCGATCTACGGCGGCACGCTGCACCTGCTGCAGGACCTGCTGAGCCGGTTCGGCATCGTCACCCGGTTCATCACGCTCGACGAGCTGGCCAGCCTCGAACGCGTCATCGGCGAGCGCACGCGCCTGGTCTGGTTCGAGACGCCGATCAACCCGACGCTGCGCTGCGTCGACATCCGGCGCGTCGCCGCCGCCTGCCGCGCCCGCGGCGTCACCTCGATCATCGACAACACCTTCGCCTGCCCGATCAACCAGCAGCCGCTCGCGCTCGGCATCGACCTGGCGATGCAGAGCGCCACCAAGTACCTGAACGGCCACAGCGACGTCACCGGCGGCATGGTGTCGGGGGCGAAGGCGCTGGTGGCGCCGATCGAGAAGGCGCGACGGCTGGTCGGCACGGTGATGGATCCGCAACCCGCCTTCGCGCTGGGCCGCGGGCTGAAGACGCTGCCGCTGCGCGTCGCCCGCCACAACGCCAACGCCCGCGCGGTGGCGGAGTTTCTCGCCGCCGATCGCCGCGTCAGCCAGGTCTATTACCCCGGGCTGCCGTCGCATCCCGATCACCAGATCGCCGCGCGTCAGATGGCCGGCTTCGGCGGCATGGTCTGCTTCGATCTCGACGGCCGCTACGACCGCGCCGAGCGCGTCTACGATCGGCTCAAGGTGATCAAGCGCGCCGCCAGCCTCGGCGGCATCGAAAGCCTGATCAGCATGCCGGTGCTGACGTCGCAGTGGGGGCACAGCGACGAGCAGCTGCGCGCGGCGGGCGTGACCAGGGGAATGTTGCGCCTGTCGGTCGGCCTCGAGGATGTCGAGGACCTGATCGCCGACCTCGATCAAGCGCTCCGAAATTGATTCCGGATATTCGCCGTCGCGCGATCTTCACACGCTCGTTATAGATCGCGACTATCTGATCGGATAGCCCGTCGTATCCGTTCGGCTGCGCCGGCGCAGGCCGTGCGCTTCGAAACGGCCCGATTTGCCGCACGCTGTCGGATTCATCCCGGTACCCGGTTTGCTCCTGACCGTCGCGTCCTAGGAGTAATCATGAGAACCGGTCTATTCGGCGCTGTCTGCGTCGCTCTTGCGTTGACATTGGCTGTCGCCGTGGAAGCGACCGCGCAGCCGACGCCGCCGACGCTCTCGCCCGCCGTCGAACGCTTCACCATCCTGCCAACGCTCGGCGGCCTCGACGCCTTCGCGACTGACGTCAGCGAAGCCGGCCACGTCGTCGGGCGTGCCGCCACCGAAGACGGCACGATGCACGCCTTCCTGTGGACGCGCCGCGGCGGCCTGCGCGAGCTGGCCAGCCGCGCGCGCCCGAGTGCCGCCATTGGCGTAAACGATCGCGGTCAGGTCGTCGGCTGGTTCGAGAACGAAGCGGGGATCCAGCGTGCGTTTCGGTGGAGCGAGCGAGGAAACCTCAGGGAATTGCCGGCGCCGGCTGCGAGCACGAGCGTGGCCCGGTCCATCGTCAACGACGGCCGGATCCTCGGAACCATCGACGGCGAAGATGTGATCTGGGAGCCCGGCGGCAGGGTGACGCCAGTATCGGCGATCGTCGGCGCACCGCTCTTTGGCGTGACGATGAACGAATTCGGTGATCTCGTCGGGGGAAATGCGGCTGGAGCGTTTCTGTGGACGTCGCGATCGGGGCTCACCGCGCTGAACATTCCTGGATTCCCCACTGGGGTCAACGACGCCGGTGACGTCGTTGCGATCGGCCAGGTCGAGCCCGAGATCACGATGCAGCCGTTCCTGTGGACGCCCACCGGCGTTCAGACGATGCTCCGCCACCCTGTCGGCGAGAACGTCGCCGGACCGATCAACAACGTCCGGCAGGTCTTCGGCTGGGCCGAAAGCGACGTGCCTGAAGGCTGGGACAGTATGACGTTTATCTGGAGTCCGGCAACCGGCCTCGTGCCGATCTGGGCGACCAACGGTGAAGATGGTGGCTTCTCTGCGGCTGCGAGCGACATCAACGATCAGGCAACCATGGTCGGGATGATCGAAACTGGCAACGTCACGCCGTTCAGCGGCGGCCGCGTCGCCGTCGTGGCGCAGCTCCGCACGACGCCGGCGCAATTCGCCACCGCCTTGCGCGTCCGGATCGCCGCCGCCGCGCGGCACGGGGAGCTCGCGCGCGGCCACGCGCGCGCCCTGCTCGCGAAGCTCGATCAGATCGACCGCACCCTCAGTGCCGGGCGACGAATCGGACAGCACGCCAGAGCGCTGCAGCGGCAGGTTGTCACGCTCAACCGCATTGGCGCGCTGCGCGACGCGTATGCGCTTCCGCTGCAGATCCTGGCGTCGAGGTTGATCGACAGCGTTCGATGAATGGCCGAACGTCGATGAATTCTTAATCCTTAATTCTTGATTCCCGCCGGCTCGCGTTTCTTCTCGTGAGCCGGCGTCTCATGAGCGAGGAACTCGTGCGCGAATTCCTGCAGCTTGCGCCCGATCTCCTCGCCCGGCAGATCGCCGTACTTCTCGCGGAAGGCGCGCATCGGCACCACCGCCTTGGCCATCGCCCGGTGGCCGCCGGCGCTGCCGATGTCGGCGAAGAAGCGCCGCACGAACTCGCCGGCGTTCTTCATGTAGCCGAGGTTGCGCACCGACACCACCAGCGACTCGTTGACGATCCCGGCGATCACCGTCCACTTGACGTCTTCGAGCTGCAGGTAGAAGTCGGCGACGTAGGGGATGAAGTCCTCGCGCGGCAGCGCGCCGAGGAAGGCGGTGAACACCTGATCCGACAGCGCGCCGCCCTTGAACGCCTTGAGCACGAAGTCGAGGCGCTCGAGCGTGATTTCCGCGCCTTCCATCTTGCGGATCAGCGCCGCGTCGGCGAGCGGGTAGAGATAGGAGAACGCCTCGAGGTCGACCCGGTTGGTCGAGCGGTTGAAGAACAGCGTGTCCGACTTGATCGCGTAGAGCATCGCCGTCGCGGTGCGCTCCGAAATGTTGACGTCGACCGCGCGCAGGTGCTCGGTGAGGATCGTCGAGGTCGAACCGTAGTCGGGCCGGATGTCCTTGAAGACGGCGGTGTAGCCGGTCTGCTCGGGATGGTGATCGATCACCAGGTCGACCCGGTCCATCAGGCCGCCGAAGTAATGCGGCTGCACGTCGACCATGGCGATGCGGTCGTACTCCTTCAGCGACGCCGGCGTGATCGCCTCGACGTGGATGTCCAGCAGGTTGACCATCCGCTGGTTCTCCGGCCGCGTCACCCCCTGCATCGCGCCGATGATCGCGGTGGTCTTGGTGCGCCGCAGCACGTTGCGCAGCGCGATGCCGCTGGCCATCGCGTCGGGGTCGGGGTCGTTGTGCAGCATGATCAGGACGCGGTCGGCGTCGCTGAAGTAGCGCTGGTACTGCTGCACCCGCGCCCGCGTCAGCGAGCGCCCGAACTCGGTGAGCAGCGGCCCGCCGAACAGCTCCGACATCGACAGGTAGGCGACGTCGGGAAACTCGGCGTGGAACTCCTCGGCCCGCTTGCCGGTCGCCTCGGCGCCGATGCCGAGCACGTAGACCAGCGTGCCGCCGGCGTCGCGCACCGCTTCGAGCTGCTTGCGGATGCCGCGCTTGCCGTTGTCCTCGATGATGACGCAGGTGGAGGGGCCGATGTCGGCTTTGAGGTAGGTGTCGGTCCGCCGCGGGTCGCCCGCCGTCACCGTGACGCCGGCTTCGTGAAGGCGGCGGGCGAGCGGCCGGTTCTCGACGATGAACTCGACTTCGAAGCCGGGCAACAGGATCTCGTCGAGCATCCTGATGACCAGCTCGTCCTGACAGACGGCCAGACAGCGCATCAGAGTTGCAACCAGCGATTATACGCCCGGCGCCAGGGTGTAGAGTGCACCTATGGCGCCGGGCTCGCAGAGCACGCAGAGCGGGCAGAGCACGCAGAGGACGCGGAGCACGCAGAGGTCGCGGAGGCCACAGAGGCTGGCGGGGAATGCCGCGGTGATGCTCGCCTGCGCGGTGACCGCCGCCATGTCGACCGCCCCCTCTGCGGTCTCTGCGCGCGCGACGCAGGAGTTCAGGTCGCGCGTTGATCTGGTCAACGTCGGCGTCACCGTCACCGACCGTAAGGGAACCCTCGCCACCGATCTCACCGCCGACGACTTCGAGATCTTCGAGGACGGGAAGAAGCAGGCGATCCAGTACTTCGCCTCCGGCGAACAGAGCGAGTCGGCGCCGCCGATGCACCTCGGGCTGATGCTCGACGTCAGCGGCAGCATGGACGAGGACATCGGCTTCACCCGCACCGCCGCGGTGAAGTTCCTCAACACCCTCACCGACGCCGTCGACATCACCGTCGTCGACTTCGACACCGAGGTGCGGCTGGCGCGCTACAGCCAGAACGAGTTCGCGCGCCTCGTCGAGCGGATCCGCCGGACGAAAGTCGCCGGCATGACCGCGCTCTACGACGCCATCGGCCTGTATCTGGACGGCGCCAGCGGCCAGGACGGCCGCAAGATCATGTTGATCTACACCGACGGCGGCGACACGCGCAGCGCCATCCCGCTCCACGAGCTGATGGATCTGCTGAAGGCGTCCGACGTCACCGTCTACCCGATCGGCGCGCTCGAGCACCAGCTCTCGTCGGTGCGCAGCCAGCAGCGGATGGTGCTGCAGGGGATGGCCGACGCCACCGGCGGCCAGGCGTTCTTTCCGACCGACGTCAAGCAGCTGGACGACGTCTACGAGAAAGTCGTGGCGCAGATTCGCGCGCAGTACACCCTCGGCTACCTCTCGACCAACGACAAGATGGACGGGCACTGGCGGAAGGTGGAGGTGAGGACCTCGCGGAAAGATCTGCGCACGCGCGCGCGCAAGGGCTATTACGCGGTCAAGAGGCCCTGAGCGCATCGTCACCGGCAGCCGCCTTCACCCGGCGTGCACGCGTCGGTGAGCCAGCCCCTAGCCCCCGGCCCCCAGCCCCTAGTACCATGGCTGGTTCCTATGCCTTCGCTGTACGACCGCTTCCACCTCGTCTCCGATTTCTCGCTCGCCGGCGACCAGGAGCGCGCGATCGGCGAGCTGGTCTCGGGCCTCGAGCGCGGCGATCGCCACCAGGTGCTGCTCGGCGTCACCGGATCGGGCAAGACCTTCACCATGGCGCAGACCATCGCCCGGGTGAACCGGCCGACGCTGGTGATGGTGCACAACAAGACGCTGGCGGCTCAGCTGTTCCAGGAGTTCCGGCGCTTCTTCCCCGAGAACGCCGTCGAGTATTTCGTCAGCTACTACGACTACTACCAGCCCGAAGCGTACGTCCCGGCCACCGACTCGTATATCGAGAAGGAAGCGACGATCAACGACGAGATCGACCGGATGCGGCTGTCGGCGACGCGGTCGCTCTTCGAGCGGCGCGACGTCATCATCGTCGCCAGCGTGTCGTGCATCTACGGCCTCGGCTCCCCGGAGGCCTACTACGGCATGCTGCTGCCGCTCGAGCGCAGCCAGCGGATCTCGCGTGAGGACATCCTGCGCAAGCTGGTCGAGATCCAGTACGAGCGCAACGACCACGACTTCGCCCGCGGCACCTTCCGTGTGCGCGGCGACATCATCGAGGTGATTCCCTCGTACGAGGAAACCGGGCTGCGGATCGAGCTCTTCGGCGACGAGGTCGATGCGCTCACCTCCTTCGATCCGCTGACCGGCAAGACGCTGCGCAAGCACGACAAGATCGCGGTCTACCCGAAGTCGCACTTCGTGGCGCCGCGCGAGCGCACGCGCCGCGCGGTGGTGACGATCAAGGAAGAGCTGGCGTGGCGGCGCGGCGTGCTCGAGGCGGAGGGACGGCTGCTCGAAGCCCAGCGGCTGCACCAGCGCACGATGTTCGATCTCGAGATGATCAACGAGATCGGCTACTGCCACGGGATCGAGAACTATGCCCGCCACCTGACCGGCCGGAACCCGGGCGAGCCGCCGCCGACCCTGCTCGACTACTTGCCCGCCGACGCGCTGCTGGTCGTGGACGAAAGCCACCAGACCGTGCCGCAGGTGCGCGGCATGTACCATGGCGATCGGGCTCGTAAGGAAGTGCTGGTGGCCTACGGGTTCCGCCTCCCCTCGGCGCTCGACAACCGGCCGCTGAACTTCGAGGAGTGGGAGGAGCGGGTTCACCAGGTCATCTTCGTCTCCGCAACCCCGGGCCCGTACGAGCTGTCCAAATCACAGGGAGTGGTGGTCGAGCAAATCATCCGGCCGACCGGCCTCATCGATCCGCCGATCGACGTCCGGCCGGTCAAGGGGCAGGTGGACGACCTGCTGCAGGAGATCCGCACGCGGGTCGCGCGCGGCGAGCGCGTGCTGGTGACGACGCTGACCAAGCGGATGGCGGAAGACCTGACGCAGTACTACCAGGAGCTCGGGGTACGGGTGCGCTACCTGCATTCCGACATCGAGACGCTCGAGCGGGTCCAGATCCTGCGCGACCTGCGCCGCGGCGAGTTCGACGTGCTGGTCGGCATCAACCTGCTGCGCGAGGGGCTCGACCTGCCGGAAGTGTCGCTGGTGGCGATTCTCGACGCCGACAAGGAAGGGTTCCTGCGCTCGTCGGGGTCGCTCATCCAGACGTCGGGACGGGCGGCGCGCAACGTCAACGGCTGCGTGATCATGTACGCCGACGCCGAAACCCAGTCGATGCGCGCCGCGATCGAGGAAACCGGCCGCCGCCGCGCGCTGCAGGCGGCCTACAACCAGGAGCACGGCATCACGCCGCAGTCGATCATCCGCGCCATCGACGAGGTGATGTCGAGCGTCTACGAGCGCGACTACGTGACGCCGGCGGCGACGATCGACGGCACGGAGCGGTTCCACAACCAGCAGCAGCTCGACGCCTACCTCACCTCGCTGCAGGCCGAGATGCGCGCCGCGGCGGCGAACCTCGATTTCGAGAAGGCCGCGTCGCTCCGCGACAAGATCAAGCGCCTGCGCAGCCCGGAGCTGGGCCTGCCGATGCCGGCGCGGAAGACGTAACCGCCGCGTGCTGCCGTTCATCGAGAACCGCCTGAAGCGAGCCGCCCTCGAGGTCCAGGAATACGTGCGGCTGGTGATGGCGGCGTTTCATGCCGTCTTCACCCGGCCGCGCTACACCTACGACATCGTCGCGCAGTTCGACGCGATTGGCGTCGGCTCGCTCACCGTCGTCATCCTCACCGGGTTTTTCACCGGCGCCGCGCTCTGCTCGCAGAGCGGGTTGACGCTCGATCAGTTCGGCGCGCGGCCGATCGTCGGCCGGCTGGTGAGCGCGTCGATGATCAAGGAGCTGGGGCCGGTTTTGACGGCGTTGATGCTGACCGGGCGGATCGGGTCGGGGATCGCGGCCGAGCTGGGGTCGATGGTGGTGACCGATCAGATCAACGCGCTGCGCGCGCTCGGCACCGATCCGATTCGCAAGCTGGTCGTGCCGCGCGTCCTCGCCGGCGTGCTGATGGCGCCGGTGTTGACCGTCATCTCCGACTTCGTCGGCATCGTCGGCGGCTGGATCGTCGCCCGCTTCCAGCTGCAGGTGGCCAGCGGCGTCTACTGGTCGTCGGTGACCTACGCGCTCTATCCCGAGGACCTGTGGATGGGGCTGATCAAGCCGTTCGTCCTCGGGTTTGCGATCGTCACCATCGCCTGCCACGTCGGCCTGCGCACCAGCGGCGGCACGCAGGGCGTCGGCACGTCGACGACGATCTCGGTGGTCGCCGGCTCGGTGGCGGTGATCGCGGTCGATTTCTTCGTGACCCAGGTCCTGATCGCGCTGCTCTATTAGGAGGGATCAGACGCAAGGATGGCGGTCGAGGCGACTGACAAGCAGGTGGTGAACGAGATCCTCGACGAGGCCGGCGCGCCGGTCGTCGTCTTCGATCGCGTCAAGCTCGCATTCGACGAGAAAGTGGTGCTGCGCGACATCAGCTTCACCTTGCTCAAGGGGCACACCAAGATCATCCTCGGCGCCAGCGGCTCGGGGAAGTCGACGATCCTCAAGATCATCACCGGGCTGCTGCGCGCCGACGAAGGCGTGGTCTGGGTGAACGGCTCGCGCGTGGATCAGCTGAGCGAGCTGGAGATGATGGCGGTGCGCGCCGATCTCGGCATGATCTTCCAGGAGGGGGCGCTGTTCGATTCGCTGACCGTGCGCGAGAACGTCGGCTACAAGCTCTACGAGGAGAGCGACATGCCGATCGAGCAGGTGCACCGGCGGGTCGAGGAGGTGCTCGGCTGGATCGGGATGACCGAGTACATCGATCGGATGCCGTCGGCGTTGTCGGGCGGGCAGCGGCGTCGCGTGGCGATTGCGCGGGCGATGGCGTTCAAGCCGCGGATCCTGCTCTACGACGAGGCGACGACCGGCCTCGACCCGATTACCGCGACCACCGTCGACGAGGAGATCATCAAGCTGCGCGATCTCGAGCACGTCAGCTCGATCGTGGTGACGCATCAGCTGCGCGACGCGTTCTATGTCGCCACCCACATGGCGGTGCGCGGCCCCGCCGGCCAGGTCGAGATCGTGCCGGCGCCGCCGGAGAAGGCGCGGGAGGCCGAGTTCATCATGGTGCGCGACGGCGTGATCGTGTTCGAGGGCGACGCCAACGCGCTGCGGCGGTCGACCGATCCCTACATCACGACGTTTCTGGAGTAAGAGGTTCTACTTTATGCCCCGCACGCGTTCGCTGGCCTGGTCGGAACTGAAGATTGGCGTGCTCACCATCCTCGCCATCGTCATCGTCGCGATCACCATCTTCATGCTGACCGGCGACAAAGGCTTCTTCTGGCAGCGCTACCCGCTCAAGACCCGCTTCGCCAACGTCGCCGGCCTGAAGCCGGGATCGCCGGTGCGCGTCGCCGGCAAGGAGGTCGGCACGGTGACCGGCATCGACTTCGCCGGCGAGCAGGTCGACGTCACCTTCGAGGTCAACAAGGAGATCCGCGATCGCATCACCGACCTGTCGGTGGCCACGCTGGGCTCGGTCTCGCTGCTCGGCGAAGGGGCGGTGGACGTGACGCCGTCGACCGCCGGCACGCCGGTTCCCGAATGGGGATACGTGAAGACCGGGCGCACGCCGGCGCAGATCGCCGACATCACCGAGCAGGCGAGCCAGGGGATGGCGATGGTTAACAAGCTGGTTGCCGGGCTCAGCCAGGGGCAGGGCACCGTCGGGAAGCTGCTCACCGACGAGCGGCTCTACATGCAGCTGCAGGACTTCGCCACGACGGCGAACGAGATGGCGCGCAGCGTGCGCCAGGGTCGCGGCACCGTCGGCCGGCTGCTGAACGATCCGCAGGCCGCGAACGCCCTCGAGGCGTCGATGAAGAACGTCGAAGACGTGACGCGCCGCCTGTCGGCGGGCGAGGGCAGCCTCGGCAAGCTGCTCAAGGACGACGCATTTTCCCAGTCGCTGAACGCGGCCACAGCCAACATGCGGACGCTGACCGA
>Ga0207645_10004193_pt1 | contig 10703 bp, 8 predicted proteins | sample KBSM53metaG_FD_184331 | JGI IMG/M metagenome (GOLD analysis project Ga0207645, IMG submission 184331) | Miscanthus rhizosphere microbial communities from Kellogg Biological Station, Michigan, USA - KBS M5-3 metaG (SPAdes) (version 2) | ecosystem: Host-associated > Plants > Roots > Rhizosphere >...
ATTGTCGCCGCGCTATGCCGTGGGCTGGGCCGCCTTTTTCAATTTCATCGCCGTCACCGTGTTCGGCCTGCATGTCGCCGCCACCATCGGCACCGGCATCATCTCGCCGACGGTGATCGACGATGCCGTGATCTTCGGGGCCTTGATGGGCGCCATTGTCTGGAATGTGGTGACCTGGCTGGCCGGCATCCCCTCTTCCTCGTCCCATGCGCTGATCGGCGGGCTGGTGGGCGCCGGCCTTTGCAAGGGCGGATGGAGCGTGATCGTCTGGCAGGGGCTTGGCAAAACCGCCGCCGCCATCTTTCTGTCCCCCGCCACCGGTTTCCTGCTTGCTCTGCTGCTGGTGCTGTTCGTTGCCTGGTCGTTCCTGAAGGCCAGCCCCTATTGGGTGGACAAGATTTTCCGGCATGTGCAGTTCCTGTCGGCCAGCGCCTATAGCCTGGGCCATGGCGGCAATGACGCGCAAAAGACCATGGGCATCATCGCCGCCTTGCTGTTCGCCCATGGCGTGGAACAGGGAAGTTTTCATGTGCCGTTCTGGGTGGTGATGTCGTGCCAGGCGGCCATGGCCTTGGGGACGTTGTTCGGCGGCTGGCGCATTGTGAAGACCATGGGCTCGCGGATCACCCATTTGACGCCGATGCAGGGCGTCTGTGCCGAGACCGCAGGCGCGCTGACTCTGTTCGGCGCGACCTATATGGGGGTGCCGGTCTCCACCACCCATACCATCACTGGCGCAATTGTCGGCGTCGGCGCGGCGCGGCGGGCTTCGGCGGTGCGCTGGAATGTGGCCAAGGATATCGTCGTCGCCTGGATCGTGACCATGCCGGCGGCAGCCCTGATCGGCGCGGTGTTCTATCTGCTCGCAACCGCCTTCCACATGGTCTAGGCGGATTGCAGAGCGCCTCCCTCGCCCGTGAAACCGGATTGTCACCGCGACGTTAACCTTCCGCTCACCAGTTTAAGGCGATTATCATTCGCTATTGGGCCGTAGACGGATGAATCGTAAGATGGCCCGACGATTCGCCAGGGCGAATCGCGCAAAGAGCGGGACAGCATGCCGGGCGAAACCCTTTTTCGCGAGCATGGCAGACAGGTGGCGGCACTATGCTGGCGCCATTCCCCCAAGCGCAGCTCCCAGCTGGAAGTGCTGCTGATCACCTCCCTGAACAGCAAGCGCTGGATCGTGCCCAAGGGCTGGCCGGAAGCGGAATTGAGCGCTTCGGAAAATGCCGCCCGCGAAGCCTTCGAGGAGGCCGGTGTCACGGGCAAGATCGAGGCCCAACCCATCGGCACCTATCACTATCTGAAAGTGAAAAAAGACGGGGGCGGCGTCCCCTGCAGCGTGGAAGTCTTTGCGCTGGAAGTCACCAAACAGGTGGATGACTGGCCGGAAAAGGATGCCCGCGAACTCGCCTGGATGCCCGTACAGCATGCGATGATGCAAGTCTCGGAACCGGGCGTGCGCCAGATCCTCAAGGATTTCCGCAAGCGGCAAGTGCCGGTGAAAGCCCGGCGCGCCGGCTAATCATTTACCAGGTCGAGCGGATAGAAGGGCCTTGTCACCTTGGTGAAAGGGATCCGCCGCATGTTCAGGCAGGTAGGCCCCGGCGTGTCGGCCAGGAAGATACGCGCCGCGATCGGGGCATAAGAGGCGCGGAAATGCGCCGGGGAGCGCACGAATACCAACGCGGCGCGCGCCGGATCCAGGCCCACCGATTTGTGAATTCCCTGGTCCCATTCGAAATGGGGAATGGAGCGCATGTTCAACCGGATGGCGCCGATGGCCAAGACCGCCGTCAGGCCCATCTCGCCCAGCATGCCGTTGCCGCCCGGCCCTTGCAGCACATAGGTGCCGTCGCTGATCACCTTCACCTCGCCGGTGACGGTCAAGGGTTCGCCCAGGCCTGAGCGCTTGTGACCCACCTTGAGGGTGACGGTCTTGCCGGCACCGGCTCGTGCGGCTTCGGCCGCGGCTTCGGCATCGCAAATGGTGCAGATGGTCATGCGCTCGGCCCGGTCGGCGCCCGCCTTCAGCAAAGCCTGCAGCACCGCGGTGGAATCCCCCGCAGCCCCGCCGGAAGGTGAATCGCCGGCATCGCTGGCAACGGTCAGGCCCGGCTCCCGCAGCCCGATGCGAATGATCTCGTCCAGCGGCGTTACCTGGGGCTCGAATTCGCGCCGCCGGTCCCAGGCCATCTTGGCCAGTCTGTCCGCTGCCTTTTGCGCCGCCTCCTTGCTTTGGGCGCAGACCAGCGCCGCAAAGCCCAGGTCGGGCGTGTCGATCCAGGGCTGCACCGGGAACAGCGAGACATGCAGCACCTCACCGCGCGCCTCCATGGCGCGGCCTTCGGCCACGATGTCGCTGAGCGGCGGCGTCCCGGTGCGGGCAGAATCGGGACTGAACACCATATGGCGCTTGGAGAGCGCCATCACCGGCTTGACCGTGCCGTTCAGCCAATCGATCAGCAGACGGGCGGCGCGATAGCCGGTCTCATACATGTCGATATGGGGAAATTCCCGGTAACCGATATAGGCGACATCGGGCTGAATCATCGCCGCCGTGATATGGCCGTGCAAATCCAGCGATACGGTGATGGGGGTGCCGGGCTTTAGCAGCGCACGCACCCGGCGCACGATTTCGGCTTCGGCATCGGGTTCGTCCTCGATGATCATGGCGCCGTGCAAGGCCAGGCACACGCCGTCCACCGGGCCCGCCGCCCTAAGCCGCTCCTCGATCTCCGCCATCAGGATATCGAAGCTCTTACGCTCCACCGTGCCCGACGCCATCGCCATGGTGGCCAGGAGCGGCACCGGCACGGCGCCTGCTTCGCGCAGCGCATCCAGCGCGCCGGGAATTTCCAGCCGCGCCTTGCCGAAGGCGGTGAGCACCTCTTCGCCGCGATGGAGATATTGTTCCTCGAAAGTCTTCACCGTGGTGGTGAAAGGCACAAAGGTGTTGGTTTCCTGCTTGAACTCGGCGATGGCGATACGCATGCGTCTGTTCCTTATTGCGTTTGGCGTCCGGGAATCGCCGCCAACAAAGCCTTGGTGTAGTCGCTGGACGGCGCGGCGAAGATCTGGCGGGTCGGCCCTTGTTCCACGATCTTGCCATGCCGCATCACCATCACGCGATGGCAAATTTCGGCGGCGACCCGCATGTCATGGGTGATGAACAGCATGGCGAGATTCATCTGGCGGCGCACATCGTCCAGCAATTTCAGGACTTGGGCCTGCACCGTGACATCCAGCGCCGAAACCGGCTCATCGGCGATAAGGACTTCGGGCCTGAGCATCAGGGCGCGCGCCACGCCGATGCGCTGGCGCTGGCCGCCGGAAAATTCGTGCGGCAGCCTCCGCAGGCACTGGGGCGTCAGGCCCACCAATTGCAGCATCTCGGCGGCGTGCTTGCGTGCTTCGCCCAGATCCTCGCCATGCGCCTTGGGCCCGGCGATGAGAATATCGCCAATGGTCTGGCGCGGATTGAGGGAGGAAAACGGGTCCTGAAACACCATTTGGATTCGGCGGCGCAGCGGACGAAGCACCGAAGCGCGCATATGGGCAATGTCGGCGCCATCCAGCAGCACTTCGCCGGCATCGGGATCGAGCAAACGGATCATGCAGCGCGCCAAGGTCGACTTGCCGCTGCCGGATTCTCCCACCACACCCAAAGTCTCGCCGCGCTTCAAGGTAAGCGAAACCTCATCCAGCGCGGTGGCCACGGGAGCCCTGGAAAAAAGGCGGGTGCGCTGAAAGCGTTTGGACAGGCCCCGAACCCGCACCAAGGGCTCGGTCTCGGGCATGGGCGGCAATAGGCTGTCGCCCTTGGGCACCGCGGCGATCAAGCTTTGCGTATAAGGGTCGCAAGGCCGGTCCAAGACCTGACGGGTGGCGCCACTTTCCACAATCCTGCCCTGGCGCATCACGGCCACGGAATCGGCCATGTCCGCCACAATGCCGAAGTCATGGGTGATCAAAAGGACACTCATGTCCCGCTCGGCCTGGAGATGCTTGATCAGCTTGAGGATCTGCGCCTGGGTGGTCACATCCAGTGCCGTTGTGGGTTCATCGGCAATCAGCAGCTTGGGCGACAGAGACAAGGCCATGGCGATCATCACCCGCTGGCGCTGGCCGCCCGAGAGCTGATGCGGATAGGCGCCGAGCGCCACGTCTTTCAGCTCCATATCGCGCAACAAGGATGCCGCCCGGTCCAAACCCTCTTTCTCGGACACGGGCTGATGGGCGCGGATCTGTTCGCTCACTTGCTTCCCGATCGAGACCACGGGATTGAGCGCCGCCATCGGGTCCTGGAAGATCATGGCAATGTCGCGGCCGCGCCGCTTGCGCATCCCCTCGGCCGGCTGTTTCAACAGATCGACGCCGTCGAAAAGTATGGCACCGCCGGTCGCCGCCACGCCGCGCGGCAAAAGACCCATCACCGCGTGCGCGGTGATGGACTTTCCCGATCCCGATTCCCCGACAATGCAGACAATCTCCTTGCGGCCGATCTCCAGGCTCGCATTCTCCACCGCCAATGGCCGGTCGGCCCCGGAGGGCAAGGACACGGTCAGGTTTTGAATCGAGACCAGCGGCATCATCGTCTCCGCCTGGGGTTGAGGGCATCATTCAGCCCATCGCCGATGAAATTCAACGCCAGGACCGTGATCACGATGCAAAGGCCCGGCAGTACCGTGGTCCACCACGCCACCCACATCGCCACCCGCGAGCTGCCGATCATACTGCCCCAACTCATCAAATTGGGATCGCCCAACCCCAGGAAGCTGAGTGCCGACTCGGTGAGAATGGCGTTGCCCACCATCATGGAGCTGATCACCACAATGGGCGGCAGCGCATTGGGCAGGATCTGGGTAAAGATGATGCGGGCATCGCCCATCCCGATCACCCGGGCGGCTTCGACAAACTCCCGGCTGCGCAAGGAAAGGAATTGCCCCCGCACCACGCGCGCCACTTGCGGCCAGGTGATCAAGGCAATACCGATCACGGCGGAACCCAGGCTGGGCTGCATGAACGCCACCAGCACCATCAGCAGCACAAAGGCGGGAATGATCTGGAAAAACTCGGTCATCCGCATCAGCAGATCGTCCACCGCGCCGCCATAATAACCGGCGATCGCGCCCAACAGCACGCCGATCCCCACCGCGCAACAGGTGGAGGAAATGCCCACCAAAAGCGAAATCCGCGCGCCATAGGCCAATCCCACCGCCATGTCGCGGCCGATCACATCACTGCCCGCCAGAAAACCGGGCGAGCCGGGCGGCAATAGCGGCATGCCCACAATGCTCAGAGGCCCGTGCGCGAACATCAGCGGCGACCCAAGCGCGATAATGACGATGATCAGAAACACCACAGAGCCGAACACGGTGGCGGGACGGGCGAAGAAGCGGCGCGCGAAGCCCATCAGCCCAACTCCACCCGGGGATCGACAATGGAATAGGCGATGTCCGTGATCAGATTGAACAGGCTGACCAGGACGGCGGTGACAATGAAAATGCCCAACAGCAGCGGGTTGTCTCGCCCCTGCACCGCCTGGAAGGCCAAGGTGCCGACTCCCGGCCAGCTGAAGACGTTTTCCACCAGCACACTGCCGCCCACCAAAATGGAAGCCTGCAAACCGGCATAGGTGACCAGGGGGATCAGGGCATTGCGCAGGATGTGGCGGCGCGCCACTTGGCGTTCGGTGAGTCCCTTGGCCCGCGCCGTTTTCACGAAATCCTGGTCTGCCACGTCGATCATGGCGGTGCGGGTGAGGCGCGCATAACTGGCCAGGAAATACAAAGCCAAGGTCATGCCCGGCAGGATCATGTGCTGGACGACATCGCCGACCCGGGCCAGGCCCGTGTAATCCGCACCCATGGTCTCGATGCCGAAGGGCGGCAGCAGGGGAAACCACACAGCGAACACCAAGACCATCATCATGCCCAGCCAGAATTGCGGCACGGCATAGAACAGCATGGCCAGCACCGTCACCGCGCTGTCCCCCGCCGAGCCGGGGCGCCGCGCCGCCATGCTGCCCAACCAGATGCCGCCCGCGGCCGCGACCAGCAAAGCGAAAGCATCGAGCAGCAAGGTGTTGGGCAACCGTTCCAGGATGATCGCCGTCACCGGCTGGCGGCGCACATAGGACGTGCCCAGATCGCCCTGCGCCACCTTTTCGACATAGCGCCACAATTGCACGGGCAAAGGCTGATCCAAGCCATACTCGGCGCGCAGGCCTTTCATATAGGCCTCGTCGGCATAGCCCGCCTGTCCCGCCATGACCGTGGCGGCATCGCCCGGCACGGCCCGGATCAGGAAAAAGCTCAACAACACCACGGCGGCGGTGATCAGCACCGTCTTGACCAGACGCATGGCGATATAGCTGAACTTCATGCCAGCTCGGTCGCGCCGAAGCCGTCGGATGGCCCATTGGGGCCCATCACCACATTCTTGAGCCGCTTGTTGTAGATAAATACCGGCTTGCGCTCATACAGCCACAACATGCCGACGTCGTGGGTCAAGATCTGCTGCAGCCGGCTATAGCAGGCTTGGGCTTCGGCGCGGCTCACCGCCACCGCCGCCTGATTGAACAGCCGGTCCACTTCCGGATTCACATAACCCTGCAGATTGGTCAGCGGCACGCCTTTGCGGATATTGCCGGACAGATAAAAACGCGAAGTGCCGATGGCGGGGTCGCCATACTCACCGTAGGAATTGCAGTCGCAGTCGAATTCCCAATTGCCGCTGCGGCGCAATTGGGTGGGCCAATCGACGGCTTCCAGCTCGACTTCCAATCCCACTTGCGCCAGCGCCTGCTTGATATATTGCGCGTTGCGAGTCCAGTAGCCGCCGCCATCGGGGATCATCATGATGCCGAAGCGGTGGCGCACGCCGCCCAGCTTGGGCTTGCAGCCCATCTCGTCCAGAAGGGCGCGGGCGCGCGCGGGATCGTAAGGATATTTGGTGAGAACCTTGTCGTCATAATAAGGCGCGTCGGAGGGAATCGGGCCGTGAGCCACCTTCCCCATGCCGAAATTGATCGCCTTGACCAGGAATTCGCGGTCCACCGCATGCAGGAACGCGGCACGGAAGCGGCGGTCGCTGAATGGCCAGCGCCGCATGTTGAGTTCCATGACGGCGATCTCGCCGGTGCCGTTATAGGCGTCGGTGCGGGTCACAAGCTTGGGGTTGGCCAGCAACCGCGAGGTGACGATGGTGTCAATATCATCGGCCATGGCGATATCCACCGCGCCGGTTTCCATCGCCACCAGCCTTTGCTCGGGCGTGGGACAGACACGATAATACACCTCGTCCATGCCGGGCCGGCCGGGGCGCCAATAGCGCTCATTGCGGGTGAGATGGATGTGCTGGCCGCGTTTCCAGTCTGCGAATTTGAACGGCCCGGTTCCGATAGGCTTGAAATTGTAGGGATTGGTGCGGAAATCGGTGCCTTCAAAGATGTGCGCCGGCATCATTGGCGCGCTGGAGGCCATGAAGGACAACAGGAAGGCATTGAAGGGCTGGCTGAGTTGGAACTCGACCGTATAGCGGTCGGGTGTCTTGATACTGGCGATATGGCTGAAGGAGGCGCGGCTTCTGGGATTGAGCTGCGGCAGCATCACGCCGCAACTGAAGGCTACATCCTTGGCGGTAAAGGGCACACCATCATGCCACAGCACGTCGCGGCGCAGATGAAAGACATAATGCAAGCCATCCGGCGACATCTCAAAGGAATCCGCCAGATTGGGCTGCGGCTTGAACTGCCAGTCGAACAGCAGCAGAGATTCATTAATGTTGCCGCAGATCTCCTGCATGATCCTGGTGTTGGACAGGGGATAGTTCAGATGCGCCGGGTCTTCAAACATCATGGCGTTGATGATCCGGCGGCCGCCGGGCGTGCGCTTCGGCACCGCCCAAGCTTGCGCTGGGTAGGCCAATGCCCCTCCCAGCATGGCCCGGCGGTCCAGCATGTCAGACCTCCAGCCGGTCCAGCGGAAATATCGGACGGCGCAATTTGGTGTAGGGCAGGCGCGTAATGTCCGAGGTGCAAGGCCCCGAGGTGTTCACGGTGAATTCGCCGGACGCGATCTTGCCATAAGCGACGCGGTGGCCCACCGCCGCCTTGATGCCGATCATGCTGAGCTCTTCCGGATTGATGCCCTGGCTGCGCCATTGTCCCAAATCGAAGGGCGGCAGCTTTTTGCTGGTGAGCAAAACGGTGAGGCCGCGATGCTTGACCACCGCCGACGGACCCATGCGGATGATCTTGCCCAGCGAGCCGACCAGGTGGGAATTCTTGTCTTCCAGTTCGAACACGCCATCGCTGCGCGACACCAATTCCACTTCCAAGGTGACCGGACCGGGATCCAGCGGACTGCCCTTGCCGCCGATGGGCAAGGTGATCTTGCCGCCGATCGGCACATCCTGGAGCGCCGCGACGCTTTCGGCGTCGGCGATGGCGACGCCCGCGCCTTCGATGTCGTATTTCAGCAAGGCCCGCATCACATCGGTGCCGTCGCCGGGCGCGCCGCCGCCGATATTGTCGGCCGGCTCCACCAGCAGCACCGGACCCTTGGGACGCGCCCGCCTGTCGAATTTGAAATTGCGCACCACCTGGTCCAGGTCGTGTTGCCTGGGAATGCCGCCTTCGCGCAAGTCCCAAGCAATGCCGGCGAGATCGCGTAGCGCCGCTTGCGCCGCCTGGGGATCGCCTTCCGTGATGATGCTGAGGGCGACGCCGGCATAGGGCACGTTGGAGAAAGCGTAGCCGCCCACCACATTCACCGCCAAGGTGCCCGGGAGTTCTTTTTCGATAATTCTGGCCGCGTCTTCCAATGAACGCATGGGGCCGTCGCGGGTGCCGGTGCCGGTGGGCGGCCAGACGATCGGCGTCACCAGCACAAAATGCTTTGGCTTAACGCCCGTCTTTAGCCGGCGCGCCAGCAGCTCGGCCGACAGCACCGCGCTGTCGAAGGCGTCGGTGTGCGGACATTCGCGGTAGAAAATCATGCAGTCGGAAAGATCGCCCATCTTCGGCGTCAAAGTGGCGTGCAAATCGCCCACGCAATACATCGGCAAGGCTTCGGCGCCGGGAACGGCGCGGATGCGCGCCATCAATTCCCCTTCGGGATCGTCGCATTGGCTGGTGACCATGGCGCCATGCAAGGACAGGTGAATGGCGTCCAGGCCTTCGGCCAGCGCTTTTTTCAGCACGGGTTCCACCTCGCGCCAAAATTCCTCGAACACCGCATGATCGACCGTGCCGGAGGCGCCGCCGGTATAGACCGCGCTGGGCACCACCTCCCAGCCTTCGCGCTCGGCCACCGACAGAAAGCCGTCCACCTGTGAGGCATCGCCGCGGCGATCCAAGATCTGCCGCCCGCGATGGATGACAAAGCCTTCCAGTCCGGTGGTGTCGCCGGAAAAGGAATGGGTTTCGTGAAAAATGCCCGCGATAAAGACCCTGGTCATGACCCGCACCTTCCCCCGGACAAACTTTCGGCGGTTTTTTACCGGCCTGCAAGCATCGTCGCACTGCACCATTGGCTCTGGAAGTTTTTCTGGGCACCATGGCGAGCGGGGGAACTGATTTGCTGATCCTGAAATTGACCATCGTGCCCTTGGCCCTGTTGGCCTTCGGCATTGTCGAGCGGCGGCACGGCCCGCGCGTTGCGGGCTGGCTGTCGGGTTTTCCGATCGTGGGCTTTCCGCTTCTGCTCTTCATTACCCTGGATCAGGGGCCGGCCTTTGGCAGTGCAGCGGCATTGGGCGCCTATTTCGGGCTCATGCCCTGGCTGGCCTTTACCATGAGCTATGCCTATTTGGCGCAGCGGCTGAATTGGGTGTGGTGCATCCTTCTCAGCTTTGCGATCTGGACAAGCCTGGCCTTTGCCGCCGTGGCCCTGCAAAGCGCCCCACGCTGGCTTGAAATTTTTCCTCTCATCGCTTTCCTGGGCGTGGTTCTTTTCACCCCCCGCGCGCCCCCTTCCGATGAGGAACGCGAGCATGTCTGGTGGGGCCTGCCGGTGCGCATGCTGGCGGGCGCGGGATTGACGCTGGTGATTACCCAATTCGCGGCCGGATTGGGAACGCACTGGTCCGGGATATTCACGACCTTTCCGGTGATGGGCTCGATCATTTGCATTTCCAGCCATATTCAGTATGGCCGTCATGCGGTGCAGGAGGCGGTGGCCGGCATGTCGATGGGCTTGGCCTCCGTCGGCGCCTTTTGCTTCGCGGCTTACGTTTTTCTGACAAGGATGGAGCCCAGCAACGCCTTTGCGCTGGCGCTGATGATTTCCACCAGCATGCATGGATTGACGTGGTTGTTGTTTAAGAGGCCGAGGAATATCCGGGTTTGAATTATTTTTGATCCCCCTCCGGCCGCGATTATCACGCAGTCGCTTCGCTCCTGCGCCCATCGCGGCCACCTCCCCCTTTGGTGCGCTTCGCGCAAAAGGGGGAGGCGGGTCATGGCCCCAGCGGATGGTCGCCGCACGAAATGCGCGGCTCGAGATTCCTGGATTGGTTGCAGTTCGAGATATCTCGAGCGAGGCATTCCGCCGAGCGACCAGCAGCATCCGAAAGCTTCCTTCCCCCTTCGGCGCGAAGCGCCCGGAAGGGGGAAGGTGTCGCAACGAGATATCGGCGCAGCCGATTCGAGTTGCGACGGATGGGGGTTCAATAAATAAACAGCTCCGAACGTT
>Ga0207645_10004198_pt1 | contig 10699 bp, 8 predicted proteins | sample KBSM53metaG_FD_184331 | JGI IMG/M metagenome (GOLD analysis project Ga0207645, IMG submission 184331) | Miscanthus rhizosphere microbial communities from Kellogg Biological Station, Michigan, USA - KBS M5-3 metaG (SPAdes) (version 2) | ecosystem: Host-associated > Plants > Roots > Rhizosphere >...
AGGAGATTCGTTTCATCGCCGGTCGGAAATCGTGTCTCGGCGCCCAGGCTCACTCCGCTCGCTCCTTCGCGATACACGTTGTATTTGACGCGTGCGACGATGTCGCCAATTCCCGAGGCCGAGGCGGCGCCGGTCGCCTGCAGGAACGACTGTCCCCGATACGTGTCGAACCGTTCTCCCTGCAGGTTCAGTCGCACGAAGGGCACCGCGACACCGACGTCGAGACGATCGGTGATGCCGTAGTTCCCGGTGACCGTCATCGCGTCGGTGCGGATTCGCAAAGAGACCGTCTCCACGTCGAACGGCTGCGAGTCGCCTCGCAGGATGGCGGCGGTCGAGACAAGGGTCCCATCGCGGAGGTTACGTCCATCGATGCTCTGGTACATCGTGCTTTGATAGCCGATACCGAACGAGGCGCGATTCTGTCCGTCCGTCAGCGATCGCTCGGTGTAGAACGGGCCAAAGCTGTCGCTCGATCGAATAACGGTGCCGAGGGAGTTGTCGAGTCGATACGTGAAGCCACTGGACGAGGAGGACACAGGCAGCGTCGCGAGTTCCTGAGTCAGGAATGTCGCGATCGTGTCGCGCGTGGTGGCAGACGCCTGTGCATCACGATCGAAATCCCCCGTGATGATCGTCCGGTTCGTCAACAGAAATGACAGCACGTCAACGGTGGTCTGCTGGGCGCTGGCGGGCGTGATGGAGATCCCTAGCAGCGCGTACGTGGCCACCGAGGCCACCAATCTCGTTCGGCCGCACGTCGTTCGGCCGCACGTCGTTCGGCCGCAAGTTATCGTCATCGCCTCACCTCAGCACTCTCAACCTTCTTCTTCTTCTTCCCTATCTTTGTCGTTATCTCTGTTTTTGTCTTTCTCTTTGTCGCTGCCGCTCCCCTGGTCTCGCCGCCATGGTGGCCGGGTCCGCCCGAAGGGCCGTCATCACCGGGGCCTGCGCCGCCAGGAGGTGGCGGTCACTGCGTAATCGTGAATGTCTCGCCAGCGACCACAATGGTACCCGACCGACGTGCACCTGAATTCGCGGCCGCCGAGAACGCCACCGTCCCGTTGCCGTTACCCGAGGCACCGGAGGTGATCGTGATCCACTGCGGCGTGGTGGGGACAGCCGTCCACGCGCATCCGCTTGGTGCCGTTACCGTGAACGTGCCGGTACCCCCGGCTGCTGGCACGGTGGCACCTTCCGGATTCAGCTTGTAGGTGCAGGTCGGAAGGGGCGCGGCCTGGCTCACGGTGAACGTTTGGCCGCCAATGGAAATGGTGCTCGAGCGCGCGGAGCCGATGTTCGGGAGCACGACGTAGCCGACGCTGCCGTTGCCGCTGCCACTGGTAGCACCGGAGAACGTAATCCAGTCCGCTGTCTTGGTGGCAGTCCATGCGCACCCCGCAGCGGCCTTCACAGTGATCGAGCCCGTTGCTCCGATAGCGGACACTGAGTTACTGGTCGGGTCGATCTGGTAGGTGCACGCCGGCGCCGGCGCAGCCTGCGTCACTGTGAACGTCCGGGTCGCAATCGTCACCGTGCCGGTGCGAGCGGCACCGGTATTGGCGGCGATCGTGATCGCGACAGAGCCATTGCCGCTGCCGCTCGCGCCGGACGTGATGGTGATCCACGAGGCGTTGTTGACCGCCGCCGTCCAGTTGCAGCCGGCGGTGGCTGTGACTGCTACGGGATTGATCGGACCGCCAGTCGGGGCGACGTCGAGACTGGCCGGGCTGATCTCGTACATGCATGTGGGCGCCGGTGGTGGCGGTGGCGGCGCCGGCGCAGCCTGCGTCACGGTGAACGCCCGGCTCGCAATTGTTACAGTGCCGGTCCGAGCGGCACCGGTATTGGCGGCGATCGTGATCGCGACAGAGCCATTTCCGCTGCCGCTCGTGCCGGACGTGATGGTGATCCATGAGGCGTTGTTGACGGCCGCCGTCCAGTTGCAGCCGGCAGGGGCCGTGACTGCTACGGGGCTGATGGCACCGCCAGTCGCCGCGACGTCAAGACTGGCGGGGATGATCTCGTAGGTGCACGTCGGCGCCGGGGTTGTCGGGGGCGGCGGTGATGGTGCTGGTGGTGCCGGTGCCGGTGCCGGTGCTGGTGCTGGTGGCGCCGGAGCGGGAGCCGGCGTTGGCGGATTCTCCCCAGCCTGCTGCTGGCTGACTGTGTGCGTGCGATCGCCGATGGTCAACGTTCCTGTTCGTGGTCCGCCACTGTTGGCTGCCACACGGAACGTCAACGTGCCGCTGCCGTTGCCGTCTGCCCGAGACGTAATCGTCAGCCACTCGGCATTGCTTCGCGCCGTCCAGGCGCATCCGTTCAACACCGAAATGGAGACACTGACATTGCTTGCGCTCGCTGCTACTGATTGTGTTTCTGGAGCGAGCGAGAAGCGGCACGGCGCTGCCTCCTGCATGACGCGCAACTGGCTGTCGTTGACGACGATCTCGGCTTCTCGTGTCGACGGTGCCGGATTCGGATCCGCTCGGAACGCAACCGTGCCGTTGCCTTGTCCCGATGCCGGTGAGAACTGAGACAACCAGCTCGCCTGCGTCGATACCGTCCATGCGCACTCGGGTTGAGCTGTGACAGATATGGTCCCGGTGCCGCCATCAGCGACAACATTGGGCGGTCCGGCTACCGTGAGTTGACACTTCGCTGGCGTTGGCGCGGTCGTGACTTCGGACGTAGTCTTCGAATCGCACCCGGCGATAGTTACGGTGACCAGTGCGAGCAGCGACAGTAGAACAGATCGGTACCGCGAGCATGGCACGGGAAACTCAGACGTCCGTCGCGGCGAGGATCTGAAACGCATCGAAACCTGGCAGCGGCCCACCGCTCTGCTTGCCAGCGGCATCCGATGCGCTGTCCGGCTTGTGCATACAGTGCGCCAGCGATTTGCAGAGGTGTTCTTCAGCGCTGAGCGCTGCGATGAGTGGTCTGCCCGCCCGTCAAAGGAAAGTTTTTCAAACACTCGGGCAGGAACGCCGCAAGCCCGGCCGTCGAACAGTCGCGGTCTCTAGGTGACCATCGCAGTCGAATGGATGGGAAGCGTGAAACTGAAGCTCGCTCCACATGGCACATTGTCCTCAGCCCACAGGCGGCCGCCGTGGGCTTCGATGATCGAGCGGCTGATCGCCAGGCCAACACCGCTCCCCGACGGCTTGGTCGTGTAGGCAAGCGCGAACATCCGCTCTCGATCGACCCCGGCGAGACCGACGCCGTTGTCTCGCACCGAGACCATCACGTCGCCATTCGCGGAGCGACCCGAGGAAATCACGATGCGTCGGGAGGTGGACTCGACGCCTTCCATGGCGTCGATGCTGTTGCCAATCAAGTTCAACAAGACCTGTTGCAACTCGACGCGGTCGCCGTAGACGGCTGGCATATCGCGCTCGATAGAGGTGATCAAGGTGACATTGCCCGCCTGCAGGCGCGATCGGGCAAGAGCTTCGACGTCGCCAATGATGGCGTTGAGATCGAGCAGCGTCATCTGGATGGTGTGATGTCGGAACAGCTCGCGATTGCGCCGAATGATTTCGTTGGCCCGCTGTCCGGCCTCGATCACGTCCGACAGCGCGGCGCGAACTTCGGTGAGGTCTGGAGACGAACTGCCAAGCCAGCGCAGACACGTGGTCGCGTTCACCAGAATCCCGGTGAGCGGCTGCCGGATCTCATGGGCGATGGACGCGGCGAATTCGCCGAGCGCAGTCAGTCGCGACAAACGCGACAGGTCGGACTGCGTCTCGTGCAGCGCCTGCTGCGACTGTTTCTGGTCCGTGATGTCGCGCACGACCGCCAGTACCTCGTTGCTTCGGCACGGTACCAGGCGCGCTTCGTAGTGGCGCTCGCCGCCATTCATCGGCAGCACACACTCGACGATCAGCGGCCCGGGTTCACGCGTCAGTCTTTCGAACGCGGCAGAAAATGACGCCGCCACGTTGTCCGGCAGGACCTCACTGATGTGGCGTCCCAGACACGCCGCCGGTGTCGTAAACAGCTGTGATCCACCGGCGTGATAATCGAGGCACACGCCAGCCCGCGTCATGAGCAACATCGTGTCGGGGACAGCACTAAGGATGGCGGCGTACCGCGCCTCGACCTGCCGGCGCCTCGATCGCTGGACGACGAGCGCCGCGATCACGATGCCCTGTACGATCAGAAGGGTGATGCCTCCGACAATGTAGCCGCGATACTGTTCCCACGGTGTGGCCGCGCGGAAGCGAATGTCCGATCCGGAAGGCAGGCGCGATGGATCGATCTCCTCCCGGGCCTGGCCGCCATGATTCTGGCCCTGCGCCGGCGCGGGGGCTGCCGCGCACATGAGCAGGACCAGCGCGATCAGTCGGGTGCGCGTCAGAATGTGCGCCTCGCTGAACACAGAAACGCGTGCGCCGCGCATGCGAGTGGCCTTGGCGATGGAGACATCACATCGCCGATCATCGTAACAGGCCCGGTGACATCCGGCCTGGCTTCGCTGTTGGTAAGCGCCTGCCGGCGCGCTCCAGTATCCCTATGACGGATGGCAATGAGCAAAAGCGAGAGAGCGGCTCGTGCGTCGACACGGCACGTCGACAAGCCGGCATCTGGCAGCTCCGAGCCGTTCAGGGATTGGATAGCTGTACGCTCACCGCACGCGATCTGGAGCGGGAATCATAGCCCAATGACACGTTGGCGGGATGTCGATTCCTAATAGATGAGTCTTCTCCGTATAATTACTGATCGCGAAGCTGACATGCTGAGAAGTGCGAAGGCACTGTAGACTGTCAAACATCCAAGAACAGTTCATGACTCCAGATCTGCGGGTGTTTGTCGTTGACGACGATCCAATTGTGCTCAGGGCGCTCGAGCGGATGCTGCGCGCCAACGACATCCCAGTGGAGACCTTCGCGTCGCCGTCAGCGTTTCTCGAGCGGCCGTTGTACGACGGGATCGGATGTCTCCTGCTCGATTTGAGGATGCCAGGTCTGAGCGGCCTCGACGTACAGAGTGAGATGAGCCGCAAGCGCATCCCGATGCCGATCGTCTTCCTCAGCGCGCAGGGCGATGTGCCGTCCACGGCGCGAGCGATGCGGGAGGGCGCGATCGATTTTCTCGAGAAGCCGATTGACGAAGGGCAACTGCTGGCGGCCATCGATCGGGCGCGCCTCATGTCGGCGGCTCAACGCGAGCAGCGCGATCGGGAGCGCGATGCCGAGGAGCGGCTTGCGCGGCTCACGAAAAGGGAACGGGAAGTCTGCGACCTCGTCGCGGCGGGCATGCTCAACAAGCAGATCGCGTACGAGTTGGGAATGAGCGAAAAGACCGTCAAAGTGCATCGTGGGCGGCTGACGCGAAAGCTCGACGTAGACTCCGTCCCGGCGCTGGTACGGTTACTGGGTTCCCGCCTTAGCCGCTCGTAGCGATGAGGCGGTGACCTGGTCGATCGCCTCGAGCAGATCGCGCTCGTCGAGCGGCTTCTTGAGGACCGGCATGCGGGTTCTCAGGCCCGCGCGGTTGGCCGCATCGTCTTGTGCCGTGATGAACACGACGGGCATGCCACGGCCACGCTCCCGTAGCCGTTCCGCCATCTCCAATCCACTGACCCCCGGCAGGCCGATGTCGACAATTGCGCAGTCGCCATCGCAGTTCTGCGCCAGGCACTCTTCGCCGGATTCGAACAGATGTACTCGATGGCCGTACGACCGCAGTGAGCGCCCCACGGCGCGGCGAATATCGACGTCATCGTCAACGACGATCACTGTCAACGGGGAGGGTGGCATGTAACCGTCGTGTGAAGGTCAGAAGAATATGGGAAGGATACATGCGATGGCAATCGGGTTTGATATACGACCAAGGTCTGACTTGCTGCGCTTTGCGGCGGCCTGATAGTTTCCGTGTCGACCCGATAACGCTGCCAAGGCCGATCTTCCTCCCAGGCAGCCCCCTGCATCGAGGACGCTTCATATGGATCTAGATCGCGCAATCGCGCTGCCGTTGCCGCAGACGTCCGTCCACGATGGGCCCGAGTCGCCATCGTCGGATCGCACGATCGTGGGCAACAGCCACGTCCTGAAATACGTCATGTACCGGGTCGAGCAGGTTGCCGCCACGAGCGCGACCGTCCTGCTGCTCGGTGAAACTGGCACAGGCAAGGAGCTGATCGCCCGAGCCATCCACAACCAGAGCCCACGTCGCAACAAGAAGTTCGTCGTCGTCAACTGTGGCGCGCTGCCACCATCACTCATCGAGAGCGAGTTGTTCGGCCGCGAGCGCGGCGCTTTCACTGGCGCCCATACGTCGCAGGCCGGGCGATTCGAGGTCGCCAATGGCGGCACCGTATTTCTGGACGAGATCGGTGAACTCCCGCTCGATCTGCAACCGAAACTGCTGCGCGTGCTTCAGGAAGGGCAGATTGAACGGCTCGGCAGCGCCCGTACTGTGAACGTGGACGTCCGCGTCATCGCGGCGACCAACAAGGACCTCGTCGACGGTGTTCGGAACGGCACGTTCAGGCAGGACCTCTTCTACCGACTCAACGTGTTTCCGATCACGTTGCCGGGGCTGCGAGACCGCCGCGAGGATCTGCCGGCCTTGCTTCGGCACTTCTGCGACCGGCTTGGGCGGCAAATCGGAAAGCCCGTCGACCGGATCAGCCCGGGGACGCTCGAAGCGCTCCAGCAGTACGACTGGCCTGGAAACATCCGTGAGTTCGAGAACGTGATCCAGCAGGCGGTGATTCTGTCGCGCGATGGTGTCCTCGATCTCGCGAATTTCAGTAGCGTCTCGGTCCGGCCGGTAGTTCCGAGCTACCCCGACCAGTTGGAAAAACTCGTCGACGTCCAGCGTGCTCACATTCTCCGGGTGCTGGAAAGCACGAACTGGCGAATTGAAGGAACCACGGGAGCCGCCAAGATCCTCGGTCTGTGCGCGAGCACGCTTCGGACTCGTATGCGGAAGCTTGGCATTCGCCGTCCGGTGCAATCACCGGCGTCTGGTGTCAGTCGTTTCCCGGCAGCCGTCTCCGAGCCGGGCCGCTTCTCCGGGTTTCGAGCGGCCGCGTCGTAACTCACGAGCGCCGCGGGTCCTCGTGTGACCGCGGCGCCGAGTAAACCGCCGATCGTCGCGACAGTACCAGGATCGTCCGGTCGGGCACCGTGATCATCTCGGTGGCCGAGAGTACCCGCGGCTGCATCTGGAGTCCGTCGGCGGTATCGATCAGAACGTGCCAGACGCGTCCGAACGACGACGCTGGCATCGTGAAGGTGAGCGGTTCGTGGTGCGCGTTGAACAACAGCAGGAAGCTGTCGTCCCGCACCAGTCGACCTTCGTCATCGAGCTCGCGCAAGGCATCGCCATTCAGGAACACGGCGAACGACTTTGTGTGCGTCTGCTGCCAGTCTTCCTCGACCATCTCCCGACCGTCAGGCCTGAACCAGGCAATGTCACCGAGGCCGGCGCCACGGACGGGCCGTCCCTTGAACCAGCCTCGGCGCCGAAACGCCGGGTGAGTGCCCTGCAAGTGGATCACGCGCCGCGTAAATTCGAGGATCTCCTTGTCGACGTGTTCCCAGTCGAACCATGAGACCTCGTTGTCCTGACAGTAGGCATTGTTGTTGCCGCGCTGGGTGCGGCCGATTTCGTCGCCGCCGAGCAGCATCGGAATCCCTTGTGAGAGGAACAGCGTCGTGACGATGTTGCGCTGCTGGCGGGAGCGCAGGGCAGTGATGGCGGGATCGTCAGTGGGCCCCTCCACGCCGCAATTCCACGAGCGGTTGTGGTTTTCGCCGTCGTTGTTGTTCTCGCCGTTCGCCTCGTTGTGCTTCTCGTTGTACGACACGAGGTCGCGCAATGTAAACCCATCGTGCGCGGTGACGAAGTTCACGCTGGCGTACGGCCGCCTGCCGTTGTCTTCGTACAGGTCTGAACTGCCGGTGAATCGACTGGCGAATTCACCCAGCGTGGCGCCCTGCCCGCGCCAGTAGTCGCGCACCGCGTCGCGATACCGCCCGTTCCACTCGCACCACCTCACGGGAAAGTTGCCGACCTGGTACCCGCCCTCACCGAGGTCCCATGGCTCCGCAATCAGCTTCACGCCGTTGAGCATCGGGTCCTGGTGAATGATGTCGAAAAAGGCTGACAGCCGGTCGACGTCGTAGAGGCCGCGGGCGAGTGTCGAGGCGAGATCGAACCGGAACCCGTCGACGTGCATCTCCTGCACCCAGTATCGCAGCGAGTCCATCACGAGCATCAGCGCGTGCGGGTGACGCATGTTCAGGCTGTTCCCGGTGCCCGTGTAATCCATGTAATAGCGCGCGTCGGTCTCGACCGTCCGGTAGTAGGCGCGATTGTCGATGCCCTTCAGATTGAGCATCGGTCCGAGATGATTTCCCTCGCCAGTGTGGTTGTAGACGACGTCGAGAATGACCTCGAGCCCCGCGGCATGAAGCGCCTTCACCATCTGCTTGAACTCGCGGACCTGGCCCCCGGTGTCGCCCTGCGATGAGTACTCGCCGTGCGGCGCGAAGTACCCATACGAGTGATAGCCCCAGTAATTGCGAAGCCCGTTGTCGAGCAGGTGCTTCTCGTGCACGAACTCGTGGATTGGCAGCAGCTCGATGGCGGTGACGCCGAGCGACGACAGGTATTCGAGCGCTGCCGGGTGTGCAAGCCCTGCATAGGTACCGCGGATCTCTTCGGGGATATCAGGATGCCGCTTCGTGAACCCTTTCAGATGCACCTCATAGATGACTGTCTCGTGCAGCTTCCGGCGAAGTGGTGCATCGCCGCGCCAATCGAAGGCGTCGTCGACGACGACCGCTTTCGGCATGTATGGCGCGCTGTCTTCATCACTTCGTTGCAAATCGTCTCCGCCGAGCGGATACGGGAAGACCGCCGCATGCCAGTGGATTCCACCCGTGATGGCGCGGGCGTATGGATCGACGAGGAGCTTGGCTGGATTGCACCGCAACCCGTTCGCCGGATCCCATGGTCCATGGACGCGGAATCCGTAGCGCTGCCCTGGGTCGATTCCGCGCAGATGCGCATGCCAGCAGAACGCGGTTTGTTCAGGAAGGTCGACGCGCGTCTCGTGGCCATCGCGATCGAAGAGGCACAGCTCGACACGCTCGGCGACTTCGGAGAAGAGCGAGAAATTGGTCCCGCGTCCATCCCATGTCGCTCCCATGGGGAATGGCTCACCGGGGCGCACGTGCCACGCCTTTCCGAGCTGTTCGCTCATCGGGCGGCGTTGAAATTCTGTCGCGCTCATGTGTGTCTTACGGGTAAGTGCGCTCGAGCAGCGCCACTGGAAAGTCCTGCCACAGTTCGGAGATCTCGATCTCGCCTTCGTCGACTCGCTTTCCGGTGAGGACGTTGTGCCAGACGCCCGGGGAGACGGGTATCGTGGTGCCATCCCAGCGACCAGCCGCCCGGGTGATGAGACGAGGAACAATCGTCATCACGTCTTCGCCTCTGCGAAACGCCACGACGTGGCATGCGAGCGGGCCGTGCGCGTGAACCGGCGCGTAACTGCCGCGAGCGCTGAAGCTGTCACGGCGACGCTGCCGTAACTGCAGCGCGGCATGGGTGACCCAGATTTTCGGCAGGCCTTCATCGCCACGCTGCAAGATGGCCGGCGGATCGAGCGACGACACGACGGAAAGAGCATGCCGCCGCTCGGCGTAGTCGACGGAACGGCGGTTGTCAGGATCGACGAGGTGCAGGGCCCAGAGCTCGGTCCCCTGATAGAGATCGGGCACGCCAGGTGACGTGAGCTTGAGGAGCGTCTGCGCAAGTGAGTTGATGCGGCCGGGACCGACGATCGACTCGACGAACGCGCGGACGTCCTCCATGAATACCGGATCGGCGAGGCAGGAGTCGACGAAGGCGCGCACCGCCGCGTCGTAGTCGGCATGGGGTGTCGTCCACGAGGTGTGCACCTTCGCCTCGCGGGTGGCCTTCTCCATGTACGCGATGAGGCGATCGGCGCATACCGGCCATGCGCCGACGAGCGTCTGGTAGAAGAAATACTCTGTGTTTCGATCGGGCCACTCCCCCTTGCGATGCGACTGGGTCATCGCCGACCAGCGGACCACTGCGTCACTCCACGCTCCTGGTTGTTCCGAGAGCACCGCGAGCCTGGTACGGACATCTTCGCCACGCTTCGAGTCGTGCGTTGCCGTCGTCAACATCGTGAGTGGCCAGAGACGCTGCGACTGGGCGGCGGCGTCGTGAAACTGCTCGGGGCTGATTCCGAAGCATGAGGGATCGCCTCCCACCTCGTTGAGCGCGATGAAGCGGTTGAAGGTGTAGAAGACAGTGTCCTCGACGCCCTTGGCCATTGCCGGTCCGGTCAGCTGCTGGAAGCGGGCGACGAATTCACCTTCGAGCGCGCCGTGGATTTCAAGCAGCAGGAGATGGCGGAGGAAGTCCAGGAGCGGCGGCTCGATATCCGGCCGCGCACGCCTGGCCGCGTCGATCGCGTGCATGATGACGTCGCGATCCTCGCTCGTCACCCTACCCGACGCCGGCTGCACGTAGCTGCGATACACCGCGAGGGCCGCCATCACTTCGCGCAGCGCTTCGGCCAGCTGGTGTCGTGAATAGTCGCGATGCCGCCGGTGACGCTCGCAAATGTCGAGGAGCAGATCGGTGAGCCGATTGACGTCGCTGCCAAGAATCTCGTTCAGCACGTAGTGCTTCGTCTCGCTGACGA
>Ga0207645_10004199_pt1 | contig 10699 bp, 9 predicted proteins | sample KBSM53metaG_FD_184331 | JGI IMG/M metagenome (GOLD analysis project Ga0207645, IMG submission 184331) | Miscanthus rhizosphere microbial communities from Kellogg Biological Station, Michigan, USA - KBS M5-3 metaG (SPAdes) (version 2) | ecosystem: Host-associated > Plants > Roots > Rhizosphere >...
TCTGCAACGGGGCGCTGGAAGACTGACCGCGGCCACCAAGGGCTGAACTCCACAGGTCCTCCGCGGCCACCGCGGAACCCCCAGGCGCATGGCCAGTGCCGTCTCAGGCGCCTTCCGGCTTCTGGGAGATCCAGAGCATCGCCCCGTTGGGGTTCTCAGGCAGGTCAGCCGCGTCCGGGTTGGCCACGTGCAGGGTCCGCCCGAAGGCCTCTTCCGTCAGGCTGACCCGGTGGCCGGCGGCCGCGAGTCGGTCCCGCAGGCCGGCGAGGTCGCCGGTGTATTCAAACCCCAGGCCGGTCCGGGCGGCGCCGCTGGCGGGCCGGACCATCAGCACACCGCCGTTCTTCGCCGTGAAATCCGCGGTTTCGTCGTCGTCCGGGGCCGGCCGCAGCCGGGCGCCCATGTTCCGCAGGGTTTGCGCGGCGGCGGCCGCGTCCGGCGTGAACCAGACTTCGACGACGGCGAGCGCCGGATCGGCGTCCGCGCACTGCGCGCCGTGGGCGGCCTTGTCCGCGAAGAAGCCGAACCCGTCCTCGCCCGTGATCCGGCAGGTATCGCCGTGGCGGGCGCTGACCAGCTCGGCCGGGGTGGTCCCGTCCTCCGCGCCGGCCAGATTGGTGCGGCGCGCGAACTCCGCCAGATCCCCGACCTCGACGCCGAAGTCAGTCTTTCCATCCAGCACGATTCCGGCACCGGCACCGGCATCAGCCCCGGCGGCACCCGCCGCTACCCGGTGCAGCGCGAGGCGGCCCGAGCCGGCGTCGAACTCCTGCCAGTCGCCGTCGTCGACTGTGCGCACCATGCCGAGGGCGGACAGCAGGCCCTCCCACTGGTCCATGCGGGAGGTGTAGTGGATCGGGCGGACGCGCAGCATGGGATCTCCTTGCGAGGGACGGTTTTTGGCTCCTCCTGACATGGTGCCACCAAAGCACCCCTCCGGTCAGCACAGCAGGGCACAATGGGGCCATGGCTGCTGAACTTGAGGAATTGCTGGTGAAGGACGCCGCCGAGTGGCGCGCCTGGCTGGAGCAGCACCACGCGCAGAGTCCCGGCGTGTGGCTCGTGCTGCACAAAAAGGGCGGATCGGTGACGGAGCTGGACTACGAGGCCGCGCTGCAGGAGGCGCTGTGTTTCGGCTGGATCGACGGGCAGGGGCGGCGCCGGGACGAGGAAAGCTCATTCCAGCGGATGACCCGGCGGGGACCCAAGAGCGTGTGGTCGGCCCGGAACGTGGAGCGGATTGACCGCCTGGAGGCGGCGGGGCGGATGGCCCCCGCCGGGCAGGCGGCCGTCGCCGCCGCCAAGGCGGACGGGCGCTGGGAGGCCGCCTATTCGGGCGCGGCGACGGCGGAGGTCCCGGATGACCTCGCCGCCGCCATCGCGGCGGACCCGCGGGCGCAGGCGATGTTCGAGGTCCTGACGTCCGTGAACCGGTATGCGCTGATCTACCGCACCAACTCGGTCAAGCAGGCCTCCACCCGGGAGAGGAAGATCGCCGGGTTCGTGGAGATGCTGGCCAGGTTCGACACGCCGTACCCGCAGACCAGGCGGCCCCCGGAACCGTAGCGCTCGCCCGCCGCGCATCCCAGAGAATTCCCAGCGGCCTTGCTGGCTGCAGGGAGTTGCCTCTGGCAGGATTGGGCGAATGCTCCTTGCCCAGCGTGCCCCGCGACCCCCTGCCCGCCTGCCGCTGCCGTCCCAACAACGGCTCTTCTTCGTGGCAGCGGGCCTGTTAATTGCGGGTGAGACGATCTTCTGGACCGTGCTCGCCGCCGTGCAGTCGAACAGCGGCGTGGCTGACCTGGACGGGCCCGTGCACGACGGAATCGTGGCGTCCCGGACCCCCTTGGCCACCGCCATCCTGGCGGCCGTGACCACGGTGACGTCGCCGCTGTGGATGACGGTGATCGGCTGCGCCGTGGCACTGGCCTGGGCGGTCTTCAAGCGTGAAGTCTGGCGTCCAGCCCTGCTGGTCGGCGCTATGGCGGCCACCTTCGCGGTGTCCACGCTGGTGAAGCACGACGTCGGCCGGAGCCGGCCCGCCGCCAGCGGCTTCATGCTGGGACCGGACGACGCCCTGTCCTTTCCCTCCGGCCATACCTTCGGGGCCGGCGTCTTCCTGTGCGTCCTCAGTTACCTGCTGCTGGCGGCCCGCGGCACGCGGACGGGCAAACGGACGACGTCGGTGCTCGGCTTCGCGGCAGCGGCTGCCGGGACACTGGTGGTTGCCTTCAGCCGCCTGTACCTGGGGTATCACTGGCTGACGGACGTGCTCGCCTCCATGGGCCTGGCGCTCGCCGTTACCGGGATCGTTATCCTGGCCGACGGGCTGCGCGCCGCCGCGGCCCCTTCCGGGCAACACCCAGTGGACGCGGGACCGTCAGAGTCCGACGCCCATCGCCTGGGCGATCACCACCGCCGAGGCTGAGGACCACGCCTGCGGGTGGCACGACGCCGGATACGGTACCGCGACGCTCGAGTCCTCGGCCCGCACCCCGGCGAACACCTCCGGCAACCGGTGCCCGAAGGAGGCCGCCGCCGCGATCAGGCCGTCGGCGAGGGTGCGTGCCTCTGCGACGAAACCGTCGGCCAGGAGGCCGCGGATCGCGATGGCGGTGTCGTGGCTCCAGACCGAGCCGCAGTGGTAGCTGAAGGGCCAAAACCCTGCGGCCCGCCGCGAAATCGTGTGCACGCCGTAGCCGGAGAACAGCTCGGGGCTCACCAGCCGGTCCGCGACGATCCGGGCTTCGGCCGCGTCCAGGATGCCCGTGCCCAGCAGATGTCCCATGTTTGAGCCCGGGATGTCCAAGGGGACCCCGTGCCCGTCCAGGGCCATGGCCGGGAACGGCCCGCCATCGTCCTCAACCCAGAAGCGCTCCCGGAACCTGAGCCGGAGGGCCGCGGCGAAGTCGCGCAGCGCCTGAGCGCCCGGTTCCCCGAACGCGTCGAACAGTTCCGCCGTCTCCATGGCTGCCTGGTACGCGTAGCCCTGCACCTCGGACAGGGCGATAGGCCCCTCGGCCTGCCGGCCGTCGCGGAACTGCATGGCGTCCCGGGAATCCTTCCAGCCCTGGTTGCTCAGGCCGTGGCCCGTGGAGTCACGGTAGCTGAGGAACCCGTCGTTGCCGGCTGCGCCGTCCGCTGCGCCGTCCACCGGTGAACCGGCGGCGAGCAGCCACTCCGCGGCGCGTGCCGCGTTCGGCAGCAGCGACCGCACGGCGTCCTCGTCCCGGCCGGTGCGCCAGAGTTCACCGAGCAGGCAAAGCCACAGCGGGGTGGAATCCACCGCCCCGAAGTACACCGGCGGCAGGCGCAGGTTCTGGCTCTCCAGCACCAGTTCCTTGGACCGCAGTTCGTGCAGGATCTTGCCGGGTTCCTCGGCGGCCGCCGCGTCCGTCCGGGTGCCCTGGAAAGCAGCCAGCGCGCGCAGAGTGCCCGCCGCCAGCCCGTTGTCCGTGCCGGTGTCCAGAGGCAGCAACAGCCGCGCAGCCCACAGCGAATCCCGTCCGAACAGCGTGAAGTACCAGGGCGCCCCGGCGGCGATGAACGGGGCGTCCGGCAGCTGGCGGGTGGCCAGGCGGAGCCCGGCCACGTCATCGAGGGAGTTATCCAGGAGCAGGCCCAGGGCCCCGGCCGGACCGGTCCGCGGCGGCCGGGCCGCGGGCGGGCGGGCAGCCACCACGGCGTCATCATGGTCGGTGAGGACGGCCTGCCATTCGGCCTCGAACGGCCGGCCCCGGCCCAGGGTTCCGCGCCAGGCGAGGTGGCCTTCCGGGGTGACGGCGCCGGGGGCCGCGACCGCCAGGGTCTTGCCACCCTCCTGCCAGCGCAGCGTGGACTCATCGGCAGAGACCGGCGCGGACGGGTCACGGAAGCGGCTGAGGCGGATCTGGGCCATGTCGGTGAAGTCGGCCGCGAGGGCTACGTCGATTTCGACGTCGAGGGAATCCAGCGAGGTGCGCAGCTGCAGGGTGTGCCGCACCACGCCCGGCGTCACCGTCCAGGTCTGGAGGAGCTCGACGGCGGGATCCTCCGTGGGTCCAGGGATGCCCCGGACCAGGCCCCGGACGCGCAGGACGCCGCCGGGCTCCGTCTCGACGGTGGCCGGTTCGGGTTCCAGGCCGTTGACGCGCACCAGCGCCCGGCAGAGCATCCGGGTGTCGCCGTGGAGCAGCCCGGTGAACCCGGCCGGATCAGCGGAGTCACCGGCTCCGGGCGCTTTGACCTCACCGGCCAGGCGGCCGTCAGGGTCGAGCCACAGCTGGGTGGGGGCGGCAACGGAGCAGTGTTGGCGGTGCAGGCCTGGCTGAACAGTCATCCGCCTACCCTATGCCGGGCACTGGGCGGTCTCAATGCGCCACAGCCCGCTGCCGCGTCGAAAAGCGCGGGCGGGTCATATGGGAATCAGAGAGCCCCTGCATAACGGCTTTCTATGGTTCCCCGCCAGACGACAGGCTCGATCTGATTTCTTCCGCGTGAGCAGCAATAATCCGGCGCCGTTCGCGAGTGAACCCTTTGACTTGCATGTCCAGGATTACCCGGCAGGACAATTCATCCAGCTCCAACAGTTCCATCAGACGACGTATCGCTTCGTCTAGGTCCTCTGAATCCTCGACCACGTGGAAGACATCCTTCCGCCGACCCATCGCCGTCACGAGGGCGTCCACGACTCTCAGGGTGTCCTCAGCACGCCTCCGCTGCTCCGCATTCATGGTGCGATTCTTCCATGCACGACTATTGCCGGAGGAGGGGACCGCCGAGGGCGGCGCCGGGCACATGATGTGCATGGGAAACGCCGTCATCTACTTCGCAATCACCGCAGGTGAAGCGATCTCGTTCCGAGGCCACGTCAGATCGTGGACCAGGTCGGCCAACTAGTGGACGATTCTCATCTCGTGCGAGGTCTGATTGAGTCGCCGTCCGCCGTCGGGAACGACCGTCACAATGTCCTCGATCCGTACGCCGAACCTGCCCGGCAGGTAGATTCCGGGTTCGATCGAGAAGCACATGCCGGGCTGGAGGATCTGGGTTTCACCCTCGACCATGTACGGCGGCTCGTGAGTCGTCAGCCCGATTCCGTGCCCGACGCGGTGAATGAAGTAGTCGCCGTAGCCGGCTTCAGTGATCACCGCCCGGGACACGCGATCAATTTCCTGGCACTCGACGCCTGGACGCACGGCCTCGAACCCGGCCTGCTGCGCGAGTCTGACGACGTCGTGAACCTCGCGCTCCTCGGCGGTGGGCTCGCCGACGTGCACGGTCCGCGTCGTGTCTGATCCGTAGCCGTGTTTGAGGCCGCCGAAGTCGAGCACCACCATGTCTCCGTCCTCGATGATCCGCGGGCCGATCTCGTGGTGAGGGTTGGCTCCATTCGGACCCGAACCGACGACGGTGAAGTCCACCTGCGAATGACCGAACTGCCGAAGCAGGTCGGCGAGATCAGAACCGACGTCGGTCTCGCTGCGCCCAGCGAACCGCACGGTGACGATCTCCTCGTACGCCTGGTCTGCGGCCGCGCCGGCCGCCGCCAGCCGCTCGATCTCGTCGACATCCTTGATCGCCCGAAGCATCGGCAGGGCGGTCGTCATCGAGACATAGGACGACTTGGGCAGTCGATCCTGCAGGCCGAGGAGGTGCATGGCCCAGGCCGAGTCAGAGACGGCATAACGTCCGGTGCCGGCCATCAGCGTGGCAGATTCTGTGTACGGGTCGCTCCCGTCGGTCCAGTCGGTGATCCGCAGATTCGAGGCGCCGGCGGCCGCTTCCGCGTCGGGCCTCTCGAGCCTCGGAACGATCATGGCGGGCTCCGCGTCGACGGGGATCACGAGCATGGTGATGCGTTCAGTGATGGCCACGGGTGCATACCCGGTGAGGTACAGCAGGTCCGGTCCGGGAGTGACCAGGATGCCGTCGAGCCCGGCATCCTGGGCGGCGTGGGCTGCTCGCCGCAACCGCTCGGCGAAGTCATCGGCGGTGAACGGAGCCGGCTCGGAAAGGCCGCGATGATCACTCATGGTTCGCATTCTCGTGCGCGGGGCATCCCTGGTCAACCCATCGCCCGGACAGCCGCTGCAGTCACTCTGGAATCACCCGTCGCGGGTGAGCCTTCGGGGCTCAGTGGCTTCAGGACGCCGAATCTCGACGTTAGGGCTGCTCATCCATCGGAAAGGCGACGGCCTCGCCCACCACGCGAAGCCGCAGCTCCGTGCCGGGGCGGGCGATCGAGGCGTTCCAGTGCCGGATCGTGATGATTTCCCCGCCGCCGGGGTAGCGGTGGTCCGGGATGGCGCCGGCGGCAAGGACCGGCGGGACGGGGAGTTGGAGCCGCACCGTGGTTTCGGGGCCGAAGTAGTCCGTGTCCACCACCGTGCCGCGGATGGGGCCGTCCTCGGAAATGCGGATCTGCTCGGGCCGCAGCATCAGCTGGACCCGGCCCTGGGCCGGCGGGCGGCGCACGGGGATCCCGCCGAGCGAACACGTGGCCAGGGAGCCTTCCATCCAGGCATCCAGGATCACGGCGTCGCCCAGGAACTCGGCGGTGGCGCGGTCAGCCGGGCGCGTGTAGACGACGAACGGGTTGCCGATCTGGGCCAGCTTGCCGCCGCGCATCACGGCCACCTGGTCGGCGAAGGACAGCGCCTCGGCCTGGTCATGCGTGACGAGGATCGTGGTGACGCCGGCGTCCTTCAGGACCTGGGCCACGGCGCGGCGGGTGGCCACCCGCAGGCCGGCGTCCAGGGCGGAGAACGGCTCGTCCAGCAGCATGAGCGCGGGCTTGCGGGCCAGCGCCCGGGCCAGGGCAACCCGCTGCTGCTGGCCGCCGGAGAGCTGGTGCGGGCGGCGCTTGGCCATGGCCGGGTCCAGGGAGACCATTTCCAGCAGCTCGCCCACCCGCGCCTTGACGCCGCGGCGCCCGCCGGGGAGCTGTGCGGCGTCCAGCCCGAAAGAGATGTTCTGCCCGACCGTCAGGTGCGGGAACAGGGCGCCGTCCTGGGCGACGTAGCCGACGTGCCGCTTGTGCGCGGGGACCCAGGCGTTCTCCCCGGCCACCTTGCTCCCGTTGAGCGAGATGCTGCCGGTGTCCGGGTGCTCGAAGCCGGCGATCAGGCGAAGGAGCGTGGTCTTGCCGGAGCCGGAGGGTCCCACGATCGCCGTCGTTCCGCCCTTGGCGACGGAGAGGTTGACGCCCTTGAGGACGGCCTGGGGCCCAAAGTTCTTGGTGACCGCGTCGATTTCCAGGTGGCTGTTGGTGCTGGTGGCCACGGAAGCCGCGACCCGCGGCTCGGGGAGGCGCGAGGGGGCCTCACGCGACGGGTAAACATCGGTCACTGTCCGGCTACTTTCTTGGACTGCTGGAAGAGGAGATAGGTCATGGGCGCCGAGATCAGGATCATCAGCAGCGCATAGGGGGCGGCGCCAGCGTAGTCGATCTCGCTGCTCTTGCTCCAGAACTCGGTGGCGAGGGTGCGGGTCCCGTTGGGCGAGAGCAGGAGGGTGGCGGTGAGCTCGTTGACAATCCCCAGGAACACCAGGGCGGCGCCGCCAGCCGCGGCGGGGGCCGTGAGCCGCAGCGTCACGCGCAGGAAGGCCAGCAGCGGCGGCTTGCCGAGCACCTGGGCGGCCTCGTCGAGTTCCTTCGGTGCCTGGGACAGCCCCGAGCGGATGTTCACGAGGGCCCGGGGGAGGAACAGCAGCACGTAGGCCGCGATGAGCAGCGCTGAGGTCTGGTACATGCTGGGAACCATCCGGATGCTCACGGTCACGAAGGCCAGGCCCACCACGATCCCGGGCATGGAGCTGGTGATGTAGTTGGACAGCTCCAGGGACTTGCTGAACCAGCCGGGACGCCGCACGGCCAGGTAAGCCATGGGGAACGCGACCACGGTGGTGGCGACGGCCGCCGCGAGGCCGTAGGCCAAGGTCTGCAGGAGGGCCGGCATGAATTCCTCGGCGGCCCAGATTTCCGGCCCGCCGGCGACGATCCAGCGCAGCACAAACGTCAGCGGCAGCCCGAACGCCAGCCCGGTGAGAGCGATCAGGGACAGCTGGGCGGGGAGCTGGTAGGCGTGCAGGGGCAGCCGCAAGGCGCGCGCCTGGGCCCCGGAGCCGATCCGGGCGTACCGGGCGCTGCCGCGGCTGCGGACCTCCACGAGCAGCAGGATCAGGCAGAGGAACACCAGGACGCTGGCCAGCATGTTCCCGGCGGTGCCGTTGAACGTGGACTGGTACTGGACCATGATCGCGGTGGTGAAGGTGTCGAAGCGGATCATCGCGAAGGCCCCGTATTCGGCCAGCAGGTGCAGCGCGACCAGCAGCCCGCCGCCGGTCATGGCGATGCGCAGCTGCGGGAGCACCACGCGGAAGAACGCGCGCCAGGCGCCGAGGCCGAGGGAGGCGGCGGACTGTTCGATCGCCGGGTCCAGGCGGCTGAGCGTCGCGGCGGCCGGGATGTACACGAGCGGGAAATAGGACAGGGTGGCGATCAGGACCCCGGACCACAGCCCGCCAAGGGACGGCACCGCGGAAACCCACGCGTAGCTGTTGACGAAGGCGGGGATGGCCAGCGGGGCGGCGAGCAGCACGGCCCACCACTTGCGGCCCACAAGGGACGTGCGTTCGACGAGCCACGCGCCGCCGACGCCCAGGACGAGGCACAGCGGCACCGTCACCACGGTCAGCAGCACCGTGTTCAGCAGGAGTTCGCCCACGCGCGGGCGGAAGATCAGGGCCATTGCAGTGTCCCAGCCGGTGGAGGCTGTCATGAAGACCACGTAGGCCAGGGGCACCAGGGAAAACAGGGCGATGAGGACCGCGATGATGGACACGACAGAGACGCCGAAAGGCGGGCGGGGGCGTTTACCCCTGCCCGCCGTCGTCGTGTCAGTCGTCAAATCCCCAGAGGGACCGGGGACCGCCAGCTTGTTAGTCACTGCGGCTACAGCAGTCCTGCCTGGGTCATCAGCTCGGTGACCTTGGCGGAATTGAGTTTGGCGGGATCCACGGTGGGGGCCTGCAACTCCTTGAGCGGAACCAGCTTGTCGTTGGACGGGACGTCCGAGCCGACAGCGTATTCGAAGGAGGTGCCCTTCTGGAGCACTTCCTGGCCCTTCTTGCCGGTGATGAACTTCAGGAAGGACTGGGCCGCTGCGGCGTTCTTGGAAGACTTCAGCACGCCGCCGCCGGAGATGGAGACGAAGGCGCCCGGGTCCTGGTTCTTGAAGTAGAACGGCGTGACGTTGTTGGAGTTCTCGCCGGTCTTGGCCTGGTCGCCGTAGTAGTAGTAGTGGTAGATCAGGGCGGCGTCGACTTCGCCGGCGTTGACGGCCTTCATGGCCGTGCTGTTGCCCTTGTACGGCTTGGAGTTTTCCTTCATGCCCTTGAGCCAGGCCTCAGTGGCGGCTTCGCCCTTGAGTTCCAGCAGGGCCGAGACGATCGCCTGGAAGTCGGCGCCCGACGGCGAGGCAGCCCACTTGCCCTTCCACTCAGGGTTGGCCAGGTCCAGCATGGACTTGGGCAGCTTGTCGGCGCTGATCTTGTTCTTGTCGTAGACCAGCACGGTCGAGCGGGCCGCGATGCCGGTCCACTTGTTGGTGGAGGGGCGGAATTCGGCGGGGACCTGGTCCACGGTGGCCTTGTCCACATCCGCGAAGAGGCCGGCGTTTTCCACCTGGGCCATGGCGGGGGAGTTCTCGGTGAGGAAGACGTCCGCCGGTGAGGCCTGGCCTTCCTGCACGATCTGGTTGGACATCTCGGTGTCGTCGCCCTGGCGCACGGTCACCTTGATGCCGGTTTCGGCGGTGAAGGCGTCGATCCACTCTTTGGTCAGCGATTCGTGCTGGGCGTTATAGACCGTGATCTCGCCGGCGGAGGAGCCGTTGGCGGCTGCGCTGCTGCCGGCCGTGGCGGAGGAACCGGAGCCGCAGGCGGCCAGGCCCAGGGCGGCAGTGGCGGCCAGGGCGATGCCCGCCAGCGCGTTGGTGCGGATCTTCATGGGGCTACTTTCTACAAGGAAGTCGTCGTAGTGCCCTGCCCCCCGTGAGCGGGGAAGTTAGGGCATGCTCACTAAGAAAGACTGTAGGTTAGCCAAACCTAAGCGACCAACCTGAGGCTGGTTTAAGTGATGAGGATCACATCAATTACGATACTATTGCGTGACGTAATTGTCGCCGGGTTGTGGGGCCGGCGCCTGCGCGATCGAGGCGGCCGCCTCCAGCACCATCCAGGCCTGCAGCTGCGTGGAGAGTTCGACGGCGGCACCTTCCGGGTAGCTGCGGCGTGCCGGCGCGTCGGTGCGGTCGGAGAAGACCAGATGGCTGCCGCGGCGCGCGAGGCGGTCGTGCGGAGGGAGGATCCGGCGGCCCTCCCAGAGGGCCTCGGCCGTATCGTTCACGAGCGCCGCCGCCGTGGCCCGGGTTTCGGCTGGGAGGCGTTCGTCGACGGCGGCGAGGGCCAGGTAGCGGACGAGGATCCCCGTGAAGAGCCCGCCGTCGCCCGTCCCCTCGCAGCGAAGCACCGCGGCGGTGCGGCCCAGCAGCGGGGCCGGCTGCGTGAGGTTGCCCGCCACGGCGTCCACCAATGCGGCCGCTCGCCCGAGGTTGGGCTCGCCCCCGAGTTCCAGCAGGGCGCCGAGGACGGGCCCCTGGTTGTAGGTGTAGATGGTCTCTTCCAGCACCGCCTCGCCTGTCCCGGAAATCCGGAG
>Ga0207645_10004203_pt1 | contig 10692 bp, 7 predicted proteins | sample KBSM53metaG_FD_184331 | JGI IMG/M metagenome (GOLD analysis project Ga0207645, IMG submission 184331) | Miscanthus rhizosphere microbial communities from Kellogg Biological Station, Michigan, USA - KBS M5-3 metaG (SPAdes) (version 2) | ecosystem: Host-associated > Plants > Roots > Rhizosphere >...
CACACCGACACAGTCTGCGTGCCGAGCGCGATGCGGTTCAGAGCGGCATGGTCGCCGTCCTGGCCCGAAACCGGAACCGTGCCGGCAAGGCCCTGCGCCGTCAGCGCAGCGACGTGCTGTCCCGCCCTCTGGGCCGGTTCGAATCGAAGCTCTTTGACGGCGTCGCACGCCCACTGGCGGTACGTGTCGTCCGACGCTTCGATGACGCTCGAGGTCCCGGGCACGACTCGGCCAGTCGTATCGACGACGAACGACACCAGCGCCGTCGCGCGATATCCGTCGCGAAACATGGACTTCGGATACTTCGGAACACGGCCCCCAGCCTTCAGCCGAGCCACCGTGTCGGGATCGCTGACGACGAGATCCCAGTTGAATGGCTTCGCGCCGAAGCCGGGGCAGGGACCGGCGCCAGGCCGACCGCTGTCACTGGCGTTCTGGGCGCTGGCCGTCGCGGCCGACGTCAGCATGAGCACCATCGCAAGATCGAGAACCTTCAATGACGTTGATCTGACGTGACTGGCTAACAGGACGGCATGCGACCAGGCCGTCGGGACGACAGATAGTAATCCTCATCCATTCGGTTCGACACTCGCGTTCGAGCGCTCGCGGAGGCCGACGTGGTCAGAGATCCGTCGCCATGCGACGCAGCGCCTCTTCCAGCGAGACTGTTCCATCGAGCCACGGCTGCCAGTGCCGGCGAAGCAGCGGAAGCATCGGACCCATGTCGCGCGACCTCGCCCACAATCCCACGGATTCCGCGTACGGCACGTGGCCTGGAAAGAGGCGTCGAGTCACCTCGCCGGCCGTGTAGAAGACAAACGGATGCGTCGGATTCCGGAGCATGCGCTTGCCCTGCGCACGCGCAGCGGTGCGGTACTGCTCGAACAGCGTACTGTCCATCGTGTGCAGCACCTCGTGGAACAGCATCTCGAACGCCTAACGGAACGATATTGCGCGGAGGGCATGTCGCCAGAGGAGGCGCGGAATGCCGCCCGTCGTGAATTTGGTGGGTTGGAACAAATGAAAGAGGCGGCGCGGGGCGAAAGAATCCTGATGTGGCCGGCCGAATTTTTGCAGGATGTCCGCTACGGTTTGCGGACGCTGGCCAAGAACCCCGGGTTCACGATCGTGGCGGTTGCCGCACTCGCGCTCGGGATTGGAGCGAACACCGCCATCTTCAGCGTGGTGAATTCCGTCCTGCTGCGGCCTCTGCCGTTCAAGGAACCGAACCAGCTCGTGATGGTGTGGGACGAGCAGACGCATTTGGGGTTCCCGAAGGACACGCCGACGCCGGCTAATTTTCTCGATTGGCAACGCCAGAACAGCGTTTTCGCGGGGATGGCCGCGATGGCGCAGCGCAGTTATAACCTCACGGGGAACGGGGAGCCCGAACGTCTCGATGGGCGCCGTGTTTCTGCCAATCTCTTCGATCTGCTTGGCATTCAACCGCACCTTGGACGCAATTTTCGACCGGAGGAAGACACGCCCGGGACGCATGTCGTCATCTTGAGCCGCGGGTTATGGGAGCGGCGCTTCGCAGCCGACCCTCGCATTATCGGTCGGGCGATCAGTCTCAATGGCGAAAGCTACATCGTCGTCGGCGTGATGCCGGCCGCCCTGGAGTTGCCGAGGATGATGAGTGACTGGCGCGAGCAGCTCTGGGTTCCGCTGGCTTTCTCGCTGACGGAAGCGGCGGCGCGCTCCAGCCATTACCTCGAAGTGATCGCGCGCATGAAACCCGGCGTGACGCTCCAGCAGGCGCAAACCGAGATGAGTACGATCGCCGCCCGGCTCGCACAGCAATATCCGGCAGACAACACGCGGGTCGGCGCCGCTGTGACGCCGTTGCGCGAAGAATTTGTCGGCGAGATCCGCCCGGCTCTGTTAATCCTACTCGGCGCCGTTGCGTTCGTGCTCCTTATCGCCTGTGCCAACGTCGCCAATTTGCTCCTGGCGCGGGCCGCCGTGCGACAGAAGGAAATCGCCCTTCGGCTGGCGCTCGGCGCGACCCGCTCCCGCCTCGTCCGGCAATTCCTTACCGAAAGCCTGCTCCTCGCCGCCGCGGGCTGTGCAGTGGGGTTGTTTCTCGCGCTCCTCGGACTCGACGTGCTGAAGAAGTCCATCCCCGCCACGATCGCCCTCGCGCAGGGGATCGCGATCGACGGAAAGGTGCTCGGTTTTACCGCTTTCGTCGGTCTGTTCACCGGGTTGGTTTTTGGCCTCGCCCCCGTGGCGCAGGCTTCCCGGTTCAATCTCAACGAGAATCTGAAGGAGGGTGCCCGCGGTGCGAGTGTGGGTGCTCGGGGCAATCGTCTGCGCAGTCTGCTCGTGATCGGAGAAGTGGCCGTCTCGTTCCTGCTGCTCATCGGCGCCGGGCTTTTGATCAACAGCTTCATCCACCTCCGCAATCTTGATCCTGGCTTCAATCCCGACCACGTGCTTACCGCCAAGGTGGAGCTTTCCGCAATAAAATACCCTACGAAAGAGAAGCGCTCCGCTTTCTTTCAGGAGGTGGTGCGGCGGGTCCAGACTCAGCCCGGCGTGCAATCGGTCGGAGTCGGCAACAATTTGCCGCTCACCTACGACGGCGATTCCTTTGCGATCGGAGTCGAGGGACGGCCTGACCCGCCGTTCGATCAGCGCCCGGATGTCGTACTGCGTGTCGTCGGCCACGGGTATTTCAACACGATGCAAATCCCGCTGGTGAAAGGCCGCGATTTTACCGATGCCGACCGCGACGAGGCCGCACCGGTGGTCGTGATCAGCGAGAAAGCCGCCGCCCATTATTGGCCCAGCCAGGACCCGATCGGCAAACGCCTCAAGCCTGGTTCCGCAGCCGAAAATACTCCATGGCGCACCGTCATCGGAGTCGTGAAGGACGTTCGCCAAAACGACTTCATCAAACAGCCAAAGCCACAGATGTACTGGTCTTATCACCAAGTGCGGGACTTCCCGGCGAACGCGCTCGTCATTCGGACGCAGGTCGCACCTCTCAGCCTCGCCGCCTCGGTGCGCAACGTCATCTGGTCAGTGGATAAGGATCAACCCGTTTCCGAGATCAGGACGATGTCCGACATCGTCTCGCAAGCTGTAGCGCGACAACGTTTCAGCATGCTCTTGCTCGGCTTGTTTGCGGGGCTCGCGCTCCTTCTCGCCGCTGTCGGTATCTACGGAGTCATGAGTTACTCCGTTGTCCAACGCACTCGCGAGATCGGCATCCGGATGGCGCTCGGCGCGCAAAAGCGCGACGTCCTCGGAATGACTCTGCGCCATGGATTACAATTGGTCGCGATCGGCGTTGTTATTGGTATTGCCGGCGCCGTCGGCCTGACTCGTCTCATGGCGAGCCTGCTCTTTGGAGTGAGCGCAACCGATCCGGGAACGTTCGCAGCGATCACGATCATTCTCGCCGTCGTTGCGCTTCTCGCGAGCTACATTCCGGCCATGCGCTCGATGAAGGTCGATCCTGTAATTGCGCTGCGTTATCAATAGCCGCAGTAATTGAAGGAGCTGCTCCGCGTGGAAGTGCATGGAAGTGTGATCGAGCAGCTTCCGGATTCAGCCACTTCGGCTAGAAATTGGGAATGGTGTGCTAACCGGCGCGCGACGTGGCTAAACGTCGGCGTCTAACCGCGGTTGGCCGCCGCGGCAAGGGCAACCTGAACACCGGCGATGGCCATACCGCCTTCGCCGACAGCGGCAGCACACCGTTTGACTGAGCCGGACCGGACGTCGCCGGCAGCAAAAATATTGGGAACGCTTGTCTCAAGCGGGCCGGGTTGACGATCGTTCTCTTTCCAAGCCGCGGCATTTTCTACAGCCGTTCCCGTTTTAATAAATCCCTTTTCATCGCATTCGATTTCATCCGGCAGCCACTCTGTGCACGGTTTGGCCCCAATCATGGAAAAAATCGCCGGCGTTTGGACAACCCGCCGTTCGCCGGACTTCGTGTTCTCCAGCTCGGCTTCTTCGAGTGTTTTTCCACCCGATACCTTTCGGACCTCAGTGTCAAAGAGGATTTCGATATTCTTCTGTTTTTCCACCCGGCGCGAAAGATAAGTCGACATCTTGGAAAGATCGCGGCCCCGGACGACGAGCAACACTTTGGCGGCGCCTTCGGAAAGGAACATCGCGGCCTGGCCCGCTGAATTGCCGCTGCCCACGACGATGACGGTTGCCCCGCGACAAATCTTACCTTCGAGCGCGGTCGCAGCATAGTAAACGCCCATACCTTCAAATTGTTCGCGCCCGTCCGCATCCAGCCGGCGGTAATCCGCCCCGGTCGCGATCAGGACGGTTTTTGCCCGGAGCACGGCGCCGCACCCATCGACTTGAAGACAGGTGCGGTATTCATCGGTGCCATCGTAATTGAGCGAAAGCGCTTGTGCGGGTGTGGAAAATTTCGCACCGAAGCGATAGGCCTGAAGCTGGGCCAGCCAGGTCAAATCGCCGCCGCTGATTCCGGTGGGGAATCCAAAGAAGTTTTCAATCAAAGAAGAGGAACCAGCCTGGCCGCCCGGCGCGTAACTTTCCAACACGACCGTTCGCAATCCTTCGGAAGCAGCATAAACGGCCGCGGCAAGACCCGCCGGACCGGCACCGACGATCGCCAGGTCCGCCAAGATTTCGGTTTCGTTCTCGAACGCAAGCGGACGAAGCAGACCGACCACTTGGGCAACTTCGCGTAATGAAGGTCTGCGCAAAGGAGTGCCTGCCGGCGTGATCAGCACCGGTAAATTGCGATTGGCTATGTGCAGACGTTTGGCCAGGGCCTGCCCCTGTTCACTCTCAAATTCGATGAGCCGATGCGGAATATGATTCTTGTCGAGGAAATCGTCGAGCTCATGGCCTTCGCGCGCGCCGCGAGCCGTAAGAACACGCAATCCGGCAAATTCCCGATCGCGTGCCAGCCGGCGGCGGCGCATGATGAGTGCAGAGACAATGGTCGAGCTAACCCCTGGTAGTTCGGCAAACGTGCGCTGAAGCATCGTCGTGGGAATATGAAGGATCTCGCATTCGGGTGAAGACGTCACTCGTACGCTGGCCAGGGCTGATGTTCCCTGCAACATGGCGACGTCTCCGACAAAGTCGCGCTCATGTGCGGTGGCGAGAATTTGTTCAGTCCCATCGCGTTGTTCGAAAGCTTCGATCTCCCCGCGCAAGACAACCGTCAGGCCAAGATCGCGCTGCCCAGCTTTGTAAACCAGCTCACCGCGCTTCAGAACACGTCGTTCGCCCAATGGTTCCAATAGAGCGAGCTGCTGATCATTCAGCTTCGGGAAGGCAATGCTTTCCGTGTCGCGATAGAACTGTTCGTCTTGCTCTTCGTCGGGCGTCACTTCCGAACCTTAGGCGCGGAAACTGAGAATGAAAATACGGGGACGGAGAAAAAAGGTCCAACGTTTGGCAGTTTGTTCCAAGTCGATGTTTCGGCCAGCTGCTTTCGTCATCAATGAGATGCTATTTGCGGTGACTGCCTGAGCTCGGCAGCGAGCTGTTTCTGGGAATTGAGAAGAGACTCTACCTTACCCAGCGCACCGCTTCAGGCCCGAGGCCATTCTTCAGTTCCCAAACCCGCAAGGCGGCGAGCAGCAGCCTCTTGGTGCGAAAAAGAGTGTCAACAGGCGGTTGCACAGTGGTTTCTTCCTCCACTCCCCTGCGCGCGGCCCGTGGTGCGGAGAGGCGCGATTTCGCGGTCGAGAATTCAGTTCTTCTGAGCTTTGAAATTGTCTTTCTTTTCACAATCGCTGGAATTCACTGGGGAAAGCTGGAATTAATACGTTTTACCAGAGCGCTTTGGACGCATGTCCGCGAGGCTCCTTTTTCAAGGCGATTGCCGCTTCATGAAATAGGTAAAAGACCTAGACCAGGTGCACTTTGTTGGACAACAGGCTTTTCCTACGATAGGCGGCCAGCTCGCCGAGGCTCTCGCGCATGCCGATCTCGACTATGCCGCCTTCATCACCTGGGTAACCGGATTCAGACCAAAGGCTAAATGGGAGATCAACGGCCACGCCACTCGCCTGCAGTCTACGGACCCGACGATGTGGTTCTAATGCCGCTGATCCGGCACGGTTCCCAACTCCGGGCGCGCCTCCAGCAAATGGGCTGCTTCTTTGCTACTTAATTTCCGCGCTCCAAATCGTTCCGGTATACTTCCCTGTACGATAGGAGATTTGGACATGGTCGCCTGGCTTCACCTTTTCGTATTGTCTCCGGTCGGCGTGGACAACGATTTTGCGGCCACCGGAAATCAAGTCCACTCGGACGAGCCATTGCTCATTGGTCAGCGCGCGCGGGTCCTTGCTCGTGCCGCGAAGGTCCTTGTCCATCAGATACCCATCTAGGACGATCTCGCCTGGCTTGAGGTCGCGCGCGGTCTCGGTTTCATCATTGGCTGCGGACGCGGGTGTCGGGGTTGGTGAAACGATTTCGCCGGCGGCAATGTGCTCCTTCTCGAGCACGACGGCTTCGCCGCTGTTTCTCGAGCAGCCTGCGAGGGCAAGCAGAATCATTCCGGACATAATGATCCGCGCCGGGAGGAAGGCGGTCTCGGGGAAGGTCATTGCTCCGTTCTACACTTTGCCGACAATATGGCTAGTCCTCACCGCCACCGTTCCGAGTAGGCACTTCGATGTTGCCTGGGCAAATCGGGGACTCATAATTGGGGGCAATGACGCCCCGGCCGGTCGGAACGGTGACATTTCTCTTCGCAGATATGGAGGGATCGACCCGGTTGTGGGAAGCGGCCCCTAACGAGATGCGGGCCGCGTTGCAAAGGCACGACGAGATTATGACGCGGAAAATCGACGCTTTCAGTGGCGCGATTATCCTGGAGCGCGGCGAAGGCGACAGCGTCTTCGCGGTCTTCGCACGGGCCAGCGATGCGGTGGCAGCAGCCTGCGAAATCCAGCGCGAAATGCGCGAAGAAGCCTGGCCAAGCCAGGTGCCGATGCGGGTGCGCATGGCTATTCACACGGGCGAAGCGGACTCCGACTATCGCAGTCCCCACGTGAATCGCGCAGCACGAATCCGGGCGATCGCGCACGGCGAACAGATTTTGATTTCCAGTGTGACTGCGGGAATTGTGCGCGGCTCGTTGCCAGAAGAAGCCTCTCTGATTGATCTCGGGCAACACCGCTTGCGCGATGTCGCGGAGGTGGAACATGTTTTTCAGCTCCTGCATCCCGGCCTGCGGGCAGATTTTCCGCCGCTTAGGGCGCTGGGTAATTTTCGACAGAATCTGCCCGTGCAACTCACTTCGTTCGTCGGGCGCGATCGCGAACGTGAAACCGTACGGGGATTAATTGAGGGTAATCGCGTCGTGACTCTTGTCGGCTCGGGCGGATGCGGCAAAACGCGGTTGGCGATTCAAGTAGGGGCCGATTTGCTGGAAGAGTTTCCGGACGGTGTTTGGTTTGTCGATCTCGCCCCGCTGACTGATGGCTCGCTCGTGACGGGTGCCATCGCGAGCGCAGTTGGGGCGAAAAACGAACAAGGTATCTCCCCGATCGAAACGTTGGTCCGGAGTCTGGAAGGGACGAAAACGCTGATCATTCTCGATAACTGCGAACAGGTTACGCGAGCGTGTGCGGAAGCGGTCGGGAAGCTTTTGCCAACAGGGCAGACCGTGCGATTACTCGCGACGAGCCGGGAGCCGCTCGGTTTGGCTGGTGAAATGCAGTGGCGCGTGCCATCCCTTTCCCTCCCGGACAACGCGATGAGCATCGAAGCAGTTGCACGCTGCGAAGCGATCCGGCTTTTCGTGGATCGGGCAACGGCGGTTCGACCGAGCTTCGCCCTCACTGCGGCCAACGCCGAACCGATTGCAGAGATTTGCCGTAGCCTGGAAGGCCTGCCGCTTGCCATCGAGTTGGCCGCGGCGCGGGCCAAGGTGCTCACACCCCGGGAGATCCGCGATCGTTTGTCCGATCGCTTTCGTTTGTTGACGGGCGGCCGGGGTCGACATCAAACGCTGCGATCGACCATCGATTGGAGTTACGATTTGCTCTCGGAATCGGAGCGAAGGCTTTTCCGCAGACTTTCGGTTTTTTCCGGCGGTTTTGATTTCGCGGCGTTGGAAGCAATCGGTGCGGAGGGCGATCCGCTCGATGAGATCGAACAACTCGTCGACAAGTCGTTAGTCACGGTCGAGCAGTTGAGCGACGACAGGTCGCGTTACCGGTTGCTTGAGACTTTGCGCCAGTACGCGGTCGAACGCCTTGCGGAAGCGGGCGAGGAAAACGATGCCCGCGCGCGTCACTACGCGTTCTATCTTGCCGCGGCGGAGCAGGCATACGCGCGACGAATCGAAGAAGAGGCAACCTCCCTAGCCGGGCTTGAACTCGATCACGACGATTTTCGCGCGGCGCTGACCTGGGCACGTGCAGACCGGTCGAAACTTCTCCGGCTTGCCTCGGCGCTGGGCTGGTTCTGGCATCTGCGTTCCCACTATCGCGAAGGAAGAACATGGCTCGAGGAAGCGGTGAGATTGAATCCGGACGAACGGTCGCCGGACAAGGCGCGAGCCTTATGGGCTCTCAGCATGATTCTCAGCTGGCAAGGTGATGTGGCGGCGGCGCGTCCCGTTGCAGAACAAAGTTTGGAATTGAGAAGAGAGAGCGGAGATCCATTGGAACTGGCGCTTGCCTTGGAAGGTATCGGATGGATGCACTTTGCCGCAAACAATTATTCCGAGGCGTTGCACTCGATGGAAGATTGTGTCGAGTCTTACCGCAAACTGGGTTCGGCCAAGTTAATTACGCGCGGTCGCGTCGCGGTCGGGCAGATGCTGATAGCCCTGGGAGATGTCGACCGCACGGAACCGCTAGCGCGCGAAACGTTAGCGGAGGGTCGGGCGCAGGGGGAGCCGAAGTTTGTCCATTATTCACTTCATTACCTCGCTGACTGTGCCTTGTGGCGCGATGATGGCAGGAGTGCAGTGCAGCTTTATGGCGAGAGCCTGCGGGCTGCGCTCGATTACGGAAACGAGATGGAAGCGGCAATGGAGATGCAGGGAATGGCGATGGGCCTCATGGGTTCGGAACGCGAGAAGGAGGGGCTTCGCTTGTACGGCGCAGCAAACGCGCGCTTCAAGGACCTGCAAACGACCATGGCCGACGAGGTCGCATTTTGGATGAAGTTTCGCGAACGCTACGTTCCGCCAGCGCGGGAACGATTGGGAGCGGCCGCCTCGGAGAAGGCGGAAGGAGAGGGGGTTGCCATGGGGTGGCAGCAAGCGTTGGCGTCTGCTTTTCGAGTTAGCAGTCAGCAAGACTAGAAAGCGAAGGGGCACGACAGCTTGGGTAGGAAGTTCGGGCGCCGCGATCTTTACATTGGTTCGGTATGAAGAAAGGTGATGAGCATGGACGAAATCATCGAAAAACGACGGCTAGCCTCGCCGACTGTGACGCCGCAGGCGCTAGCTTGGGATGGAAAGCAGCTTTGGCTAAGTTCGCGCGATCTCGGCACCCTTTATAGGATCGACAGCGACGAATGGAAGATCGTCGAGGAATTCGATCCGCCCGGAGTCGTGTGGGCGGGAGTATCCACGAATGACGGTTGGCGGTTCACGATTGGCGAGGGGGTCGATGATGACCGTTACGTCTATCGCTACACGACGACTGACGGCTTCGAGAAATTGTTTACCTGCCCGGAGTTTACCGGCTCCTACCTCAGCTTCGACGGCGAACACCTTTACCTGAGCCAGTGGTATAAAGGGCAGATCCATCGCGTTAACGATGCGGGAAACGTTTCGCGCACGATCGACGCCGGTCCGGAAATCTGCGGGCACACATTCATAGACGGGACGCTCTATGTCTTGCGCGGGCGAGAGAACAAAGATGTTCCGAACAAGTCGGAAGAGTGGCGCATTGCCAAAGTCGATGTGCGGCCGGAAACGCCGGTGGTCACGGACCTCGCGACCATTCCCTTCGCCTCTCGCTCGCTGACTTTCGACGGCGAGAACTTTTGGTCGAATCACCGTGCCGCGAACGAGACGGTGGCGTTTGTCCTTCCCGACTAGCTGAAGATTCTAGATTCCGCCTCGCCCTGACTCCGGCCTGCCTGATCGCCGCGCAGCAGAAGAGATCGTCTCGCATTAAGAAATAGGCTCGCTCAGCAGGGCGCCTGCGAACTGTTGATGCGACCGTTTTGTGACCGGTTAATCAGAGGAGTTTGGAAATGGCAAGTACACAGAAAACAGTGATCGTTACGGGAGCGTCGCAAGGTATCGGCGCGGGCGTCGTCCAAGCATTTCTCGCACGTGGCTACGATGTTGTAGGAACCGCGCGGAGCGCGACGAAATCGAAGGAGCTTTCAGCTTCTGATCACCTCGCCTTGGTCGATGGCGACATAGGTCAATTTGAGACGGCGCAGAAAGTTGCAGAACTCGCGCTCGAGAAGTTCGGCTCGATCGATGCCGTCGTCGCGAACGCCGGCATCTTCATCGCAAAGCCGTTCCCGGAATATACGGCAGACGACTTTCGCGCTCTCGTCTCGACTAACCTCGCAGGATTCATTTACATCACGCAGCTTGCGGTTAAACAGATGCAAGCGCAGAAGAGCGGCGGCAGCGTCGTGAGCATCACCGCAGCGCTGGTGGACAATCCACTTGTCGGCGATCCGGCTTCCGTTGCCATGATCACTAAGGGTGGTCTGAACGCGGTGGTAAGAAGTTTGGCTTTGGAATAC
>Ga0207645_10004205_pt1 | contig 10691 bp, 4 predicted proteins | sample KBSM53metaG_FD_184331 | JGI IMG/M metagenome (GOLD analysis project Ga0207645, IMG submission 184331) | Miscanthus rhizosphere microbial communities from Kellogg Biological Station, Michigan, USA - KBS M5-3 metaG (SPAdes) (version 2) | ecosystem: Host-associated > Plants > Roots > Rhizosphere >...
AAAGCCGGCAGCACCACCAACAGAAGGAGGTTTTGGATTCGGGCGAGCATCTGGCGGCGCTCACCGCGGCGAAGTAGCATCTAGTCGCTCCAAATAAAAATCGTACTTGACAACTTAAATCTCGGGCCGTAATAAGGGTCGTTCGGGCCAACTCTACAGTATCTGGCTCAGGATCGCCCAGCGTGGAATAGCACACTCACCTGACTTCCTGTAAGGGAGGGCTGTACGCGGCTGTCCGATTGGTTCACCCTGCTGTCATGTAGTTTGCTTGCGCTCGCCTCCCCGACGCGCGCTATCGGGCAGGGCACATCGTCGAGAGATCCCTCTACTCCCGACGCGACGTACCTCATTATCCGGAGCGATGACGCCGGAATGAGTCACAGCGTGAACACTGCACTCGAGAAACTGATCGAAAGCGGGCTTCCCGTATCAGTCTCGGTCATGTTCCCCACCCCCTGGTATCAGGAGACGGTGGAGATGCTGAAGCGGCACCCGAACACCTCCGTCGGGATTCATCTCACTCTGAACTCGGAGTGGAAGAATTACCGGTGGGGACCCGTCCTTGGTCGGAGCGCTGTGCCGACGTTGGTCGACACGGACGGATACTTCTTCGCATCGTCGGCCGACCTGCCGAAGCACAAAGCCGATGTGAAGGAAGTCGAGAAGGAGCTACGGGCGCAGATCGAGCGCGCGGTTCATTCCGGGCTCAAGATCGACTACGTCGATTACCACATGGGAACGGTGACGAAGTACCCGGAATTCCTCGCCGTGGCGGAGAAGCTGGCGAAGGAGTATGGGCTGGGAATGTCGGGCTACTTCGGCGAGGCGAGGCAGGATTCGCAGTATTCTGCCGCGCCGGTCAACAAGACGGACAGCCTCGTGGTGATGGTGAATCGCCTTCAGCCGAAGGTCAATCTTTTCATCACTCACGTTGGAATCGACAATGCCGAGCTCGGCGCGCTCCAGGACATGAACACTTCCGGTCCACTCGCCGACATGAGCAAGAACCGCCAGGGAGAGCTCGACGCTCTCACGTCACAGCGGTTCCAGGAAGTACTGAAGGCTCGCAACGTTCGCCTGATCACCTACCGCCAGCTGATCGAGATGAAGGGCCTGAAGTCGATGCGTAGACCGGAGGATCCCGAAAATTGAGTTACGCAACTAGGAGGAGCAAAATGGAGAAGAAGCTGTCAGGCAGTGATTCAGTCCGGACCGGACGCCTGCACCGGTGGTGCGCGGCTGGACTGAGCGTGCTGTTCATGCTGCTGTTGAGCGGAACAGCCTTCGCCCAGAACACAGCGGTTTCCGGCACCGTGACATCCACGGGCGGGACGCCGTTGCCGGGCGTCACAGTGCGCGTGCAGGGATCGGACGCGCGCACGATTACGGACGCGGGCGGCAGGTATCGCATTACCGCCCCCGCCGACGGAGTGCTGACGTTCTCGCTCGTCGGCCAGCGTCCAGTGCAGACGACGGTAGGCGGCCGCTCGACGGTCGACATCACCATGGCACAGGTGGCCTACCTGGAGCAGGTGGTCGTCACGGCTTACACCGAGCAGCGGCGCGGTGACATCACGGGGGCAGTGTCGAGCGTCAACGTGGAGAATGCGACCAAGCAGACTCAGGCGAGCGTGCTCAAAGCGCTCGACGCCAATGTGCCCGGTGTGACGGTCTCAACTAACGGATCGCCCGGAGCCCGCAACACAGTGCGAATCCGCGGGATCAGCTCGTTCCAGAACAACGATCCCCTTTACATCATCGACGGCACGGCCGTCTCTGATTCCTATCTCAACTTTCTGAACCCGAACGATATCACCTCGATTCAGGTACTGAAGGATGCGTCCGCAGCCTCGATTTACGGCGCGCGTGCAGGCAACGGCGTGGTCCTGATCGAGACGACGAAGAAAGGGATCGGCGGCCCGCCAAGGACGACCTTGCGTGTGAGAACCGGTGTCCAATCGCCAGTAGCCAATCTTGACGACATCGTGATTACGAACAGCCTCGATTACTTCAGAGTCCTGAAGGCGAGCTATGACAATGCGGGCGTTCCGATGCCGTCTTCGCTCCAGGCGATCTGGGGCGATCCGAACAATCCGTCGGTCCCGCTCTACACCTATGCTGCGCCTAATACCGTTCTTGCCAAAGACGCGTTTGGTCGCGTGACACAGGTCGATCTCAATCAGTACTCGTACCCGAATAGCCTGATCATGCCGGGCAGCGCTGGCACGAACTGGTGGGATGCCGTCTGGGGCTCTGCTCCCGTGCTGGATATGAACGTCGACGTCAGCGGCGGCAGCGATGCGAATGCGTATACCGTGTCCGGCAACTTCTTCGATCAGAAGGGAACGGCAGCGTACACGGACTACCGGAAAGGAAGCCTCCGCGCCAACACGTCCTTCAACCGCGGCAAGCTGAGTTTCGGTGAGAACGCATCCCTTTCCCTCGGCCGTCAATACGGTGGCACCGGAACCTTCGATGACACCAACGGCGAAGGCGGAGTCCTCGGCAAAGACATCATGACACAGCCGGTGATTTCAGTCTTCGACGTGGCGGGCAATTACGCCGGCGGTCGCGGCGTCCCGGGTGTCAACAATACAAACCCGCTTCAGCTGGCGGCAGCCCAGAAAGACAACATCACCAAGTACAACTCGGTGTTTGGCAATGCCTATGCGAGCTACGACTTCTTCCCGTCGTTTACGTTCAAAACAAATCTCGGCTTCGACCTGCGGCAGAACTCCCAATCAGGCTTCACTGACATAACCCCGCAGAACAACGAAGCGAACTTCACCAACTCGATTTCCGAGTGGGACTACCAGCAGTACAACTGGACCTGGTCCAACACGGTCAGATATCTGAAGGGGTTTGACCGACATGCCTTTGACCTTCTGTTGGGGCAGGAAGCGGTCGGCGGCCAGAACCGCTACGTACAAGGCGGGATGGCCTCGCTTCTCAATTCGAACTTAGATTCCAGATACATCCAGGACGCGTTGGGCGATCCGAGCACCAAGAACGTCTTCAGCACCGGCGGCAAGAATGCCCTGCTGTCGCTCTTCGGCAAGATCGGGTACAACTTTGCCGACAAGTACGTTGCCAGCTTCACGCTGCGCCGCGACGGCTCCTCGAACCTCGCCCCCGGCCACCGGTGGGGAACTTTCCCCGCGTTTGGGCTCGGCTGGCACATCAGCAATGAGGGGTTCCTGTCCGGCAACAAGTACGTTCCTGACCTGATGCTCCGTTATGGTTGGGGCGTCACCGGCAACCAGAACATTCCATCTGGTCGCGTCGTGTCAACCTACGGTGGCGACCGCGGCGATACATTCTACGACATCAACGGATCCAACCAGAGCATTCTCGCCGGCTTCCGACAGGCGGCGCAGGGAAATCCGGATCTGAAATGGGAAGAGAACCGTTCGAGCAACTTCGGCGCCGATGCTGTGTTGTTCAACGGGAACATCAACCTCGTGTTCGATATCTACACGCGTCGCACGAACAACCTGCTGTTCGACCCGAGAACGCCGGCGACCGCAGGTATTGCCGACCCACCGATCGTCAACATCGGAAAGATGGAGAACAAAGGCTACGACTTCTCCATTGGACACACGGCATCGTGGTGGAACATCGCGTTCAACGGCAGTCACTATAAGAACAAGATCGTTTCGATCGACGGCGTGCAGGATTACTTCTTCGGACCTGACATCACACGGTTCCACCAGATCGTGATCAACCAGGTTGGCCATCCGATCGGATCGTTCTACGGACTCGTCCAGGATGGTTACTTCCGGGACGCAGCTGATGCGACCGCGCACCTGGCGGCCGGCAACTGCGGCACGGTTGCGGACGGTGGCAGTGGCACACCCTGCCAGGACGGCGCGGCGATGGGCCGTATCAAGTTCAGGGACGTAAACGGAGACGGCGTCGTCGACAACCAGGACCGCACTGTCATTGGCAGTCCGCATCCGAACTTCACAATGGGAATCGATATTGGCGCACATCGCGGCAACTGGGACGCGAGCGCGACAATCTTCGGCACCTATGGCAACAAGATCTTCGAGAATCAGAGGGAGTGGTACGTATTCCGTGAGTTCCAGACCAACGTCCGCAAGGACCTGTTGCAGAACTCCTGGACACCGTCTAACCTGAATCCGAAGTACCCGCGGCTGGACATCAATGACATTTACAGCAGCGCTCCCAGCAGCTTCTATGTCCAGAGCGGCTCTTACACTCGCCTTCGCAATGTTGAAATCGGGTACACTCTCCCATCCGCCTCACGCTATCTCCCGGGTGCCCACGTGTACTTGATGGCCGACAACCTCTGGACAAACACTGGTTATCCTGGCCTGGATCCGGCTATTCCGCCGTCCAATCAAACGGGCGCAGCGGGTGATATTCGCGATCAGTATATGGGTGTAGACCGCGGATCGTATCCCGCGAACAGGGTGTTCAGTATCGGCATCACTACTTCTTTCTAACGCTCGCTTACACAAGGAAATGCAGACGATGAAAATCACTTCAAAAAACTCACTGATCCGAGGTTCGGCGTTAGTGATCCTTGGGGCGGCGGCGCTTTATGGATGCGGTGACTTCCTGGAAAACGCAGCAGCGCCACAGGGAACGCTCAATGGGTCAACACTCGCGAATAAAGCAGGCGTAGAGGGAAGCCTCCTCGCCGCTTATCGTGCGCTTGATTGCACCAACGCGACGAGTTCCGATTGGGGATGCGCAGTCAGCAATTGGGTATTCGCCAGCGTAGCCAGCGACGACTCCTACAAGGGGTCTGACGCCCTCGACCAGCCACCGATCAACGACATCGAGGGCTACCACTGGGGAACGTCGGAAGCTGGTACCTACCTCAACACGAAGTGGACGCAGGTTTATGAGGGAGTCGTTCGCTCGAACGCCACGCTACGCCTGCTGAAACAGGTTGTGGCGTCATCGCCCACCGAGATCTCGGTGGTCGATCAGCACGGCATCGAAGGCGAGGCGATATTCCTGCGCGCGCACTACCACTTCGAAGCATATCGCATGTGGGGGAACATTCCCTACTACCGCGAAGAAGATACTGACTTCCGCAAAGCGAACGAGGACACCACGGCAGTGGTGGCCGATCTGCTGAAGGATCTCGATTCAGCGATAAAGTTGCTACCGACAACGCCTCGCAACGGCCAGAAGGGAAGAGCGACATCATGGGCGGCGAAGGCGTACAAGGGTCGTGTGCAGATGTACGACCATCAGTACGCGAACGCGATTACCACGTTCACGGAAGTCGTGAATAGCAACGTGTACAAACTGGAGACGAGCTTCGATCGCGTCTGGTCGGCTTATGCCGATGCGCAGAATGGCCCAGAGACGATCTTCGCTTACCAGGCGTCGTCACAGGACGGTGAACCAAACGCCGCGAATTCCAACTACGGCGAGCGGCTGAACTTCCCGTATGCGCCCAGTCACTTCCAGTGCTGCGGCTTCGATCCGCCGTCGCAGAACCTTGTGAATTTCTTCAAGACCTCGGGCGGCCTGCCCACGGCTGTTGTATCCCCCTCCACCTGGAACTCGGATAACGCGGCGTTCGTTGCCGGCAACGTGACTCCCGTAGATCCGCGACTGGACTGGACCGTCGGTCGTGACGGAGTTCCGTTCAAGGATTGGGGCAACTACAGCATCACCTGGGTCCGCGACCAGGCGAACGGCGGACCGTACATGCCGAAGAAGATCATTCATGAAAAAGGCGCCGGTCAGGAAGCAACAGTCGGCTGGCAGCCGCAGCAGCAAAGCTCCATCAACATGCACATCTACCGCTACGCCGATCTCCTGCTGATGCTGGCAGAGGCGGATGTAGAGCAGGGTAACCTCGCTGGGGCGCTGGCGCTGGTGAATCAGATCAGGGCTCGTGCGGCGGTTACGGCACAGGGACCGGGCAACACTCGCGCTGATATGGCGATTGCGCCCAACGATCCCAGAATCACCTGGGCCGTATACAATGTGCAGCCTTACCCTGCCTTCCCCAACGCGGCTTTCGCCCGCAACGCCGTGCGCTTTGAGCGTCGCCTAGAGCTGGCAATGGAAGGTCAGCGCCTGTTCGATTTGCGCCGCTGGGGAATCGCGAAGGATGTCATCAATGGATACATCACGGGTGTCGGAGCCGCGCCATACGGCAGCAACGGCGGCAGGGAAGACACTCGACGGACATACAAGACGTCCGCAGAAGCGTTTGCAGACCGTCATCGTTTCTATGCAATCCCACAGGAACAGATAGACTTGAGCAAGGTTGGCAGTGAACTAAAACTCCAGCAGAACCCGGGCTGGTAACCGCCAACGCGTGCAGGAAAAAGGGACGGCGCAAGCCGTCCCTTTTTTTTTCTGCGACGCCGGGCGTCTCAGTGCTTTCCGATCGCGAAAACCTGCAGGGAGTCAGCGACGTTACTAATCAGCAGCGCTCTACCATGGGCTGTGTTGATCAGCGTCAGCCCCGCTGCGTCGCGAGGCGCCAGAAAGCCACTCTCCGTCGGCGAGACCGCCGCAAATCGACCCTTGCCATCCCCCTTCAACCACAGTCCGTTGCCGGCGTCCGCCCGCGGCGTGTTCGCCTCCGCATCATAAAGGTTGCCGGCCAGAATGAGATCCAGATTGCCATCGCCGTCGACATCTTCGGCGACAATTGCCCTGATCGGCGAAATTTGCGCCAGGGTGGGAAGGACATGGGAGCTGAACTTCCCTTCCCCGTCGTTGTGCAGATAAACGCTGGCGAAGCTGTCGGCCGTGTAATGCAGCGCGAGCTTTAGTTGGGCCTCCCCGAACGCCTCGCCCATGTTCACGCTGGCGAAGGATCCGTACGTCGCGTATCTGATGCCCAGCGTGTAGATGTCGCGGCCGAGCGGTGACATCCCTGCAATCGGATACTCCTTTCCATTCAGCTTTTGCGTGAGCACTATGTCCGTGGTCCGACCACCTGAGAAGTTGCTCGCATAGATGCCGAACACGCTGTCCGTCGACGTTGTGTAGGTGTAGTTCAGGCCGAGGTTGCCGGCGACCAGATCCGGGCGGCCATCCTTGTCGAAATCCCCGACGGCGAGACTGTACCACCAGCCGCGGAGCGGTGGCAGCTTCGTCTCGGCGGTGACATTCCGCAGCCGCTTGCCATCGTTCCTGAAGAACTGAATCGGCATCCACTCGCCCACGGTTGCCAGATCGAGCCGGCCATCACCGTCGAAGTCGACCCACTGTGCGTCGGTGATCATTCCGCCCGGACTCACCAGCTCCGGCGCGACCTCGCTTGTCACATCGGTGAAACGATCGCCATCGTTGCGCAGGATGTAGCTCCTGGTTGGGTAAGGGTACTTCATCGGCGACAGGCGTCCACCTACGAAGAGATCGGGGCGGCCGTCGCCGTTGAAATCGCCAGCGCGCACCACGGCGGTGCTGGTCAGCATCGTGGGCAAGGCGCCAACATCGCGCACGAACTTCCCGCCGCCCTGATTTAAGTAGAGCCGGTCCTGGAGCAAGGGCGAGGTCGGAGCGACACGATAGCTGCCGCTTGCGACGTACAGGTCCGGGCGACCGTCACCGTTCGCATCGAAGAACGTGGCGCCCCAGTCGTCGTAATTCTTGTCAGCTTCCCACGGCTGTCCCTGCGTTGACTCTACGAAGCTGCCGTCCTTATGCTGGATGAACAGCTTGCCAGCGACAGCATTCCCGCCACCGATGAATACATCCTGGAGCCCGTCGCCGTTCACATCGGCGACCGCCATAGGCGCGCCGTGTCTGGAGATCATGTACGGCAACAACGGTTGGATGTTGTAATCCAGCGCCGAGGCAGACGGCTGTCGGTACTGCAGGCCGGGGAGATTGATTGGAGCGAACCACTGGCCAGCCGTGGCAGCGGTGACAACGCGCGAGCCTGGCATCGGTGGGCCACGGGTCGCATCTGCTTGCTTGACGACTAGGAGACGATCCGCGCTCACACTACGCAGCGTTTGAGCACCACCGTCCGGCCAGTACACCTGCAGGCTGTCGACCCGCACGGCTCGGCCGAGACCGAAGTGCGCCCGGTCGTCCATCGTCGACATGAATCCGCGGTATGGCGAATAGTAGATGTCCTGCCTCTGGCCGCCCGCGTACAGCCTGAGCAGCGCCCCGACACCCGCCGTTAACTGGCGCGGAGAAACTCCGACCAGCTTCACCTCGAGGTAGTGATGCGCGTCGTCGGTCGGCGCGACATTCTGGTAGACGAACGCCGGCGCATCGATGTTGTTGACGACGAGATCGAGCTTGCCGTCGTTGTTTAGATCCGCGTAGGCCGCGCCGTAGGAGTAGCCCGCTTTGCTGATTCCCCAGCTCCGCGTTTCGTCGGTGAAGGTGAGGTCGCCGTTATTGCGAAACACGTAGCTCGTTTCGGCGTACGCCGGCAGATTCCGGAGCAGCGCCAACGCCCGCCTGTTGTCACCCCTCTGCCGCGCCGCGGTGGCGGCGCTCATGTAATCCAGATCGTTGACCGCCTTCGGATATCCGTTGCCGATGAAAATGTCCCTGTAGCCGTCGTTGTCGAAGTCTGCAAAGAGCGCACTCCAGCTCCAGTCCGTGTGTGACACACCGGCAAGGCGTGAGATCTCGCTGAAGACCAGATCACTGTCACTCGTCATGCCGTTGTTCAACTGCAGGGCGTTCTGCGAATAGTCGTCGCGGAAGCCGCGTGCGCGGGTGTCGGTCAGGTTGCCGTACGTCATGAATCCGCTCATTCGCTTTCGGCGGGCAAGATCGCGCGGCATCATGTCCACCTGCAGAATGTCGGGCCGGCCATCGTTGTTGAAATCGGCGATGTCGACGCCCATTCCCGCCTGGCTCGTGTGCTTCAGCCATTTCCCGGCCTTGTTGGTGAAGGTTCCGTCGCGATCATTCACGTAGACGACGTCGTTAGGCACCCCATCGTTGGAGACGTAGATGTCGGGCCAGCCGTCTCCATTCAGATCGCTTACGACCACGCCGAGGCCGTACCCGGCGTCGCGCAGGATTCCGGCCTGTAGCGAGACATCGATGAACTTGCCGGGCTCTCCCTCCCTGCACTCACCGCGATACAGCTCGTTGTGGCTACCAGGCGTCTGCCCGCGCACCGCGGCGGGATGTGCAGTCACCCCACGCGAGAAATCCTTGGGTGAGTTGTTCAGGAGGAACAGATCTATACATCCGTCGCGGTCGTAGTCGAGAAAAACGGCGTGGGTGGTAAAACTCGTATCGGCGATCCCGTACCGGGCGGCTTGCTCGGTGAATGTCCCGTTCCTGTTGTTGACGAAGAGGAGATTGGCCCTGTCATCGGCTTTCGACCACTCCGGCCCGGACACTGAGACGTATATGTCGAGGTATCCGTCGTTGTTGATGTCGACCATCGAGGCGCCCGTCGCCCATCTATTGGTCGAGACGCCGGCTTTCTGCGTGATGTCTTCGAACCGCATGGCTCCCCTGTTCCGGTAGAGCCGGCTCGATACCTGATTGCCACTGAAGAAAATGTCAGGAAGCCCATCGTTATCGATGTCTCCGACAGCGACGCCGGCGCCATTGTAGATGTAGACGTCGGTTTGAACGTTCAGCGAGTCATTGGTGGTGATGGTGTTCGCGAACGAGATACCGGTGTCGCTGGCATCCAGCAGCTTGAACACCGGACTGGTGCGCTCCCCACAGCCGAGCATCGCGATAAGCGCAGCCGCGACCACGCTGGAAAATCCTGAGCGCGATTGCCAACTTCTCTTATCCAGCTTAACCGAAAAGGCAGCCCCAACGGTGTAACTTCTTCCCATGACCCAACACCTGCCAATTTCGCGAGTCATCAATCTCATTCCGGCCGATTCCCAGCGGCTTTGGGCGAGCGACGAATCTGAAGCGCTGCGCCGCCTCGTCGCTAGTGATCTTGACGGGATTCTCGACCTTGCCGGTTCCTTTGCTCTCGTCGCACAGGACGGTGAGCGCGTGATGCTGGCGCGTAGCCTCGACCGCCCCCTCCGGTACTTCCTCGCCAAATCAGCCGACGGGCCGGTGTTGATCGTCGCCGAGCGCATCGACGAGATCGTTGCCGAGCTCTCGCGCCGTGGCTGGGGCGAGCAGTTCCACCCGTCCTACACCCGCATGGTGCCCGCCCACCACATCACCACACTGCGACTGGTGGGCTGCCCGGACCCGAACCCGGTGCATCTTCGCTTTTTCGATCCCCCGCGCGCGACGCTGCCCAGCGATCTCGACATCATCGGACGACACTACATCGAAGCCGTGTACGAGGAACTGCGGCGCTGGCTCGCAGCCCAGGACTCAACGGCGCCGATCGGCGTTCCGTTCTCGGGAGGCATCGACAGCGGCGCTATTCTGCTCTGCCTTTACAAGCTCTTACTAAACGAGGGCCAGTCGCCAGCCCGATTGAAGGCTTTCACACTCTCCGTCGACGGCAAGGGTGACGATGCGACCCAGGCGCGTGAGTTTCTGAGCCGGACCAACCTCGAGATGCTGGGCGAGATCCTCGAAGTCTCCTCGTCAGCACTCGACCCGATGCGTGCCGTAGCGGTCATCGAAGACTACAAGCCGCTCGATGTCGAATGCGCCGCCATGGGCCTGCTGCTGTGCCGCGGCATCCGTGCGCGGTATCCAGACTGGCGGCATCTGATAGACGGTGACGGCGGCGACGAGAACCTCAAGGACTATCCGATCGAGGAGAATCC
>Ga0207645_10004209_pt1 | contig 10687 bp, 9 predicted proteins | sample KBSM53metaG_FD_184331 | JGI IMG/M metagenome (GOLD analysis project Ga0207645, IMG submission 184331) | Miscanthus rhizosphere microbial communities from Kellogg Biological Station, Michigan, USA - KBS M5-3 metaG (SPAdes) (version 2) | ecosystem: Host-associated > Plants > Roots > Rhizosphere >...
CCGCACAATTCGTTCCGCTGAACCTGTGCGTCCTGACCGTTTCGGATTCGCGCACGCGCGAAAACGACACGTCGGGCGACTATCTCGAACAGGCTCTCACCGAGGCGGGCCACCGCCTGCTCGATCGCGCGCTGGCGAAGGACGATGTCTACCGTTTGCGCGCGATCGTTTCGGCATGGGTTGCGGATCCGGCCGTCCACGGGATCCTGGTAAGCGGAGGCACCGGATTCACCGGCCGCGACTCGACTCCCGAAGCGATCCGCCCGCTGCTCGACAAGGAGATGCCGGGTTTCGGCGAGATGTTCCGCGCGTTGAGCTACGAGGAGATCGGCACGTCGACTCTGCAATCGCGCGCGTTCGCCGGGCTCGCCAACGACAAGTTCATCTTCTGCCTGCCCGGCTCGACGTCGGCCTGCCGCACGGCATGGGAAAAACTCGTACAGGCGCAACTCGATGCGCGCACGCGGCCGTGCAACCTTGCCGGTTTGCGCTCGCGGCTGAAGGAGCGGTGATAACCATGAAACGCAAGAGATACGAAGAAGCACTCGAAGGGCTCTCGAACGAACTCGTCGAACTGCAGCGCTGGCTGATCCAGTCGGGCCGCCGCGTCGTCGTGTTGTTCGAGGGCCGCGATGCGGCCGGCAAGGGCGGAGTGATCAAGGCGATCACCGAGTTCCTCGACACGCGTCACTATCGCATCGTCGCGCTGTCCAAGCCGAGCGAGCGCGAGCGGACGCAGTTGTACTACCAGCGCTATGTCGAGCACCTGCCGTCGGCCGGAGAAATCGTGTTGTTCGACCGCAGCTGGTACAACCGTGCCGGCGTCGAGCACGTCATGGGCTTCTGCACCGAGGCCGAATACCGCCGCTTCCTCGTGGAGTGCCCGCTGTTCGAAAACGCCCTCGTCAACGACGGCATCCTGCTGGTCAAGTACTGGCTGGCCGTCGACCAGGAAGAGCAGGAAAAGCGCTTCGCCGAACGCGCGACCGATCCGCTGAAGCGCTGGAAGATCTCGCCGATCGACATCGCCGCGCGCGAGAAATACCGCGCGTACGGCGACGCGCGCGATGTCATGTTCGAACACACGAGCACCGAGCGTGCGCCGTGGCATGTCGTCGACTTCAACGACCAGCGCGAAGGCCGGCTGAACCTGATCCGCCATCTCCTCGACCAGTTGCCGGACCGCAAAATCCCGGTCAAGCCGCTGAAACTTGCGCGCCTGAAGGGCGCCCCGGGCGTCGAAAAACTGGCCGACAAGAACCTGTGGGTCAAGAAAATCTACTGAACCAGCCGCAGTGCTGCGCTAGACTCCGCCGATGCGCTGGCGTGATCTGGGATTCGCCCTGCCGTTTTCACTGGCACTGTTGCCGGGCGCCAGCGCGGCCTTGACCGCGGCGGGTCTGCCGGTCGATCTGGCCGCCTGGTTTCCGCTGCTCGTCATCTTCGGCGTTGTGCCGATCCTCGACGCGCTGCTTGGCAGCGATACGACAAATCCGACTATCTCCGACGGCGTGCAGGAAGAGCGCAACCCGTGGTACCGGGGACTCGTCGTAATGGCGCTTCCGGTGTGGTTCGCGACGCTCGCGTACTGCACGTACCAGTTTCACGCGTTGCACCCGGGCTTCGCCGGCATTCTCGGCTGGACGCTGTCCACGGGCGTGCTCGGCGGCATCCTGGCAATCACGCCTGCGCACGAACTGATCCACAAGAAGGCGTCAATCGAGCGCGCGATCGGCGGCGTCCTGTTGACGAGCGTCGGCTATTTCGGCTTCAAGATCGAGCACGTGCGCGGCCACCACGTGCACGTGGCGACGCCACAGGACGCGTCGACCGCGCCTCTCGGCGAATCCGCGTACTCGTTCGTGGCCAGTGCCTTGTCGAGCAACACGCGCAACGCCTGGCTGCTGGAAGCACAACGCATGCGCCAGCTCGGCCATTCGCCGTGGTCGCCACGCAACGAGATGCTCGGCTGGACGCTGCTGTGGCTGGTATTCCTGTCGGGCGCCTTCTACTGGCAGGGCCTGGCGGGTGCGGCGTTCTTCCTGGCGCAGGGATTGATCGCGGCAGCGACGCTGGAGATCATCAACTACATGGAGCACTACGGACTGATGCGCGCGCGCGACCAGTCCGGCCGCTACGTACGCGTCTCGCACCTGCATTCGTGGAATGCATCACAGCGGCTGAGCAACTGGCTCCTGTTCAACCTGCAGCGCCATTCCGATCATCATGCCCATGCGCGGCGACGCTACCAGGCGCTGCTGCATCACGACGACAGTCCGCAGTTGCCGGCCGGCTATGCAACGATGTTCGTGCTCGCGCTGCTTCCGCCATTGTGGCGGCGCGTGATGGATCCTCGTGCGCGAGGCGCGCGCGAAGCAGCAGGTTGATGGAATAGTCTACATGTAGAATAGTATACTCGGAACTACGCTCGCTATTCCAGAAACGCCCTTTTAGATACCCACGGCTGGTCAGACGACACGAAAGCCGGACGGTGCCGACTCGTCGCCAGCGTGACGCTGAACGCCAGTCACGCGCGCTAGCGGCGGCCCCTCATGCAGCCATCGCTCGAAATCGGCGAGCGCATCGTCGTCGCCGCACGCCAGCACTTCGACGCGTCCGTCCGCCATATTGCGCGCGTAGCCGGTCAGATGGAGGCGCAACGCTTCCGCACAGGTCGAGGCGCGGAAGAACACGCCCTGCACGCGGCCGCTGACCAGGAACCTCACGCACGTCATGACGCGGCGCCGGTCAATGCGCGCCGATCACGGCATCCAGGTCCTTGGCCGTGATCGGCCCGGTGAATGCCTTCGCGACATGGCCGTCGGGCGCGATCACGTAGGTATTCGGCAGCCCCTTCGGCGTGTCGAAATCCTTCGGCGGTTCCATGACATCGATCTGCGCGACCGGATAGCTGATCGGATGCGCACCGAGGTACTTCTCGATGTCGGCCTTGTCGCTGTCTTCAAACGCGAGACCGATGGCGGCGACCGTGTCCTTGTGCGCGGTCACGTACGCCGAGATATCCGGCAACTCCTTCAGACACGGCGAACACCAGGTGGCCCAATAGTTGACGATGACCCATTTTCCATTTTGTTTGGACAGGTCGAAATTCTTGCCGTCGAGCGTCGTGACATTCAGGCTCGGCTTCGTCGCGGTCGCCGCCGACGCGGTCGCCGCACACACAGCTAGCAGCAAGGCACACAAGAACTGGCGTTTCATGGTTTTTCCCTGGAAGTTGCGCCATCACGGTCGCTGGCATCATTCGACCGTGCGGCGGGCGGAAAGATTTCACTCAGTGGCACCTGCATGCGCTCGCAGGCCGCGGCACTGGCATCGTCGAGCACGCGCGCGGCCTCCGCATCGATATCGCCCGGCACCGGCGGGCCGGACGGCAGGCGATAGTCGCATTGCGCGTACACGTCGTACAAGGTCGTTACCGAGAGGTCGCAGGTCAACGCCCACGCGGAGTCGTCGCCGCGGCGAATCATTCCGGCTTCGCACAGGTCGCGCAGGTAGCGCTGCACCTCGTCGTCGCCGAGGAAAGGCTCGCGAGCGCGCAGGTCTTCGCTGTGCAGCGCTCCCCCACTGCGTTGCGCGGCCGCGAAATGCGCGAGCACGCGCAGCAGCCCGCGCAGTTCGTTCCCCGGCGCCAGCTGCAACACGAGCGGCCGGTAGTCGAACGCGGCCAGCGAGGCCGTCAGCGACGCACCCATCAATACGAGGATCCAGGACAGATAGATCCACAACACGAACAGCGGCACCATGGCCAGCGCGCCGTAGACCTCCTGGTAGTTCGCGCCGTTCGTCGCGTAGTCGGCAAACAGGCGCTTGACGACTTCGAACATCAGCGCGGCGAACGTCGCACCGATCGCGCCGTCGCGCAGCCGCACGCTCCGATTCGGAATCAGGACGTAGGCAGCCATCAGCACGAGCCACTGGATCATGAATGGCAGCGCGCCGAGCAGGGTCGCCTTCAGCGACAACTCGGACTCGGCGTCGGCCAGCGGCCGCAGCGCAAACAAGTAGGTACTGAGCGCGAGCAGCGCGACGACGGCCATCGGGCCGAGCGTGATGACGGTCCAGTGCACGATGAAACGCGCGCCCGGGCGCCGTGCCCGCGGCACGCGCCAGATGCGGTTGAACGTTCCTTCCACGCTCAGCGTCAGCGACACGACGCTGGCCAGCAGCACGAGCGTCCCGATCGCGGTCGCCTTGCTCGCGTTGTCGGCAAACTGGATCAGGTACTCCTGTACCGCCTGTCCGGCAGTCGGGACGAAATTGCGGAACACGAAAATGCTGATGTCCTGGCGCCACTGCGCGAACACCGGGAACGCCGAAAGCACTCCAAACGCCACCGTCACGAGCGGCACCAGCGCGAACAGCGTGGTCAGCGCGAGCGCGCCGGCGGACAACATGCAGCGGTCATCGAGAAACCGCCGCAACACGAAACGCACGAAGGCGTTCAACTGGTTGCGATCGAACCACTTCATCGGCTCATAGTAGCGGAACGAACCTGAAAGAATCCGGCCTGAAGGCCGTTCGGCTCGTCGGTCAACGTCCTGCCCTCGCGAGCGTTCGCAGCGAACGCCGCCGCAGGCTATGCTTCGCCCGCGCCCGGCCATCAATTCAGTCGATGATTGAAATCCTGATCCTGTACTACAGTCGCACCGGCTCGGTAGCCCAGCTGGCGCGACACATCGCGCGCGGCGTCGAGGAGATCAGCACGGCGCACGCGCGCCTGCGCAGCGTGCCGCCGGTTGCCGCCGTGACCGCACTCGCCCAACCCCCGGTTCCGGACGAGGGAGCGCCGTACGCGACGCTGCAGGACCTGCGCGAATGCTCGGCGCTGATCCTGGGCAGCCCGACGCGGTTCGGCAACATGGCGGCGCCGCTGAAGCATTTCCTCGATTCGACCGGTGCCGAGTGGGGTTCGGGAACGCTGGTCGGCAAGCCCGCGGCGGTGTTCACGTCGACGTCGACGATGCACGGCGGGCAGGAGTCGACGCTGCTCTCTATGATGCTGCCGCTGCTGCACCACGGCATGCTGCTCGTCGGCCTGCCGTTTACCGAAGCCGCGATCGACGCGACGACGACGGGCGGGACGCCGTACGGCGCCAGCCACGTCACCGGCGTCGCGAACGACCGGCCGATCAGCGACGACGAACGCACACTCGCCCGCGCGCTCGGGCGCCGCGTCGCGGAGATCGCGGCGCGGCTCGCGCGATGAGCGCAATGCCAGCCGCACGAGCGCAATCCGCGCTTCTTCTCGGCGCACTCGCGCTGTTCGCGCTGCTCGTCCTGCAACTGGCCTGGCACGCGTGGCTGTTTCCGGGATCGCGCTCGGGACTCGCGCTGGCCATGCTGCCGCTGTTGCCCGGGTTGCTGATCGGAATGCGCAACCTGCGCCGCGGGGTTCTCGTCGGCGGCATCGTCTGCCTGTTCTATTTCTGCCACGGCGTCAGCGAGCTGTGGAGCACGCGTGAGGTGCGCTGGCTCGCGCTCGGTGAGGTCGCCCTGAGCCTGGCGGTCATCGGCGCGCTCGGCTGGGACGCGCGTCGCCCCGGTCGCGCGCGCTGACGCTGACTACTGGCTCACACCGGGAACACTTGCAAGTCGCTAGAGTTGACGATCTCGTGCGCATTTCGCCAGCCTCATAATTTCGCGGACATCGCGGGAAGGTTCCATGAGCTTCACCCAGGCCCCGCCGGTATTGCGCAACCAGTACGTCGACGATCGCGTGCTGCGCTCGTATCTGCGCCGCGTCCTGCCGCCGGCGACGCATGCCGCGATCGAAGGCGACCTGACCGACCTGGGTGAGTTCGCCGCTGCGTCCTGGACTCTGGCGCGCGGGCGCGCGTCGAGTGAGCCGAGACTGACCCACTGGTCGGCCTGGGGCGAGCGCATCGACCGCGTCGAGCTGACGCCGGCGTGGGAAGCGGCACAACCGGTCGCGGCGCGCTTTGGCCTGGTCGCAGCCGGCCATGAATCGACGCACGCGGACTCGGCGCGCGTGCACCAGTTTGCAATGGTGTACTTGTTCCATTGTGCGAGCGAGTTCTACACCTGCCCGCTCGCGATGACGGACGGCGCGGCGGTCGCGCTGAAGGCGTCCGGCAATGCACGCCTGATCGAACGCGCGCTGCCGCATTTCCTCAGCCGCGACCCGGCCGAACAGTGGATCTGCGGACAGTGGATGACCGAGACCGCAGGCGGGTCCGACGTATCGGCGAGCGAAACGGTCGCGCGCGAGGAAAACGGACGCTGGCGCCTGTACGGGCGCAAATGGTTCACGTCGGCGATAAATGCGCAAGCCGCGCTCGCACTCGCGCGGCCGCAGGACGCCGCGCAGGGCACCGAAAACCTCGCACTGTTCTACCTGGAACCGCGCAAGCCCGACGGCCGCTGGCGCAACATCGAACTCGACCGCCTGAAGGCAAAGCTCGGCACGCGCGAGCTGCCCACAGCGGAGATCCACCTGCACGGCGCGCCGGCCGAACTCGTCGGCGAGCCGCGCCACGGCGTGCGCGCGATCGCGCCGATGCTGAACATCACGCGCACCTGGAACGCGGTCGGAGCGCTGGCGACGATGCGCCGCTGCCTGGCCCTGGCGCGCGACTATGCCGACCGGCGCATCGTATTCGACCGGCCGCTGGCCGATCAGCCGCTGCACCAGGACACGCTCGCCGGCATGCAGGCGGAGTTCGAGGCCGCGTTCCACCTCACCTTCTTCGCCACCGAACTGCTCGGCCGCGTGCAGGCCGGCCGCGCCGACGAAGCCCAGCAAAACCTGTTGCGCCTGCTGACGCCGTTGCTGAAGCTGTGGACCGGCAAGCTCGCGGTCACGATCGCATCGGAAGCCTGCGAGTGCTTCGGCGGCGCCGGCTATCTCGAGGACAGCGGCATCCCGCAACTGCTGCGCGACGCGCAGGTATGGTCGATCTGGGAAGGCACGAGCAACGTGCAGGCGCTGGATTTCCTGCGCGCGTTCCGCTCGACCGGCGGCCTGCAGCCGTTGCTCAGCGCGCAACGCGCTATCCTGTCGCAAGTGCAGGCCGAAGAACTCGAAGGCTGCGTGCGCTCCGCGCGCGACGCCGTGACGCACATCGCCGAATGGCTGCAGAAGGCTACAGCCGGCGACCGCGAGTCGCTGGAAGCCGGCGCGCGTGATGTCGGCGTCAGCCTGGCCCGCACGCTGGCCTTGAGCCTGTTGACGCGCCACGCCGCCTGGGCGCTGCGCGCGGAGCAGGATCCACGCCCCGCAGCCGCCGCGCGCCGTTTCGCCGAGCACGGCGTGCTGCGCCTGAAGAACAACGGCCGCGACGACGCGCAGCTGCTCGCGGGGGACAGTTACTAGCGCGCCCCCAGCCCTTGTTACACTGCGCGCCAAGCCACTCGCGGACCGCCACGCCATGCTCCAGCACCTGACCATCGTCACGACCGGCGGCACGATCGACAAAATATACTTTGACGATAAATCCACTTTTCAGATCGGCGCACCGCGCATCGGCGATATCCTCACCGCACTCGGCGTCGCGTTCGCGTTCGACGTGATCGCGCTGATGCGCAAGGACAGCCTGCACATGACGGACGAGGATCGCGACCTGATCCGGCGCACGATCGCCGCGCAGCCGCACCGGCATATCCTCGTGACGCACGGGACGGACACGATGGTCGAGACGGCTCTGGTGCTGAAGGATCTCCCGGGCAAGATCATCGTGTTGACCGGCGCGCTGAATCCTGCCGCGTTCCAGGGTTCCGATGCGGTCTTCAACATCGGCTGCGCGGTCGGCGCGGCGCAGGCGCTGCCCGACGGCGTCTACATCGCCATGAACGGCCGCATATGGGATCCGGCGCGCGTGCGCAAGAATCGCGACGCGAACCGGTTCGAGGACGGCGGCGCGTAGGGTGGGCCTCGGCCCACCGTTTTTCTTCAGACGCAGAGGCATGGTCGGTGGGCCAAGGCCCACCCTACATGATCGCAAGCGATAGATTGAACCACGAAGAACACGAAGAACACGAAGAGGAGCGGAGTCGGTTGTGACGAGGACGCGACTGATCGTGCGCCACTGAATTAAGTTCGCGTTGATCACATTTTTCGTTCTTGGTATTACTTTTGTTCTTCGCGGACTTCTTTGTTTTGCCTTCTTCGTGTTCTTCGTGTCCTTCGTGGTTCAGTCTTCAGCTCTCTTTTTTCCAAACAGTGACGGCGCAAAGAGGGTCACAAAAAAAACCCCGGCCATTGAGACCGGGGTGCGTTGTTCCCGCAGATCGAGCCCGCACGGCGGGCTCGACTGGATGGATCGAGCCCGCACAAGGCGGGCTCGATTGGACTTCAAATCACGGCGAGATCGTGCCCTTCAGGCTGACGCCCGAATAGGCCGCGTACGCGCGCACGTTGACGTAGTACGTTCCGGCCGTCGGCGCGTTGAACGTGCAGGTCTCGCTGTTGCCGGTCAGGTACGGACGGCAGTTGTACGTCGTCGTGGTCGGCGCGCTGCCGATCCTGACGTACATGTCCGCGTCACCGGTGCCGCCGGAAATCGTGAACACGACGCTGGTCTTGCCTGCCGGCACGACCATCGTGTAGTTCGGCGACACGGTGCCGGTCGCCTGCGAGGCCAGCGCAACCGCGACGCCGCTGCACAACACGGTGCCGCCGCAGCTGACGTTGGACACGGTGACCGAAGCTGTCTTCGAACTGGATGAGTTGTTGACGCTGTCCTTGACGGTCTCGGTCACGCTGTACGTGCCCGCTGCTGCGTAGGTATGGCTCGGGCTCGTCGCCGTCGACGTGCCGCCGTCGCCGAACGTCCACGAATGCGAGCCGATCGTGCCACCCGAGTCCGTCGATGTGTCGGTGAACGTCGCGGTCAGGCCGCTCGTCGTGAACGTGAAGTTCGCGGTCGGCGTGCCGCCGCTGCCCGGGGCGGTGTAGCTGCCGGTCAACGTGACACCGGTGAAACTCGAGTAGGCATTGAGCATCACGTAGTACGTGCCGGCCTGAATCGGCGACATCGTGCACGTTTCGCTGTTGCCGCTGACATACGGACGGCAGTCGTAGGTCGCCGTCGTCGGCGCGGAGCCGAACTTGACGTACATGTCCGCGTCGCCCGTTCCGCCGGAGATCGTGAACTTGAGGTTCGTCGCGCCGGCCGGTACGACCATCGTGTAGTTGAGCTTGTTGCCGGTCGTCGCCGCGAGTCCCGTGACCGGTACGCCATTGCTCAACACGGTGCTGCTCGTATTGACCGTAACCGATGTCGTCTTCGTGTTCGTCAATCCGCCGTTGTCGGTGACCTTCAGCGAGACGCTGTAGGTTCCGGCTGCGGCGTAGGTGTGCGCCGGGCTCGTCGCCGTCGATGTGCCGCCGTCGCCGAACGTCCATGCGCGCGAGGCGATCGTGCCGTCGCTGTCGCTGGAGCTGTCGGTGAACGTCGCCGTCAAACCATTCGTCACGTAGCTGAAATTCGCGACCGGAGCGACGTTGCCGCCGCCACCGCTGTGGTCAACGATCGGATGCGTGATCGCGCAACTGCTGGTGTCGTTCGACCAGCTCGCCTGCTCGGTGTAGGTGCCGTTGCCCATGACGACATTGGCCGCACCGCCCGTCTGGCCTGCTGCGATCCAGGCGCACTCGTCGGAGTTCTCCTGACCGTTGTAGGCCGAGCCGGTATGGTTGGTCCAGCCGCCGGCCGGGAACTGGTCGGACATCATCTCCTGCCACTCGTGGCCGAGCGTCATGGTGTAGCCGTCAAGCTGGCCGGCCGTGCCGGAGTTGACGAAGTTCACGCCGCAGCTCGAGCCGACGTCCATGTTGTACGGCTGATTGCTGAAAGCTAGGTCGCCGCCCGGAGCCGTGACGCCGTAGCCGTCGCCGGTGTAGTCGTGCCACGCGCAGTAGCCCTGGGTCGGACTCTGGTAGTTGTCCGGATTCGTCCCATGCGGCGACAGGATCACGTAGTACGTGTAACGATTCGAACCAGCCGCCGTATTGCCGAAATGCGCTGCGGCCTTGACCGCTTCCTGCGCCAGCTGCGTGCCGGTCGCCTGCGCCGGCGACGAGATCGTGTTGTCGTACCACGCGCCAGCAAAGATGTTTTGCTGATAGGGGACGTAGCTTGCGCCCGTGGCAGGGCAGCTCGTCGCGCCCGACGCCACGCCGGCGCCATCGCACCACTGCGTCAGTTCCGCCTGCCACAGTTCCGCGCCGGTGCCGATGCCCTTGAACATCATCTGCGCCTTGGCGGCAGCGCCGAAGGAATCGTTCGAGAACGTCAGGTTGCCGTTCGCATCGGTGCTCTGCGTGCCCCATTGCGAACCGTAAAAAATCAGATAGACCTTGTTCTGTCCGCTCATCACGCCGACGCCGTTGACGCCGCCACCATAGGACAGGCGGCCGGTCGAGGCGGTGGGCGCGGCAAATGCGGCTGACTGCGCGTGCTCCCACGCCTTCATCTTCTCGTTCGTCTCGCGAGTCGGCATCACACCATGGCGATACGGGTGATCGTAAGCCGGTGAATAGGGGTTCTTGGTCCAGCCGTGCGGGTTGTCGCTGCTGCTGTTGCCCGGGTCTGCCACGGCGGTACCGCTGGCAAGCCAGCAGGTGGCTGCGGCGGCAAGCGCAATCGTGGTCAGGCGTGAGGCCTTTCGGCGCCACGCAGTGTGCTTTGGATTGGTCACGGAACTC
>Ga0207645_10004210_pt1 | contig 10684 bp, 9 predicted proteins | sample KBSM53metaG_FD_184331 | JGI IMG/M metagenome (GOLD analysis project Ga0207645, IMG submission 184331) | Miscanthus rhizosphere microbial communities from Kellogg Biological Station, Michigan, USA - KBS M5-3 metaG (SPAdes) (version 2) | ecosystem: Host-associated > Plants > Roots > Rhizosphere >...
ACCCTGCAGACGCTGGACGTCTGGAATGTCACCCCGCGGACACTGGACGTCTGGAGTGTCACCCCGCTGCCACTGGACGTCTGGAGTGTCACCCCGCTGCCACTGGACGTCTGGAGTGTCACCCTGCGGACACTGGGCGTCTGGAGTGTCACCCTGCAGACGCCAGCGGGGGCCGGCGTGACCAGCGGAGCCGCGCTCGACGCGCGCGTCGTCGTACGGCGCCCCACGTTCACACTCGACGTCACGATCACCGCCACACCCGGCGAGGTGATCGCCGTGCTGGGGCCCAACGGGGCGGGGAAGTCCACGTTGCTCGGCGTGCTCGCCGGGCTGCTGCGCCCGTCCGAGGGGCACATGCGGCTGGGTGACGCCGACGTCACCGACGTGCCGCCGCACCGCCGCGGCGTGGGGCTGCTCGCCCAGCAGGCGCTGCTCTTCCCGCACATGACGGCGCTGGCCAACGTCGCGTTCGGGCCACGGGCGCACGGCGTGCCCCGGCGCGCGGCCGAGGAGCGGGCCCGGGAGCTGCTGACCGCCGTCGACGCCGCGGCGCTGGAGGGGCGGCGGCCCGCGCAGATGTCGGGCGGCCAGCAGCAGCGGGTGGCGCTGGCCCGCGCGCTGGCCCCCGACCCCGACCTCCTGCTGCTCGACGAGCCACTCGCCGCCCTCGACGTCGACGCCGCACCCGCCCTGCGCTCGCTGCTGCGCCGGATCGTGCGCGACCGCAAGCAGACCGCCTTGCTCGTGACCCACTCCGCGCTCGACGCGCTGGTGCTCGCCGACCGGGTGGTGGTGCTCACCGAAGGCAGGGTCGTTGAAATGGGCCCCGCGCGGGAGGTGCTGGCCCGCCCGCGCAGCCCGTTCACCGCGCGGATCGCCGGGCTCGACCTCGTGCCGGGCGTGGTGACGGGGGACGCGCTGCGCACCGCCGACGGCGCGACGGTGGCGGGCCGGATCGACGGGGTGGCCGACGGCGAGCCGGGCGTGGCCGTGTTCCCGCCCGCCGCCGTCGCCGTGTACGCGGAGAAGCCGTCGGGCAGCCCGCGCAACGTGCTCCCGGTGCGGCTGGCCGCGCTGGAGCCGGTGGGCGACCTCGTGCGGCTGCGGGCGGTCGCCCGACCGGGCGGCCCCCTGTGGGTGGACGGGCTCGCCGCCGACGTCACCGCCGCCGCCATGGCCGAGCTCATGGTGGAGCCCGGCGCCGACCTGTGGTTCGTGGTGAAGGCCGCGGAGGTCGCGATCCACGGCGTACGCGGGTCGTAAAGGGCCTTCACCCGGCCCGATCGTGTGTCTGGTTGCCGCGGGCCGCGGTGGCTACCGTCGCTCCCCGTGTTCCGCTCCCTACGTCGGGTCGCCCCGGCGGTGGTCCTGATCCTCCTGCTCGGGGCGTCTCCGGCGTGGGCCGACAACGCAGACGACACGCAGGGTTACATCGTGCGCGCCACGTCGCCCGCGGCCGCGGCGAGCCTGGCGGGCGACATCGGCGCCCGGCCCGTGCAGACCTACGCGAGCGCCTTCGTCGGCTTCGCCGCCCCGCTCACGGCCGATCAGCTGCGGCGGGTGCGGGCCTACCCGGGCGTGCTGGGCGTCGAGCCGGACCTGGCGGTGGCGGTCGACCCGACGGCCATCGCCGAGGGCACGCAGGACAACCCGCCCAACTGGGGCCTCGACCGCATCGACCAGCGCGGCCTGCCGCTGGACGGCCACTACACGACGCGGGCGACGGGCCGGGGCGTGACCGTCTTCGTGCTCGACACCGGCGTCGACATCCGCCACCCCGACTTCGGCGGCCGCGCGAAGCAGCCCGCCAACTTCGTCGACTCGACGACCGGCGACTGCGACGGCCACGGCACCGTCGTCGCCGGGATCGCCGCCTCCGCGGGCCACGGCGTCGCCAAGGAGGCGTCCGTCGTGTCGGTGAAGGTGCTCGACTGCACCGGCGCGGGCACGCTCTCCAGCCTCCTCGCGGGCATCGACTGGGTCGCGGGCCACCACAGCGGCCCGTCGGTCGCGGTGATGTCGTGGAGCTACGGCCCGTCCGACGCGCTGACCGCGGCGGTCGCCAAGCTGGTGGCCGACGGCGTGTTCGTCGCGGCCTCGGCGGGCAACACCGGCGGCGACGACTGCCGCGCCGTGCCCCGCTCCGTGCCCGGCGTGCTGGCCGCGGCCAACTCGACGATCGACGACCAGCGCGCGCCGTCCTCGTCCACCGGGCCGTGCGTTGGCGTCTACGCGCCAGGCACGCGCATCGTCGCGCCGGTGCCCGGCGGCGGCTACGCGTCGTACTCCGGTACGTCGATGGCGGCCCCGCACGTGGCCGGGGTGGCGGCGCTCTACAAGCAGACCGACACCGCGGCGTCGAGCGCCACCGTCAAGCAGTGGATCATCGGCCACGCCACGGCCGGGGTGATCAGCGACGACCCGGCGGGCACGGCCAACCGGCTCCTGTCGACGGGCGGCCTGTAGACGCCCCGGTGGTGTCAGCAGGGTGACATTCCGGACACTGAACGTCTGCAGTGTCACCCCGCTGACACGTCACCCCCGCCGACCCCACCCCGGCCCCGCTACACGTACTTCGACATCACGTGCTTCACCCGGGTGTAGTCCTCCAAGCTGTAGCCGGAGAGGTCCTTGCCGTAGCCGCTCTCCTTGAACCCGCCGTGCGGCATCTCGGCGACGAGCGGGATGTGGCAGTTCACCCACACGCAGCCGAAGTCCAGCGCCTTCGACAGCCGCACCGCGCGGGAGTGGTCGCTCGTCCACACGCTGGACGCCAGCCCGTAGGACGTGCCGTTGGCCGCCGCGATGGCCTCCGCCTCCGACCCGAACGACTGCACGGTGATCACCGGCCCGAAGATCTCCGTCTGGACGATCTCGTCCTCGTGCGCGACGCCCGCGATCACGGTGGGCGGGTAGAACCAGCCGGCCCCGTCGGCGGGCGCGCCGCCGCACAGCACCCGCGCCGACGACGGCACCCGCGACACCAGCCCGGACACCTTCGCCATCTGGTCGGCGTTGTTGAGCGGCGGGATGAAGAAGTCCTCGGAGCCCTCCGTCTCGTCGCGCGAGAAGCGGACGGCTGCGGCCTCGGCGGCCAGCGCGTCGGCCAGCTCCACCGCGATCGACTCGTGCGCGATCACCCGCGTCGCCGCCGTGCAGTCCTGGCCCGCGTTGAAGAACCCCGCGACGGCGATGTCGGCGGCGGCCGCGGCGATGTCGGCGTCGGAGAACACGACGACCGGCGCGTTGCCGCCCAGCTCCAGGTGCACCCGCTTCACGCGCGGGGCGGCCGCGGCGGCCACCGCCTTGCCCGCCGCGACGCTGCCGGTGATCGCCACCATCGCCGGGATGTCGTGGTCGGTCATCGCCGCGCCCGTGGAACGGTCGCCGCACACGATGTTGAGCACCCCGGGCGGCAGCACCTCGGCGGCGAGCTCGCCCAGCCGCACCGTGGAGGCGGGCGTGGTGTCCGACGGCTTGAGCACCAACGTGTTGCCTGCCGCCAGCGCGGGCCCGATCTTCCAGACCGCCATCATCATCGGGTAGTTCCAGGGCGCCACCGAGCCGATCACGCCGAGCGGCTCGCGGCGGATCGAGGAGCTGTGGCCCTCCATGTACTCGGCGGTGGCCCGGCCCTCCAGGTGCCTTGCCGCGCCCGCGAAGAAGCGCAGCTGGTCGACCATCGGGCCGATCTCCTCCGAGAGCGTGAGCCCCAGCGGCTTGCCGGTGTTCTGCGCCTCCAGCTCCGCGAGCTCCGGCCCGTGCTCCTCGACGGCGGCGGCCAGCGCGAGCAGCCCGTTCATCCGGTCCGACGGCGTGGTGTCGCCCCAGCCGTTCTGGAAGGCCCGCTGCGCGCTCTGGTAGGCCGCGTCGACGTCGGCGGGCCCGGACAGCGGCGAGGTGGCGTACACCTCGCCGGTCTTCGGGTCGTGGATGTCGAGCGTGCGCCCGTCGGACGCCTGCACCGGCTTGCCGTCGACGATGTTGTGGAACGTGCGCATGACACCCCTATTTCGTTGTGGCTCCGGCAGAGCCGCCGGACAGCCGGTTGGCCAGGTAGACCGGTAGCACGGAGATGACGACCAGCACGACCGCCGCCACGTTGACGACCGGCGCCTGGTTCGGGCGGAACAGGTTCTGGAAGATCCACAGGGGGAGCGTCTGCAGGCCGGGGCCCGCGGTGAACGTCGTCACGATGATCTCGTCGAAGGACAGGGCGAAGGCCAGCAGCCCACCGCCGAAGAGCGCGCCGCGCAGGGCCGGGAGCGTGACCCGCCACCAGGTCGTCCACGGGGTGGCGCCGAGGTCGAGCGACGCCTCCTCGGCGGTCGAGGACATCCGCCGCAGCCGCGCCGAGGCGTTGTTGACCACGATGACGATGCAGAACGTGGCGTGCCCGACCACGAGCGTGAAGAACGTGAGCCCGCCCAGCGCCTGGGTGAACAGGGTGTTGAGGGCGATGCCGGTGACGATGCCGGGCAGCGCGATCGGCAGCAGCACGAGCAGCGAGACGGCGTCGCGGCCGAAGAAGTCGTAGCGCACCAACGCCATCGACGCGAGCGTGCCGAGCACCACGGCGATGACCGCGGCCGCGAGCGCGACCTCCACCGACGTGACGAGGGCCGTGCGCACGCCCTCGTTGGACGCCGCCGCCTGCCACCAGCGCAGGGTGTAGCCCGGCGGCGGCCAGGCGAACGTCACGCTGGTGGAGAACGCGTTGAGTGCTACCAGCACGAGCGGCGCGTAGATGAACGTGAGCACGGCCGCGGCGGCGAGCCGCAGCAGCCAGCGGGCCGTCCCGGAGAGGATCACAGCCGCTCCAGTGCGCCGGTGCGGCGGATCGTGAGCAGGTAGGCCGCCATCACCAGCAACGGCAGGAGCGCGACGGCCGCGGAGAACGGCAGGTCGGTGGAGAAGTTGGCGTACACGATGTTGCCCAGCATCTGGTTGGTGCCGCCGACGAGCTGCACGGTGATGTAGTCGCCGAGCGAGAGCGAGAACGTGAACACCGAGCCCGCCGCCACCGCCGGGCCCAGCAGCGGCACCATCACGGTGCGGAACGCCGTCCACGGCCGGGCGCCGAGGTCGGCGGCGGCGTCGACGTACGAGCCGCGCATGCCGTCGATGCCCGCGTAGACCGGCAGGATCATGTAGGGCAGCCAGAGGTAGGTGAGCGTGAGCACCACCGCGACCCAGCCGTAGCCCGGCGAGAGCCCGCCCAACGGGCCTTCCGGCGCCAGCAGCACCCGCCAGGCGTAGCCCTTGACCAGGTACGACGCCCACAGCGGGGTGACAACGAGCGCCACGAGCACCGGCCGCGCGCGGGGCCCGGCCACCAGCGCCATGTACGCGGCCAGCGGCACGGCCAGCACCACGCACAGCGCCGTGACGCCGACGGCCACGCCCACCGTGCGCACCACCGTGAGCAGGTACGCCGGGTTGGTGAGCACCTCGACGACGTTCTCGGTGGTGAACGTGTAGAGCACGCGGCCGGTGAAGCTGTCGGTCGCGAAGAACGCCGTGGCCAGCAGGAACCCCAGCGGGACGAGGTAGAACAGGCCGAGCCACAGCAGCGCGGGCGTGAGCAGGCCTGCCAGCCGCAGCGCGGGCCGCCGGTGCAGCATCGCCTGCACGCTCGTCATGGTGGTGCCTCCGGAGGTGCGGCCGGGCCCGGACGGAGGGGATCAGCCCGGGCCCAGCCGCGGATCGAGGGAGGTCAGCTGCTGCGCAGCTGGCTCCAGGCCTTCACCCAGTCGTCGTACGCGATGCACTTGGTGTCGGTGCGTCCGTCGAGGCAGTTGGCCGTGGGGGTGGTCCAGTAGTAGACGTCGCCCCAGAAGTCGGTCTCCTGGGCGTGGAACTGCGCGCAGTGGTCCTTGTTCGCGGTGAGGGCGCACGACTTCTGGTTGGCAGGCGCTTCGCCGAAGTACTCCGCGATCTGCGCGTTGACCTGCGGCGACACGATGTAGTTCAGCCACTGGTACGAGCAGTTGACGTTCGCGGTGTCCTTCTTGACCATCCACGTGTCCGACCAGCCGGTGGCGCCCTCCTTGGGCTTGGTCGTGCCCACCTTGTCGCCGTCGGCGTTGGCGAGGTTGGCCGTGAGCTGCCAGCCCTGGCCCTGCGCGATCGAGCCGGAGGCGAGGCCCTGGCCCTGCTTGACGTAGTCGCCCCAGTACTCGGCGACCAGCGGCTTCTGCTGCTTGAGCAGCGTCGTCGCGGCGTCGAACTGCTTCTGGTCGAGCGCGTAGGGGTTCTTGATGCCCAGGTCGGGCTGCGTGGCCATCAGGTAGACGGCGGCGTCGGCGATGTAGATCGCGTCGTCGTACGGGCTGATCTTCCCCTTGGCCGGGGAGTTCGCGTCCCACATGTCCTTCCACGACGCGGGCGGCGTGGGGTTGGCGGCCTTGTTGTAGAGCAGCAGGTTGGCGCCGCGGCCGTGCGGGACGCCGTAGGAGACCCCGTTGACGGAGTTCCAGGGCTTGTCCTTCAGGTCGGGGAAGATGTCGGCGTAGTTGGGGACGAGCGCCGTGTTGACCGGCTGCACGCGGTCGCCGTAGACCAGCCGCAGCGACGCGTCGCCGGACGCGGAGATCACGTCGTACTCGCCGGTGGCGAACAGCTGCACGGCCTCGGCCGACGTCGCGAACGTCTTCACCGCGACCTTGCAGCCGGTCTGCTGCTCGAACGGGCCCACCCAGTTGATCTTCGGGTCGGTCGAGCCGTTCTCCGCGTAACCCGGCCAGGCCAGCACCGACAGCTTGCCCTCGCCCTGGCCGACCGGTCCCGCGTACGGGGTGCCGCCGGGCGGCGCCCCCGGCCCGCCGCCGGGCGCGGCTCCGCCACCGCCACCGCCGCCGCACGCGGCGAGCGCGAGGCCGAGGGCCCCGACCACCGCGACAGTCCGCATCTTCATGGGGCCTCCTTCAGCTGGATCTCGTGCTCGGGGTGCCAGGTGAGGCGCACCCGTTCGCCGCGCGCGGGCACCGTCGTGGCGCCCGCCCCGTTGAGGAGCAGCACGGAGAGCGCGGTGCCGTCGTCGAGCGTGACGACGCAGCGGGTGGTGGCGCCGGTGTAGACGAGCTCGTCGACGGTGCCCTCGACGCCGCGCGGCCCCTCGCCCCCGATGCTGATCTTCTCGGGGCGCACGCTGACGCCGTCGATGATGTTGGACGTGCCCACGAAGCCCGCCACGAACGCCGACGCGGGCCGCTCGTAGACCTCGGTGGGCGGGCCCGCCTGCTCCACGCGGCCGTCGTTGAACACGACCACGCGGTCGGCGAGCGTGAGCGCCTCGTCCTGGTCGTGGGTGACGAGCACGAACGTGATGCCCGAGTCGCGCTGGATCCCGGCGAGCTCGATCTGCATCTGCTCGCGCAGCTTGAGGTCCAGCGCGCCGAGTGGCTCGTCGAGCAGCAGCACGGCGGGCTGGTCCACCAGCGCACGGGCGAGCGCCACCCGCTGGCGCTGACCGCCGGACAGGGCGGTGGGCGCGCGGTCGGCCATCGCCTCGAGGCGCACGGTGGCGAGCGCCGCGCGGGCCTGCTCACGTCGCTGGGCCTTGCCCACCCCCGCGATGCGCAGCGGGTACTCGACGTTGCCCAGCACCGACAGGTGCGGGAACAGCGCGTAGTCCTGGAACACGGTGTGGACGTCGCGCTCGAACGGCGGCGCGGCCGTGACGTCCTCGCCGCGCAGCAACACCGTGCCCGCGGTGGGCGCCTCGAAGCCCGCGATCATCCGCAGCACCGTGGTCTTGCCCGAGCCGGACGGGCCGAGCAGCGTGACGAACTCGCCTTCCGCGACGTCCAGGTCGAGGCTCTGGACTGCGACGACCCCGCCTGCGAACTCCTTCCGCACGCCGCGCAGCGAGATCGCCGGGGTGCGGGTGGGCGCGGCGTCGGTGGCACGAGCCGGTGCCGTCCGTCCTGGGGCCACGGGCAGAAAACATATGGCTCCATAGGTTTTGCGTCAATGAGCTGTGGCAGGGTGTAACCCGTGCGTGACACCGGCGGCCGCGCTGCGGTTTTCGCCCCGCTCGACCTCGGCCGTCGCGCCGACGCCGTGGTCCGCCGCCTCTCCGAGGGCATCCGCCTCGGCCTCTTGCGGCCGGGGGAGCAGCTGCCGAGCGAATCCGAGCTGGCGGAGTCGTTCGGCGTCGCGCCGGTGACGGTGCGGGAGGCGCTCACGATCCTGCGCGGGCAGCAGCTCGTCGTCACCCGGCGGGGGCGCACCGGCGGCAGCTTCGTGCGCGACGTCCGCGGCGGCGCGGCCGACGTCCTGCGCGAACGGCTGCGCGAGGTGGCCCCGTCGCAGCTGCGCGACCTGGCCGACCACTACGTCGCCGTGTTCGGCACGAGCGCGCACCTCGCGGCGGAGCGGGCGGGCGCCCAGGACGTGCGGCTGCTCACCGAGGGCGTGGCGGAGCTGCGCCGGGCGCCCGACGCGGACGCGCGGCGGCGGGCCGAGTCGCGGTTCCACATCCACGTCGCCGCCGCGGCGCAGTCGGCCCGGCTCACCCGCGAGGTGATCAACCTGCAGAGCGAGGTCGGCCCGCTGCTGTGGCTCGCCGCCACCACCGACGGTGCCCGGGCGGAGGTGCTGGCGCGGGCGTCGGGCATCCTCGACGCCGTGTGCGCGTGCGACGCAGGCGCCGCGCGCTCGGAGGCCACGGCGCACGTGTACGGCGCGCTGGCCCGCGCGAGCGTGCTGCAGCTGAGCCTGCTGGGCGAGGAGGAGGACGCGCCGTGGTGACCCCCGGCTCCCCACCCCCACTTCGCACCCTTTCGGTGCACCTCGCACCCCGTCGACGGGGTGCGAAGCGACCGAAGGGGTGCGAAGTCGGCCGGACGGCGGGTGGGGCGCGTGGCTGAGGACGCGGTCACCCTCCTGGCCGAGCGGGTGACGCGGCTGTGCGAGAGCACGTTCGCCGCGGTGGAGGGGCTGCGCGGGGTGGCGGCGCAGTTGTTCCCCGCCACCGGGCCGGAGGGCGTCGCGCCGATCGCCGACGTCGTGCGCCCGGTGCTGGAGACGCCGGGCACCCCGCTGGTCGGCGCCGGGCTGATCGTCGCGCCCGGGGTGGTGCCGGGCGTGGGGCACTGGATGGAGTGGTGGCACCGCGGCCCGGGCGGCGACGCGGCCGTGCAGCGGCTGGAGCCCGAGCTCGACCCCGAGGCCGACGACTTCTGGGACTACACCCAGCTGCCGTGGTTCGCGATCCCGCGCGACACCGGGGCCCGCCACGTCACGGGCCCGTACGTCGACGCGCTGTGCACCACCGAGTACACGCTCACGTTCACGATGCCGCTGCTGTCCACCCGGCGGGAGTTCCTCGGGGTGGTGGGGGCGGACATCGTCGTGGAGTGGCTGGAGCGGCGCCTGCTGCCGCTGCTGCACCGCACGGGCCGCACGGCCGCGCTGGTGAACGCGGAGAACCGGGTGGTGGCGGCCAACCACCCCGACCTGGTGACGGGCGCGGTCACCGAGGTCGACGCCGTGCGCCACCCGCTGCCCGACCTGCCGCTGGCCGTGCTGGTACTCCCTTAGTCCCGCTTCAGGGACAACGCCAGCGCCGGGCAGGACTGGACGGCCGTGCGGGCCTCCTTGGCCAGCTCCGGGGGCAGCTGGTCGTCCTCGATGATCGGGTAACCCCACTCGTCCAGCGTGATCAGCTCGGGCAGCAGCTCGGCGCACAGGCCGTGGGCGTGGCAGTTGATGGGGTCGACGCGCAGCCTCATGGGCGGTGCTCCAGCGGGGTCCAGGGGCCGAGCACGGTCGCGGGGCACGGCCTGCCCGCCCGGTGCGCGGCCACGTCGTCGGCGAACGTGTGCAGCGCACTGGCCGCGAGCCGCACGGCGCCGTCCGGGTGCGAGCAGGCGCCCCGGCCGGGGATCACGCCGAGGCGGCGCTGCAGGCGGGGCAGGAGGTCGCGGTCGGCCGCGCCCATGGCCAGCGCGTCGAAGTCGGCGGTGATCGCGGGCAGCCCGAAGAGGCACGGCCCGCACTGGCCCGCGCCCGCGTCGGCGAGGTAGCGCAGCACGGCCGCGGTCTCGGCGATGCCGCACGCCCGCGCGGGCAGGGCCACGAGCGCGGCCACGCCGAGCTCGATGCCCACGTCGGCGCAGGTCTCGTGGGCCAGCGGCAGCTCCACCGCGTCGGCGATGGGCAGCCAGCTCCCGCCCAGCCCGCCGATGAGCACGGCGCGCAGCGGCTCGGTCTCGCCGCCCGCGAGCTCCAGCACGTCGGAGATCGGCAGGCCCAGCTCGACCTCGTGCACGCCGGGCCGGTTGACCGCGCCGCTCACCGTGACGAGCGTGGTGCCGGGGGAGTGCGGGGTGCCCGCGGCGCGGTACCAGTCGTCGCCGAAGCGGGCGATGAGGGCGAGGTGCGCGAGGGTCTCCACGTTGGACACCAGCGTCGGGCGGCCGTGCAGCCCCTTCTTGGACGTCCGCACCCCGGTGGGGCGCGGGTCGCCGGTGTTGAGCGTGTTCACCAGCGCGGTGCTCTCGCTCGACACGAACCCGGCGGGCATCTCGGCCAGCTCCACCTCGACCGGGTCGCCCACCCGCTCGGCGAGCGCGTTGGCGAGCACGGCGGTGAGCGGGCTGCCGGTGTGCAGCGCGATCACGGCCTCGCGGGCGCCGATGGCGTGGGCGGCCAACGCGATGCCGTCCAGCACGAGGTG
>Ga0207645_10004214_pt1 | contig 10675 bp, 10 predicted proteins | sample KBSM53metaG_FD_184331 | JGI IMG/M metagenome (GOLD analysis project Ga0207645, IMG submission 184331) | Miscanthus rhizosphere microbial communities from Kellogg Biological Station, Michigan, USA - KBS M5-3 metaG (SPAdes) (version 2) | ecosystem: Host-associated > Plants > Roots > Rhizosphere >...
CCGCCCCACCTGCCCTACGCGATCCCGAGTACATCCTTCATCGTGTACCAGCCGCGCTTCCCCGGATCCACTTCGCCGCGCCCAGCGCGCCGCGGGCAAAGGCGGTCCGGTCGCGCGCCGTGTGGGTCAATGTAACGGTTTCCGCCGGGCCGTCAAAGCCAACCGTATGCGTGCCGGGGATGAACCCGGCGCGCGACGCGGCGACGTCGATTGGCCGCGGAAATCCGGCCTGTTCCATCGATCGCTTGAGCAGCAGCGCCGTGCCCGACGGCGCGTCCTTCTTGGCGGCGTGATGCGCTTCGTGCAGGAAGGCGCCAAACTCCGGCTGGGCCGCGAAAAGCGCCGACGCACGGGCGACGATGGCCTCGAAGATCACGACGCCGGTGGAAAAATTCGGCGCGACGACGACGCCGACGCCCGCCTCGTCGACCACCTTGCGCAGCGCCGGCTCGTGCGCCGTCCAGCCGGTGGTGCCGACGACGAGGTTGATGCCGCGGCGCGCGAGAACCGGCAGGTTGGTGACGATCGACTCGGCGATCGAGAAGTCGATGGCCACGTCGACGCCGTTCCAGCAGGCGGCGTCGGCGCCGCCGCCGTGGCGCGGCGAGACCGGATCGATCACGCCCGCCACCTCGCACCCGTACTGCGGCGCGAGCTCGCCGACGAGCTGACCCATCTTGCCGTAGCCGACCAGCACGACACGCATGATCTCTTCCGCCGGAAGTGAACTACACAGAAGATCAGAAGAATAGAAGCAAAGTGCGGCAGCCCTGAAGGGCTGCGCTACATCTTCTCTCTGTGCCTCTGTGCCTCCATTGCCTCTGTGCCTAAAAAAACGTCTCGTGCAGCCTCATCATTGCCTGCGGGACATCCGCGTTGCGCAGCACGAACGTGATGTTCCTGCGCGAGGCCGCCTGCGACACCAGCCGCAGCGGGACGCGATCGAGCGCGGTGACGGCGCGGCCGAAGAGCGTCGGGTCGGCGCGCAGATTCTCGCCGACGGCGCAGATGATGGCCATCTCTTTCTCGCAGCTCGCCTCGGCGAAATTGTGCAGGTTGTCGAGAATCGCATCCAGCCGGCGGGTGTCGTCGACCGTCACCGAGACGCTGACCTCGGAGGTGGTGACGACGTCGACGGCGGTCTTGAAGCGCTCGAAGACCTCGAACAGGCGGCGGAGAAAGCCGTGGGCCATCAGCATGCGGGTGGAGGTGATGTCGATCACCGTGACGTCGCGCTTGCACGCAATCGCCGTCAGCTTGCCCGCGTCCGGCCGCGCCTCCTTCGTGATGCGCGTCCCCTCGTTCTCGGGCCGCCGCGAGTTGAGGATCCGCACCGGGATGTTCTTCGCCACCGCCGGAAGAATCGTGCTCGGGTGCAGCACCTTGGCGCCGAAGTACGCCAGCTCCGACGCTTCGCTGAACGACAGCTGCGGCACCACGCGCGGCTGGGCCACGATCCGCGGGTCGGCCGTGAGCATGCCGTCGACATCGGTCCAGATCTGGATCTCGTCCGCATCGAGGCAGGCGCCGAAGATCGCCGCCGAGTAGTCGGAGCCGCCGCGGCCGAGCGTGGAGGTGACGCCGCTGGCGGTCGCGCCGATGAACCCGCCGACGACCGTCACCCGGCCGGCTGCGGCTTCCGGCGCGATCATCGCCTGCGCGCGCTCACAGGTCGCGTCCATGTCGGGCGCCGCGGCCGTGTGCTCGGCGTCGGTCACCAGCACGCGGCGGGCATCGAGCCACACGCTCTCCACCCCGCGATCGGCGAACGCCGCGGCGGCGATGCGGCTGCTGACGATCTCGCCGGTCGCGTGAACCGCGTCGCGCGAGCGCGGCGACACTTCGCGCAGCACCGCCAGCGCGTGCACCAGGCCGGTGAGCTCCTGGAACTCGCAGCGGACCTCCTGCAGCAGCTTCGCGCGGCTCGCGCCGGTCACGGCCGACGCGACGTCGAGGTGCCGCTCGAGCAGCGCCTCGATCTCCGCGGCAGCGCGTGCGCCTTCGCCCTCCTCGGCGAGCTGCGCGATGGCCACCAGCTTGTCGGTGACGCCGGCGAGCGCCGAGACGACGACGACCGGCGCGGTGCCGTTGGTCGACTTCGCTTTCTGCCGCTCGACGATGCCGATCAGGCGATTGATCGCGTCCGGATCGGCCACCGACGTGCCACCAAACTTCATCACGACACTCACGCCGCAGCCTCCGTGTCCTGCCCTACCTGCCCCGTCCCCACCTGCCCCACCCGCCCCACCTGCCCTCCAATGCTCTTCACAGCATCCCCTCGCGGTGCATCAGCTCGGCGTTCAGGATCGCCGCGCCGGCGGCGCCGCGGATCGTGTTGTGGCCGAGCGCGACGAACTTGTAGTCGAGCACCGGGCAGCAGCGCAGGCGTCCCACGGTGACCGTCATGCCGCCGTCGCGGTGCGCATCGAGCGCCGGCTGCGGCCGGTTGGGTTCCGTGAGGTAGACGATCGGCTGCGGCGGCGCGGAGGGCAGCCCCATCGTCTGCGGTTTTCCCTTGAAGGTCCGCCACGCGTCGAGAATTGCGGCAGCGTCGGGCCGCTGTTCGAGCGACACGGAGATCGACGCGGTGTGGCCGTCGTGGACCGGCACGCGCGTCACCGCGGCGCTGATCTTCATGCAATGGTTGACGACCCCGCCGCCATTGAGCTTGCCGAGAATCTTGGTGGTCTCGGTCTCGATCTTCTCTTCCTCGCCGCCGCCGATGAACGGGATCACGTTCGCCAGGATGTCCCACGACGCCACGCCGGGATAGCCCGCGCCCGAAATCGCCTGCAGCGTCGTGAGGATCGAGGTCTTCAATCCGAACTGCCGCAGCGGCGCCAGCGCCATCGCGTAGACGACGACGACGCAGTTCGGGTTGGTGACGATCCGCCCTTTCCACCCGCGGCCGGCCGCCTGCGCGTCGAGCAGCGCCAGGTGATCGGCGTTCACTTCCGGAATCAGCAGCGGCACGTCTGCTTCCATCCGGTAGTTGCGCGAGTTGCTGACGATGGTGTGGCCGGCTTGCGCGAACGCCCCTTCGATCTCGCCGGCGACCGACGAATCAAGGCCGGAGAACACCAGCTGCGGCGCGCGCCCCGGCGTGGCCGCGTCGACTTCCATCTTCGCCACCCGTTCCGGCAGCGGGTGCGGCAGCCGCCACGCCGCCGCGTCGCGATACGCCTTCCCCGCCGACCGCTCGCTCGCGCCAAGCCACGACACCGTGAACCACGGATGGTTCGCGAGCAGCGCGATGAACTGCTGCCCCACCATTCCGGTTGCCCCAAGAATCCCGACTTCAATCGCCATTAGAACCTCTGCCTCTGTGCCTCTGTGCCTCTGTGTCCTTTGTTCCCTCTGTGTCCTCTGTGGTTTTTTCCAGGTCGTTTTTTGACCCGGAAAAAACAAATGCCGACGCGGTCCTAAAAACCGGTCGGCAGCAGGGTCGCTCGCTTGTCGAATTGCTGATTAGCGCTCGAGCACACACTCCCCGACACGGCCGGCCCGCTTTCGACCGGTGCGCTTTCGCGTGTCGAGGGTAGAGCGCATGAGGCAGGCAGTATAGCATGGGATTCGGATGCTTCAAGCCCTCTTCCACGCCTGGGAACGCCGCCTCGCCTCGATCACCACCGATCGCGTCGTCCGGCCGTTCGACTGGGGACTCGACTGGATCCCCGCGAACGGCCATCGCCCGGACACGCCGCCATCGGCGGTGGTGGGCGATTGGGTGGCGCATGTGATGGCCGATACCGACGCGTTCTTCACGCCGCCGCCGTGGAGCGACTACACGCTCACGCCGCGGCCCGACGGCGATGTGCTGACGTTCGAGAGCGCGCTCGACACGCCGCACGAGGCGAACAACACGGTGCATTGCCGGTACTTTCCCGCGCGGGGATCGGCCGGGCCAGGCGCCCGCGCGGCCGTTCTCGTTCTACCGCAATGGAATTCAGACACAGGCGGACACGTCGGCCTGTGCAGGCTGCTGGCGTGGAACGGGATCGCCGCGCTGCGCCTGAGCCTGCCGTATCACGACGAGCGCATGCCGCCCGAGCTCCACCGCGCCGACTACATCGTCAGCGCCAACATCGCGCGCACGGTGCAGGTGTGCCGCCAGGCGGTGCTCGACGCTCGGCGCGCCATCGCCTGGCTGGCATCGCAGGGCTACGACCGCATCGGCATTCTCGGCACCAGCCTCGGCTCGTGCCTCGCGCTGCTGACGACGGCGCACGAGCCGCTGATTCAGGCGGCGGCGCTGAACCACATCTCGCCCTACTTCGCCGACGTCGTGTGGCGCGGCCTGTCGACGCGCCATGTCCGCGAAGGGCTCGACGGCAAGATCGAGCTCGATCTGCTGCGCGCGCTGTGGAAGCCGATCAGCCCGCGCTGGTATCTGGAGCGCCTGCGCGATCGCCGCACGCTGCTGGTCTATGCGCGCTACGACCTGACCTTCCCGGTGGATCTGTCAGAGGATCTCGTGGCCGCGTTCCGCGACCTCGACGTCCCGCACGAAGTCGCCGTGCTGCGCTGCGGGCACTACAGCACCGGCAAGGCGCCGTTCAAGTTCGTCGACGGCTGGATTCTCACCCGGTTCCTCAAGCGTTCCCTCGCCCGCCAATCGCGACACCGTGCGTGATGCGCGGCGCCCGTGAAACCGCAGAGCACGCGGAGAACGCGGAGCATTCTTTCCTTAAGAGAGAAAAGACCTCTGCGGTCTCTGCGATCTCGGCGGTTACACAGGCGTCGCGATGCCGCCCGGAAGCTACAAGTATTTCAGGATGCCGCTGAGCGCGGCGTAGATCGCTTCGGCGAGGTTGCGCATGAGCGGCGTGATCTCGCCTTCGTTGACCGCGGTGGCGACGGTGACCGGGTTGGTGACGAACAGCCAGATGGTCGCCGCCGCCAGGATGATGCTGACGACGGCGATCAGGGTGAACAGGCTGATGCCGACACGCTGCAGGTTGCTCATCGCCTATGGCACTTCGAGGACGATCTTGCCGAACTGCGCCGATTCTTCCAGCCGCCGGTGCGCAGCCGCCGCCTCGGCCAGCGGAAACACCCGATCGATCGCGGGCTTGAGCCGGCCGGCAAAGAACACGCGCGCCGCCTGGAGCAGCTCCCCCTTCGTGCCCATGTACGAGCCCTGAATGGTGAGCTGCTTCGCAAACAGCGCGCGCAGGTCCAGAGAACCGTTATACCCCGTTGTCGCCCCGCAGGTGACCAGCCGTCCGCCGCGCGCCAGCGAGCGCACGCTCTTCGGCCAGGTCGCCTCGCCAACATGTTCTATGACGACATCGACCCCGCGCCGGTTCGTCAACCGCCGGATTTCCTCGAATATATCCTGCTCGTAGTGGTTGATCACCTCGGCGGCGCCCAGCTCGCGGGCGCGGGCGAGCTTGTCCGCCGACCCGGCCGTGGCGATGACGCGCGCGCCGTGCACGGCGGCAACCTGAATCGCCGCCTGGCCGACGCCGCTGCCGGCGGCCAGCACCAGGACCTCCTCGCCGCGCTTCAGCTGCGCGCGCGTGAGCAGCATATGCCAGGCGGTGAGGAACGTGAGCGGAAACGCGGCCGCCGCGACGAAGTCGATCGCGTCGGGGATCGGCACCAGGTTCTCCGCCGGCACCTTGACCAGCTCGGCGCAGCCGCCGTCGTGGTTGGTGTAGCCGATTACCTCGTAGCCGGCACATTCGTTGTCGCGTCCGGCGAGACACGCGTCGCAGCGGCCGCAGCTCCACCCCGGTTGCAGCATCACGCGGCCGCCGATCGGGACGCCGCCCGCCGGCGCGCCGACCACTTCGCCGGCGATGTCGCTGCCGCCGATGTGCGGCATCGGAATGCGCACGTGCGGCAGGCCCCGCCGCGCCCAGAGATCGAGATGATTGAGCGCGCAGGCGCGCACGCGCACCAGCACCTCGCCCGGCGCCAGCTCCGGATCCGGCGCCTCCTCGTAGCGGAGCACGTCGGGCGAGCCGTGTTCGTGGAAGCGAACGGCCTTCACTGACTACGGCAGTAGCCTCCGCCTTCGCATCGAAGGCGTCAAGCCTGCAAATCAGAAGGATTCGGGCGGGAGGACGACGGGCTCGCCGAAGCCGAGACCGGAGAGGTCGCTGCCGATGGTGTCGAAGTCGCCGACGATCAGCGTCGTCAGCCGTGCGGGATCGAGATGGCGTGCCATCACCCGCGAGACGTCGTCGCTGGTGACGCGCTCGATGCGCGGGACGAACTGCTCGAAGTAGTCGTCGGGCAGGTCGTAGAGCGCGAGCTGCAGGGCGGCGCGGCCGATCTGCTCGCCGGTTTCGAAGCTGCGCGCGTAGCCGCGGGTGAGCGCGGCGATGCCGAGCGCCAGTTCATCGGCGGTGACCGGCCGCGATCCGCGGATGCCGGCGATCTCGCCGATCGATTCGTCGATCGCCGTGGCCGTGCCCGAGGTCTGCACGCTGACCTGGAGCACGAAGGGCCCGGGCATCCGCCGGAACTCGAACGCCGTCCGGGCGCCGTAGGTCAGCCCCTTGTCTTCGCGCAGGTTCAGGTTGATGCGGCTGACGAACTGCCCGCCGAGGATCGTGTTGGCGACGACGAGGGCGTGATAGTCGGGCGTGTCGCGGCCGACCGCGACCTGTCCGATGCGCAGCTCCGACTGCGGCGCGCGCGGCCGCGGCACCACGTTCAGCCGCGCCGCCTGCGGCAGGCTGGCCGCCGTCGCCGCGTCGCCATCGCTGGTGCCGGTCCAGTCGCCGAACGACTCGGCGGCGAGGCCGGCAATCTCCGCGTGGTCGCAGTCGCCGACCGCGATCAGCGTCGCCGCCGACGGCCGGATGGCGCGGGCGTGAAACGCGCGCACGTCGTCGACGTGCATCGCCGCGAGCGTCGTCTCGTTGCCGATCGGCGAGTGGCCGTAGGGATGCGCGCCGTAGATCAGCTTGAGGAATGCGCGATCGGCGACCGCGCCCGGCATGTCGCGCAGCTGGGTGAGCCGGTGCAGCCGCAGCTGCCGGACGCGCGTGAAGTCCTCGTCCCGGATCGCCGGCCTGGCGACGACGTCCGAGAGCAGCGCCAGCGCGCGCTGGGCGAAGCGGCTCAGCACGGTGACGCTCGCGACCGTCGCGTCGGAGCCGATGTCGGTGTCGAACTGCGCGCCGAGGCGCGCCAGCGCCTCGTGCATCTCGATCGCCGAGCGGCTGCCGCTGCCCTCGTCGAGCATGTCGGCGGTGACCGCCGCGAGCCCGTCCTGCCCCGGCGGATCCGATGCGGCACCGCGCCGCACCAGCAGGCTGAAGGAGACCAGCGGCACCTGCGCGTGGTGCACGGTCCAGACGCGCATGCCGTTGGCGAGCGTCGACTTCTCGATGGCGGGAAACGGAAAGGGCCGCGTCGGTTCCGGCGCCGGCAGCTGCGATCGGTCGACCTTGGCCGGACGCGTCGCGGGGCGCGGGCTCACGAGACGACCGCCAGCTCGGAATCGGCCGCCGCCAGCGCGCCGCGGCCGTGCGGCACGATGCTGAGGGTGACCCGCCGCGATGGATCGAGGTAGCGCGCGGCCACCTCGCGCAGCGAGGACTTCGACACCACCTGGTAGCGCTCGAGATCGCGCGGGAAGTACGACGGGTCGTCGAGGAAGACGTTGTAGGCGTTCAGCTGGTCGGACTTGCCGCCGAAGCCGCCGACCGTCTGCAGCCGGAACATGAACTGCGCCTCGGCCTGGACGCGGCCGCGCTCGATCTCGTCGTCGGTCGGCCCTTCGGCGGCGAGGCGCGCGATCTCCTCGAACACCACCCGCTCGATCTCGCCGAGCGTGTGCCCCGGCGCGGCGGTGGCCGTCAGCTGCGCGTACCCCGCCATCTCGCGCGAGTTCTGCGACGCCGACACGTCGGTGGCGATGCGCTCGTCGAACACCAGCCGCCGATAGAGCCTGGACGTCTTGCCGTTGGCGAGCAGATCGGTCGCCAGATCGAGCTCGGCGTCGCCCTCGGCGAACATCGCCGGCGTCAGCCAGGCGACGTACAGCCGCGGCAGCTCGACACGGTCCTCGAACTGGATGCGCACGTCGCGCGGCAGCGTCGCATCCGCGCGCACCGGCTCGACCGGATCGCCGCACTCGATCTCGCCGAAGTAGCGGTCGACCATCGTCAGCGCCTCGTCGGCGTCGATGTCGCCGGCGAGCGCGATCGAGGCGTTGCCCGGGTGATAGTAGCGGCGGAAGAAGGCGTGCACCTCGTCGAGCTGCACCGCTTTCAGGTCGGCAATCTCGCCGATCGTCGTCCAGTGATAGGGATGGTCGTCAGGAAAGAGCGCCGCCAGCAGCGCCATCGGCGCGAGGCCGTAGGGCCGGTTCTCGTAGTTCTGGCGCCGTTCGTTGAGCACGACGTCGCGCTGGTTCGCGAACTTCGCCTCGGTGAGCGCCGGCAGCAGGTAGCCCATGCGATCGGATTCCATCCACAGCGCGAGCTCGAGCGCGCCGGCCGGCACCACCTCCCAGTAGTTGGTGCGATCGGCGTTGGTCGATCCGTTGAGCGTCGCGCCGGCGCCCTGCAGCGGCTGGAAGTAGCCGCGATCGTGATGCTGCGATCCCTCGAACATCAGGTGCTCGAACAGATGCGCGAAGCCGGTCTTGCCGGGCCGCTCGTTCTTCGATCCGACGTGATACCAGAGGTTGACGGCGACAATCGGACACGCGTGATCTTCGTGGAGGAGGACGTCCAGTCCGTTCGCCAGCGTGTGCTTCGTGAACGGAATTCTCACCGGAGCGAGCCGCAGGTCAGCATCTCTTTGCCGTAATACGGGTTCTCGATCGCCTCGCCCTTCTGCAGCCAGGGCTTCTGCACCATCGGGCAGAAGGCGACGCGGACGCCTTCCGGCGCCTTGAGGTGAAGCCCGGTCATGTAGTCGTCGATCGCCTCGCTGAGCGTGGCGAACTTGGTGCGCGCGTCCTCGAGCTCGCTTGCCGAGGCGAGCTGGACGGCCGCGGTGTCGATCTTCATCGCCGGCGCGCCGAGCGCCGCCGACGCGGTGGCCACCTGTCCCGCGTTCGCCTTGACGCCGTCCATCTTGTCGTCGGCCAGCGCCTGCTGGATCTTCAAGTAGGGATCGACGATCGATGCGCTCAACGTCGACCCGGCCGCCGGCGTGTTGGACGTCTGCGGCGCCGGCGCACACGCGCTCGCCATCAGCAGCAGTGATATCGACCAGCGAGACAGCAGACGATTCAAGTCTTTCATCGGCGCGATTCCCTAATCCCTAATCCCTAATCCCTAATCCCTATTCCCTATTCCCTATTCCCTATTCCCTGCTAATCCCTAATCCCCACTCCCTAATCCCTCTCAGGTCACTTGACGACGGTCAACGGAATCGTCGGCCGGTGATAACTCGCAATCGACACCTGCGCCGCGGTCTGCTCGGCCACTCTCATGAACGCCTGGCCGGCGGGTGAGTCCGGTTCGCTGATCAGCAGCGGCACGCCGACGTCGCTGCCCTCGCGGATCGGCTGATAGATCGGGATGCGGCCAACAAACGGCGTGCCGAGCGCAATCGCCATTTCCTCGCCGCCGCCACGTCCGAAGATATCAGCCTCGTGGCCGCAGTGGGTGCATACGTAATAGCTCATGTTCTCGACCATCCCGAGCGTGGGGATGTTGAGCTTGCGATACATCGCCACCGCGCGCCGCGTGTCGGCGAGCGACACCTGCTGTGGCGTCGTCACCACGATCGCGCCCGCCACCGGCACGGTCTGGCTCAGGCTGAGCGCCACGTCGCCGGTCCCGGGCGGCAGGTCGACCACGAGGTAATCGAGGTTCGCCCACGCCACCTCGCGGAAGAACTGCTGCAGCGCGCCGTGCAGCATCGGGCCGCGCCAGATGATCGGCGCCTCGTCGGAGGTGAGGAAGCCCATCGAGATCACCTGCAGGCCGTACTTCTCGGCCGGCACGATCTTCTTGCCGTCAGTGGTCAGCTGCCCTTTCATGCCGAGCATGATCGGGACGTTCGGGCCATAGATGTCGGCGTCGATGATGCCGACCTTGCTGCCGCACCGCGCCAGCGCGAGCGCGAGGTTCACCGCCACGGTGGTCTTGCCGACGCCGCCCTTGCCGGCGCCGACGGCAATCACGTTCTTCACGCCCGGCACCGACTGCCGCGCACCGTCGGCCGACACCGCTTCGCGGACGCGCGCGCTCATCTGCACGTCGACCGCGGTCACCCCCGGCACCTGCATCACCGCCGCGCGCGCCTGATCGCGCAGCTGATCCTTCACCGGGCACGCCGGCGTCGTCAGCTCGATGGTGAAGGCGACGCGGCCGCCGTCGATCTTCAAGTCCTTGATGAACCCGAGGCTGACGATGTCGCGCTGCAGGTCGGGATCCTTCACGACCTTCAACGCGGTCAGAATCGAGCCTTGCTCAACTTGCATATCTCAAAGAATATCGTACACTCGCCCGCGGATGTCGGACGCCGCATCCTCGCCCAACCGCGGCGTGATGATCGTGCTTGCCTATCTGTGGGTGCTGGCGTTCATCCCGCTGCTCGTCGAACGACACGATCGCGAAGTGCAGTGGCACGCGAAACACGGTCTCGTGCTGATGACCGCCGAGTTCGTGCTGATATTCGTGTTTGTCGTCGTCATCAGCGTCGTCACCCTCAGGACGATGGGGTTCGGCTGTGCGCTGGCGATGCTGTTCGTCTT
>Ga0207645_10004216_pt1 | contig 10675 bp, 8 predicted proteins | sample KBSM53metaG_FD_184331 | JGI IMG/M metagenome (GOLD analysis project Ga0207645, IMG submission 184331) | Miscanthus rhizosphere microbial communities from Kellogg Biological Station, Michigan, USA - KBS M5-3 metaG (SPAdes) (version 2) | ecosystem: Host-associated > Plants > Roots > Rhizosphere >...
CCTGAAAAGCCGCCGGTGACAAGAGCAATATTTTTTTTCATGATTTAAATTACAGCGCAAATATTGAGGAAAAATTGTTTTATTGGAAATAAAATTATGTCAAAAGCTAACGCAATAAAATAAGAAAGGTGAAGGATGCATTGCCTTCACCTTTATACGACGGGAAATATCACCCGTCACTCATTTGCAGCATGAAATCTGCTTTTACTATTGACGTTAAGTTAAAGAAAAATCCATTCGAAGCCAGAATTTAGCCTTGATTTTTATCCACAATATCAGATGTGTAATTTTTCCTTTTTTGCCATCAATTCCTCCACGGTTTCACGATACATTTCATCAGGCACACAGCAATCCACCGGGCACACGGCCGCGCATTGCGGCTCCTCGTGAAAACCCTGGCATTCTGTGCACTTGTTCGGAGTTATATAATAAATGTCCGTCGCAACTGGTGCATTTTTCTGTTCAGCATCCACTACTGTCCCATCCATTAAGGTATACGAGCCCTTTACTGTGGTCCCATCCGCGATAGCCCATTCAACCCCGCCTTCATAAATTGCATTATTGGGACACTCTGGTTCACAGGCGCCACAATTAATACATTCTTCTGTTATCTTGATTGCCATAATTTTAATTTTGAATCCCTGAAATTGAATTTATTTCTTGCAAATATAATCTCATATAATTCTTTTGCAAATGATTTTAAAAGACAGGATACGGTTGGTGACCAGCTTGGGAAATTACATGCTGAGTGATGATTCCCGCTGGGAGGAGACCAAACAAAAAGCATTCTTTCAGAACGCCTGGTTCATCCCTGAGTTTGTTGAGCTTGCTACAAAAAACATAGCGAAAAAATTTCTTACTGAAGATGGGCTGATGAATTGGACTACTTATTATAAAATTCAAAAGTCGGTTACGGTCCCCAAACGCATTGGCATCGTCATGGCCGGCAATCTCCCGATGGTGGGGTTTCATGATTTGTTATCGGTATTTATCAGCGGCCACAAGGCTTTCATAAAACCCTCTTCTAAAGATGAGGTTTTGGTAAAAGAGCTTGTCGCGGTGTTAGAAAATTGGGATCCTGAAATAAATGAGCTGATTGCGTTTTCGGAAATGTTGAAAGATTGCGATGCCTATATCACGACCGGAAGCAATAATACCTCACGTTATTTTGAGTACTATTTTGGAAAATACGCTCATATCATTCGCCGCAATAAAACTTCAGTGGCTGTCTTAACCGGCGGTGAAACAAAAAATGAACTGGAGGAACTTGCCGGCGATGTCTACCAGTTCTTCGGATTGGGTTGCCGCAATGTGACCAAGTTATATGTTCCGACAGGATATGACTTCGAGCCTTTGCTCGCGGCATTCAGAAGATATAATTACCTCGGCGATCACCATAAATACAAGAACAATTATGATTATAACCTTGCTCTCCACATTTTAAATAACAATTTCTACATGACCAACGGCTCGATCCTGTTAATAGAAGATGGTTCCATCTTTTCACCCATCAGCCAACTAAATTATGAATACTACGCAAGCAAGGATGAATTGTTAGCGTCTTTGTATAATAACCAGGATATTCAGGGCATCATTGGAAAAAATCATATCCCTTTTGGTCAGGCCCAATCTCCTGGTTTATTTGATTATGCGGATAAGGTAGATACCATGAAGTTTTTACAATCTCTTTAAAACTTATCCGTTCTATATATTGTTATTTGTTTTTAAATTTGTAAAGCCGTGAAGTACGAAGGCCTTAGTAAATATCTTGTTAAACTAAACCGGTGGTTTGTTATTCACCACTACGCATCATTAATTTTGAGGTCGGGGCATGGACTTTGCCTAATAACAATTGGTAAAAATTAAAAAATATAAAAATTCTAATACGCCATGAAGTTGAAACAACTATTGCTGATCGTTACTGTAAGCGCCGGATCAGCTATAGCCAGTGTGTGGGGCTATAATAAATTCACACACAATCAAGCCGCCTTTGTACAAACCCAAGGTGGCGTACCCGTGAACTATGCCGGTTTTTTTGACAAAAATACAGCCGGCGACCCTGTCGATTTTTCAAAAGCCGCCAATGCTGCAGTTCAGTCTGTGGTTCATATCAAGACGAAAATCCCGGCTAAAAAAGTAAGTAATGACCTGCCTCGTAGTCGCGGGAATCTTGACGACTGGTTCAATCAATTTTTTGATTTTGGCCCATCGGTCATCCCGGAACAAAGGGCGTCAGGCAGTGGAGTTATCATCAGCGAAGACGGTTATATCGTTACAAACAATCACGTAATTTCTGATGGCGACAGGGGAATCGCTTCCGAGATCACCGTTACTCTCCACAATAGAAAAACTTATAAAGCAAGAGTAATAGGCAGCGATCCTAATTATGATCTTGCCGTTTTAAAGATCGATGGAAATAATATGCCATTCATGCTTTATGGTAACTCCGATGACCTTCAGTTAGGTCAATGGGTCCTTGCCGTTGGCTATCCACTTTCGCTTGAAACGACTGTTACAGCCGGTATTGTAAGCGCAAAGGGAAGAACAATCGGGATCAACAGCCGCCAGGGCCAATCTCCTGTTGAATCATTTATTCAAACCGACGCCGCCGTCAACCAGGGCAATAGTGGTGGCGCGTTGATAAATACCAATGGACAGCTTATTGGGATCAATTCCGCGATCCTTGCCCCCTCCGGAACCTATGCTGGTTATTCATTTGCAATTCCGGTAAATCTTGTTAAGAAAGTAGTTAGCGACATTATCCAGTACGGAAACGTACAAAGAGGTTACCTCGGAGTTAGCTATCCAACTCAGGAGCTAAGCGAGGAACAGATGAAGCAATTGGGCATTAAAGAAAATGAAGAAGGAGTTTATGTTTCGGCTGTGGCTCCTGACGGTGCTGCACAAGCCGCGGGCATCAAAAGAGGCGATCTGATCACCAAGATAAATGGGGCGGAGGTCACGAGCGGTCTTGAAATGAGTTCCCTTCTTGCGAACTTTAAACCAGGTGACAAAGTGGATGTGACTTATAAACGCAAAGGCTCAGAGTACAACACGGCCGTGGTATTGAAGAAATCCCCTGGTAACTATGAGAAGGTAGTAAGTGACAATATTGACGAAGAAGTAGGTGCCGAACTGGAAACACTTGATTCCAAAAAGGCTGAGCAGTATGGAATAGAAGGTGGCGTTGTTGTAAAGAGCATTAAGAAAGGTGGGCCTATCAGCAAAACAAGAATGGAAGAAGGTTTCATCATTACCAGTGTAAATGGTATTGATGTAAGAAACGTAGAAGAATTAGGAAAGGCTCTTTACAATGCAAGAGGAACGGTAAAAATTGAAGGTATGTATCCCGGTTCCGATATGTACACGTACCCTCTTAATTTGAATGAATAAAACTCTTAGAATATAATCATAAGACCGTCTCAATTTGGGACGGTCTTTTTATTGTATGCAATGCCTCGTTTGGCGCTAACAGCAAACATTCGCCATCACACACTCTCAAACACTAGGTAGTCCCAGGAATTCATTTGAAAATTTTCATTGTTTGAAAATTCTCGTTCTGCGCCGGAAAAAACTTCCCTGAACTTTCCATTGACGGAGTCTAAAAAAAAATTTACACTGCTATTCGAAAAATTCAGGATAACAAGTACTTCCTTTTCTCCATTTTTTCTCCTGAAGGCAAATATAGCCTGCTTGTCACCCGCCTGGAGCCTTTCTGTTTTTGTCTCCGGATCGCCTGCGCGTAAAGCCGGATTAGTAGTGTGTAAACCCAGCAGGGTTTTGTAAAAATCATGAAGGCGATTCTTTCCCGTCCATTGAATTTCATCTTTCTCAAAAAATTTCAATCGTTTGAGATTCGGCAATTCCTGCCCGCTGTAGATCAAAGGAATTCCATTCCATGTACAACTAAATACAGCCAGGGCGTTCGCCATATCACCATATTTTTCATACTCACTTCCGTTCCAGCTATTTTCATCATGATTGCTGGTGAACCATGTTCGCATCGACGCATCACCAATGGCATCATATTGTTTTAAAACAGTATCAAGATTTTCGAGAGGAAGATGTTTTTTATAAAAATCTTCTGTCTTATGCATCCATGTCCAGGTATATGCTGCGTCAAATGTGCCCATATATTCAGGATGCTCAATGGGATCCAATTCACCCAGCCAGAACAAAGGCCTCACAGCATCTAATTCTTTCCTGGCTTCCTTCCAAAATTCAAGTTCTACCCAAAATGCAAGATCGCATCGAAAACCGTCAATATCACACTCTGTTATCCAAAACTTCATGGCGTCGATCATGGCCCGTACCAGTTCCGGGTTGTGAAAATTCAGTTCGATGATATCGTCCATGCCTTTGGCAATTTTAAAATCACCGGTGGCGTCATCTTTTTCATAATAATCGGGATGCTCCCTTGTCCATTTATGATCCCAACCGGTGTGGTTAGCCACCCAGTCAATGATGACTTTGAAGCCAAGTTCATGAGCCTCTCTCACAAGAATTCTGAAATCGTCAAGGGTGCCGAACTCAGGATTGACAGATGTATAATCGGACGCCGCGTAGTAGCTTCCCAACACTCCTTTTTTATTTTTTTGAGCAATGGGAGTAACAGGCATGAACCAAAGTACTTGCACTCCCATATCTTTCAAGCGGGACAACTCCTTGCCAAAAGCCTTGAAGCTTCCTTCTTTTGTATACTGTCGAATATTAACCTCGTAAATATTAGTATTATGTGTCCAATGCAGCGGTTTAAAATCAAAACTCATTGGACAATGATAAGAAAATATGTTTTAACAACCTTCACTTTATCTTCCATCCATCATTCTGTAACTTGCAAAATAAATTTGTACGCGGAATGAAGCAATTTGAGGTTCCCATTATTTATCGCAGTCCGTTGATCACCGCCATCAAGCAAAAGCGGAAGGAAATGGATAAGATGAAAAAGGATTTCACTCCTACTCTTCTTGATCTTGGTTCATTGCATATTTACCTGGCTCGTCATTTTGGATTTTGTTACGGAGTAGAGAACGCGATCGAGATAGCTTTCAGAACTGTAGAAACGAATCCCGGCAAAAGAATTTTCTTATTAAGTGAGATGATCCACAATCCGCAAGTGAATGCGGATCTGCAGGCACATGGTGTCAAATTTTTGCAGGATACGCAGGGTACAACCTTAATTCCGTTCGATGAATTAAAACCAGAGGACATTGTTTTGATCCCCGCTTTTGGAACGACCTTGGAAATTGAGAACAAACTACACCACCTCGGGATCCGAATTGAAGAATATAACACGACCTGCCCTTTTGTCGAAAAGGTTTGGAATCGCTCTGAAGCGATCGCAAAGGATAAATACACCATTGTGATTCATGGCAAACCGAAACATGAAGAAACACGAGCCACTTTTTCACATGCGTCAGTACATTCTCCTTCGGTGATCGTGAGAGATATGGAGCAAACCACCGAACTGGCTGATTATATTACCGGCGAAAAACCTTCGTCATCTTTTTATGAGGAATTCAAAGGGCAATATTCCGAGGGTTTTGATGTAGAGAAAGATCTGCAAAGAATTGGAGTGGTTAACCAAACGACCATGCTTGCCAGTGATACGCAGGCCATCGCCGATTTCCTGAAGCAAACAATGAGCAGAAAATATGGGCCGGCTCCTGAAAATATTGAAGAACATTTTGCCGACACAAGAGACACGCTGTGCTATGCCACCAATGACAATCAAAACGCCGTTATTGCCATGCTTGGTACAAGAGCCGACATGGCCATTGTGGTTGGAGGTTATAATTCATCAAATACTTCTCATCTTGTTGAACTCTGCGAAGAAATATTGCCAACCTATTTCATAAACAATGAAGAGAAGGTCCTTTCGTCTAAAGAAATACTTCATTACAATTTTCATACAAAGGAAGAAATATTGACGAGTAATTATCTTCCCGGAACACCACCTGTAAAAATTCTTTTAACCAGTGGTGCTTCCTGCCCTGATGCCCTGGTGGAGGGGGTGATTAGAAAATTGGCAGGTTTTTATCAAACGGAAAATAATATTGAACAGTTAATCAAAGAATTTTCTGAATAAGCAATCACTAATGAATAATGAGTGATGAGCAATCATTCTTAACTGTTAAAGCTAACTCACCATTCACGATTTGTACAACAACTCGTAATACTCCCTGGCCATCCTGTTGCTGTCGAATTGAACACGAACATCCTTCATGCCATTTTGAATGATCTGTCTCCACTGGTCATGGTGATCATAATACATTGGGAGGATCGTATTATTTAAAATTTCGTAGATGCAATTCAGATCGTAGGCATCCTGATCATGCACGGTCATGTTTGTATAATCAGTCTTGGGGACCACGAAACCATTTTCACCATCCTTGATAAATTCAGGTATCCACCCGTCGTCCGTAGAAAAATTAATGGCGCCATTCATGGCTGCGGTCATGCCGCTTGTTCCGGACGCTTCACGCGGCACACGTGGATTATTCAACCAACAATCTGCTCCCTGTTTCAATCGCCTTGAAAGCATAAGTTCATAGCCTATCAGCACAGACACATTTTTATATTTACGGCTCAAATGAACAAGGTTATTGAATTCAGTGATGGCAGGATAGTCAACCGGGTAAGGTTTACCGGCCCAAATGATCTGGATAGGATATTTTTTACTACCCAATAATTTTTCAAAATGCTGTTCATCGGTAGTGATCAACCCAGCACGTTTATAACCTGCGAAACGCCGGGCCCATACGAGAGTAAAAATTTTAGTGTCAAACAGTTTCCCAGTCTGGTCCGCGACAATTTCAAAAGTTCTTTTCTTCAAAAACTCCTTCCTGTAGTCAAACGCCGAATTAAAATTCTTTTCCATCGATTCATACAACTGCTCATCGGCCCAGTAATGCCAGTTTTGTGCATTCGTGATCGATATGATCTTACAAATACCATCGTACTTGCTCCACAACGCTCTGGATACTTTCCCGTGCAACTGCGATACACCGTTGGCCAATCTGGCAAAGCGAAGAGCCGCCAGTGAATGATTGAACATTTCATCAGGATTACCGGTAAGTTTTTTTACCTCGTCAATGGTGAGACCGCAGAAGTAACTCATCTTATGGCAAAGGTGTATGTCATGCTTTTCATTACCTGCTTCTTCCGGTGTATGCGTGGTAAACACCAGGCGCTTTCTTACTTCTTCAATACTGTTGTGGTATTTGTTATAGAGATAGAATGCCGCAGACAAACCATGTGCTTCATTCAAATGATATACATCCGCTTTAAATCCTATTTCATCAAGCAATTTGGCGCCACCTACACCCAGCAAAATAAATTGGGCCACCTTGGTCGCCACATTTGCATCATACAGTCTGTGCGAGATCGTTTGGGAAACGTAATCATTCTCGGGAATATCAGTAGTAAGCAGGAACAACGGCGCTGTATTGAATGTTCGGGGGTTCAGGTAAAAAACCTTTACCCATACAGGGTGTTCATGCACTGTGATCTGGTACTTGATCCCGGTGTCTTCCAAAAAACTATATTGTTTTTCCATCCAGGTAACCTGGAGGGTCTGGTCCTGGTTGCGGGCCTGGTCATAATATCCATACTTCCACAGAATACCAATGCCTATCAGGTTTTGTTTTAACTCATAAGCACTGCGCAGATGCGAGCCCGACAGAAAACCGAGACCACCACTATATATCTTTAGTGGTTGGTGAATAGCATATTCCATCGAGAAATATGCAACTTGTTTTGAGTAGTGATCATCAACAGGGTACGGTACTTTGAAATTTTTAAAACTCATAGTGTGAATTTTACACAATGTGTGCGAATATACAGGCAAAAAATTAATCCTTCATTGCATTATTCACATGGCAAGTGAAAAACTTTTTATTCAGACTATAACGTTTTTATAGAATAAAAATTATTTTGATGCCTTCTTTGTCTTTTGTGGTATCTTTTTTACCTCTTTCTTTTTAGGATAGGTTCCCTCAAATATACAGTCGACACCACGATGGGAGCCACAGCCCTGTATCTCTTTCATGTAAACCGATGAAGAAGTAAAATTGAATTGTAATGTACATGGATCGCCGGAAGAACGATACAGAGCAGAATTCGCCGAGGTGAAATTTGCCTCACCCTTCATCTCGCCCGAGCAATTATTCTTTTTCTCAAAATGCACAAAGAAAACCAGTCGCCCAGCCTTCCTGCTGTCACGGATCGAAATAAAATTTAGCTTGTCCTTTTGATAATCAGCCGAAAATTTATTTTTTCTTGAAAGGGAATCGATGGGGTTGATCACCTCAACTGTTTTTTCATCCAGCGCGTCTGTCATAATCAATAAAAAAGATTTAGCGGGCTCATTTAAAACATAGACATTTTTTCCGTCACTGATCGTTCCGTCGCCATTTCTCCTGGTTATGCCCTTTGAAAGAGTGAAGCGTTTATCGATCACAAACAACTGTTGAGTGGCGGGGCTTGCATCCGGCTGCATCACGGGCATCGCTGTAATGAAATTATTTTTTTTATCAAAGCAAAGGATCAGGGCCGCCTTGCGATCGGTCGATAGCGCTTTTACAAAAAGATACGTTCCCTGTTCCGGGGCGGCTACGCGGCCCATGGGGTAGATCTTCAACTTTTCATCTTTTCCAAAAACTTTACTCAATACCGTATCGGGAACAAGATGTGTAAAGACCTTATAACCTATCAGCAGGGTATCCGTTCTTTTTTTTGAAACAGAAGTGTCGGCAATTTGATAAGGAAGGTCCAAAGGATGAAAAAACTCAATAAAATCTTTTATATCAACCGGCTCATCTCCCGACAGGGTAACTTTCTTCTTACTGTTGCAGGCTAACAAACTGAAAACGGGGATCCATACAAGCAAACGAAATAGTCCTTTCATGGTATTTATGCCAAATGAGCACCGAATTTACTCCTTTCTTGTCTTCTGTCCATTTTCAAATTTTTGTTACTCCATAATTTTTTTTAGATTTGTCTAAAATTTTATTTAGACATGTTGAATTATTCAACCAGTGAGGAAAATTATATCAAGACCATTTACCATTTGCAAACTGGCCAAAATACTGTGAGCACCAATGCCCTTGCGGAGAAGCTAAGTACGAAGCCGGCCTCTGTTACTGACATGATGAAGAAATTAAAGACGAAAAAATTGCTTCACTATCAACCCTACCAGGGCTTTCGCTTAAGTAATGAAGGGAAAAAAGTAGCCCTGGATATCATCAGGCGCCACCGGTTGTGGGAATATTTCTTAGCTGAAAAATTAAAATTTAAATGGGACGAGGTGCATGCTGTCGCGGAAGACCTGGAGCACGTGAGCAGCAAAAAATTAATTGACAAATTGGATGAATACCTGGGTCATCCAAAGTTTGACCCGCATGGCGACCCCATCCCCGACAGCCTTGGGAAAATGGAGAATAGCCGGCAAATAAGTTTAACTGAATTGCCGTTGAATCAGCCGGCAGAAGTTTGCCGGGTCATCAACCAGTCTGGTGAAATGCTGGAGTTGTTGCAACACAAAAAGATCAATATTGGGACCCGGCTTGAAATAAAAAAGAAATTTGGATTCGATCACTCCATCGAAATAAAATTAAAACAGCAACCTGCTTTCCTGATCAGTGAGCAATTAGCTAAAAACATCTTCGTAATGCTATGAAAAACGGACAGGCACAGATCTCTTTGAGTGAAGTACACGAAAGTGTTGACACGACAAGTACATCGCGACCGGTATGGAAACGAATGTTTTCCTTTTTTGGCCCTGCTTATCTGGTGAGCGTAGGGTATATGGACCCCGGTAACTGGGCCACGGATCTCGCCGGTGGCAGCAAATTTGGTTACTCATTGCTATGGGTACTGTTGATGAGTAATCTCATGGCTTTGTTGTTACAAGGTTTATCTGCACGACTTGGAATTGTACGTGGCCGGGATCTTGCGCAGGCTAACAGAGAAACTTATCCCAAATACATTAACCTCATCTTATATCTACTCGCGGAAGTAGCGATTGCGGCTTGTGATCTTGCAGAGGTTTTGGGAATGGCGATCGGTATCCAGTTGCTTACCGGCATTCCATTATTGTACGCCGTGCTGGTCACTGTATTTGATACTTTTCTCTTTTTATTATTGCAGCGATTGGGCATCCGTAAAATGGAAGCATTTATTATTGGGCTGGTTGGCATCATTGGACTTTCTTTTCTCACCGAGATCATTTTGGCCAAACCAAACCTGGCACAAGTAGCAAAAGGCTTTGTGCCTCACATTCCCGGGAATGAAGCCTTGTACATAGCAATCGGAATTATAGGCGCTACGGTAATGCCTCATAATCTGTATTTGCATTCTGCCCTCGTACAAACGCGAAAGTTTAAAAAAAATGAAAGAGCTGTCAGGCGGGCGCTAAAATTAAATATGATCGACAGCACCATTGCGTTGAATCTTGCGTTTTTTGTAAATGCGGCCATACTTGTTTTAGCCGCTTCTGTTTTTTACTTCAGGGGAAGAACAGATGTGGCAGAAATTAAAACAGCGTACGAATTATTAAGTGATTTCCTGGGAACTAAATTAGCTCCTACTCTGTTTGCTGTTGCATTGATCGCGGCCGGACAGAGTTCCACGATCACGGGTACACTTGCCGGGCAGATCGTAATGGAAGGTTACC
>Ga0207645_10004217_pt1 | contig 10674 bp, 9 predicted proteins | sample KBSM53metaG_FD_184331 | JGI IMG/M metagenome (GOLD analysis project Ga0207645, IMG submission 184331) | Miscanthus rhizosphere microbial communities from Kellogg Biological Station, Michigan, USA - KBS M5-3 metaG (SPAdes) (version 2) | ecosystem: Host-associated > Plants > Roots > Rhizosphere >...
TCCCTCAGCTACGCCGCGGCCGCGACACTGTTCTTGAACCCGCAATGGATGCGGCCCCGGAGGCACACGGCATGGATTGGCTGCTGCATCATCGGAATTGCCTTTGCCTGTTTCGGGCGGGATTATGCGAATCCCCCTGCGAAGTCCCTACTTATTCGGGCGTTCGGTGACCAAACGGGACTACTAATCGGATTCGTGATTGGTTGCGCACTTGCAGTCTTTGGTGTGATTTGGGCGTGGAATACATTCGCAACGGCTTGGCAGGCCCGGCAAGATCCACGGCGAGTCTTTCTTCTGTTGACCCTTATTGCGCTAGTGTTGACGCCAATGAAAATAACGCACCAGTTTTCGAGTCGATACGTTGTCGGATTGCTGGGGGTCCTTTTTCTCGTTGTCGGAGCACCTCGTGAATTGCGAGCAGCGTGGGCGGCACGGATGCTTGCCGGCAGCTTGGTAGGAGCGGCGATCCTATGGACCTATTTCGCTGACACTACATTGCGTTAGTTCATCGTGCCTCCGTTCCTTCATAACGCTTTTAATCTAATCAGGCGCGTTCTTTTTCTCGCCCGTCCGTACGGGCGAAAGAAGCTGGCATTCGTGTTTTTCCTTTCGCTCGCCCAGGGCATCTTTCAAGTCGTCGGCGTGACCTCGATCTTCCCCTTTCTAGCCATTGCGGCTGATCCCGATCGCATCCGTCATTCGCAATTCGGCCTCCGTTTCCTTGCGCTACTGCCACCAATGAGCAATCGAGAACTGCTCATAACAGCCGGAATCGTCGCCATCGTTGGACTTCTACTTTCCAATGCCGTTAACCTTTTGGCTGAATATGCGCGAACTCGCTACGCCCATAGCTTCGGTCACTGGTTGCGCGTCCGGCTTTTGCGGAGAATGGCGTCTCAGCCCTACGGCTATTTTCTTCAGCGCAATTCCGGCGACCTCCTCAAGAAAGTTGTTGGCGACGTGATGAATTATATCGACGGCGTGCTCCTGCCGTTGCTTGACAGCATCGCTCGCGGCCTAACGGCAGCACTCTTGCTGGCCACTCTTTTTCTCGTCCAGCCTGTCATTGCCCTCTCCGCTACCGTGGGGCTCGGCGCGTTTTATCTCATTATTTTTCGTCTCCTTGCGCGGAAACGGCGAGAGGCGAATGAAGGTTTGAGAACCTCTTTTGCCGGGTCATACCGGGAAGCGCAGCAGATGCTCGCCGGGATCAAACCGATCAAAGTGCACCGTGCAGAAGAACATTTTCTCAGCCGGTTCGCTGGGTATTCCGCCATCGTCGCGCAGATGTTTGCTCGCGTGCCGATTGTCGCTAATAGCGCTCGTTATCTTGTCGAACCGCTCGCATTCGGCGGCCTCGTCCTTGCGGTTGTCGTGCTGGCGGCCCGGGGACGCGATTTCTCCGATATCCTACCGAACCTTGGCGTCATGGCGGTGGCCGGCTACCGGCTGATTCCGACTCTGCAGCTCCTTTATGCGCAGGTAACTCGCCTTACTTCCATGCGGTATTCGCTGGACGAGGTTTTCGAGGAATTTGCTGCAGCGGAACGAGAAGGAAAATCTGGCAAAATCGAAATTTCACCCAGAAAACCGCGCCGGATTGAGTGGCAGGACGCGATCACGCTGGATGCGGTTTCTTTCATTTACCCGGGGACCGATCGGCCAGTCCTGGATCGTTTCTCGATCGCAATTCAAAAGAACATGTCGATTGGCTTCATTGGTACGACCGGTTCCGGCAAATCAACTTTGATCGACCTTCTGCTTGGATTGCACCGGCCGACCAGTGGGCGGGTGCTTATTGACGGCCAGCCGTTTACTCCCGAACTCATCCCGTCGTGGCAGGCTACGATCGGTTATGTCCCGCAGGAGATTTTCCTTATCGACGACACGATCGCTCGCAATATCGCGCTCGGTGTGCCTGACAACGAGATCGACGATGCGCGCCTGCAAGAAGTTTGCTCCATAGCTCAGATCCTCGACTTTATCAAAACGGAACTGCGGGATGGATTTCAGACTATTGTGGGGGAACGGGGTGTGCGCCTGTCCGGAGGACAACGCCAGCGCCTTGGCCTGGCGCGTGCGCTTTATCACCGGCCTTCCCTCCTTCTCCTGGACGAAGCGACCAGCGCGTTGGATACCGCCACCGAAGCAAAGCTGATCGAGGCCTTGCACAGTCTGACCGGTAAACTCACAATCGTCATGGCGACTCATCGCCTCAGCGCCGTCGGCGGTTACGATGAGTTGATTAACCTGGGGAACAAGAGCGCCGCGATTTCGATGTGACAGTTGAGAAACTTGCGTTCTGCATAAAAACGATCGGGTGTTATTCGGGCTGATGTTTGAGACTCGTACGGAATCCATTCAACGTTGAGCAAATTCCATGACTACGGTTTTAACCATATGCTCAGCAAACTACCTGGCTCACGCTAGAACCCTCGGTGATTCCGTCCGCGCGCACAATCCTGACTTTCACTTCGTGATCGGATTAGTGGATCGGATGCCCGATGGATTAGAGGCCGGCTATTTGGAGCCTTTCGAAGTAATCCCAGTGGAACGTCTCAATCTGCCGCAGTTAGGCGAGATGGTGAAGAAGTATAACGTAGTCGAGTTAAACACGGCGATGAAACCGTTCTACATGGATTTCCTGTACAAAAGAGACCAAAACGTAGATGTGGTTATCTATTTAGATCCCGACATCCTAGTCTGCGGACCATTTGTTACTTTATTAGGCAAGTTAAAAACTTACAGCATTGTGGTTACACCGCACAGCTGCACCTACGACGACACTGCCGTGAATATCCACTACGAGAAAGTAATGCTTTGGGCCGGCGTCTATAACCTCGGTTTTATCGCAACCTCGCGTTCGGACGAAACAACGGCGTTCCTCAAATGGTGGCAAATCAGATTGCGAGACCATTGCTATTATCGGCCCGGGGTCGCCGGATTATTCCTGGATCAACTCTGGATCGGGTTGGCACCACTCTACTTCCGCAGATTCTATGTCGAGACTGATCCCGGTTACAACATGTGCTATTGGAATCACTTCGAGCGGCGTCTCAGTTTGTGCAACGGAAAGTATGTCGTGAATGATCACCATGATCTGATCTTTTTCCATTTTAGTGGATACAAGCCAGAAAAGCCCGATCTCAGTGTCACTCGAGCAAGCGAACCCGTATCTTCATTTATTGAGCGCCCGGACCTACGTCCGATTTATGACGATTACCGCAGGCAGTTGCTTGCTAGGAACTACGCCTTGGTCACATCGATCCCGTGGCACTTTGCACCTCCAACCGAGTCAGCAAGGAAGCACTATCCCAAGAAGCTAATCAAGGATGCTCTGAAACGCCTGGTTAGCTTGTTGCCCTACGGTGCCAAAGCGCGACTCAAGCGTGTAGCTCAATTTGTGGCTCAAAACAGCTAGTGCGATTATTAAACTAAATGGATAGCTGAGAAGAACAATGAAGATTGGCATAATCTCCACCGTTGGCGATTATTCTTGGGCTGGTAGCGAAGAGATGTGGAAACTGTTTGCCACAGAAGCACTCCACCGTGGGCATTCCGTCGCCGTCATGGTTCAAACGCCAGTCGCGCAGTCTGAAGAGCTTGCCGAATTTCGTGAGCTTGGTGGAGTGGTATTCGCATATGACCCTCTAAATCGCATCACATCCCGGACCGTGTCTCGTGGTTTGTATTCCCGGTTTCGGCCGTTGAAGCGATGGCATCCCGAAATCGTGTGCACGTCTGGACCTCCAGCCACTCCGTATCGCGATCGCGATCTCTACAATCTTTTAAGAGCACACAAGGGCGGTCGGGTGTTCATCATCCAAAGCAACGCGGAGTCGTATATCACCGGCCAAGCCGAACGTGATGCGTTGCGAGCGCTTTTTCGCTCCGCGCAGCGAATCATCTGCGTCTCGCGTGATAACGCGGAGCTATTGCAGAGACAACTAACGTCGACTCTGCCTATTGCGATTTTACCCAATCCAATCAGAACACGATTGGAACACCCATTACCCTGGCCTGGTGATTTAGAGCCAGTGCGATTTGCGACAGTTGGTCGGTATGAAATAGGTAGTAAATGCCAGGATCGCCTCCTTCATGCGCTCGCCGGTTCGGAGTGGAAACGGCGCAATTGGCGACTCGATCTTTTCGGGAATGGGCCGGATGGAAAGTACCTACAGGACGTGATTCGATACTTTGGCCTGGGAGATCGTGTGGCGCTATGTGGTTTTGAACGGGGCTTCACGAAGATATGGATGGATCATCATCTCCATATCTTGACCTCTCGCGCCGAAGGGCTGGCGCTTGCGTTGATAGAGTCTATGTTTTGCGGCCGGCCGGCCGTGATCACACGAACGGGCGGGAATCATGAGCTACTGCGAGACAACAAAGATGGCTTCGTAAGCGCCGGTGAAGATCCCGAGATCATACGTGAAGCGTTGGAGCGAGCTTGGATCAACCGCCAGAGATGGCGGGAAATGGGAGAAGCAGCTTTCCAGCGAGCCAACGAGTGGATACCGAGGGACCTTCCAGCTCGTTTATTTCAGACGATTTGCGATTCATCGCCCCCGGAAACATAAGCTGACCGTACCCGGGTAGTAGTCTGCAGTGTATCACTAAAAACATTTTAGCTGATTCAGGATGGCATTTACGACCTCATTTCCCCAGCTAGTAGTACGCGAAACATGGATCCTGTCGTTATTGCCCTAGCGAGTAACGAGCGCTACTTCCCCGGACTGTATTGCGCGGTGACGAGCGCGTTGAGCCACCTGGACGCAGCAAGGAAAGTGAATTTGAAGGTCCTCGACGGCGGTATGTCCGCGACATCCAAGGACACTCTTTCGAGATTTATCGATCGGGTTGGCGAACACGTCAGCCTGGAGTTTGTGACGGTGGATGACTCGATCTTTCGCGACGCGACACTCGGGCCGGCCCAATCTCACATGACTTATTGCCGGATTCTGCTGCCATGCTTGCTTGACGCGCCCCGCTTGATTTACCTTGATTGCGACGTGTTGGTATTCCGCGACCTTTCCAAGCTTTTTGATCTTGAAATGTCGCCAGGCACAATCCTAGCGGCTGTTCGTGATTCCGAGACTCTGTCACTTGGCGATGATTCCCGGACCATTGCGCACGCAATGAAGCTTTCTCCTCAAGGCGCTTATTTCAACTGCGGGATAATGCTAATGCATCTCGATAAACTTAGGAGAGAGAACTTCATGGAGCAATCTCTCGATTTTTTAAGAACTTGGAGTGGTCATTATCGGTTTCACGACCAGTCGGCTATCAACTTTCTACTTCACGGTCGGATTCACGATTTGGCTGAATACTGGAATCGCGCGGCCTGGCGCTTCAATCAGCAATCAGACAACAATCTGAATTGTGTACTTCATTACACAAGCTCACCGCCTTGGCTTCGCGAGACCCCCGGTCCAGCCCAAGTTTTATTTGGACGGTTCGCGAGAGAAGCAGGTCTGCCTGTAAATCGGGACGCGCCCCCGTTCAAAAGATCACGGCGGCAACGGTTATGGCAAAATGGGCTGGCACCTTTGCGTACCTTTGCTTTTCCGATGGCATCCTTGCTCTACAGAATTGTTGGAAGAAAGGACAAGTCGGCTGCTTATCGGAAAGCGGCGCGTTACTGGTTTGATCATATTCGCAATGCGCCAAGCCGACACCGTCTTTATCGCCAGCGGAGTCAGCAAATTGAAAGTATGAAATTCGACTCGGCCGCACCCGTGATTACACCATGAGGTTTTGCACTTTAACAGCGGGAGTAACGCGTGATTGACAATGAAGCTGTGGTTGCGCATTTCACCTCTCAGCTGGAGGGCGGAGCAGGCATAGCGACCAGACGTTTGCATCTGGCGTTGTGCCGGGCAGGCGTGAAAAGCGTACTGCATTTCGGCGCGGGCGAGGCGGTAGATTCCACCATGATCCCGGCTTTTCAGAATCGCACGTTTTTTTGGAGAAATGCCGTTGCGCTGGCCAACAGTTGGCGCGGTCGTCGTCAGGCCGAAGGTGGATTTGTCACCAGTCCGCGTTGGATTCGTAAAACACCCATTCAGAGATTTGGTAAATTGCCAAAGGTGATAAATCTTCACTGGGTGGCACGATGGCTGGATTTGCCCAGTTTCTTTGGGTCGTTGCCCACAGGGGCGCCGGTAGTTTGGTCAGTTCACGACCTTATCCCCATCACGGGCGGATGTAATTATCCTGGTGAGTGCGATCACTTCACCCGTCAATGCGGAAACTGCCCTCAGCAAAGAAAGCCGGCTTCTCTCGACGACACGTACAAGTTCTTTCGCATCAAGCATCGCTGCTACTCCGGGGAAAATCTGCATTTCGTCGGTAATAGTGAATGGACGACGTTACAAATCCGGCGTTCCGGACTTGCCAAACACGCAAAGTCAATTCACACGATTCACCTCGGTCTGAACGTCGGAGAATACAAGTCCGTAGACAGGCTTTGTGCCCGGCGCGCTCTTGGGATTCCTGATGATCGCTTCGTCGTCGGTTTCGCGTGCTCGGATTTTTCATGGGAACGAAAAGGGGCCGGTCTATTACTCGAGGCTATGAAAATTCTAGCAGGACAAAAAGTTCTACTACTCACTTTCGGCGCGGGGAATTGGCCTTCGGCCAACCGGACTGAAACCATGCAATTAGGAACTCTGAATAGTCCCCAACTCCAATGTCTGTTCTATTCAGCATTGGATGTGTTCGCTACCCCCAGCCGGGCAGAGACTTTTGGGAATACAGCAGCGGAAGCCATGGCGTGTGAAACACCGGTAATTGCCTACGCGGCCGGAGGTTTAACCGACGTGGTCGTGGATCGTGAAACGGGACTCCTCGAGCGAGAGATTGGAAGTGTATCAGGACTGGCCCACATGCTGCAATGGATGTGGCAGCATCCCGCTGAACGTCAGGCGATGGGCATGGCCGCGCGGCGACGAGTGGTCGCTCACTTCACCGACGATCTGATGGCGCAGCGCTACTCTGAGCTCTACGAGAAATTGCTGTCGGGCCGCATGATGTGACTGGTCAACCAATGCACAGCTCCAAACAAGATGAACCAGATTTACTACTACCACGACTGATAACCCACTTCTTGCAACCACAATTATTTGTCTCGAACGTTGCCGCTGCGGCGCAGTTGGCGCCACAAGCGCGCGATTCCTCCGGGATTCGACATGACTTTCCTTAAATTGCAGAATTAAGAACAAGCGATGCCTGCGTTTTTTGCCCTTCTACCGGTCCGCGACGAAGCAGACATCCTACGTCAATGTCTTGACCACGCGTTAAAATGGGCAGATGAGGTTTATGTTTTCGACACGGGCAGTGTCGATAACACCTGGGAAATCGTGCGAGACTTTGCTTCACGGGAGAAGCGCGTTGTGCCAATGCGAAAAGAACCGGTGTTTTTCTCAGAGGCGCGTCTGCGCGGATACATGTTTCATGTCGCACGACAAAAGATGCGCGAGGGCGATTGGTTTTTGCGCATTGACGCCGATGAGTTTCATCACATCCCCCCACCCCGGTTTGTGAAGAATTGCATGCGCAAACACGAGACGGTTGCGTATCATCAATACTATGACTTCCGTCTGCTCCAGTCGGAGCTGGATGAATGGAATCGCGGCGAGGAAACTTTGAAAGATCGGCAGCGTCCGATTGAAGACCGGCGCCGGCATTACACGGTCAGTCATTACAGCGAACCGCGCCTCTGCCGTTACCGCAGCACAATGCAATGGCCGGCAACGGTTTCGTTTCCGTTTAATGCGGGGTACGTTGCGCGTGAGAGATTGCCCATCCGGCATTATCCACATCGCGACCCGGTGCAGTTACAACGCCGTTGCAAGGTGCGCCTGATTAGGATGAGCGACCCGGAAACTTCTCTGCCGGAAGGGCGACACTGGGCCGAGCGCCAGTGGAAAAAGCTCATCGTGTCCGACGACCTTCCGGGATTGAAGTGTTGGCAGCCAGGCACGCAGTTGCCGCTTGTGCATCAAACGAATCATCTCAAACCGCCGCACATTCGGGCATTGCAACGCTTCGTACATGCATTTTGTCTCCCGATATTGGATCGACAACGTCCAGAATTTCCCGCGAACAGTAAACCGCAGCCGATTCCCAAAGAGATCGTCGAAAAACTCGAACATGATCTTTCGCAATCGTAAACTGGAGGAGATGCTTAATGTCGCGGAATTGGCGGGGAAAGGAATCGATTTTGTGCGGGTTGACATCCATGATTCCAATCATCGGCCAAACAGCGCGATGACCTGTTTTCCAAAAGCCGCCACGGGAAAGTTTTCACCTTCGCATTGCGATTATCGGTTGGGCAGCTTTTGGAAATTAAATACGAAAGCCTAGCTGCGTGCGCGTAAGCATCATGATCACTACTCGCAACCGTCTGGACGACATCCAGCGAACCAGTCAGACGTTAAAAAATCTCGATCCCGCTCCCGACGAGATATTGATCACTGCAGACGGCTACACCAACGACACTATTGAGTTCGTTAACTCAGCATTGCCGAATGCAAAGCTAATTGTGAATGAATCAGCGCGAGGTTCTGTTGCTTCCCGTGATCGGATGATGCGTGATGCCAGTGGAGATCTGGTGCTGGCTTTGGATGACGACAGTTATCCGGAGCAGTTCGATTGTATTGCCCGATTCGTCCCAATATTTGAAGACCGCCCGCAAGTAGCGGTGCTCCATTTTCCCCAGCGAACGGATGAGTATCCCGAAACGCTTGTGCAAACAGACTTCGGCCCGGAGCATCTGACACGTTCGTTTGCCAATTCCGGAGCCGTTCTGCGGCGGTCAGCTTATCTTCAACTGCCAGGCTTTGAATCCCGTTTTTTCCATATGTATGAAGAGCCGGACTACGCGCTTCAGTGTGTGGCGGCGGGTCACGAGGTGCTTTTTTCTCCCATCGTCACCATCCGTCACCACTACTCCGGCCAGGTTCGCAGCGAGATGCGGAACCACCACCGCCATGCTCGCAACGAATTCTGGAGTGTGCTTCTGCGGTGCCCATTTCCTTACGCGCCAGGCGTGGCATTTTACCGCGCGCTGTCGCAATTTCGGTATGCCTGCCGAAGAGGGTTTGCCTGGGTCATTCGAGAGCCGGCCTGGTGGTGGCAAGCCATGGCTGGGCTGCCCTATTGTCTGCGAAAGCGTCGCGCCGTTTCGTGGGCGTCTTACAAACGCTGGCTTCGTTTGCCCTGAGAGTCGCTAATGTGGGTTTGTTCTCAACTGGGCGCGAGAGAGCATTATGCGATTCCACGGGCGCTGCTTCGGCAAGGCGCACTCGACCACTTGCTAACGGATGCCTGGGCGCCGCCGGCATCGATCCTGCGAATCGTCGGAGATCAGAGATCAGAGATCAGAGATCGGTGGCACGAAGAACTGAAAGGAGCAACTGTTACGTCCTTCAATTGGTCCCTTATCGCATTTGAATTCCTGGCGCGCGCGCGCCGGTTGCGCGGCTGGCCGCTAATCATGGCGCGAAACCGATGGTTCCAGCGCAAAGTTGTGCGTTTTCTGACGCCTGCCTGCAGACCGCGGACTACTGACCAGCCGATCATCTTCAGCTACAGTTATGCTGCGCGAGAGATTTTCGGCGTCGCGAAATCACGTCGCTGGAAGACAGTTCTCGGTCAAATTGATCCAGGACCGGTTGAAGAAGAGATTGTAGCCGCCGAAGCCGAAAGAGAACCTTCATTAGCTCCCAATTGGAGACGTGCGCCTGCGGATTACTGGAAGTCCTGGCGGGAAGAATGTGACGTTGCCGACCGCATCATCATCAATTCGCAATGGTCGAGGTCCTGCCTGGTGGAGGCAGGAGTCAATGATTCCAAGTTATTCGTTGTCCCTTTAGCGTACCAATTACCGATAACTAATACACCGATAACTCGGGAGTATCCTCCCAACTTTACTCCCGACCGCCCGCTTCGTGTCCTTTTTTTAGGCCAGATCAGTCTAAGAAAAGGAATCGCTCGACTTTTAAGCGTCGCCAGATCACTTCAGTCTCAAACCATAGAGTTCCTGATGGTCGGCCCTACTCAGATCACCATTCCTGAAGACTTGCGTTCGAATCGAAAAATCCGATGGGTAGGACCGGTCGGGCGAAACAGCGTTCGAAGCTATTATGAACAAGCGGATGTGTTTATTTTGCCAACATTATCGGATGGTTTTGGCTTGACCCAACTTGAAGCGCTCGCCCATCGCCTTCCGGTGATCGCATCCCGGCAATGCGGCGAGGTTGTTACTGACGGGGTCAACGGTTTGCTTCTGGACGAACCGACGACGGCTGCAATCGAAGAAGCCCTCCTGTCCTGTTTACACAATCCAGGTCAGCTCGCGCAATTCTCAAAGAATGCTACGGTGGGCGAGCGTTTCAGCTTATCATGTTTAGGTGCCGAGTTATGCGCGCTTGCGATGTAAGTCATCCCTTCGTCGGGCGACAGTAATTTAGTGGATCAGATATGGGTTCCTTCGCCCTTCTCGTAGCGCTAAGCTTGTGCCAGATCGCGTGGATCATGCTTGGGGTGCTCTGGGTTGCGAGAAGACACGATGAAATCCCGCTGTTGATCAGCGCCGTTCTTTTCTATGTTTTTACGTTTCGGCTTTGGGCTTTGCTCATGGGGTGGGCTTCACCGGTGAACCTTAGTAAT
>Ga0207645_10004221_pt1 | contig 10670 bp, 11 predicted proteins | sample KBSM53metaG_FD_184331 | JGI IMG/M metagenome (GOLD analysis project Ga0207645, IMG submission 184331) | Miscanthus rhizosphere microbial communities from Kellogg Biological Station, Michigan, USA - KBS M5-3 metaG (SPAdes) (version 2) | ecosystem: Host-associated > Plants > Roots > Rhizosphere >...
TCCAGGGCGCCGCGAAACTTACATGTGCATCGGAGTTGGACCTGACAAACATCAGCTTGAAACGCGTTTCAGTCAGCGTCCGAGTTCGACCCTGAGGTGACGGCCAGCGTGCTCCGGAGCAGTCGTTGAAATCTATGGAAGCGGCCGTTCAGATTGCGGCAACGGGATGCCAAAAAATGGGCACCGACTCACCCCGCGCCGAGGCTGCCGATGGCGGAGATCGGCGGGATGAAAGTTGGTCCGGGTGCGGGTTTGCAACGCAGCCACTTTAGGCGCATAACGAAACATGGCAAGAACAGTGAACTGCGTAAAGCTCGGCCGCGAAGCCGAGGGGCTCGATTTCCCGCCGTATCCAGGGCAACTCGGCAAACGGATTTTTGAACACGTCTCCAAGGAAGCGTGGAAAGCGTGGCTCGAGCATCAGAAGATGCTGGTGAACGAAAATCGCCTGAACCTGGCCGATGCCGCGGCACGCAAATATCTTGCCGAACAAATGGAAGCACATTTTTTTGGCGCCGGCGCCGATGTGGCGGCCGGCTATGTGAAGCCCGGCAGCAAGTGATAGCGTGCGTTGACGTGCCGGCGCGAGTTCGGGTTGACTCACTATCCATCGTGATGCATTTCCCGGCGAATGGTCTCCCGTGTAATCCCCATGTCGGAACTCGATAAAACTACCCCCGTCCCCACGGAAATCAAGCTGCATCAGCTTTCCCGCAAGCTCGAAATCGCCTTCAATAACGGCACGCGGTTTGAACTGCCGTACGAGTTTTTGCGGGTGTATTCACCGTCGGCCGAGGTACGCGGACACGGGCCCGGGCAGGAGGTCCTGCAGGTCGGCAAGAAGGACATCGCGATCAAGGGCATCGAACCGGTGGGCTCGTATGCGGTAACGCTGACGTTCTCCGACGGGCACGACACCGGTATTTATTCCTGGGATTATCTCTATGAGCTTGGCGCGAATTATGTCGCGCTATGGGGTCGTTATGTGAACCGGATGGAAGCGGCAGGCGCTTCGCGCGAACCTCTGGCCGGCGCGCCGGAACGCCCGAAAGCCAAGTGACGATGCGGCAGTGAATGCCCCATATGGCATCGTTCGCGATGCGTATGCTTCTCCGGAACTGGCGTTTAAGGCGGTTCTGATTAACCCTTACGAACTGGGCCGCCAATCGTTTAACCTGGCCGCGCCCGCCGCACTTCTGAAAGCCGCCGGATTCGAAGTCGTCTGCGTCGACCTCGCCCTGCAAAAGCTCGATCCCGATACCCTGCACGGTGCGAGATTGGTAGCCGTCCACCTGGGCATGCACACCGCCACCCGCATCGCCGTCGCGGCGCTGCCCAGGATTCGAGCGCTGGCGCCCTCCGCTCATGTCTGCATGTACGGCCTGTACGCAGCGATGAACGAGCGGCTGCTGCGCGACTTGGGCGTACAAACGCTTCTGGGCGGCGAATTTGAACCTGGCCTTGTCGCCCTGGCCAACCGGCTGCGCGATGGCGACTGCAGCATGCAGCGCGGGCCGCTCGTCAATTTGTCACGCGTGGCCTTCATCACGCCCGATCGAACGGGACTGCCCGAGCTGGCGCGGTACGCTCATCTGGTACTGCCGGGTGGCGGCCGCAAGATCACGGGCTTTACTGAAACGACACGCGGCTGCAAGCATGTGTGCCGTCACTGCCCGGTGGTCCCGGTGTACCAAGGGAAGTTCCGCGCGGTGGACAAGGACGTGGTGCTGGCGGACATCGCGCAGCAAGTAGCGATGGGCGCAGCACATATCTCATTCGGCGACCCGGATTTTTTCAACGGGCCGACTCACGCGCTCAAGGTGATTAAGGCCATGCACGTGCGCTTCCCGCAGTTGACGTTCGACGCCACCATCAAAATTCAGCACTTGCTCGACCACGCCGTGCTGTTGCCGATGCTGCGCGAGTGTGGCTGCTTGTTCGTCACCTCGGCCGTCGAATCGGTGGACGATAGGATCTTGGGCTATCTCGATAAACACCATACTCGCGCTGATTTCGAGCGCGTACTGATGTTGTGCCGTGTCAACGGCATTTCGCTCGCGCCCACCTTTGTCCCTTTCACGCCGTGGACGACGCTGGATGGCTATCTCGATCTGCTGCGTGAACTGGCGCGCTTGAATCTCCAGGAGGCGGTGCCCCCAGTGCAGCTTGCCATCCGACTGTTGGTGCCGCAAGGATCGTATCTGCTGCACTTGCCGGGATTCGCCGAGATTCTCGAACCATTCGACCCCAAGCTCCTGGGTTATCCGTGGCGCCATGCCGACGCTAGCGTGGACGCGCTGCAGCACGAGGTGCAGGCTGCCGCAATGCGAACCGCAAGCGCGTCGCGCGCGGAAGCGTTCCGCGAGATTTGGCGGCTCGCGCACGCCGCCGCCGGCCGGGAAGCGCCGAGTCTCGACGGCGTGGATCCCGGCAGACCCGTCCCGCGCCTGTCCGAGCCGTGGTACTGCTGCGCCGAGCCCACCAATCAGCAACTGCAAGCGTTCTGACATGCCACGCGTTTTGCTGCTGCTGCCTGCCGCCGGTTATCGCAACGAGGATTTTTTGTCTGCTGCGCAAAAGCTGGATGTGGAGGTGATAACCGCAGCCGATCATTGCCACCGACTCGCGCCGCTCATGGGTATGAGTCCGATCTTGTCGTTGCCGTTCGACCAACCGGAAATCGCGGCCGAACAAGCGCTAGTTTCCTTGGGGCGAAGCGTGGACGCGGTGCTGGCGGTGGACGATCACGGCTTGGAACTCGCCGCTCTACTACGTGAAAAACTCGGGCTTGCGGGCAATCCGTTGCAGGCGGTGCGCGTCACTCGCGACAAGCTTGCCTTCCGGCAATTGCAGCAGACGAACGGCTTCAATTGTCCGGATTTCCGGGCCGCCACCAGCGAAGCCGATGCGTTGGCGCTCGCCTCGTCATTGCAATATCCGGTCGTGGTGAAAGCCCGGCGGTTGTCCGCCAGCCGGGGCGTCGTCCGCGCCGATGACGCAGCGTTGTTTGTTCAGGCGGTTGCCCGCGTGCACCGCATCCAGTCCTTCGCCGATCGCGACGCCGCACAACTTGGGCTCATCGTCGAAGCCTTCATCCCTGGTCCCGAGTTTGCGCTCGAAGGTTTGCTGGAAAATGGTGCGTTACGGGTACTGGCGCTGTTCGACAAGCCGGACCCGCTCGACGGCCCGTATTTCGAGGAAACCATTTACGTTACACCCTCGCGCTTGGGTTCGGACGCGCAGATGGCAATCGCCGCCGACGTGCAACGTGTCTGCACTTTGGCCGGCCTGACCAGCGGACCGGTGCATGCGGAAATGCGCGTCAACGACCAAGGCATCTGGCTGCTGGAAGTGGCGGCCCGGTCCATCGGCGGCCTGTGCGGACGCGCACTCAATCACCGGCTCGGTATGTCGCTCGAAGAATTGATCCTGCGTCATGCGCTCGACATGCCCGCGCCGTCGTCTGCCAGCAATGACGCGTCCGGGGTAATGATGATTCCGGTACCCGCACGCGGCATATTTCACCATGCGGCCGGCCTGATGGCAGCGCGTGCGGTGCCGGGCGTCAGCGATATTCGGATCACCGCCCAACCCGGGCAAATGGTTGCCCCGCCACCGGAAGGCTCAGGTTACCTCGGTTTCATCTTCTCCCGCGCTGTTGCACCGGAAGCGGCCGAAGCCGCGCTGCGCGCGGCCCACGCGAACCTGGCCGTCGAGATTCAAGCCGAATTGCCGATGACCTGGGCTTGTGCGCAATGACTTCCCTGCGTGTTAGCGTTCAGGCTACGCGAATTCGACCCCGATCGCCGCAGGGTCGATTTCGGATGGCGTATTGGGCCATGCTCGGGAACGAGTCCGGACCTCATTGGAGCGATTCCCTGCCGGCAATGTGTCCCTGCCGACAATGTGCCGCGAATGTCCGCTCCCGGGCAATTTGGGCGGCGACATTGTCCGGCCGCAGTTGGCCGATTGCGGCCATGTAGCGCGACGCAGTCGCAGCAGCGCCACCGCGTTGGCCTCGTTGTCGCTTTTCGGCGGTTAGCCCCTTGATCGGATCGCCTCAAGCCTCGCTGACCTGTCGACGTTACCCTTGCCGGTCGCGTGCCCGCTTGATACCTGCGCTCGCTCCTGGTGAAGTAGAACCCCAATGCTTATCGCTCCCAGCTCGCCGGCGTGATCGTGAATGCGTCGGGACGTTGAGATGAATCCCGATCGATCTTACCGGGCATGACGCGCATCGCTATCTAGCAATATCGACGAATCAATGCGCGTGCACACGACGACTCTGACTCTCTCGCGCGCGCTGTCGCTGCTGCTGCTTCTCGTGCTTTGGTTCGGGTTTCTCGAGTTGCGTGGCCTGTACTTCCCCGACGAGGGCCGTTACGCCGAGATCCCGCGTGAAATGCTCGCGAGCGGCGACTGGGTCACGCCACGCCTCAATGGCTTTCCGTACTTCGAGAAGCCGCCGTTGCAATACTGGGTCACCGCCGGCATCTTCAGCGTTGCCGGCGAAGACGAATGGACTGCCCGCCTCGGTCCCGCGATCGCAGGCTTCCTGGCCGTGATTGCGGTGTGGGCGACGGCGCGGCATCTCTATTCGCGGCGCGCGGGCTGGATGGCCGCGGCCTTGCTGGGCGGGAGTTGCGGCTATTTTCTCGCGAACCAGTTCGTGACCCTGGACGTCACGCTTACCGCGCTCCTCACCGCCGCGCTGTGTGCATTCCTCATCGCACAGGATGATGCAACCGCGGCGGGCAGCAGGCGACTGTGGATGTACTCCGCATGGATCATGTGTGGGCTCGCTTTCCTCGCCAAAGGCGCGATCGCGGTTGTACTGCCCGGGATCGCGATCACCGTGTACATGCTGGTCGCGCGCGACTGGCGCCTCTTGGGTCGCCTCTACCTAGGTGCCGGACTGCTGCTCGTCGCTGTAGTTGCAGTGCCTTGGCTCGTCGCAGCCGAGTTGCGCAACCCCGGATTTTTGCACTTCTTCTTTGTCAGAGAGCACTGGGAGCGCTTCACCCAGCCTTCGCATCAGCGAACGGGCCCCCTATGGTATTTCATCCCGATCGGCGCTGTATTCCTTATGCCGTGGCTGCCCGCTCTGTTGCGCATCCGACCATGGCGCGATTGTCCACGCTCCAACGCACTGGGCTTCAACCCCGTTCGTTTCGCGTGGTACTGGGCCGCCGCAGTCGTCCTATTTTTCAGCCTATCTTCCTCGAAACTGCCGCCCTATATCCTGCCTGCGCTCGCCGGAGTCGCACTCGCCGCGGCGCCGGCGCTCGCGCGGCACTGGCGACACACCGTCCGCATCAGCGCGTGGACTATCGTGGCCAGCGGCATCGTGGGCGCCGTCGTGATCATCCCGGCAGCACGTTGGATCAAGGTCGAGGCGTTGCGCGACACGTATGTCGCGCATGTCGGCTGGATGCTCGCCGGCATGAGCACGTTCGTCGTCGCCGGGGCATTGGCCTTGCTCTTACTGCGTCAGCGTCGCCGGGTCCCGGCCCTCGCCTCCCTGGTGCTCGGCGGCATGCTTGGATGCCAACTCACCGCTATCACCGCCCATCGCATCGATGCCTACTTCTCCGCCGAGGGACTCATCGAGACGATCTCGGGCGGGGAAGCATTGCGCCCGTTCCGCGCCGACGTGCCGTTCTACATGGTAAACATGTTTGACCATACGGTGCCCTACTATCTTGGCCGCACTGTCATCCTGGTGAAGGAGCGGGGCGAGGTCGCATGGGGAATTGAACGCGCGCCAGCGAACTTCATCCCGGAGATCAGCGCTTTCCTCTACCGCTGGAACGAGGAGCGCGACGCTTACGCGATCATGCCGCTGGCGACTTTCGCCGAGTTCACTGTCGGCGGTGTGCCAATGCGCGAGGTCGCGCGCGATGGCCGTCGAATCGTGGTCACTAGGCACTGAGCGGTATCCGGCAATGGCAGCGTGTAGTTCGGCGACCTTGTAAGGCGGTCTGCTGAGAGGGCGGTATGACCCGGCATCCGACCGTCGGTGGGACGGATGTCAGGCATCAGGTTCCACGGTTGACCGACGATAGCAGCATCCTGATGCCGTTACCGATCATGGAGACGACTCATGGAAGATCAAATCAAGATGAAGATCCAGACGCTGTTGGATCAGCATCGAATCATGACCGTTGCAACATTGCGGCCGGATGGCTGGCCGCAGGCGACAACGGTCGGGTACGTGAACGAAGGCCTGACCCTTTATTTTCTCTGCGGGATCGACAGCCAGAAAGCGAAAAACTTGGCGCAAGATGATCGGATCTCGCTAACGATCGATCACGACACCCCGGATCTAATGGCGATCACTGGGTTGTCGATGGCGGCCCACGCGCATGCAGTGACTGATCGTGCGGAAGCGGACAAGGTCTTGCGCATGCTTCCGCTGAAATACCCTGATGCGCCTCCCTTGCCGATGAAGATGCCGACCGCCGACGAGGTCTGCCTCTTTCGCGTAACGCCGACGGTCATTTCTATCCTAGACTACTCCAAGGGTTTTGGGCATACCGATCTCGTCACTTGTTGATCTCCTCCCAAGTTGTCTTTGATCGACACCTTGAGTGTCGGCTCCGTGGAGGTGACCAAGCTAGATGACCGAGGCATCTCACCCGAAGCGTCACCCGCGGCGCGCGCCTCGCCAGGGGAGTCGTTGCGTCGGTCAGTGGATCAGCACGACCGGTATGTGGCACAGGTGCGGCACGCGGGTCGTCACTGAGCCATATTCGGGAGTGCCGACATGCCGGGCGTACCCATGTAGATCATGTTCGAGCCTGCGTGCATCGCCCGCTCTACGATGGTTGCAGCGATGGGCCCGGTCGGCGAATGGAACTTGCAGGGCACGTCAGCTGCCTCGAGCAGGCTTCGGCTTGGGGGCGAGCATCGCCGCGCATTCGTCGTCGTAATACTTTTGGATTATCTCCTTGCTGACGAACGATCCCAGTTGGGCACGCTCGGCACGGGCAGGTGAACCGCGACGACGTCGAGCGACGGCGCCTCCTTGTACCACCCCAGCGTGTCGATCAGCGTCTGCGTCGCGCGTACGGCGCTCGGCGAGCCGTCGACTGGTAGCACGATCTTGAGCATCGGGGTCCCTAAGGGTAAACGCGACCGCAAAATTGTCGCAGATCAAGGACACTCGCGGTCGCCGCTTCCATAATTTCATGGTCGCCCGCCCGCCGCGCCGGCGCTCAATCGACGGAGCCTCCTGCCATGTTCAAGAACATTCTCGTACCGACCGACGGCTCGAAACTGTCGCAAAAGGCCGTCAATAAAGCCATCGACCTCGCACGCGATTTCAAGGCGAAGGTGACGGCGCTGCATGTGTTCCCGAAGTTTTCCGGCAGCCCGTATGGAACGTACGGACCGGCCGAGGACGTACTCGAGGAAGCGCACCGCAACCACGCGCAAGCCGAAGGCGATCGTCTGTTTACGACACTCCGAAAGTCGGCGGACGCCGCGGGCGTGCAGTTCGACGCGGTGCTGGTTGAGAACAACGACGTCTGGGAGCAGGTGATCAGCATAGCGAAGAAGAAGAAATGCGACCTGATCTGCATGGCTTCGCACGGCCGCCGCGGGATTGCCGGCGTGCTGCTGGGCAGCGAAACGAACAAGGTGCTGACGCACAGCGACATTCCTGTCCTCGTGTTGCGCTGACCGACATGACGGAATGAAATTCGGCTGTAGAGTGGGAATTCTGCATGAGCGGTGACGCCAGTGTGCGCGATCCGGCGCATTGCTTCCACTGCGGCGAGCCCAACCCGCCGAACTCGTCCTGGCGCGTCGCCGTCGGCGGCGCGGACGCATTTTTCTGCTGTGCCGGCTGCCTGGCCGTCGCGCAGACAATCGGTGCGGCCGGCCTGTCGTCTTTCTATACGTTGCGCGAGCGCACATCAGCGCCGCAACGTTATGAGCAGTTGGAGCCGGTGGACGAGGGCTCGTATGCGTCTACGTGGATCAGGCCCGGCGCCGATGGCTTGACCGATGTCGCGCTGCTACTCGACGGCATGCGGTGCGGCGCCTGCGTCTGGCTGCTCGAGACGTTCCTGCAACACCAGCCGGGCGTGCGAAGCGCGTCGGTTAATTTCGCGACACGCCGCGCGCAGCTGCGCTTCGACGGCGGCGAGACGGGCTTGCGCGAGCTGCTCGCGGCCGTGACCCGCATCGGCTATCGCGCCTATCCGTACGATCCACGCCGGCGGGAGGCGCTGGTGCGACGCGAGAGCCGCGGGTTGTTGCTGCGGATGTCGCTCGCGCTGCTCGCGATGATGCAGGTGATGATGTTCGCCGTGCCCGCGTACATCAGTGCCGACCGCGTCGATCCCGAATACCAGGCTCTGATGAACTGGGCCAGCCTCATCCTTACGCTGCCTGTAATGCTGTATTCGGCCGTACCGTTCTTCGTCGGCGCGTGGCGCGATCTCACGGTGCGCCGACCGGGCATGGACTTGCCGATTGCGCTCGGCATTGCAGCGGCATTCATCGCGAGCACACATGCGACGGTCACGGGCAACGGTGCCGTCTACTTCGATTCGGTGACGATGTTCGTTGCGCTGGTACTCGTCGCGAGGATGCTCGAGCTTCGCGTTCGCGAAAAGGCCGGCGATGCGCTGGAATCGATTGCGCGCGAGATGCCGCAAATGGCAGAGCGGCTCGACCGTTACCCCGGCGGCCACGTTTGCGACACGGTGCCCGCAGCTGACCTAGAGCCAGGCGCGTTCGTGCGCATCGCCGCCGGCGCGTCCGTGCCGGTGGATGGCGTAGTCGTCGAAGGCCGCTCGAGTGTCGAGGAAGCGGTGCTGACCGGCGAAAGCTGGCCGCGTGACAAGGCTGTGGGTGACGCGGTCATGGCCGGATCGGTCAATCGGGAAAGTCCGCTGACTGTCCGCGTCACTGCGGCGGGTGCATCGACGACGCTCGGCGCGTTGTCGCGATTGGTCGAACGCGCGGCGGATGAGCGGCCACGGATCGCGCGGTTGTCCGATCGCGCGGCGAGCGTGTTTGTCGCCGGCCTGCTCGCGATAGCGGCGATCTGCGTCGTCGGATGGTGGGTGATCGATCCCTCGCGGGCATTGCCTGTTGCAGTTGCCGTGCTCATCGTGTCGTGTCCGTGCGCGCTTTCGCTTGCTACACCGGCCGCGCTGGCCGCAGCCGCAGGGGCGTTGGGACGCCGCCAGATTCTCTGCGTGCGGCCCGACGCGCTCGAAACGCTGTCGGGCGTCACGCACGTTGTCCTCGACAAGACCGGCACACTGACGACCGGCGATGTTCGTCTCACCGGCATCACGTGCTACGCCGGGGCCGATTCCGATGCCTGCAAGTCGATCGCCGCGGCGCTGGAACAAGGCTCGGCGCATCCGATCGCACGCGCGCTCTCACCTCATGCGAGTCACTGTGTGGCGCGTGACATTGTGGCAGTGCCTGGATGCGGCGTCGAAGGTGTTATCGACGCCGTTCGCTACCGGTTCGGACGACCGGACTGGGTCGCGGAGATCTGCGCATCGCCGTTGCCTGCCGACGTCGCCGATGTCGCGCCCGCCGAATCCACGGTGGCGCTCGGATGCGCCGCCGGATGGATCGCGTCGCTGCGCTTTGGCGATACGTTGCGTGCGACCGCGCCGTCGCTTGTCGCTTCACTTCGCGCGATGGGCTTGCGTGTTTCACTCGTGTCGGGAGATCGAGAGTCGACCGTAATGCAGATTGCGCGAGCCGCCGGCATCGATGATTGGCACGCCGCGGCGTCGCCCGACTCGAAGCGCGCGTTCGTCGGTGCGCTGCAGGCGCTCGGCGCCGTCGTCGCGATGGTGGGCGACGGCATCAACGATGCGCCGGGACTTGCGCGCGCGAACGTGTCGATCGCGCTTGGCAACGCTGCGACGCTGACGCAGTGGACTGCCGATGCCGTGGTGCTCGGCGGCGACCTGACTCGTATCTCGTTCGCGCTCCGCGCCGCGCGACAAACGTTCCGCGTGATCCGCCAGAATCTCGGCTGGGCGCTCGCCTACAACATCGTGGCCATCCCGCTCGCCGCCAGCGATCACCTATCGCCGCTCGCGGCGGCCGTCGGCATGTCGGTGTCCTCGCTCGTCGTGGTCGGCAATGCATGGCGACTGTCGCGGATGAGCCGGATCGAACCGAGCGTCGCGCGGCCGTCGCCCGCGGATGCGCACTGGTCGCCGACGGCTCGTTATCACGCGCCGAGCACGGCGAACAGGTAGCGCGTGCGATGGACATCCTGTTCATGCTGATCCCCTTGTCCGTGGTGCTCGCGCTGCTGATCGGCGCTGGGTTCTGGTGGGCAGCCGAGAACGGTCAGTTCGACGATCTCGACGGACCTGCGCACCGGATTCTCGCCGACGACGACCGGCCGCATTGATCTGCGTCAACCGCCGGCGCGACCGCCGCGGCTAACATCAATTCGGTTTTTTAATCACCCATATCCACGCCTATGCAAACCCCTGCGGCAGCGCTGCGTCACCCGGTCGGGAATACGACATCCGGCCGGCCGCCCGAGACGTTCAATTACAAGGTGGTTCGCCAGTTCTCGATCATGACGATCGTCTGGGGCATCGTCGGCATGCTCGTCGGCGTCATCATCGCGGCGGAACTGCTTTGGCCGGAACTCTTCAGCGGCATCTCGTGGC
>Ga0207645_10004222_pt1 | contig 10670 bp, 9 predicted proteins | sample KBSM53metaG_FD_184331 | JGI IMG/M metagenome (GOLD analysis project Ga0207645, IMG submission 184331) | Miscanthus rhizosphere microbial communities from Kellogg Biological Station, Michigan, USA - KBS M5-3 metaG (SPAdes) (version 2) | ecosystem: Host-associated > Plants > Roots > Rhizosphere >...
GAAGACGAGACGGTGGATGATTCTCAAAAAATCAATGCAAAAAAACCTGTGTTCATCGATACTGATATGTACGTGATGAAAGTATGGTGCGAATTCGTATTTCAAAGATGTCACCAGTTTATAATCGATCAGATTGTAGAAAGAAGATATGATCTCTACCTTCTCTGCAACATTGATCTCCCCTGGACATTTGATCCCCTCCGTGAATATCCTTCCGAAGAGCCGCGAAAGATATTATATCGCATGTATAAAGATATTCTCATAAACCAATCCACGCCCTGGGTAGAAATTAGTGGCGATAGTTCATTAAGGTTGCAGACGGCAATTAACACCGTGCAAAGCCTCACTTAACCGCTACATCAAAAACGAAACAAGATTAGTGCGTAACATTGCTTATGATTCCTGGGTCTTTTTTAGGACGGCATCATTTGAAAATATTTTTTGGGTGCTGGTTACTGTTAAACCTCGTGCAAGCTGCGGCAACGGGACTCTTTGATGACGAGGCTTATTATTGGGTTTACTCAAGATTCCTGGATTGGGGATACTTTGATCACCCGCCCATGATAGCGTTGCTCATCAAAATGGGCTATGCCATTTTCCCAAATGAATTTGGGATTCGCTTTTTTGTCGCCATTATAAGCACGGCAACCATTTGGCTTATCAGGAAGTTGCTTGACCAGAAAGATGATCAATTGTTTTATAGCATCGCGATATCCATCGCACTACTGCAATTGGGAGGTATGATTGCGGTACCTGATGTGCCACTTCTTTTCTTCACCACTGTTTTCTTTCTTTCCTATAAACATTTTGCTGCAAATCCTTCTGTTCGCAACAGCGTTTTTACTGGAGTTGCAATCGCTTTAATGCTTTACAGCAAATATCACGGCCTGCTCGTGATTGCATTCACATTGTTGTCGAATCCAAAATTGCTGGTGAAGCCAAAAACATATATAGTTGCGGCAACTGCAGCGCTGTGTTTAGCGCCACATATTTATTGGCAATATGCTAACGGCTTTCCTTCATTCCAATATCACTTGAGGGAAAGAATTGAGTCCTCCTATGATATCTCTTACTCCCTTGAATATTTGCTCTTGCAACTGCTATTTGTTGGTCCGGTGGCTAGCGTGGTTTTACTGTGGTCAGCATATCGACGTAAACCCGCAAATGAATTAGAGCGTGCATTAAAGTTTTGTTGCTTCGGCTTTTTAGGATTTTTTCTATTGTACACCTTAAGAGGAAACGTGGAGGCCAACTGGACCTTTCCCGCTTACATCGGATTAATGGTATTAAGTCACCAATACCTGGTAACAAGACAGCACCTAAGAAAACTCGTGAATACATTAGCAATTATCACCTTCTGTATTGTTTGTGCTTGTCGTGCCTATTTCGCAGGACTGACTCCTGCTTACGGTATTAAGCAAGATGAATTTTTTTTCAACCGCGACTGGGCGAGGCAAATCCAAAAAAATGCTAATGGGCTGCAGGTTTTTTTCATCGATTCTTATCAGCGGGCAGCCAAGTATTGGTTTTATACAGGCGCCCCCACCTATTCTTTAAATACGCTTGATTACCGAAGAAACGGATTCAATTTCTGGCAAATGGAGGACTCACTGTTCCATAAAAAAATGTTTGGCGTTTACCAGGGCAAGCACGAAAAATATTTTCCTGATACCATTCAAACAAGAAAAGGATTATTTCTTGGCAAAACTTTCGAAGATTACTTTTCTTTCGCAAGAGTGCGTTTAATATCTCAGGGAACGCTATCAGGGAAACAAATTGAAAAAGTCGATTTCCAAATTCGCACCAAGTTGGATGACGTTAGTCTGGCTTGCATTCATCCGGCATTTGATACTGCGCGCATATGGATTGGCGCCTATACAATAGACGTGGACGAACCCATCATCATCCCAACCACGTTAACCTTAAAAGAGTTGGTAGATAAAGAACAAAAATTGAGTGGTAGTGTGATGCTACAGTTGCCGAAAGGAAATTACACGCTAAGATTCGGAATAACATCTTGCATTGATAACTGGCCAACCATCAACAGCTCCGTGAGCAAATTGAAAGTGGAATAATCATTGGATCAATTTCTGAATGTCGGGATCGTTTTGAAGATTATTCATCTGATGCATGATCCACCCACATCTTCCGCTTACATACCGGGACATGGGCTTAACCGAATATACCTTTGGATTGGGAAGCGCCGCAGCTATGCATGCCGCCTCTGATCGCGTTAGCTGTTTTGCATTCTTTCCGAAATAATTTTTTGCGGCAGATTGAATACCAAAAATTCCCTTCCCCATTTCCGAGGTGTTCAAATACATTTCCAAAATCCGTTTCTTGCTCCACAGCAGCTCGATCATGAATGTGAAATACACTTCCATTCCTTTGCGGATCCAGCTTCTTCCCTGCCACAAAAAAACATTCTTAGCCACCTGCTGACTCAATGTGCTTGCGCCATGCAATGATTTGCTCTTCCTGTTATGCTTCATCGCTTTTTCAATCGACTTAAAATCAAAACCATTATGGTCGGGGAACAACTGATCTTCCGAAGCAATCACCGCAAGTTTTGCATAAGGCGACATTTCTTTATAGTCAACGTAGTCTCTCTTCAATCCATGTCCAGAAAACAAACTGCCTAATTGAGTCATCGTGATGGGAGGATCCACCCACTTCAAGAGCAGGAGATAAAGCAGTTGGAGAATAAATAAAATGATGAACAGCCTTTTCAAAAATTTCCATGATCTTTTCAGGAAACTGTCTTTACTGGCTGCCATCAATTTTATTTAGGGCGCAATATATGGCAACACTCATCTAATCGACAACTCGATAACAACTAGTTTATATTTTTTACCGATCTGAAAGCGCTTCTCCGCAGATTTTCTCAGAAGAAACCCAGTCGCCATCAGCGCCGCAGCAGTAATATATCCTGATGGCTTATACCAATCCTTAGGTGGATCACCACGATAAAGACCGTTCACCGCGCCAAGTACCATAACACCACCACCTGCAACCATGAGGATGGTTCCGTTTCTTTTTCGATTCGCGGAGTTTTTAAAGTCAAGGATCGCATTGATGTCCTTTACATGAATGACTGTGCTGTATCTAAAGGCTGTATCTATATACACGCCGCCGTAATCGCTCTCGGATCTTTCAATATCGAAGTGCCGAATATAAATCGAGTCTTTCGTGATCTTAGTAATGATACCGTCAGCGTAATTTTTCTCAACAGTTTCAAGGGTAATGTATTTGCCGGGAAAGAAAGTGCGAACGGTTTTATTCTTTTTTTTCAGCAACAGTTCGTTGTTCTGCGCTGAACAGGAGAATACAGACGAGCCAATTAAAATGATGAGTAAAAGTCTCTTCATGCGGACTATTATCCCGTATATCGGAATCAAACTTACTAAGTGCAACAGTAATCAAACGTTAATTTCCGGGCAATTTGTCGGAAAGGAAAATGATACCATATAATAATGCGCATGCGAATGCGATCAGAATACTGCCTGACACCTTATTGATGATAGAAAGATTGCGAACAGTGAGCTTGTTCCGGATTTTTCCTGCCAATAGCACCTTTAATACGTCGGCAATCATATTCACGACAAGACAAGCAGAGAATATAATCATGCGCTCATTAAAGTTGTGGGTGGTAGCGAACGCGGTAGCATTAACCAGCCAAAATAGGAGAACGCTTGGGTTAAGCGTATTGATGAGAAATCCAGATATGAAGATTTTAAAAAAGTCTCTTTTTCTAAATTTCAATCTGTTTCCTTCAGCATCCTTGCCCAGGTTTACTTTCTTGAAAAAAACGAAGAACGACCCAAGCCCGATCAGGAAAATGCTTCCCACATAACCAATGGCCTTTTTGTATTCAAGGGCAGTTGTTACCCATTCCGAAAATGCGTTGCTGCCAACTACCAGGATAAGATCACTTATCCAAACGCCGGAAACGAAACTTATGCCGCCTTCGCGTCCATTATTTAAACTCTGCTTGATGATGGTGAAAATGACGGGACCTACAGAGAGGGCTAAAAAAAATCCTAGCAATATTCCTTTTAACAGGGCATCAACCATCAAATCCAGTTTACAGTTTACGGTTTGCTGTTTGTCGGTTATTGTTTAAAGCTCATTGTTTCAATGTGTATGAAAACTGGAAACAGAAAACAGAAAACTGTAAACGTCTTAAGCGACAGTTAATCCTTCCTTCTTCAAATACGCCACCCAATCTTCATACATTTTCCCCTTCAGTACCCGCGGAAACTTATGTTGTCCTCCAACCTTTCCCTTCGTTTCCAGAAATTGCAAGAATGTGTGTTCTGGTAATTTTTGAAGTCGAACTTCCTTCAATGCGCTATCGCGTTCAACAGCATAGTCATCATTGAGGTCTCTAAGATGTTGATCAATCTTATTGCGCAGTTCAGTTGTTTCTACTTTATCATCACACGCCACGTACCACTGATGGGCGAAATAATTGCCCTCGCTCAATCCTGCAACTGTATACTCCGGAATGCTGATGTTCAATTCGCGACTAGCCTGCTCAACAGCCTTATTCATGTTGTCCACGCTCAGGTGTTCGCCAACCAGGCTTAGAAAATGTTTTGTTCTGCCTGTGATGCGGATTTCATTTTTCTTTTTGTCGATGAAACGTACCGTATCCCCAATCAAATAACGCCACGCTCCTGCATTAGTACTCAGAAGGATCGCGTAATCTTTGTCTACTTCCACGTCTTGTATCAGTAACACCTCAGGTGTTTCTACCACGTTACCATCCGAATCGAAGTTCTTATTGTCGAAAGGAATGAATTCCATGAAAATATTATTGTTCAGGATCAGGTGCATTCCTTGTGCATGCTGCCGGTTCTTGAACGCAATAAACCCTTCGCTGGCCAGGTAATTCTCAATGTAAACAATGGGCTTGCCCAGTAATTTTTCAAATCCTTTTTTATAAGGTTCAAACGCAACGCCACCATGCACAAAGAATCCGAAATTGGGCCAGATCTCGTGAATATTTTTCAGTTTATAATGCTCAATGATCATCTCCATGCACATCTGGCACCACGCTGGAACGCCTACGATGAAACCAATATCCCAGTCCGGCGCCTTTTCAACGATCTCATTGAGCTTTTCATTCCAATCCTTCACTTTCGCAATCTTACCGCCGGGTTTATAAAAAGTCTGGAACCAGAACGGCCGATTTTTTGCCAGGATGCCGCTCAGGTCTCCCGCGAACCAACCCGCTTTACCTTTTTGCAGATCTGTAGTTCCCCCTAACATCAGGAAACCCTTGCCCAGTGCGCCCCTCGGCAGGTCGTCATATGTAGCGAGAGAAATTAACTGTCGTATATAGTTGATGGTATTGCTGCGCAACATTTCCTTTGTTACGGGAATGTATTTGCTTGCAGCTTCACTTGTGCCACTACTCAGGGCGTAGTATTTTATTTTTCCCGGCCATGTAACATCGGGAATTCCTTCAAGAGTTTTCTTCCACCAATGCTGGTAAATTTTGTTGTAATCATGAACAGGTACCAACTCCTGGAATTTTCGCGCGGGATCTTTACTCAAGAGTATTTCGTCAAACCTGAATTGCTGGCCAAATTCGGTAAACCTTGCTTTCTTCAATAGTTTTTTCAACGCCCTCAGTTGCTGACGATCAGGCGAATTGCGTGAAAGTCGCAATGCAGCCGCTACGGGTCTCGGAAGCTTTAGGTCAATTAATGCCATTTAAGCAATCGCCTTAGGTGTTTTATGCAGCTTCAAAATTAAGGGTTTGAAAACGTAAACCAAGTCTATGCGCCACTAAATCAGGTTTTGCGAAGCGGAATCGAAATTCCCTGTTGATCACTGCGGAAACTTCCCACTAATGACGCACTCGACGCTGAATGGATTATAGCGTGTTTACCAGACGGAAGGTCTTCAATTGTCTTAATCACATCGGCAAACGAAAATTGCGCCCCCTGACAAAGCACCACTACTTCGGCGGAAGGATTATTTATGGTCGCTGGTAATTTTTGTTTCAACAATTCTATCTCTTCCTTATCCCCCACCAAATTTATCGTGGCCGGCAGCCGTGCGTTTTGGTCGGAAGCTTTTGTATTTGCCTTCGCAATACTGCGTCTAATTCGAATACCCATATTCATCAATGAAACTGTCAACTTTGAGCCCGCGCTTTTGTAGTGCTTCTCCACGTATTGGTTCATCGCCTTATAGAAAAGCTCAACATATTTCCTATCTCTCTTGGTGCTTTCGCCCTTAAAATGCAGAATGGTCAGATTTCCGAGGTAATAATTTTCATAGCCCGCATCTTGCATCCGCTTGCTCAGATCAATGTCTTCGGCGTACATGAAGAATTGTTCATCAAAACCTCCAAGATTATTTAATATGTTTCTTCTCGCCATAAGGAACGCGCCGGCAAGAGCATCCACTTTGAATATTCCTCGTTGATCAAGATGGCCGAGATTATATCCGGCAAATGACTTCGAAGATGGGAATAAGGAAGAAAGCCCGCTTAGCTTAGTTAGCGACCTCCAGGCTGTGGGAAAACCTCTTTTGGATTCAGGAAGAAACATTCCCTGCCCGTCGATCATTCTCACCCCTACTGCACCAGTAGATGGATTGGATTGAAAGAAAGAAACGCAATCAGTAAAAATCTTTTCCGGCAGAATGGTATCGGGATTCAGGAATAATACGAATTCTCCTTCCGCCATTTGAAGGGCCCGGTTATTCGCACGTCCAAAGCCGAGGTTCTCATTATTGCGATAAAATTTTACCTGCTCAAACTTTCCCTCGAGGTATTGAACTGAACCATCTCCTGAGTTGTTGTCAACAACAATTATTTCCGCGAGCCCCGGTCCTTTTTCCTTTTCCAGTTGTTTGCAAGCGGCATTCACCGAACAAAGGCATTGTTCAAGGAAGTACTTAACCTCATAGCTTACAATGATAACTGACAATAACATGAACGGTTCAAATCTAAAATCTATAATCTATAATCAGAAATCCGCTCCGGCCTATCTTTGCGCCATGTTGAAACCCACGTTAATCAAGGCCGCGGAGGCAGGGGCTGCGGTAATCAGGGAATATTTTGATAAAGAGTTCCGAATTAGTAACAAGGAAGGCGTTAATAATCTTGTAACTGAGGCAGACCATCTCTCCGAAAAAGTAATCATTGAAACGATTAAAGCTGATTTCCCCGACCACGCCATATTGAGTGAAGAGATCGGTGAATTGTCGTCACCTTCAGAATACAAATGGATCATTGATCCAATAGACGGTACCGTGAACTTCGCTAATCGAATCCCTATCTGTTGCGTGTCTATTGCCGTCGAGTTCAAGAACGAGGTGGTGATGGGAGCGGTATTCAATCCCTTTATCAATGAATTTTTCTTTGCGCAAAAAGGATATGGTGCCACGTTGAACGATAAAAAAATTCGCGTCAGCAACAAAGCAGATGTGTTGCGTTCCTGCCTGGTAACCGGCTTCCCATATACTTACCTGGACATGCCGAATGGTCCCTTACAAATCTTTGAGCGCTTCATCAGGAGAGGGATTCCGGTTCGAAGACTAGGATCCGCGGCTATCGATCTGTGTTGGGTTGCAGCAGGAAGATTTGATGGCTTCTACGAAATGAACCTGCAGCCCTGGGATAGCGCTGCCGGATTTCTCATTGTTGAGGAAGCTGGCGGTCGCGTTACCGATTTTAAAGGCAAACCCTTTTCACCTCATCAAACTTTTGTGGTGGCCACCAATGGAGTGATCCACGAGGAATTGTTGGACTGGATAGAAGGAAAGGTACCGGCATTACAAAAATAAATTGCATGGACTCTCGTACTGAAATAGCATCGCTGGGAGAATTTGGATTAATCAATCATCTCACAAGGAATATTGAGCTGAAACACGCTTCTTCCATTGTTGGTGTAGGTGACGATGCTGCCGTTATTGACCATTTCGGAAAACAGACAGTAGTGTCCACCGATCTATTGGTTGAGGGCATTCATTTCGACCTGATGTATACACCACTCAAACATTTGGGATATAAGTCGGTGGTAGTAAACCTCAGTGATATTTATGCGATGAATGCTACCCCCACTCAAATAACTGTAAGCATAGGTATCAGCAACCGGTTCAGTCTTGAAGCGATTGATGAGTTTTACGAAGGCATATATGCTGCGTGTCGTAATTATGAAGTCGATCTTATAGGTGGTGATACTGTTTCCTCCCAAAAAGGATTTGTAATTTCTATTACCGCCATAGGAGAATTAACTCCCGGGAGTTACGTTAAAAGAAGTACAGCGCAAAAGGGAGATCTTGTTTGTTGCAGCGGCGATTTAGGCGCAGCTTACCTCGGCCTTCTTTTCCTGGAAAGAGAAAAAAAGATCTTCCTTGAAAATCCGGAAATTCAGCCCGATCTTGAAGGAGAGGACTATGTGATTGGGAGATTATTAAAACCGGAAGCGAGGAAGGATATTATTGATTTTTTTCAAGAATCGAATTTGATTCCAACTGCGATGATGGACATCAGTGATGGGTTGAGTTCTGACTTGCTGCACATTTGCGATCAAAGTGGATTGGGCTGTAGGTTATACGAAGATAAAATTCCTATTGCGGAGGCGACGCGCAACGCCGCATTTAAGTTCGAATTGGATCCAACAGCCTGCGCGTTAAGTGGTGGTGAAGACTATGAATTGTTGTTTACAATACCCCAAGCCGACTATGAAAAACTTGTGCTAAATGAACAGATCAGCGCAATTGGTTACCTGGTTGAAGCCGAAGAAGGAAGAAAGATCATTACAAAAGGCGGCGCTTTGCACGACATTATTGCACAAGGGTGGAATGCGTTTAAATAGTAGATGGGTTTTACGATCATTAAGGAGTATAAGGATATTCATGAAGAAGCTGAATTTTAATTGCGCCCTTTTTTTTGCTGCTCTTTTGATTTTTTGTGGATGCGCATCCTCGCACAAAGCCTTTTCACCCAATAAGAAATATTCTGCTGAACAATTAAAGGAAGACTACAGCTTATTCAGGAAAATTCTCGAAGACGTCCACCCAAGTCTTTATTGGTATACACCTAAGGATAGTATCGACTACTATTTCGATGAGGGATATAAACGGATTCGCGATTCAATGACGGAGCCCGGATTCCGCACCTTAATCAGTTATGTTCTCGCCCGAATCAACTGCGGCCATACCAGTAGCCGATATTCACCTGAATACAATCATTACCTCGAGGTCGCGCGCATTAAAACATTTCCGCTCAGTGTAAAAATATGGACCGACACGATGGTGGTGACAGCGAACCTCAATCGAAAAGATTCAATACTGCGAAGAGGAACACCCATCTTGAGTATTAATGGAAGAAACCAGAAGGAAATTGTGGATTCGTTGAGCAAGTTTATTTCGTCTGATGGATTTAATGACGTGGCCAAATATCAGCAACTCAGCAACCGGGGGACTTTTGCGGGTTGGTATCGCAATGTATACGGACTCACCGATAAGTTCACGATCGAATACCTCGACTCGAATGGAGTAGCATCAACCACGGTTATTCCAGTGTATGACCCAGCGAAAGACACGGCCGCATTTCAGCCTGCTCCGCAAATCAAGTTCACTAAAAAGGAATTAAAAAAGCAAAGGAGATTTATTACTCGGAATTTACAAGTGGACACGCTAATGAACACCGGTTATATGACGTTAAGTTCGTTTAGCCGCGGCAATCAGCTTGGTTCATTTTTTCGCAGGTCCTTTAAACTTCTTAATAAACGAAAAATAGATCACCTTGTCATTGATGTTCGAGGAAACGGTGGTGGCGACGCTTCATTATCCACTTTACTTACGCGCTACCTGATCGATCATAAATTTAAAATTGCTGACTCCTTATACGCAACGCGTCGATCAACCAACTACGGAAATTACATCGACAAGCAAACGCTGTACTGGATTGCGATGCAGTTTGTGACGAAGAAAAGATCAGATGGCAAATATCATTTCGGATATTTTGAGCGGCATTATTATAAGCCGAAGAGCAAACATCACTACAATGGAAACATTTATTTGCTCACTGGGGGAAATTCATTCTCTGCCACCACCTTGTTTGCCTCGGCTGTAAAGGGACAGAAAAATGTGATCATTGTTGGCGAAGAAACGGGCGGCGCGGCTTATGGAAATACGGCGTGGATGATTCCCGATGCACGACTACCCAATACTAAAATGGGATTCAGGCTTCCGAAATTCCGGCTGGTCATGGATAATCATGGAGAGAAAAATGGCAGGGGCGTTCAACCCGATGTCTTCGCGGGTCCATCAGTGAAAGCGATCAAAGATGGTGTGGATTATAAGATTGAAAAGGTGCGAGAGTTAATAGAGGCAGATAGTTCAAAAGCGCACAAGTGATCCGTTGGTGTATATTCCTTTAATCTCGAGCTGGTCAGTCAGCCACGCAAGTTCTGCATCAAACTTGCTTTCGATTTTTCCAAGCTTCTTATCCATTTGCACGGCCCTCGCAGGATAAAGGGACGCCATCCGCAACGCTTCCTCCAAAGGCAGTTGCAGTTGCTCAACGCAATTCTTGATAGCTTTTAATAGCGTTAACGCTGAACCGGATAATGTACCGTCCTGCACTACATATTTATCGCCGTCTAATCTATGTTGATAATACCCTTCTCTATTCTCTGTTA
>Ga0207645_10004223_pt1 | contig 10669 bp, 9 predicted proteins | sample KBSM53metaG_FD_184331 | JGI IMG/M metagenome (GOLD analysis project Ga0207645, IMG submission 184331) | Miscanthus rhizosphere microbial communities from Kellogg Biological Station, Michigan, USA - KBS M5-3 metaG (SPAdes) (version 2) | ecosystem: Host-associated > Plants > Roots > Rhizosphere >...
CGCTGACCACGATGCTGCTCGCGCTCACCGAGCAGTTCGACCAGGATGCCTCGTGCGTCGCCGAAGCGTGGGAGATCGTCGCCAGGATGAAGGACGACTACGAGCGCACTTACTATTCGGGTCTCGTCCAGGAGCGGCGCGCCAAGGCGCAGTTGCGCAACGGCGTGCCCGGCTGCGGGCCGCGCGCCTACGAGTGGCTGCGCGAGGCGATGCACTGGTACGAGAAGGCCGAGGCGATTCGCCCCGCCGCGAACGACGATGCGCTGCTGCGGTGGAATGCGTGCGCGCGCTTGATCATGCGCGACCACCACCTGGTGCCGCTCGACGACACCCGCGGCGAACCGATGTTCCTGGAATAGAGAGACGCGCAAGTTCGAAGTACGAAGTTAGAAGTGGGGGTTATCCGCGGGCCTGTTACGGCCAGTCGAATCACCCAACTTCGTACTTTCTCCTCGTATCTCCTACTTCAAACTTACAGGCAGGGCGCGTTTTTCAGCGGCCTGCAGCGCTGCGAGCGATCAGTTCGAAGCGCTTGGCCCTGGCGTCGCGCTCGAGGGCGGCTAGCCGGGCGGTGGCGCCGGCGATTCCGGCGCGCTTCTCGATCCGGCCGGCGGCCAGCCGAGCCTGCAGCTCGTAGGGAAGATAGCCGTACTTGCTCGCTTCCGCGATTGTCGCTTCGAGCTGGCGCACCGCGTCGGGCGCCCGGCCGGTCGCCCCAAGCACTCGCGCACCCGCCATCGCCGCCTCGAAGCGTGGACCGCGGCTGGCGCTGCCGCGGGCGAGCGATGCGGCACGCTCCGCAGCCGCCGCCGCATCGGCGTTCCGGCCCTGATCGAGCAGCGCGGTCGACAGCCACGCCTGCGCCACCGCGCCGCTTTCCGCCGCCTTCAACCGCTCGAACACGGCCGCCGCGTCGCGCGCGAGGCGCTCGGCGTCCGCCGGACGCCGCTGCTCGATTGCGATCGAGGCGAGCTGCAGCCGGCTCCAGGCGCCGTTGTTCTCGTCGGCGAGCTCGGTGCGCATGGCGAGCGTTTCCTCCGCGAGCGCGCGCGCCTCGTCGAGCCGTCCCTCCGCCGCCAGCACTTCGACCAGGCCGAACTTCGAATAGGCCTGGCCGCGCTTGTAGCCGGTCTCGCGCGTGATCGCGAGCGCCTCGTCGTAGCGCTGCCGCGCGCCGGCCAGGTCGCCGAGCTCCATCAGCACGTTGCCGAAGTTGTTGAGCGTCGAGGCGATGCCGCGGCGGTCGCCGATCTCGCGGAAGGCGGCGAGCCCCTGCTCCTGCATCGCGCGCGCGCCGGCGAGGTCGCCCATCGTGTCGAGGACGTTGGCCAGGTTGCCGAGCGCGCCGGCGGCGCCGGCACGGTCGCCGATCTCGCGATCGATTTTCAGCACTTCCTCGTAGTGCTGCTTCGCGGCGTCGAGCTCCACCTGGTCGTAGAGGACGTTGCCGATGTTGTTCAGCGTCGCGGCAATGCGCTGCTGCGCGCCGAGCTGGCGGAAGACGCGCAGCGCGGCGTCGTAGGTGCGCCGGGCGCCGGCGAAGTCGGCCTTGTCGAGCAGCACCGTGCCGCTCATCTGCAGCGCGACGGCGGCGCCGAGCCGATCGCCCGCCGCGGCGAAGAGATCCTGCGCCTGCGCGAACGAGGCCATCGCCTCGTCGAGCCGGCCGAGCCGCTCCAGCGCGAACCCCTCGGCTGATTTCGCCTGCGCCACGACCAGCCGCGCGCCCAGCGCCTGCCCCTTCGCGCCCGCGCGCTGCGCCGCGGCGAGATCGCGCTTGAAGTCGCCGAGCACGCCGGCCGTGCGCGCTTCCGCCACATCGATGCGCGGATCGTCGCCCGAGGGCGGCGGCAGCCGGCGCAGCGTGTCGATGGCGGCCATCGCCTCGGCGGCCTGCCCACCCGAGGCGAGCACCGCCGCCAGGTGCAGGCCGTGCTCGAGGCTGTCGGGGAAGAACCCGGCGAGCGTTCGGTAGATGGCGATGGCCTTCGGCCAGTCGCGCGACAGCTCGCGGTAGCGCCCTTCGATCGACAAACGTTCCTCGCGCGAGAGACCGGCGGCGCGATCGAAGGCCAGCCGCGCCTGTTCCTGCGCGCGGGCGTCGTAGCCGAGCGAGGAGAGCGCCGCGGCGAGCGCCGAATGCGCCGGCGCGTACGCAGGATCGGCGGCCACGGCTTTCTCGAGGAGATCGCGCGCCTGCAGCGCCTCGAACACGCGCAGCTTCGCCAGCCCTTCGGAGTACAGCCGCGCGGCTTCGGCGGTGGCCGGCAGCGACGCGCGCGCGTCCAGCCCGCGCTCCACCGCCGTCGCCTCGATCCCCAGCTTCTGCCGCAGCTCCGCGCCGGCGCGCGTGACGAGGTCGATGAATTCTTTTTCCGTCCCGGTCGCCGACGCCGAGGCGAGCGTCTCGCCGGCCGCGGTGTCCTGCAGCCGCATGTCGAGCCGGATGCGGCCGCCGTCCTTCACCACCAGGTACGATCCGAGGACGACGAGGTCGCTGCCAAGGTGGCTGCGGATGCGCGCCAGCGTGTCGCGGCCGAAGCTGTCGGCATCGCCGAGCGCGAGATCGAGCTTCATGCGCGCGACTTCCTCGCCCGGCAGCGCCCGCAGCCGCCCGCCTGCCGCCATCTCGGTCGTCAGCATCTCCGCCAGCGCCGTCGACATCCACGCTTCGTCGGCCCGGCCCGAGAGATTGCGGAACCCGAGCACCGCGACCGATCGCCGCGGCGCCGACGCTGCGGCCGGCGGCGCCGGCGCGGGGCGGCGAAGCAGGCGATCGCGCACGCCGCCGACGTTCACCGCCACGAGCACGGCAGCCGCCGCAAGCGTCGCGGCGATCGCGGCGGGCACGCGCCACGCCTGCTTCTGCGCCATCGGCGGCAGGCCGTCGCTGAGACGCTCGAGGTCGACGCGCAGCTCGCGCGCCGACTGATAGCGGCGGTCGGGATTCCTGTCGAGCGCCTTGAGGATGATCGCCTCGAGCGGCGCCGGCACGACGTGGTTGCGCGATCGCGGCGGCGACACCCGGGCCTCGAGGATCGCGGACACCAGCAGCGGGCCGCTCGCCTCGCCAAACGGCCGCTTGCCGGTCGCCATCTCGTAGAGCACGACCCCGGCCGAATAGATATCGCTGCGGACGTCGCTGACGTTGCCGCGCAGCTGCTCCGGCGCCATGTACGGCAGCGTGCCGCTCGCCTCCGACGACCGCGTCGCCGTCATCGTCGGCGCCGCGTCGCTCTCCTGCTGCATCCGGGCGAGGCCGAAGTCGAGGATCTTCAGGCGTCCGCCCGGCGTCATCCTGAGGTTGGCGGGCTTCAAGTCGCGGTGGATGATGCCTTCGGCGTGGGCCGCCTCGAGGCCGTCGGCGAGCTGGATGCCGAGGCGGACGACCTGATCGATCGGCAGCGCGCCGAGCCGGAGCTTGGCCTCGAGCCCCTCGCCGGAGACCAGCTCCAGCACCAGGAAATCGATCCCCTCGTGGCCGCCGAACTCGTAGACCGCGCCGACATTCGGATGGTTCAGGCGGGCGATGGCGAGCGCTTCGCGGTGGAAGCGGCGGCGGGCGCTGTCGTCAGCGAGCATGCCGGCCGGCAGCACCTTCAGCGCGACGTCGCGATCGAGATGCTCGTCGTGGGCGCGGTAGACGACACCCATCCCGCCGGCGCCGATCTCTTCGAGCACGCGGAAATGCGACAGCGTTTGCGAGATCAGCGTCATCTCGGGTGCACCCGTCCGGACCGATCGTTCATTCGGGGGGACTCATTATCCGCCGAAGCCGCGTCGGCGGAGCCAGTCTGGTGTAGCATCGCGGGTCCGCGCCGTCGCACCGACCACTGGCGCGGCTGGACATCCCAACGCCTGGCTGGATCCGGGCCGCTCGTGGAACCGCAGAGTTCGCGGAGACCGCAGATCTCTCTTGTACTCTCCATTTGAAAAACTAGCTCTGCGCTCTCGGCGCGCTCCGCGGTTTCACAGGCCCACGAACATGCGTCGCCTGTCGTATAACCGGAGTGTGAAACGCCCGCAGAGATCTTTCGTGCCACGGCAGACCGAGGCGCCGTACCGGATCTGGGGCACGGGGCTCGAGCCCGACGCGGTGCAGCAGCTGAAGAACGCATGCCAGCTGCCGGTCGCCGTGTCGGGCGCGCTGATGCCGGATGCGCACGTCGGCTACGGCTTGCCGATCGGCGGCGTGCTGGCGACGCGCGACGCCGTCATCCCCTACGCCGTCGGCGTCGACATCGCCTGCCGCATGAAGATGACCGTGCTCGACCTGCCGCTGACCGCGCTGGTCGACCAGCAGGATCGGCTGAAGCAGGCGTTGCAGCGCGAGACGCAGTTCGGGATCGGCGCCTCGTTCAAGACGCGGCGGCAGCACGAGGTGATGGATGCCGATTGGCACGCCACCAGGGTGACCGCGGGCTTGAAGGATCGCGCCTGGGCGCAGCTGGGCACCAGCGGGAGCGGCAACCATTTCGTCGAATTTGGTCAGCTCACCGTCCTCGATCCGGCGGCCGGGCTGCCACGCGGCGAATACCTCGCGCTGCTCAGCCACTCGGGCAGCCGCGGCAGCGGCGCCCACATCGCGCAGCATTACAGCCGCCTCGCGCGCGATCTGCATCCCGAGCTGCCGCGCGAGCTGTCGCACCTCGCGTGGCTCGATCTGTCGAGCGAGGCCGGCCAGGAATACTGGACGGCGATGGAGTTGATGGGCCGCTACGCCGCCGCCAACCACGCGTTGATCCATCAGCACATCGCCCGCGCGCTCGGCCAGGAGGTCCTGCTCGACATCGAGAACCACCACAACTTCGCGTGGCGCGAGCGCCATCGCCTGCCGAACGGATCCGAAGCCGAGGTGATCGTGCATCGCAAAGGCGCGACGCCGGCCGGCGCGGGCACGCTCGGCATCATCCCGGGCTCGATGGGCGCTCCCGGGTACATCGTCCGGGGCCGAGGGGTCGCGGCGTCGCTGAACTCGGCGGCGCACGGCGCCGGCCGCAGGATGAGCCGGACCAGGGCCAAGGCGCTGTTCAACTGGGACGAGACGAAGCGGTTCCTGCGCGAGAGAAATGTCACGCTGCTCTCCGCCGGCCTCGACGAAGTGCCGATGGCCTACAAGAACATCGAAGAGGTGATGGCGGCGCAGCAGGATCTGGTCGAACCGCTGGCGCGCTTCGATCCGCGGCTGGTCAAGATGGCGCCGGGCAACGAGCCTCCGGAGGACTGACGGGCGTAAGTACGAAGTAAGAAGTACGAAGTACGAAGTGGGGTAATCCGAGAGGTCGATGAACACCGCGATCGCCGCCGCCCGGCTCGACAACCAGTGCATCACCGCCTCGCCGCGGCGCCGGCCGGAAGACGTGGTGGCGCGGCTCGGCGCGGTGCAGGCGCAGGACTACCCGGCGGCGCGCTGGGCGCTGGCGTTGCGGATGCGCGAAGGCGCGACCGCCGCCGACGTCGATCGCGCGTTGAACGACGGCCGCATCATCCGCACTCATGTGCTCCGTCCGACCTGGCACTTCGTCGTCCCCGCCGATCTCGGATGGATGCTGGAGCTGACCGCGCCGCGCGTGCGCCAGGCGCTCGCCTTCGCCAACCGCCACTACGAGCTCGACCCGAAGCTGCGCGCGCGGGCGACGCGCGCATTCGAGCGCGCGCTGGGCGACGCGCCTTGCCTGACGCGACAGGAGCTCGGGGCACGGCTGAAGCGCGCGCGCGTCGACGCGACCGGCGTGCGCCTCGCGCTGCTGACCATCGAGGCGGAGCTCGAGGGCGTCATCTGCAGCGGCCCGGCGCGCGGCGCGCAGATGACCTACGCGCTGCGGGCGTCCCGCGTGCCGGCGGCGCCGGCGGTGCCGCGCGATGAGGCGCTCGGCGAGCTGACGCGCCGATATCTCGCCAGCCATGGCCCGGCCAGTATTCGCGACCTGTCGTGGTGGTCGGGGATGACGGCGAAAGACGCGCGCCGCGGCCTCGAGATCGCCGGCGCGCGGCAGCACGCGATCGACGGCATCGTCTACTGGACGATCGGCGATCTGCCGCGACGGCAACCGTCGCGCGCACAGGTTCACCTGCTGCCGATCTACGACGAGTACCTGGTCGCCTATCGCGATCTCGCCGCCGTGCCTCGGCCGCCCGCGACGCGCGGCCGCCTCCAGCCCGCTGTCGTCATCGGCGGCGAGATCGTCGGGACGTGGCGGACGCTGCGCGCGAAGGATGGCGTGGTGCTGCAGGTCGCCGCCGACCGGCGCCTGGCCGAGCAGGAACGCCGCGCCCTCGCGCGCACCGCCGAGCGCTACCAGCGCTTCGCCGGCGTCGCCGTCTCGGTCGCGGTGAAATAGTTCGCACGACGCAGCTGAGATCGCACCGGGCATTGGTCACACCAGACGGCGGCGAGACGTCTCGCGCAGCGAGCCGTAGAGACAAGCCGTTTCGATCGCACGAAAAACCACGCGGAGCGAGATTTCGCGGCGGTCTCGCGGGTCTGGCTTGTTGGTGGCGTTGCCCGAAGCTCCGCTCCTCCCGTGCGCGGATGCCGCGACAACCCTGACCGCCGCGCGGCGGAAGGGCGTCGAGCGGCGCGCGGTTTTTCCGGCTTGTCGGCCACGGCTCGCGGAGCGAGACGTCTCGCCGCCGTCGCGCGCGGCCGGGACATTTCGCCGTCAGCTGCTTGTGAGGTCCGCTCTAGATCAACCACGCTCTCGCGGCCGCGATCCCGGCGCGCACCGCGAAGAGGCCGACGACGAAGCTGCCGATCACGTACGCGCTTGCCGTCAGCGACAGCCGATCCTGCAGCAGCGCGTGCGTCTCGAGCTCGAAGGTCGAGAACGTCGTGTAGGCGCCGAGGAAGCCGACGCCGGCCGCGAGCGCCACCGCGTCGGAATTGGCAAAGGCGCGCGCCGCCGTCATCGCCGCCACCACGCCGAGCAGGAACGATCCGCTGACGTTGATGAAGAAGGTGGCGAACGGGAACCGGCTCGCGACGAGTCCGCTCATCCACTGGCCAGCCAGGAACCGGGCAATCGCGCCGGCGAATCCACCGGCGCCGACGAGCAGGTACGGCAGCGCACGCGACATGACCGGTGAGTGTAGCCGAGCCGGCGACATCCGGACGGGGCGGCGCCGCGTAGAGACCGGTGCGTGCCTGAATCCCCGCGAAATGGTTCGCGCCGGCTTCGAGGCCGTAAGGAAGAGATGCCGTGCGACGAGTGTTTGCGATGCTGATGCTGGCGGCTGTCATGGCCACCCCCGTTGCGGCCCAGCCGACCCGCCCGATCAAGGCGAACCAGACCGATGCCTACGGAGACGACCGGCTGCTGGCGTTCACCTATTTCATGAACTTCCAGTGCGTCCATGAGCCGTTCGCCGATCTGGACCACGACGGCCTGGTCGCCGCGGTCGACCCCGACGAGTTCCAGTCGCCGCGCTGCGTCGTCGGCACTCAGCCGCGCATCGACCCGACCGGCAATCCGATCTCGAACACCGAGCCGCTGTACGTGATCGTGCCGTTCTTCGACGCCGACGGCGACGGCGAGGCGGCGACGCCCGGCTTGCGCGACGCCCTGCGCGGCTTGTTCGGGTTCGTGCCCGATGCGTTCGACCCGACGCCCGGCGTGCCGGTGCAGTGCCCCGAGCCCGGCCTACCGCTCACGCGCCACAAGGGTGACTTCGGCACCTGCACGATGCATCCGACGACGCTCGATCTCGGGCCGGTGCTGGGTCAGCTGGGCGCGGTGCCGGCGGGCACGGCGGTGCAGGTGCCGACGCCGAATCACAGCCACATCATCGACGGCGCCAACTTCGGCGCCATCTGGTGGCGGATCGTCGTCGTGCTGGTGACCGACCAGACGATCTGGCCGGATGTGAACGGCACGCGCGGCCTGACGTCGGTCGACGCGCTGCGCGCCGCGCAGGCCAGGGGCCAGGCGTCGGGCGACATCCCGTCGAACTTCTTCCTCTTCTTCGACAGCCGGAAATTCTCGCACTCGGGACACTGACGCGGCGCGCCGACGGCGAGCGGTGCGGCCTTACTTGGGCTGCGACTTGCTCGCCGCCTGCCGCTCTTCGTAGCGGTGGCCGCGCAGCATGTTCGGGATCGCGTCGTTCCCCTCGTGGCACGCGTACTCGTAGATCAGCTCGTCCTTCAGCTTCAGCGGGATCATCGCCGTCCACGGCGCCGTCCACGTGGTCGGATCCTCGACGGTGACCTGGTACTCGAGCACGTCGTGCGAGACGCGGGTGAAGCGTTCGATGAGGTGGAGGTTCTCGTGCGACCCCATGAAGTCGCTCTTCGGCGAGAAGTTGGTGGTGTCGACGACCAGCGTATCGCCTTCCCAGCGGCCGCGCGAATCGCCGTTCCACGGCCGGATGGTGGCGGGCAGATGCGGACGGCCGTCGGTGGGGATGATGCGCGCGTCGTGCGCCATCTCGGCCATCACCGACACGTGGTTCGGCGCCTGCACGATCTGGAAGTAGCTGTTGTAGCCGGCCTGCATCCGCGGCGTGGTGAAGTTGACGCAGCGCTCGCCGAGCGGGAAGACCTCCGGGTCTTCGAACGCGTGCGTCTTGCGGGACTCGACCTCCGCGGTGCGGCGCTTCTCGGCTTCCGGCGTGCGCGGCGGCAGCTGGCCGTTGGGCGGATCGACGATGAGCGACGTCCGCCGATCGTGCCAGTCGCGCTCGACCAGCCAGAACTGGTTGTAGTTGCCGGTGCCCGGATCGTAGGAGCCGGGCTTGGACACGCGATTGAGGACGGCGGTGATCAACCCGTCGCCGAACTGCGCGTCGCCGTCGTTCTCGGTGATCTGCGATGCGAACTTCTGCAGCTCCGCGATTTCGGCGTCGGTCAGCTTCGTCTTGCCTTCCCACTGCTTGGGGCGCTGCAGCGGCGTCACCGTGTTGTTCGCCCACACGCCCTGGAAGTCGGGGCGGCCGTCCGGCGTGCGCGGCACCACCCATGTGCCCGCAGATCTGCCGTTCGATGCGCGCGTCTGAGCCTGGAGGACCAAGGCAGAGCCGGCGATGAGGATGAGTAAAAAGGCCAGGAAACCGAAGGCGGGACGAAGTCGCACGGCCATGTTGCAGTCTCCTCGGCAGACCTTAACACGAACGGGGGCTGGTCGCGAGAGACGTGTTCACCAGGTCGAGCGCCGTCGCGCCGCCGCTTATCCCGCGCGCGCCCCGTCCGGCAGCGGACGCTCAGGCACCGCCAGCGCCGGCAGCAGGCCGTCGGCGTAGCCGATGTCGAGGATCATCCCTTCCGACACCTCGCCCGCCATCTTCTTCGGCTCGAGGTTGACGATGAACAGCGTCTGCCGTCCGACCAGTTCCTGCGGATCGGAACGCTCCTGCTTCATGCCGGAGAGGATCCGCCGCGTGTGATCGCCGAAGCTGACCACGAGGCGCAACAGCTTCCGCGAACCGGGCACGTCCTCGACCGCCGTGATCGTGCCGAGGCGGATGTCGAGCGCGTCGACCGCGGCAAAGGCGACCGGCGGCTTGATCGGCGCCGGCGTGAACGCGTCTGCCATCACCAGAACACCTGTTGCAGCCCGCTGCGCTTCTTCGGGCGGAGGAGGAAGTAGATGATGAGGCCGGTGACGATCAGCACGACCAGCGTCAGCGCCCACGCCATCGCCACCACCAGGCCGCCGTCGCCGAATGCCTCGCCGCTGTGGAGACGATTGAGGAACGGCTTGTCCACGTAGGCTTCCGTCCTCATCACCACGCCGGTGCGCGCGTCGACGACGAACTTGCGATCCTCGCCGCCGCCGGGCCTGCCGGTGAACACGCTCACGGTCGGCTGCGCACCTTTGAACTGGATCGTGATCGAGTCGATGGGCACCGACCCGGCGCTGATCGCCACGGCCGCCACCGCCGCGTCGATCGGGCCCGACCACGCGCGCGGACCAGACTGCGTGGTCACCGGGCTGACCAGATTTCGCGTCGCCTCGCGCAGCGCCTCGGCCTCGCCGAAGAATTCGGTGAATGCGATGAGCAGCCCGGTGGACGCCGCGTAGAGGAGGAAGAGCGCCCCGGGGAAGCCAATCCATCGGTGCCACTTGCGCCAGAATGCGAGGTTCACGCCGGCCGCTCTCCTCTTCTGAAAGGACGCGAGAGCGTATCACGGCGTCCGCGGTTCGATGCTCGCCGGCGCGGCTCCGGCCGGCGTAGACTGTGCCGCCATGCCGATCGCGCCGCCGGACACGATGTCGATCGTCCACCGCTTCAACGACGCGTTCAACCGCCACGACGTCGACGGCATCATGGCGATGATGACCGCCGACTGCGTGTTCGAGAACACGCGCCCGGCGCCGGACGGCACGCGCGTCGAGGGCGCGGCGGCGGTCCGTGCCGTGTGGGAGCGGCTGTTCGCGGTGTCGCCGCAGGCGCGCTTCGAGTTCACCGACATGTTTGCCGCCGGCGATCGCGCGGTCGTGCTCTGGACCTACTACTGGGTGAAGGACAACCGCCCCGGTCATGTGCGCGGCGTGGATATCTTCCGCGTCCGCGACGGCAAGGTCGCCGAAAAGCTTTCCTACGTGAAAGGCTAGACGTCACGCGGCGACGGCGACCGCGAGAGCACCGGGCACATCGCGTCCGCGGGCCGAAGGACGGCTGGCATGGCAACCGTGTCCTCCAGCGCCTGTGCTCACGACGCGCACGCCGC
>Ga0207645_10004225_pt1 | contig 10664 bp, 8 predicted proteins | sample KBSM53metaG_FD_184331 | JGI IMG/M metagenome (GOLD analysis project Ga0207645, IMG submission 184331) | Miscanthus rhizosphere microbial communities from Kellogg Biological Station, Michigan, USA - KBS M5-3 metaG (SPAdes) (version 2) | ecosystem: Host-associated > Plants > Roots > Rhizosphere >...
GGATCGCCCAAACAGCGTCAGTTCTCGCCGGAACGTCACCGTCGATCACCGTGCTCGTCAACGGCGGTCAGATCGCCTTCGACGACGTCGAGCGCAGCGTGCACGCCGGGCGGCGGGTCGTCGTCGTCGCGGGCTCCGGCCGAACCGCCGATGCGCTCGCGGCCGCCGTGGATGGGGCGCCCTCCGAAGAGCGCGCACAGGCATTGGTCGCGTCTGGTCTCGTCAACTCCGTACCGCTGGACCAGCCGGCAGCCTTGGCCGAATTGCTTGAGGCGGTCCTCGGTGAACAGCCCGCCAGGTGAGCCGCACATTGAATCGAGTAGTGCATTACTCACACCATCGACTGTCTCGAGCAGCAATATCGGTAATTGCGTCCCGCAGCCTCTGCTCATAGCGCCCGACATCGACCATAGGAGTGCCTGGTCATGATTATCGTCTACGGCGGCTGTCAAGCCGATGAGCTAGTGCGGGACGGCCAGCGGCTGCCTTGGAGAGCCGCCGAAGATCTCACCGGCCGGCTCCGCGGCCTGATCCAGTCATTGGAGCCCAAGAGCCTCGTCGGTGCACTCGGATCCGGCGCCGACATATTGTTCGCAAAAGCCGCCCTCGCGGAGGGCATCAAGCTGGAGGTACTGCTTCCGTTCGACGTTGCGATATTCCGCAAGACGAGTGTGGAGCCCGCGGGTGAGCCCTGGATCAGCAACTATGACCGAATCACCTCCAGCCCTGATGTGAAGGTCGCTGATTTGGGTCTCGACCCATTCGATGCCGGGTTTTACCGTAAACACAATGGTGCTCTGCTCGATAGGGCGGAGGCGTTGACATATCCGGGTGCGGAGAAAGTCTGGGCGCTGGCAGTGCGGCCAGAGCCGGACCCGTTGTCGCCCAGCGCAACTGATGACCTAATGGCCAGTGCCGAGTTGCGCCAGATGCTGGCGATCGACCTCGACCCGTTGCCGAGGTCGAGCCCGCATGCGTTCATCGTGATGCCCTATGGGAAGAAGAAGGATCCGCGCGCCAACCGCTTCCTCGACTGTGACGCCGCGTTCCATCGCGTGTACCGGCCGTTGTTGGAGGACTTCGACGTCGATTGGGTCAGGGCCGACCTGCAAACTGACAGCGGGATCATCCATTCCGCCATGCTCTCGGACTTGGCGAACTCCGATCTCGTCCTAGTGGATCTTTCGGCGTTGAGCTTCAACGTCGCCTACGAACTGGGGATCCGGCATGTGTTCGCCTCGCGCTCAACGGTGCTCATCGATCCGGCTGTGACGACCTTCAAACGCACGACACCACCGTTCGACGTCAACATGATCCGCACGCACTCGTTTGCCCGCGGACCGGATGACGTCAGCGATGAGCAGGCGCAGGACGCGATCTGCGCGTTGCGACCGGTGGTGGCCACCGCACTCGCGGCCGGTCAGAACGACAGTCCGTGCCACGAGTGGTTCGATCTCGTCCACGTCAAACGGCCGTTCCAGCCGAGGTCGGCCGTGCCGCGGTTCCGACGGGCTGGCAAGACCGCCAGGGAGCGAGTGGCCGCAGCGACGCGATCTGCCGATCCGATAAAGATGCGCGAAGAGGCCGGCAACCTCGATAAGGATCGTGAGATTACCGACGCTGCGCGCGATGCGTGCCGCATCGAATTGGCCGCGAGCCTGCTGACCGAAGGTGCTTACACCGATGCCAAGGAACTTCTGGAGAAGGCAAAACCGGAACCGGGGAATCCGCTACACCGGACTTGGCTGCATAAGACCGTGATGGCCTACCGCAAAGTCGGGGAGCGGACCAAAGACGCCGCCGAAAAGCAGCGGCTACGCGAAACCGCCAAGGGCTACCTCGCCGAGGCCGAGCAAGCCGGCTACCGCGATTCTGAGACCTATGGCATCTGGGGCGGCCTGCTCAAGAGACAGATTCAGGACCAACGCGCTGGAATGAAAGAGGTCGATGCGCAAGGTCTTTTCGCCGAGATGGAGCAGAAATACCGCCTGGGGTTCGAACTGGATCCCGACTACTACACCGGGGTGAATGTCGTGATGGCGCTTCGTTGGAGCGGCCGGCCCAGAGACGACGCGTTCCGCCGAGACTTCAATGAAGTCCTGACCGTCAGCGGATTCCTCGCGCGGCTGGCGCTCAACGAAGATCCGCAGAACTTCTGGGCAGCAGTGACTTTGGCAGAGCTGACGTTGCACGAGGCGTTGGAGTTAGGCACTGCTTCAATCGACGACGCCGTACAGCAATACGCCGACGCCGCCCGGATAGGCAGGCCCGGTGAGATCGAGAGCGCAGTGTTTCAACTCGAATTCCTGCGCACGTGCGGAGATCCAGACGACGTGATCGAACGCGTGCTTGCCGCACTCGAGCAAGCCGGTGATGTGCGGTTGCGGTGACGCTTTGCGGTTCCCGCACCCAGACTGCGAATCAGTGCAACGCGGTGCAATCGGTCGGACACCCGAGTCGGGATGACCAGCACTTTTGCGGCGATGAGGCCCAACAGCGTGGATCGGGACGAAGAAAGCAGCGGTCCTGAAAGGGACTCGAAACTGGGCTCTCCGCAACAAAACGGAGATTGATATCACACGTTGTCATATGTTGTCGGCAACGTGTCCTTCGATCAGCGGGCCCTCGTCGGCGCGAAGTGCGGGACACCACGACCGAATGCCAAAGGGGATTGATGGCGGTGCCTGCTCGGCGTAACGCACATGGCAAACGCGCACCACGCCGTTTCGGTCTGGCCGTGGTGGCAGTTGGCGTGGGGATCGCGGCCGCGACCGGCCAGAACGTGGCGTGGGCGGACCCCGGCCACACTGATTCGGCACACCCGTCGTCCAGCGATTCGAAGTCGGGAACCGGCATCGGGCCCAGGAAATCGGCCGATGGTCATGGCGCTCATCAGAGCAGGTCGTCGACAGCCACGAAAACCCCGAACTCGGACACCACCAACACCAGCGCCGCCACCACCGCTGATCCGGCGGGGGACGCCCGTTCGACCACCAGAGGTTCTCTTGCCGCGCAACTGAATTCGAGGGCAGCGCAGCGAGACTCGTCTTCGGCTCGGCCTGCAGGAACTACCCGCGCCGCTGGCCCGACCAACTCTGCCCACATCGGTAGAGCAGGGATAACCAAACTGGGCTCGTCGCGCGACTCGCTGGTGAAGAGTCCGTCGGCGAGTACCCCGCCAACTGTCACCCATGCCACAGCGGAGGAGACCCCGCTGGCAGCCAAGGTTGCCGCGGTAATCCCGTCGACAACGAGCAGCGCGGCAACACCAAGTGCTCCGGGTCCTCTTTCACCGATCGCCCGGATCGTTGCGCTGCCGGGCCGCATCATCAACACGGTGCTCGAAACGCTGGACATCACCGTCTCCGTGAACGGCCCGAAGAGCCCTCTCGACTTCGCACCGATCGACGAAGCGTTGTTCGCGGCCTTCCGACGGCTCGAAGACGAAGTGGGATTGACGAAGACGCCGGCTGTGCAACCGGTGCTGCCGACCGAGACATACACCGGCCCCACGACGGCGCAGACCCCGACGGTGGCGCAGTTCTTGAATGCGGCGGCCGCCGAGTACGTGCTCGGCGGTACCCCAGGAGGATTGACGCCGTTCACCGTCAATGGTGTGCCGATGAGATCCACGAACGTTTTCTCGGGCGAATCCGCACAGGTGTGGGTGACACCTCAGCAGCAGATCATCATTGCGTATCAGGGCACGACGGGCGGCACGAACCTGTTAGTCGATCCGCTGATCACCGTCTCTCAGGTCGTCGCCGACCTACAAGTGATCTTCACCGACAGGACGCCGCAGGCTTTCACCGACTCGCTGGCCTTTGAGGGGCAGGTGGAGGCCGCGGCCGCCGAGCAGGGCTACAGCACCAGCGATATTTTCGTCACCGGGCACTCACTGGGCGGCTGGGAAGCCGAATACGTCGCGCAGCAAACCGGCCTGGGTGGCATCGGATTCGAGAGTCCCGGCATCAACACCACAGTGCCGGGTAACGGCGCCGAGTCAGGCTTCATCAACATCGAGACGTACGGCGACCCGGTGGCGTACCTGTCGACCGATCTGCCTGCGCTGCAGCCGTTCATGCCGGCATACGTGCCCGGCGGGGGAAGCAAGCCTCACTACGGCTCGATCGTGTTGATCGGGGACCCCAACGCTCTTACGCCGCTGATCAATGCCTCGTCGCTATGGGGCACTAGCCTCATCGGAGACGTCATCTTCGTGGTTGACTTCCTGGGTAACTTCTTCGAGCACCACCTGCCGGGCATGCAGGCATACAACCTGGACGTCAGCCCGGATCCGGGTGTGGTGCCCTGGCTGGGGGCCACCACGGGCCCGGTCGAGTCCGGCTACGGGGCTCTGACGATTCCGCAGATCAAACAGGCGGCATCACAGGCGGGGACGCTGATCACGCCGTAGTTCTGCACGGCGAAACCGCTGTGACGCCGCCCCTTTCGGGCACCTTTCGGGCACCTCCAGCCAGCAGCTTGGTGAGGTCATAGCGGGTGACGCCGTCGATGGTGACGCCAGTGAAATGCTGTTTGACCCAGTCCCTGATGTGGTCTGCCTCGGTGGGTTCGTTCACCCCCGGCGGCCTGAAGTGCGGTGTGGCGGTGCCAATCGGATCGATGTAGTAGCGGATGCGACGGTCGGCCACGTATGCCTCGAACTGCTCGAGGGGCGGTGCCGGGTCAGCAGATCCGAACCCGCCCAGCGCCATCACCGGATCATCGGTAGCGAGTTGGTAGTAGCCGGCGGCGATCGATCCGGCCACCGCCGCGCCGGGTATAGGCGTCCGAATCCTCAGACAGCGCGCGGAACATCTGAAGGGAATTCGCCAGGCCGGTGCGGCACACAATCCCCCGATACCCCCACTCAGCGCGTGGCGCACCCTGGTCGTAGGTGACTATCGATTAGGAGACGGAGGCGAATGTCATTGCAAATCCGGTCGTTTCGGTGTAATCGCGTCGGGGCGCTCGCGGCTGTGGCGTCCTCAGCGCGGCCGCGGGCGTCGGCTCAGCAGTTGCCGGCGCGGAGCTACCGCCGCCGTCTCTACCCGGAGCACCGTGCGGACCGGGTCCTGGGCCATGCGCGCCGCTGTAGTACTGGTCCGATAGTTGTGGCCTGGGGCGGCGCATCGTGCGCTTCCCAGGCCACAACCCGGCCTCGCAGTACGATGCCTGTGACATGAAAGGCATCGAGTGACGGCAGCCGAGACTGGGCAACGGCGCGCCGACGAGGACAAAGGCAACTTCCGCCAACGCCTCCTTGATGCGCTCGAGGCCTCGATTGCCGAGGATGGCTACCCGCGCACGACGGTTGCCGACATCGTGCGGCGGGCGCGGACATCGAGGCGCACCTTCTACGAATACTTCGACAGCAGGGAAGCCTGCTTCGTCGCCCTTCTCACCGATGCGAACGCCGACCAGGTCAGGCAGATAGCGGCCGCCGTCGACCCACAGGCGCCATGGCGAAACCAGGTGCGGCAGGCCATCGAGGCGTGGATCTCGTCCGGCGAATCGCGGTCCTCACTGATGCTCAGCTGGATCCGAGATGTTCCGTCACTGGGCGCTGCCGCGCGCCGGCTGCAGCGCGATGGGACGGAGAACTTCATCGAGCTGGTGCAGGCGCTCGCCGACTCCGATGCATTCAGTGCAGCGGGCATCGGCCCGGTGTCCCGTCAGCGCATCATCATGCTGCTGGGCGGCCTTCGCGAGCTCGCCGCGATCACCGTCGAGGAGGGTGGTCGTGCGAGCGACATCACCGAGGAAGCGGTTGATGCCTCGATCGCGCTGCTCGCTCCGCGCGATCAGCCCGGCTAGTCCGCGACGGTGATCGCCTGCGTCGGGCACGAGTCGGCGGCCTCTCGAATCGCCTGCCGCTGCGTCTCGTTGATCTCGGCGCTGACGGCCAGCCTGCCGTCCTCGTCGACACGGAAAACGTCGGGCGCCAATCCTGTGCACAAAGCCGGTACGGCACAACGGTTTTCGTCCCACTCGACGCGCATCACGCGATGCTCCTGGCCCGCTCGTCCGCGATGGCCGCGGCCGGTGTGAACACGACCCCGTCGTCGATCGGTCCTCGGCGCAGCAGTCGGACGTCCTTGACGTAGTTCTGATGCAGCCGCCACGGCGCCCGATCACCCTGCCTGGGTAGGTCAGCGAGGCTGCGCTTGACGTATCCCGACGCCAGATCGAGGAACGGGCCGGCTGCCGCGGTGCCTGCCGCATCGGGCGTCACCGCCGCATAGCCTCCTGCCTCCATGTGCTTCAGCAGCCGACACGCATACTCGGCGACAAGGTCCGCCTTCAGCGTCCACGAGGCGTTCGTATAGCCGATGGTCCACGCGAAGTTCGGCACACCCGACAGCATCATGCCCTTGTAGGACACGGTCTTTGACAGGTCCACCGCACGCCCGTCGACCTCGAGTTGCATGCCGCCGATGGCGAGCAGGTTCAGGCCAGTGGCGCTGACGACGATGTCGGCCTCCAACTCGGCGCCAGACTGCAGCCGAACGCCGGTTTCGGTGAACGTGTCGATGTGGTCGGTAACCACCGACGCGCGGCCGTCGCGGATCGTCGTGAACAGATCGCCGTCGGGGACCAGGCACATCCGCTGGTCCCACGGGTTGTACGACGGCGCGAAGTGAGTGTCGACGGCGTAGCCTTCGGGCAATTGCTTGATCGCGGCCTTGCGCAGCATCGACTTCATCATCGCGGGACGGCGGCGGCTCAGGTTGAAGATGGCCATCGCCTGCAATGCGTTCTTCCATCGCACTATCGCGTAGGCGAGCTTCTGCGGCAGCCACGTTCGCAGCCGATCGGCGATCGGGTCACTGGCCGGGCGCGATGCGATATAGGTGGGTGAGCGCTGCAGCATCGTCACGTGTGCGGCCGACTCGGACAGTGAGGGGACCAGCGTCACCGCGGTCGCGCCGCTACCGATCACCACGACGCGCTTGCCCTTGTAATCGAGGTCCTCCGGCCAGTGCTGCGGGTGAATCACCGGCCCGCGAAACCGTTCAACGCCAGGGAAAGTGGGGCTGAAGCCCTCGTCATAGCGGTAGTAACCGGTGCAGACGTACAGAAACGCGCAGCTGATCGTGACGAGGTCGTGGGTGTCGGTGCGATGCACCTCGACGGTCCACCGCGCCTCGTCACTGTCCCAATTGGCGTTCACTACGCGGTGATTCAGCCGAATGAGGTTCTCGACGTCGAATTCTCTTGCAGTGTCGTGGATGTAGCGCAGGATGCTCGGTCCGTCGGCGATCGCCTTCGGGTCGGTCCACGGCCGAAACCGATAGCCGAGCGTGAACATGTCGGAGTCCGACCGGACGCCCGGGTAGCGGAAGAGGTCCCAGGTGCCGCCGATCGCGTCACGGGCTTCGAGCACGATCACCGATTTGTCGGGGCATTCTCGGCGCAGCTGGCATGCGGCGCCGACACCGGACAGTCCGGCTCCGACGATCAAGACGTCCACCGTTTCCGCTCCTCGCGTGCGCGGCCCCGTTTCCGCTGCTTGTGACATGTGCGCTGCCTCCCGTCGATCATCTGGTACGGCTGAGTACCAGTATCGGTACTAGACGGTACCATTATTAGACGTGTGTGGAAAGGGGGTTGTGCCGATCGGTACTAGAGCGTACCGTTGCCGGTACCTTGGAGTACCACCACGGAGGTGCAGCATGGCTGTGGCGACCACGGACCCGGTGCGACTGCCACCCGCACCACGGATACCCAAGCTCCTACAGGGCGTGGGCTTTGTCGCCGCCCGGGAGAAATCTGTCGCCGCACTGGCCAGGCGATACGGGTCGGCCTTCACGCTGCGGCTGCCGATCTTCGGGGACACCGTCGTCGTGAGCGATCCCGCTCTGGTCAAGGATCTGTTCACCACCAACACCGATCTCATTGCTAGGGCCGGTGCGCTCGGTGAGATGTTCGGTCCTGGCTCGACATTCAGCCTCGACGGCACCGAGCATCGTGAGCGCCGCAAGCTTCTCGTTCCGCCGTTCCATGGCAAGCGGATGGCCTCCTATGAAGCGATCATCGAGGAAGAGGTGCTGCGCGAGACGGCATCATGGCCCGAGGGCAGAGAGTTCGAGACCATGCCGTCGATGATGCGCATCACGCTCAACGCGATCCTGCGTACGGTGTTCGGCGCCGAAGGGGCCGCACTCGACGAACTGCGCGAACTGCTGCCGGACATGGTCCCACACGCCTCCCGGCTGGCTGTGATGCCTCCGATCGTGCGCCGGGACTTCGGCCCGCGGAGCCCTGGCGGCAAGCTGACGGCAAACCGCGAGCGCTACGACGCAATCATCCGGCGACTGATCGCCGAAATTCGCAGTGATCCGACATTCGACGAACGCAACGACGTCCTCACGCTGATGCTGCAGGCGCGCTACGAGGACGGCTCACCGATCTCTGACGATCACGTCGCCGACGAGCTGCTGACCCTGCTCGCCGCCGGCCACGAAACCACGGCGACGACGCTGGCGTGGACCGTCGAGCGGATACGCCGCCATCCGCGCTTGCTTTCCCCCTTGACCGCCGAGGTCGACGCCGGAGGTTCCGAGCTGGTGCAGGCCACCATCTGGGAGGTGCAGCGCACCCGACCGGTGATCTACGGCACTACCCGGATGACGAAGACCCGGATCCGGTTGGGGGAGTGGGTCATTCCCGAGCGGCATGTCATTATGGCCAGCATTTCGCTCGCGCACGCTTCCGAGGCCAGCTTCGCCGACGCGAAAACCTTCAATCCCGACCGGTTTGTCGGCAACCCGCCGGACAACTACGCGTGGATTCCGTACGGCGGCGGAGTGCGTCGCTGCATCGGTGCGGCGTTCGCGAACATGGAGATGAACGTGACCCTGCGGACGTTGCTGCGCGAATTCGAGTTCGGCACGACGTATGCGCCAGGTGAGCGCTCCCACTCGCGCGGAGTCGCGACCGCACCCGCGCACGGCGGCCGTGCGGTGGTGTATCGACGAGCGACCACGATGGTCGCGCCCGCGGGCCAGACGCAGCGAGCCTCAGCATGACGGCGCGCGTGGAGGAACTCGTCGACGTCGGTCGTGGCATCGAGATGTGCTACGACCAGACCGGCGACCCCGCCGACCCGCCGATCCTGCTCATCGCCGGCCTGGGGCAGCAATTGCATTCATGGCCAGATGATTTCGTCACCGCGCTGGCCGGCCGCGACTATCGAGTGACCCGGTTCGACAACCGCGACGCCGGCCGATCGAGCCACATGAATTACCGGCCGCCGAACCCGGTGGCCGCGTTCCGTGGTCGCAACCAATACCACCTCGGCGACATGGCGCGCGACACGGTCGGCCTGCTGGACGCGCTCGGTTACGCCGACGTGCACCTGGTCGGCATCTCGATGGGCGGGATGATCGCCCAGACCGTCGCCGCGCACTACCCGGGCCGGGTTCGCACGCTGACCTCGATCATGTCGACCACCGGCGCGCCGCGGCTGGGCCGGCCTGCGCTGTCGACCTGGCGGCGGATGTTGACGTCGCGCCCGCCACGGACGCGGGCCGAGGCGATGAACCGCGCCGCGAACATGTTCTCCCACATCGGATCTCATGGCTTTCCATTCGACGAGCAAGCCGTGCGCGAGTACGCCGGGGTCGCGTGGGACCGGGATTCCAGTCCCGCGGGGATCGTCCGGCAGCTCGCGGGCATCTTTGCCTCCGGGGACCGCAGCGCCGAACTCCGCCACATCGACGTCCCGACCCTCGTGATCCACGGTGATCGCGACCGGATGGTGCATCCCACCGGTGGCTCGGCAACCGCGCGAGCGATACCGGGAGCGCGCCTGGAGACGATCATCGGCCTCGGTCACGATCTGCCCATCGGCGGGTGGGGCCGGATCATCGACCTGATCACCGACCACACCGCATCGGTTGAATTCGCGGATCACCGCGGCGCCCTGTCACGCACACCGAACTCGAGGAGCACGCATGAGTAAGACGAAACGCACGATCAGCGGCCGCACGGTGGTCATCACCGGCGCGGCATCCGGCATCGGCCGGGCTCTCGCGCAACGACTTTCCGCGCACAGCAGCCCCGTCGCAATCGCCGACATCGACGAGAAGGGTCTCAAGGAGACCGAGGCCTCGCTGCACGGGCCGGCGCTGCTGCGGGTGCTCGACGTGGCGGATGCCGAAGCGCAGCACGACTTCGCCGGTGAGGTGCGCGACTGGGCGCCCCAGCCGATCGGCGCGGTGTTCAACAATGCAGGCGTCGCCACCTCCTCCCGCGTGCTGGACGCCGTTCCCGAGGACGACGACTGGCTGTGGAACATCAACTTCCACGGTGTGGTCAACGGCACCCGCGCGTTCCTGCCGATCCTCGTCGAGCAGGACGAAGGCGCGATCGTCAACACGTCGAGCGTGTTCGGTCTGGTCGGTATGCCCAACCAAAGCGCTTACTGTTCGGCAAAATTCGCTGTTCGCGGCTTTACCGATTCGGTTCGCCAGGAGTTGCGCGGCACCGGGGTGACCGCCATCAACGTCCATCCTGGCGGCATCAACACCAACATCGTGCGAAACGCGCGATGGCGCAAGGATCCCGAGGGCCTCGGCCGCAGTCAGGAACAGATGGTGCAGGAGTTCGCCGCCATCACCTTGACGCAGCCGGACAAGGCCGCCGAGATCATCCAC
>Ga0207645_10004227_pt1 | contig 10662 bp, 7 predicted proteins | sample KBSM53metaG_FD_184331 | JGI IMG/M metagenome (GOLD analysis project Ga0207645, IMG submission 184331) | Miscanthus rhizosphere microbial communities from Kellogg Biological Station, Michigan, USA - KBS M5-3 metaG (SPAdes) (version 2) | ecosystem: Host-associated > Plants > Roots > Rhizosphere >...
CGAGCACATCTACTGGGGTAGCTGGTGCTAGAGAACAAAATCGCTTGACAAGCGACTTGTAGCGCGAGCGATAGCGTGAGTAATGGTTCGGTGATCCATAGTGAACCGCGAAGGCGTTTTGTTGGATAAATTCTGCATATATCGAATCGAATTTTTTGGGATCCCATGCACGGGACATAAGAGTGGTATTCCTTTCAAGGAAGGCTAACAGCTTGTGGACACAGCATCTTAGGCGGCGGAAGATGGGGCTTCGGACCATGTCGCGTGACCCAATGGAGGACTTGGGCAACGGCCTGCGCTTTCGCATCCCAGGTTAGGAACTCCCGTACATAAGCAATCGCTTGTCGCTGTAACCGCTCGAGCCGATCCCGATTGTGGGCTAGTTCCGTTAGAATCCTTTCCATTTGCGCCACGACATCGCTCTCATTCGTAAGAGGCACCTTGTACCCTACCTTTGGATCAACGATATCTCCGGGCCCGCCGAAGTCCGCGACGACGGGTACCGCGCCAGAGGCGAGCGCTTCGAAGACTACACCTGCACCATTGTCGCGAAGGGATGGAAACACGAACACATCAGCAGATCGCAAGCGCCTGAGGACTTCCGCATGACTAAGCCACCCGCAGAACGAAACAGCGCTCTCGATTCCAAGGGATCTGACAAGCTGCTCGAGGCGGCTCCGCTCTGGGCCATCGCCGACGACAGTAAACTGCGCCAAATCGCTTCGCAAAAGAGGAGCGGCCGCGCGCAGAGCAAGATCACAAGCTTTTCGTGGAACTAAGCCGCCAACGAAAATCAGTTCTAGTTCGGCGCCGGGGTTCGGACTACGCGAGTCATCGGCACACAGTGATCGCGCGATCCCCGGCTCTGGGACAAAAAACAGTTTGTCCCGATATCTGGCGAACTCGGAATACGTTTGCGACGAGGCGGCTATGATCGCCGTAGCGTGGCGATAGGTAGAGCGAGCGAACGGCAGATATCGATATAGATTCCGCAGATTGGAGACCCATTCCTTTTGGTTCTCCAGCTGGCGAAAACCAGGAGGCCAGGGCAGACCGCCGTTGAGGGGACCGATCACGAACGGTATAGGCCCATTTCGAAGGAAGAAGGCGAAAGGACTGGGCAAGACCGGGGTCATGGGCATGATGCGCAAAACGACGTCGAACTCGCCCGCAAAAATGCGCCGCCGCAACTGTCGCCAGGCGTACCATTCAAAGGCAAGAGAAAACGGATACCCAAAAGCAGTCACTGCCTGGCTGTCATAGTTACTTTTGAATATCTTACGGAAACTCCAACTATAAATGCGCTCGACCAATGGCATTCGGACCACCTCGATGTTGTGAAACGGTGCTTTTCCGCGGCGCACAGCCTCCTCGGTCGGGGATCCAAGAACCAAAGTGACGTCATGCAGCTGGGCAAGCGCTGCCGCATGACAATAAGTGACATAAGGCATGCTGACTTCCTCCGGATTACAGCCAGGGGCTAGTACTATGATGCGTAATCGGCTCATGAATTCTTTTTTGTGAAAAACCCTCTCTCAAGCCCAGAGTGGACGGAATATTGCTCGCGATTTCGCGAATCGTAATCTGACTAGACGACGCTGCCGAGTCACCTCGACGGTGCCGCCGAACGATACCAATACGCCCTGAGTTTCTTCAGCCGGGTGGTGATCTGCCTGGGAAGACCCCGTTTCCAACCGCGATGGACACCGGAAGGACTCAAACGATGAACTCCAAGACTCACAGCCAATCTTCCTTTTAATGTCAGCGGTATGAAATACCGGGGCAGATCGACCCTCTGAAAACCATTGCTTCGTTTGAAGTCGCCAAGTTCATCGTCGAGCCAATATGCATATACAAGATACGGAAGTCCCTTTTCCGCGCAGCGTTCGACAGCTTTGGCCATAAGGGCATTGTTAGGCGCAAGGTCACGGCGAGCGATCTTCGAGATGATCTGACCGAGAAAAGCGTACCTACCCCCGTTACATAGCATAAGGAAGCCTATGAGTTCGTCTCCAACGTACGCGCCGAATATTTCTTCTCTGAACAAGAAGCGGCTGAACTCACGTTTTACTGTCTGGAAATCTTTTCCGTAATGTGCGTAGCGGCGCCCCTGACGAACTGGAGTTTCGTTAAAAACCGAGGTCATTCCCTCGATGAACCGATCGTCAAACGTAGCGGGCTTGACAATTACCCCTTTTTTTTCCGCTTTTCTGGCCTTATTTCGGGCGGTCCGATCAATCTGTCTTTCCCACCAGTAGGAATAACTCTTGATTGGAAGCGCCGCTATGGAATCCCGTTCCATAGGGTAAGAATACCTTGGTTCTGTATCCGGCAGGCGCTGCCAGAAAGTCAGAATATCAGGGCGATCTTGGGCTCTTCGAAGTGCGTCGAGGAGTAGCTCTGGGTTCTCTACGTCCTCGAACCACTCTTGCTGAGGATCGTCGTGAGGCCGTGCAATCCGCACAACCTTCCCTTCGACCAACATTTTTTGCCCGTTGATTTCCACGCTCGTGCTAATTCTTTGCCGCGGCGGCATGGGGCCCAGCGCCTTAAATTACATCATTATCGTGCATTTTCGGCAATGCGCCAAAGCACCTGAACAATGTGGCGGAAAGGGGAAGGATTCGAACCTCCGATACGGCTTCAACCGTATAGCAACCCTTGCGAATCACTGCCTTAGATCACTCAGCTACCTTTCCAACAGAAGATACCGCTAAGCCAACGTTTTCCAATCAATTTGGGATTCACGTCGGCCGTCCTGCAACGCACTTCGCAACTTCACCGATACAAGTCGTATTTCTAACGAAGTCCTCGAGTCAAAGTCAAAATCTATGAGGCACCAGGCTGCCGGAAGCCTGATAATTGACCGTTTGTCGGATTTGCACACAACGACGGCCTCCTATACGACCGGCTGGCACGTAAGCATTGCTCGACCATCACCAGACTAAACAGAAGCTTGTGGTTGTCCTGGCGGCCGGATTGGTGACCTTCGAGGAGTGTTCGCACGGGTTTAGGGTTAAGTAAGCCAAACATGAGAGAGCTTTCATCCAAGAGCACTTCTTGAAGCTCGCCGGTAAGTGATGAGTGGAACCAGTCGTCCACGACGTTTACGGCAAAACCGCGTTTCTTTCGCTTCAAGATACGAGATGGCAAGTAACGTTCGCAAACTCGGCGGTGCAGCCATTTGCGACTGCCATTACGAACCTTGAATCCTGCGCCAAGCCGCTGGACGTACTCTACCACCGTCCGATCCAAGTATGGAACGCGGACTTCGAGACTGTGTGCCATGGAGAGCTTGTCCGCGTACATGAGAAGCTCGTCAGGCAGCGAGGAGCGAATTTCAAGAAGCTGAAAACCACCCAGTTCATCTGTGTGCGCCATTTGTGGAATCAGACCGCGCCAGTATTCAACGAGCTCATCGCCATTTCGCCTCGGAAGTGTATCATCCCGAAAGAGTCCGTCTATGATGCGTGCTGGCGCTAGAGAAAAAACGTGCTGGTAGCGCTTCATTCTATCCAGCGTTCCCAGCGATGAGACACCGCGCTTCAATGTTTCGTTACGAGGCAATCGATCGACAGCGAAGCCGACCGAGGAACGAATAGCGCTTGGCAGCCAACGCCACCAATTACCATAATGAACGCCCAAATGCCGTTTGTAGCCGCCGAACAATTCGTCCGGCCCCTGGCCCATCAGAGCGACCTTGACGTCCTGTCGCGCCCGTTGCGAGACGAAATACATTGGGACTATGGAAGAAGACGCGATTGGCTCTTCCAGACATTCCACGATCTTTGGAAGTGATCGTTCGAATTCGGCCTGGTCGAGCTTAACCGGCACGTGAACAGCGCCCAAAACACCGGCTGTCTCCTTTGCATCGGCCAGCTCGTCATCTTCGAAAATCTCTCCGTAACCTACAGTAAATGCTGGCCATGGCCCGCCTTGTTCGTTCATCAGACCCAGGAGCAAGCCTGAGTCGAGGCCGCCACTAAGAAGTATTCCCACGGGGACATCGCTCAGCAGATGTCGTCGAACCGCACCCCGATACAATTCTAAAAGTTCTTCCCTGGCTTCTTTGTCTTCTTTTGGATTTGAAAAGGGAACTGGCGTGTAGTTGTACCAACGTTCTTCGCGGCATCCTCCTCGCTCAAAAACCAGCATCGTCCCCGGCGGGAGTTTCCGGATACCCTGGAATATGGTTAAGGGAGAGGGCGTATAGCGAAACCGAAGAAAGAGATTGAGTGCGACTGGATCAACCTCCGGCTTGGAGTCTTGTGCTGCGAGAATCGGGCGGATTTCCGACCCGAACGTGAGTTGTCCGCTTGTAATCCGGTAATAAATCAATTTGATGCCCATGGCATCGCGTGCCACCACAAGCCGCTGCTTCTTAACATCCCAGATGGCCAGACCAAACATTCCGTTGAGATGATCCAAAACTTCAGCGCCCCATTCCTTGTAACCGTGAATAATCACTTCGGTGTCGGAATTCGTTCTAAACTCATGGCCCTTGCTTTGCAGCTCAGCACGCAGTTCCCTGTAATTGTAAATCTCGCCGTTAAAAATGACCCAGACTGTTTCCTCGGCATCAGACATCGGCTGATGACCTCCGGCCAAATCAATGATGGAAAGCCGTCGGAAACCGAGTCCGAGCGGCCCGGAAATCAAGTAGCCTTCGTCGTCCGGTCCGCGATGCCGAATCGAGTCGGTCATTCGCCGGATCGTTGCCGGTTCCACCGGCTCGTTTCGAGCAAAGTTAAACTGGCCGCAAATACCGCACATGGTTTTAGTTCAGAGGTCGGAGATCAGAAATCAGAAGTCTGAAGGTAACAGAAATTTCAGAAATAAGAAGTAAGAGCCCAAGCATCAGGTGTCGGGGGAATTTCAGAGGTCGGAAATCAGAAGTCAGAGATCAGCGAAAGCCAGGATTGGCTGGACAGGCATGAGCCAACTTGGCATCTGATGTGCAATCGTTCGAGATCATTATGCAAATAAGATCAGCTACGGATCTGTAGTTTATCAAAAAGCGTACGCGCTCGCGATGGATATTTTCAAGGTTAGTAAGCGATTCCCCGTGGAGGAGAAGTATTCACTTATCGACCAAATCCGCCGCTCATCTCGATCTGTTTGTACAAATCTGCGAGAGGCCTGGGCAAAACGTAGGTATGAAGCGCATTTTGTGAGCAAGCTGACCGACGCGGATGGCGAGAATGCTGAAACTGAAACGTGGCTCGATTTCGCATGTGACTGTGGGTATTTGCTAAAGCCGGAACACGCCAAATTAGTCGAGAAATGCCATGAAGTCGGTGCAATGCTCGGAAGCATGATCCAGAACCCTTCCTCCTTCATTCCGAAATCGTTGAGTGCAAGCGGGTGATTTCTTTCGTCTGAGCTCTGGCTTCTGACTTCTGACTTCTATGTTTCGATGTCTCGTGTAAGTAAAACGCGAGACTCCGAAACATTTGCGACTGCCCCCAGCGATGCATCGGAACGTTGTCCCAGCCCCAGTACAGACGACGGGAGCGGAGGGAACCGTCAGGCTTAATCCAATCTTTTAGAATCCCTTTAACGACCGTTTCCAGCGTTGTTTCCAATTGAGGGAAGCGGTCGCGCAGCAGAAGACACAGATTGATGCATTCGGCGCAATCATAAAGCTCGCGCTTGTAAACGGTCAGACGCGGCGCCTTGGAGAAAGGTTTTGGCAGCCCATTCTGATCAAAGAGATTGTTGAGATAATATTTAACGCCTTTGGTAAGGGCTTCCCCGCACGGTTTGTAACCAGTCAGAGCGTAAATCTTGGCCAGAGCCTTCATGACAAAGCAAGTGTGGAAGTGATCAACAAAGCCGCGCACTCCGTCCACTGCGTACGGCCAGGAACCGTCTGGATTCTGATTCTCACAAACGAAATTCAGATTCCGTTCTGCTGTTCGCCAGTATTCATCCTTGGATAAAACCCTCGAAGCGCTTGCCAGCAAGAATGCGCGATAAGCCGCGGCGTTTAGGACGCCCCCCTCACTGAAAGGGGTGTAAGAACAAGAACTCGCAGTCCTCGATGTCTGAAAGTCCTTTATGTCATTGCTTACATGTCGTGCAATCGATGCAAGAACCCGCCTAAATTCGTCCTGCGATTGCACCTCATTGACCTGGAGAAAAGCCTCATAAACGTAAGGCGTGGTCGTGATCAAAGGCGTTTGTGCTTTGATTGTGCCCCCGTGCCAAACCCAATCAAAAGGATACCCCCAGCAGTACTCATTGAATCCCCTGCAACGGCTCTCTCTCAGCACCGTCAGGAAGTGCATCGCTTTTTGCAGATAGACGGGATTCGCGGTCGTCTGATAGAGGAATGCGAATCCCATAGCGTAATGGGCATCAGCGATTGGGAACCGCATGCGGTGATGAAACAGGCGGCGCGCCGATGGCAGGAACGCTTCACAAAAGACCATCGGAGCAACGGCAGCGGTCCCGATAAGGCGGTTTCGGTAATAGAGCGACTTGGCGCGCCCGCCGATTGGGCCAGCATAAAAGCTTTGAAAATCCCAGGAGGTTTCACCGTAAGCCTCCAGCCATTCGGTGAAGTTCGACAAGATTTTTAGGATTCTGTCCGTAAGTTGATCGGGTGAATTCAAGTCCAATTGAAGAAATTAGAGATGGAAGGGGTGAGGCGAAGAACCGCGCAAAGTGAGTGCCCTGTCTGCCTATCCTGCCTCTTCACAAGCAAGTTACTTCGCAGAGCCAACGAACCTCAGTTTCGTCGTCGTGACATAATTATCGCGTAGCTCACAAAGGTAGCGCCTTAGCATTGTCTTGGCTTTGTAGGACGCGGTCTCCTCGCATTGCCCATTGCCATCGAGATCGCGAAATTTTATCGCAATTATTCTATTCTCGCCGGGATCGCCTTCGACTTCAAAATCGATGCGGCCATTGTGGAAATTCCAAACCATCTCCTCTGAGCCAACGCGAACTTCTTGGATGCCTGATGGTTCAGATTCGCGTCTTCGAATCAAATAGCGCTTCCGCCGCCCAGAGCGATTCTCAATTCGCAACTCTGTGCCGTACATTTCTAATTCTACTACGTCCGGCGAAACTTCCCTTTGCCGGTAGCTCCGCCTCACCACCTCACCCAAACTACTCCATGTCAGCGGACATTTGAGAGCGTTCAGGCCCTTGATAAAGTCAATCAGGCGCGCGCAGTGGTCACTACAGTAGTCGTGATGGATCAGCATTATCGCGGGTTTACCAAGCATAACATCGAAGGCGAAGTTTGCGATCCCCTCCCATGGATACCTCCTGGTAAAGATTGGAAAGTCACTGTAACCCATAACTGCAATATCCCAAAGCTCCGAAATTGTGACTACGCGCGGCTGTGAATCCGAACTAATGACGTCACTATTAACAGCTGCGATTAGACCGCTATGCTTCAACGCGCTCATGGCGGCTTCCGAGAAAATACCTTGGGGGAACACCATGACGCGATCGTGACAAATTCCCGTGATTGATTCGTGACGATTCATTCGGTCGAGCGCTTCCCGAGTCTTCCAATAAAGGCGCCCCCGGTCAGCGCCGCCAAATTCTGCCTTGGTATGATCGCAACCGTGAACCGAAACTGAGTAATTGTCGGGGTTTTCTTTAAACAGCCGAACGACCTGTGGAGCGCTTCTTCGCCAGTTCCAAGGGATGAAGGCGATGTTCGTGGAGAACTTGTGCCGCTTCATCAGAGACAGAAGCTCTTGAAAGTTGACGAAGCCATGAGTTGACTTCAATACAGGATCGTCGATCACCAAGCAGGCGTTAGTTTCCGGAGCGTTCCAGCAGGCGTCGCTGAACGCCCATTTTATGTAAAGAACAAGAGGCACGGCGTTGAGGAAATGCTCTCGAACATCAAAATTTTGCGACGTCAGTTCTGCATCAATGTCGATGATCTCTTTAGAGGTGGAAAAAAAGACAGGAACCCCGTTGTATTCAAGCTTTAAGAAAGTCCCGCCATGACCGAGCGAAATGATGTTGATTGTACTCTCTTTGGGTGTGTTGAAAATGAGACTGGTATCAAAATCAGCTTTCGAAGCGGCGGTTCGCACCCCTGCCATCACCTTACAAAAGTCATCCAATTGATCCGACACGGTGAGATCTCCGACTCCGGGATTGATCTTAGAGATTACGATGCCGTTATCTCCGGTAAGTCTCCGTATCAGCTTTCGTAAAATTTCGGAATCATCGCCAGCGTAGACAAACGCGGAATGAACTTGCTCCTCCCAGAACTGCATGAAGGCTGGATCGCGTTCCAAGTCGTTGAGCAATTGTAGGAGCGTATCTGAAGTGGACATCAACCTACACTTAGATGAGCTTTCGCGATCCGCGCCGTTGTGCGCCAAAAGCTTCGTTGTGGTCAAAGCGCGCCAAGGTACGCCAAAGAAGCCCAGTATCCTGGCGATCTTCTTGCCTTCTATCGATAGGCCAGGGTTATCTAACAATGTCGCTTCCTGCTTCCTCATGACAAAAGGTGCTTAGTAGTGTCGGCCAGTCCACGAAGTCCATGACCCCGCACACGCGCCAAAGCCTTCATGAATCCAAGGACGCAAGACATCGAACGATCGAGAAGCCCAGCTCTTCTTCCAACCATGTCAATTGCGCCGGCCAATGGATGGACGCCCTAATGGCCGCAGTGAGCGCAAAAACTGCCCCATGTTTGTCTTTTCGCCCAACGCTACTCCACAGGTGGCAATAGCACGGGCGGGATTTCCTTGCACCACGGTCATTGGCCGGACCGATGACGACACAACGCTCCCCGCGGTGACCACAGCCCCACGACCGATTGTTACATTTGGGAGAATGATGGCACCCGGGCCTATGAATGTGTCGTCCTCGATCGTGATTCCTTGCGGTCCGCGGAAGTGGGCAATCAGCATAGCGCGGACACTGATTATTACGTTGTTCCCGACGGAGATCAGATCCGGGCGCGATGTATCCAACAGCACTTGATATCCGATCCAAACGTTCTGACCGATCTTCACGCCGCGCCAGCGATGAAGTCGCACTCTCACTGATTTCGCTCCCGGCGCGTGAAACGCAATGAGTTGCAAAATACGGTCTTTAGCCTGTCTTATCTTCGAGAGCACTGGGGTTCCAAATCATGGCAGGCTGCTTGCACCTTAAGGTTGATGTATTCAAAATTACTATCAGCGCGGGTCTGCTCTCACAAACAGATCTAACTTGATCGGGGTTCTGACTAGTACCTAGCCTAATCTGACGAGTCGTTAAAAAGGAGCTTGATCTCACAGCCCAACTACAAAACTGACCGGCCGTCAAACCAAGAACGCATTGAAGTAAACGAAGCACGCCTTTTCTGCATCAAACAACAGCGCTTTGTTAATTAGAGGCGAGCATCAATGCCGGGGTCGCGCATAGACTTAAATGCTTGCAAGCAATTCAGACGGATTTTCCTCAGCCGACTTTTTCGCGAGCGTGCCGCCGTTGTCATGGACGAGGTGTATTGCAGGGGGCAAAGGATAGGCTTGCCCAGCATCCCACACAAAGATATTGCCATCGCGGCAGGCCAAGCCGGACTTTTCGAAGAAGTCATAACAAGGCTTGTTTTTCCCCGTTTGATGGTAGTTAGCGTAGACTTCCTGAACCCCCGCCGAGCGCGCCCAGTTGATGCCTACATGCAGCATTGCTTCTTCAATTTTACGGCCCATTACCCTGCAACTGAGCACAAAATCGATAATCGTCGCCCGTAAACCATCGATCTCAATAGTAAGAATTCCAGTTAACCCGGAATCGCCAAATCTGTCCGAAACGCGGAAGGTCCACGCCCGCCGTGTCTTTTCCCGAAGCCACGCCTGGAACTCCGCCTCAGACATTCTGCGGGTGGAAAGATTCATCTGGTTTGTTTTGTTCAGCAACTGCGCCGCTCTGGGAAGGTTTGCTTGATTGAGTTCCTCAACCCTTACACCGGTGTTGAGGGTTGCGAGCCATTCCTCTAAATTGCCCAAATCAATCTTGGACTGCTTTCGTTCCCGATCTACTGCCGACATTCGAGAACGTTGCCGATCTTCTTCTGTTATCCACGGGCGGTCGAAACAATCGAGGGACAGCAGGGCTTGAGGATAAAGTCGCTTATCTGACGGCCACTCTGGCACAAAAAGCCCGGGTAAGGTCTCCCGAACGCGCGCTCTCTCGACCGCGCTGTCGTCAATAAACACAGCAGAATCGAGACCAAGGTTTAGCTCGTTCATCAAAGCATGAATGTTTTCCGCCTTGTCACGCCAATTGATTCGCCAACCTGCGAAGTCATCCAATTTGAGTACCATTTCAGGGTGTTTGGCAATCGCTTCCATTGCGACTGACTCTTCGTTCTTACTCACGATGGCAAGCAGGATTCCTCGCCTGGTAAGTGCCTTTAATTCACGCTGAAAATCGACCAGCGCTTCGCCAGCAGGATCGTGTCCTCCCAACGTAAGACCTTCCCAACCTGCGTCTCCAACGATACCGCCCCATAGGACATCATCTAGATCCAGAAGCACAATCTTCTTAGCTTGCCCGTTTAGGCCTCGAAGTGCAGCTTTGATGTCCCGAGCGGCCGCTTTGAACACTTCATTGGAGAACGGTATTTTACCAAGGTACCATAGCCTGTAGTTGAACGCAGCAGGGCCCCCAAGCTGTATCCATTTGTCT
>Ga0207645_10004230_pt1 | contig 10661 bp, 10 predicted proteins | sample KBSM53metaG_FD_184331 | JGI IMG/M metagenome (GOLD analysis project Ga0207645, IMG submission 184331) | Miscanthus rhizosphere microbial communities from Kellogg Biological Station, Michigan, USA - KBS M5-3 metaG (SPAdes) (version 2) | ecosystem: Host-associated > Plants > Roots > Rhizosphere >...
AGCCTGCAGGTTGATCTTGACGCCGATGCGCGCGAGGTTCGCGGCGACCGCCTGGCAAATCGCCGCATCGTTGACGTAGCGGTCGTTCGGGCAGTTCATCGTGACCTCGAAACCGCTCGGGTAGCCGGCCTCGGCGAGAAGCTTCTTCGCGGCCTCGGCGTCGTACGGAAGGCGCTTGTTCATGTCGGCCTGGAAGCCGTTCACGCCGGGGCCGATCATCAGGGCCGTCGGCGTCGCGGCGCCGCGCATCACGCGCGACTTGATCGTCTCGACGTCGATGGCCTGGTAGAAGGCCTGGCGCACCTTCCTGTCCTTGAACGGGTTCTTGCCCTTGACGCTGCTGAAGAGCAGTTCGTCGCGCTTTTGGTCCATGCCGAGAAAGATCGTGCGCAGTTCGGGACCCTGCAGCACCGTGTAGCTGCTCGCGCCCTTGATGCGCTCGATGTCCTGCAGCGGCACCGGCTCCATCACATCGAGCTCGCCCGACAACAATGCGGCTACTCGCGTGGCATCGCTGCCGATCGGCGTGAACACGACTTCATCGAGGTTGCTCTCGACCTTGTCCCAGTAATTGAAGTTGCGCACCAGCACCGTCCGGATCGACGGCTGGCGCTCCTTCAGCCTGAACGGCCCGGTGCCGTTGGCCTTGAAGCTGGCGGTGTTCTCGATGCCCTTGCGCCGATCCACCGGTGTCTGCGCCTTGTTGTCCTCGCACCATTGCTTGCTCATGATCGCGAACACCGTCAAGGTGTCGGGCAGGATCGGAAACGGCGTGACCGTCTCGATGTCGACGACCAGTTCGCTGATCTTGCGCACCTCTTTGACGGGCGCGGTGTAGCCCTTCATGTCGGAGCCGTCGGCCGCCGCGCGCTTGAAGCTGAACACCACATCGTCGGCGCTGAACGGCGTGCCGTCATGGAATTTCACGCCCTTGCGCAGTTCGAAGCGCCAGACGGTGGGTGAGGTCTGCGTCCATTTGGTGGCGAGCAGCGGCACCACCGACATGTCCTTGCCGCGCCCGACGAGCGACTCGTAGATGCTGCCGTCGAAGCCAAGCTGCAGCGACTCGTTCAGCGAATGCGGATCCATCGACTGGACGTCGCCCTGATTCGCCACCCGCAGGGTGACGGCGTTCGCCAGTCCGCAGGCCAGGACGAGCGCGGTGGTCAGAAGTGTTTGCTTGTTTGTCATGTGGGGCTCCGGCAAGTGGCGACAGGAACGGGTGTGGAACACCGACGGTTCAATGCGCGGCGATTGTTCTTTCGACCCGCAGCCGCGCATCGACGACGAAGTACAGCAGATCGACGACCAGATTGATCACGACGAAGATCAATGCGATCAGGCACAGGTAGGCGGCCATCACCGGGATGTCGGCGAAGGTCACCGCCTGAATGAAGAGCAGGCCCATGCCCGGCCATTGGAAGACGGTCTCGGTGATGATCGCGAAGGCGATCAGCGAACCGAGTTGCAGCCCGGTGATCGTGATCACGGGCACGAGTGTGTTCTTCAGCGCATGACCGAAATACACCGCCCGGTCCGGCAGACCGCGGGCGCGCGCGAACCTGATGTAGTCGGTGCGCAGCACTTCGAGCATCTCGGAGCGCACCAGCCGCATGATCAGCGTGAGCTGGAAGACCGCCAGCGTGATTGACGGCAGGATCAGATGCTTCCAGCCATCCAGCGTCAGCAGCCCGGTGCTCCATGCGCCAAGCGCGGTGACCTCGCCGCGGCCAAAGCTCGGCAGCCATTTCAACGTGACCGCGAACACGAGGATCAGCAGGATACCGATCAGAAAGGTCGGCAGCGACACGCCGAGCAGCGAGATCGTCATCATGACCTGCGACAGAAAGCTGCCACGACGCAGGGCCGCATAGACGCCCATCGGAACGCCGACAACCAGTGCGATCACGGCGGCCGACAATGACAGCTCCAGCGTGGCCGGCAGCCGCTCGGCGATCAGCGACGACACCTTGCGGCCCTGCCGCAGGCTCAGGCCGAACTCGCCCTGAAGCGCCTTGCCGACGAATCGCACGAACTGCACCGGGAAGGGCTGGTCCAGGCCGAGGTCTGAGCGCAGCTGCTGGCGCTGCTCGGGCGTCGCATCCTGGCCGAGGATATTGGTCACCGGATCGCCGACGTACTGAAACAGCATGAAGGCGATGAACGCGACCGTGAGCATCACGATCACGGCCTGGACCAAGCGGCGGAGAGCGAAAACAAGCATCGGCTGGTGGTCGGAGTCACCCGATGGGCGACGGCATGGTGTCTCGGGACATCGCCGCGATCAGAGCAAAACCCGCGCCAACCGTCAAAGGGGAATGCCCCGAGGCATGAAGCGTCGAGACAAAAAAAAGCCGCCCGAAGGCGGCTTGATCCTGGCGAAAGCTTGCGCGAGGCAAGCGTTCGATCAGAAGAAGTGACGCAGACCGAATTCGACGCCGGTCGACTTGCCGTCGGCGGTCGGGGCAGCGGTCTGTGCAGTTCCGCTGGTCACCGAGTTGCGAGCCGCACCGTTGTTGTCCACGCGCGAAACCGTCGAGTACACCGCAGTGCGCTTGGACAGGTTGTACACGTAGCCCAGGGCGAGCTGGCCGACCTTGGAGTCGTCGGTGAACCCGAGGTCGTTGGTCAGCTTGCTGTGCGAGTAGCTGGCGTGGATTTCGCCTTGGCCGAGAGGGACGACGCCGCTGATCGAGTAACGGTTTTCCTTGGCGATGAACCCAGCCGCGTCGACCTTGTCTTGAGCGAAGTAACCCAGCAGCTTCACAACGCCCAGGTCGTACGAACCGCCGATGTTGAACACCTTCTGCTTGCCGTCGAACAGGTCGAGGCGTTGCTGTGCGTAGGCCACGGCAACGTCGAACGGGCCAGCGGCGAAGCCGATACGGCCGCCCAGGTAGCGACCCGGGTTGGTCGCGGCGCCTTCGCTGGCTGCGGCCATGAACTGGCCGTACACGCCACCGATGTTCGACGGCAGGAAGTAGCCGATCGAGTTGTCAGCGCGGACGAAGGTCGTGTTGAGACCGACGGTGCCGAATGTCGTGGCATTGGCGCCGGTCAGGCCATATGAAGCCGCCGAGGCGATTTGCTGCACGTGGGTCGAATCGCCCAGGCCGTTGGTGCCGAACGCGTCGAAGATCGTGTTGTTCCAGAAGGTCGGGGTGTAGTCGCGGCCGAGGCGGATTTCACCGAAGTTGCCCCACAGGCTGACGGTGGAACGGCGATTCCAGAACTTGGCGTTGGCAGTACCGGTGTCGGCGTTGATGCCCGACAGCAGCACGAAACCGGCCTTCAGACCGCCGCCGAGGTCTTCGGTGCCCTTGAAGCCGAGTTGGCTGCTGTTGATGCCGTCTTGGCTCAACGAAAGGCGGCGCACGGACCCGTCGTTCTTGACGTACTTGGCGCTCAGGTCGACGGTACCGTACAGCGACACGGAGGATTGAGCCGATGCGACACCAGCGAAAGCGCCCAGAACTGCGAGAGCGAGCAGAGATTTTTTCATTGCAACTATCTCCTAGGTTGAACAAGAGGTCCCGATCAAGAATCACCCTCGTTGGGCAGATCAGGCACAACCCCCTCAGCGGAAGTTGTGCGTATTGCACCAGAGGGGCCGGATGCTGGAAAGCCTTGCAGGCCAAAAAAGGCCTTTATGTTGTCTGAGCACAACGAGGTTCGGTGGCGCATCGGGCGCGTGCTCCCAGAGCGCAAATCGCGTGGCGTCGAGGCCGCAAATGCCTGCGCTATGCTTGATGCCGATACCTTGACGCCAAGCCGCCTTGCCCTCGATCGACACCCTCCTGATCGCCGCCGACAGCACGCTGCGCACTCTCTCCGGCGCGAGCCATTCGGCGCGCGCCTATCCAGCGGTCGGCGGCGCTGCCGTCCCGCCGCTCGACGAATCGCAGCGCCGTTTGTCGGGCGCGCTGATGCGAGTCAACCATGTGGGCGAAATCTGTGCGCAGGCCATGTACACAGCCCAGTCCGTGACCGCGCGCGATCCCGCGCTTCGGGGCCTGTTTGCGCACGCCGCCCGCGAGGAATCCGATCACCTGAATTGGACCCAGCGACGGCTGCGCGAACTGAATGCGCGCACCAGTCTGCTCAGCCCGTTGTGGTACGCAGGCGCCTTCGGCATCGGCCTGCTGGCCGGACGCGCCGGTGATGCGGTCAGCCTCGGTTTCGTCGTCGAAACCGAACGCCAGGTCGAGCAACATCTCGAGCATCATCTGCAGCGCTTGCCGAATGCCGACCTCGCCTCCAGAGCGGTCGTGCGCCAGATGAAGGACGACGAAGCGCGCCATGGTGCCAGTGCGCAGGCCGCGGGCGCGACCCGCCTGCCGGCGCCGGTGCGTTGGGCGATGCGCCTGGCCGCACGGGTGATGACCACGACCGCACACCGCATCTAGCAACCAGGGCCGCCAGCCGGCGGCGCTTCAGTCGCGCTTGATCTCGAAGCTGGTCGTGATCTCGGCGGTCTTGGCCAGCATGATGCTGGCGGAACAATACTTCTCGTGCGACATCCGCACCGCGCGTTCGACCGCGGCGTCGGTCAAGGCGGGGCCCGAGACGACGAAGTGCATGTGGATCTTCGTGAACACCTTCGGATCCGCGGGCGCGCGCTCCGACGTCACGGCGACCTGGCAGCCGCGCACATCGTGCCGTCCGCGCTGCAGGATCAGCACGACGTCATAAGCGGTGCATCCACCGGTGCCGGCCAGAACCGTCTCCATCGGCCGTGGCGCCAGATTTCGACCGCCGCCATCGGGCGCGCCGTCCATCATCAACAGATGGCCGCTGCCGGTTTCGGCCGAGAATGCCATCCCGTTCGCGGGCATCCAGTTGATCGTGCATTCCATCGTCGACAGCCCTTCACTGCTCGCCCGGTGCAGGCGAGCTCGCGTGCATTGTGCACACCGTCGCCGGCCTGTAGAAGGCACTCTCCAAAAGACCTTGGCGCCGATTATTGCAGCGCAGCAAAAAAGGCTCTACACTCGCTCGCATGCAGTGATCGATCGGGGCCCGCGCCAGCCGCCTCGAAACCGCCGCACCGTTTGTCTCCTCCACCTCCTCCATTGGTGGATTCAGCCCAAGGCAGCAATGCCTTGGGCTCTTTTCTTGGGCTGTCGCCGATGCAAGCGCGTGAGGCGGGCGACGTATGATGCGGCGCCGCAAATTGGCGGTCCACGAGACGACGCGCATGGCCGCCCCTGAAAAGAAGATCACGTCACGTGCCGGCAAGGCCGCGGCCAAGCTGACGCTCGCCGACTACCTGCAGAAAATCCTGACCGCGCGCGTCTACGACGTCGCCGACGAGACGCCGCTAGAGCTCGCGAAGAACCTGTCGCGCCGGCTTGCGAATCAGGTCTTGCTCAAGCGCGAAGACACGCAGCCGGTGTTCAGCTTCAAGCTGCGCGGCGCCTACAACAAGATGGCGCAGCTGAGCGCCGCGCAGCTCAAGCGCGGCGTCATCTGCGCCTCGGCAGGCAACCACGCGCAAGGGGTCGCGCTGGCGGCCCGCAGACTGGGTTGCAAGGCGCTGATCGTGATGCCGGTGACCACGCCCCAGGTCAAGATCGATGCGGTGCGCTCGCACGGCGGTGAGGTCGTGCTGTTCGGCGACAGCTATTCCGACGCCTATCTGCACGCGCTCGAACTCGAGGCGCAGCAAAAACTGACCTTCGTGCACCCGTTCGACGACCCCGACGTGATCGCCGGCCAGGGCACGATCGCGATGGAAATCCTGCGCCAGCACCAGGCGCCGATCGACGCGATCTTCGTCGCGATCGGCGGCGGCGGGCTGATCTCGGGCGTGGCCGCGTACATCAAGTCGGTGCGGCCCGAGATCAAGGTCATCGGCGTGCAGACCGTCGATTCGGATGCGATGCTTCGCTCGGTGAAGGCCGGCAAGCGGGTGCAGTTGCACGACGTCGGCCTGTTCGCGGACGGCACCGCGGTCAAGCTCGTGGGCGAAGAGACCTTCCGGCTCGCGCGCGAACTGGTCGACGACTATGTCGTCGTCGACACCGACGCGATCTGCGCGGCAATCAAGGACGTCTTCCAGGACACGCGCAGCATCCTCGAACCATCGGGCGCGCTGGGCGTCGCCGCGATCAAGCAGTATGTCGACACGCACCGCTGCAAGGGCTCGACCTTCGTCGCGATCACCTGCGGCGCGAACATGAACTTCGACCGACTGCGCTTCGTCGCCGAGCGCGCCGAAGTCGGCGAGGAACGCGAGGCCTTGTTCGCCGTCACGATCCCCGAGGAACGCGGCAGCTTCAAGCGCTTTTGCGAACTGATCGGCCCGCGCGCCGTGACCGAGTTCAACTACCGCATCTCGGACGCGAAGCAGGCCCATGTGTTCGTCGGCCTGACGACCACGAACCGCGCCGAATCGGCCAAGCTGACGCGCCATTTCAAGCGCCATGGCTTCGACACTCTCGATCTGACCGATGACGATCTCGCCAAGGAGCACCTGCGCCACATGGTCGGCGGGCGCAGCGCGCTCGCGCACGACGAGCGCCTGTACCGCTTCGTGTTCCCGGAACGCCCGGGTGCGCTGATGCGCTTCCTGTCGAGCATGCATCCCGGCTGGAACATCAGCCTGTTCCATTACCGCAACCAGGGCTCGGACCACGGCCGGATCCTGGTCGGCATCCAGGTGCCGCGCGACGATCGGCGCGGCTTCCGGGCGTTCATCGACAGCCTGGCCTACCCGTGCGAAGACGAGACCGAGAACCCGGTCTACCGGCTCTTCCTGCGCTGACGCCTGGGCGTGCGCATGCCGCCGGATTGCGCGGCCGACCCGGCGGGCGTCACAATCGCCGCTGGTGAGCCCGCGCCGTGCGCGCGCACCCGCTGCGCGGCCGCCAGCCCGCGTCGAACCCACGGACAACCATGTCGGTCAATCGCTCGCTCATCTCGCCCACGTCGAACCCGCTGCTCGAGCAGGCCTTGCGCAAGAAGCTCACGCGCCGCGCCGAGACCACCGGCGGGCTCGGCGAGCTCGAAGCGCTCGCGGTGCGTCTGGGATTGATCCAGAACACCCTGAAGCCGCGCTTTCGCACGCCGCAGATCGTCATCTTCGCGGCCGATCACGGCCTGGCCGTCGAAGGCCTGGTCGGCCCCGGGCAGCAGTCGACGGCGCTGCTCGCGCATCAGCTGCTGACCTCGCAATTGCCAGTCGCGGTGTTCGCCCGCATCCAGGGGCTGGAGTTGTCGGTCGTCGACTGCGGCATCTCCGATGCCGTGAACCCGCACGCGCGGCTGCTGGCGCGCAAGATCGCGCACGGCACGCGCAATGCGCGCGTCACCTCGGCGATGTCGCTCGAACAGGCGCACGCCGCGATCCGCGCCGGCATGGAGATCGCCGACTCGCTCGTCGGCAATGCCGTCACCTGCGCAGGCATCGGCGTGGGTTCGCATGAAAGTGCCGCGCTGGTGCTCGCGCGCCTGTCGGGCATCAACCTCAGCGACCTCGTGATCTCGGGCCCCGATATGCCCGAGGCGCAACTCGCGCATCTGCTGGCGGTGCTGCAGAACGCCCAGGCACGACACAAGGACGTGACCGATCCGGTCGAGGTGCTGGCCGCATTCGGCGGCTTCGAGATGGCGATGATGGTCGGCATGATGCTGGTGGCCGGCAGCAAGCGGCACCTGATCATCATCGACGGCATGCCCGCCTGCGCGGCGCTGATCGTCGCGGCGCGGATCGCGCCCGCGGTGACCGACTACTGCGTCTACTGTCGCAGCCACAGCCATCAAGGGCTCGACCAGGCGCTGGCGCTGTTCCACGCATCGGCGCTGCTCGAACTCGGGATGGAAAGCACCGACGGCACCGGCGCCACGCTCGCCTGGCCGCTGGTGCGCAGCGCCGCGGCCTTGCTGACCGAAGTCGCCGAAGGTGAAGACGCCGGGCCGACCCACCCGGCACCGATGGGCACGACGGCCGAGCCGGCGACGCCGATCTGACGAACGGCCTACTGCGCCGGCACGCCGGTGTCGGCGCGTGGCGCCGCCGGCGGTTGCGGCCCCGGCTGCGGCAGGGCCTGCGGCGGCGGGCCCTGCGGCGCGAATTGCGGTACCGGGCTGAACTGCGGCGCGGCCTGCATGGGCGCCGCTTGCACCGGCGGCCTCGCAACCGGACCGCCGCTCGGAGCGCCCGTGCCGCCGACCGGCAAGGTGCCGGTGGCCGCTGCCGCCGGCGGCGGCAGTTCCAACGTGATCGCGGGCGCGCCCTGGCCGCGGCCGATCGACGCGGTGCGCAGGCTCACCGACTGCAGCACCAGATCGTCATCGAGGTGCGAACCGACCGGATAGGCCTTCGGCATCTTGCCGTCGACCGCGATCAGCGCAACACCATGCGCGCCGACCGGACCCGACGAGTACTTCGGCGCCATGATGCCCAGCAGCCTGAAGCGCGAACTCGCCTCGGGCGCCATGACGGGCGCCGGCACGTTGACCGGCGCCGCGCCCAGCAGGCGCGTCAGGTCGCCGCGCGCTGCGCCGGCGTCACCGACGGCGACCGCGTAGGCCGGCGCCGAGGGCGCTCGCACCAGCAGGCGCAAACCCCAGAACACCGTGGTGGCGGCGACCAGGGCCCAGATGGCGAACGCCGAAAGTCGTGCGAGCATGCACGATTATGATTCAACGAGATCATCAATCCGGCCCCCGTGCCGCCAGGAACACTTCATGACGTTGGCAATCTCCTGCCCCGCGCGCCGCCCTCGCGGCGGGCGCGGTTTCACCCTGATCGAGCTGATGGTCGTGCTGGTCATCATCGGCGTGCTCGCCGCGCTGATCGTGCCGAACGTCCTCGAGCGCGCCGACGACGCCCGCGTCACCGCCGCGCGCACCGACGTCAACAACCTGATGCAGGCGCTCAAGCTGTACAAGCTCGACAACCAGCGTTATCCGAGCGCCGAGCAGGGCCTGCGCGCGCTGGTCGCGAAGCCGACAGTCGGCGCGATTCCGTCGAACTGGAAGCCGTATCTCGACAAGCTGCCCAATGACCCGTGGGGCCATGAATACCAGTACGCGAGCCCGGGCCTGAAGGGCGAGATCGACGTCTACAGCTTCGGCGCCGATGGCGTGATCGGGGGCGAAGGCAAGAACGCCGACATCGGCTCCTGGCAGTGATCGGTTCGCCGTGACATGGCACAGCGTGTGAAGAGTGCCCCAATGCCGGCCAAGGCGGCCGTCCCCCGCGGGGATTCGAGCAACCCGGCGAAGCCGGATCGACGCAGGAGCCATTCGGCCGGATTCACGCTGATCGAGCTGATGGTCGTCGTGGCGCTGATCGCCATCGCCAGCGCGGTCGCCAGCCTCGCGCTGCGCGATCCGGCCGCGACCCGCCTCGAGCACGAGGCGGCGCGGCTGGCGGCCCTGCTCGAGGCGGCGCGCAGCGAGGCGCGCGCGATCGGCCTGGCCGTGAGCTGGGTGCCGCTGGTCGATCCGAACGGCGTCGGCGGCTTTCGCTTCGTCGGCCTGCCGGCATCGAGCGAGCTGCCCACGCGCTGGCTGGGCCAGGGTGTCAGCGCCGAGCTGCCCGGCGCACGCGCCGTCCTGCTCGGCCCCGAGCCCCTGATCGGCGCGCAGCGCATCGTGCTGCACCTCGACGATCAATCCCTGATCCTGGCCACAGACGGCCTCGGCCCGTTCAGTGTCGTCAGCAGCGAGGCGGCGCCGGCCGCGCGCCCATGAATCACGCTGGCCGCGGCTTCACGCTGATCGAGGTGCTGGTCGCCTTGACGATCGTCGCGATCACGCTCGGCGCCGGCATCAAGGCCGCCGGCGCACTGGTCGACAACACCCAGCGCATGATCGACGTGAGCGCGGCGCAGTGGTGCGCAGACAACCAGCTCACCGGGCTGCGCCTGAGCGGCCTGACGCCGCCGATCGGCGAATCGGACTTCGGCTGCGCCCAGCTCGGCCAGGGCTACGCCGGCACGCTGGTGGTCAAGCTGCCGGCGAACCCGAATTTTCGCGTCGTAGAAGCCCATGTCGCCGATGAAGACGGCCGACCGATCCTGACGCTCTCGACCGTGATGCGCAAATGACGCCGCGACTCGGCACTGCGACCCTTCGGCACGCTTCGCAGCGCGGCTTCACGCTCGTCGAGGTGCTGGTCGCGATGGTCATCATGGCGATCATGGCGGTGATGGCCTGGCAAGGCGTCGACGGCATCGTGCGCTCGCGCGACGCGAGTCAGGCCAGGCTCGAGCAGACCCTGCGCCTCAACGCGGTGATCGCGCAGTGGGACCAAGACATCGCGTCGATCCAGGACACCGCGGTCGTGCCGCTCGCGTTGAGCTGCGACGGCTCGACCGTGCGCCTGACCCGCCACACCCCCGATGGCCTGCAGGTGGTCGCCTGGTCGCTGCGGCCCGACACCGGCAACGGCGGCGGCAGCTGGGTGCGCTGGGCCGGGCCGTCGGTGACGACGACCGGCGAGCTCGCCGACAGCTGGCTGCGCAGCCTTCAGTTGCAGGGCACGGAGCCCGGCAGCCTGCGTACCCTGACCGGCCTGACCGACTGGCAGGTCTACTTCTTTCAGGGCACGGCCTGGGCCAACTGCCAGTCGACGGGCGATCCCGGCACGTCCGGCGGCGGCGCGCCGGTCGCGCGCCAGGACATGCCCAAGGGCGTGCGCATCATCCTGA
>Ga0207645_10004241_pt1 | contig 10643 bp, 25 predicted proteins | sample KBSM53metaG_FD_184331 | JGI IMG/M metagenome (GOLD analysis project Ga0207645, IMG submission 184331) | Miscanthus rhizosphere microbial communities from Kellogg Biological Station, Michigan, USA - KBS M5-3 metaG (SPAdes) (version 2) | ecosystem: Host-associated > Plants > Roots > Rhizosphere >...
CGCTTTCAGTTGAGTGATAGCCGAACCCGCCGACTGTAAATGACGGATAAAGGCCCGGATAATCTACAGCAATGCCAAGCGGAGCTAGCAACGCTTCGGCTTTGTTCCTGTAATCATCGCACTGCTTGTTGCATCGGCGCATCACGTCGCTATCGCCTGAATTGTTGCCCCGAACCCAGGCGCGAGCCGCCCGCTCGAATAGCGCGTCCGCATCACGAACGAGCCGCTTGGTTTCAAGGAATGTTGCTTTGCTCATAACTGTCTCTCCTAAAAAACCGCGCAATCACCAGCGGCGAACCTGCCCGCTCGGGGAACGGGTAGGCGCTGGCGACGCGCGGCAGAGTTGGTTTGGTGCTGTGGGGTTCGCGTCCACGGGGGAAAGATAAATCCAGCGTTGGATAAACGCAACTCTTTTCTGGAATTATTTTCGTTGCTGACAATCAAGCGTTGGTTTATGGTTCGCCTGCAATGAAAGAGAAAGCCAAGAACCCCGCCGCCGTTGCGCTCGGCAGCATGACCAGTCCAGCCAAAGCCGAAGCCGCTAGAGAGAACGGAAGGCGATGGGGAGGCCGCCCGCCCGGAAGCAAGAACCGCAAGCGCAAGCTCGCCGCAGCAGCCTGAAAAATAGTTTGCGATTTCTGTTGCAAGTAATCCAGCGTTGGATAAATTAGGGGCGTGAAATCAATTTACGGCTTGTTCGATAGCGACGGCAAATGTCGCTATGTTGGACTGACCGCTAACCCGTCGAAGCGGGAACAACAGCATTCAGGCAAACAACTATCCTTTCGAGTCTTGAGGGTTTGCTGGGTTGATGGCATTCGCCTAGAACAGCAAATCATTCGGGCTTACATCCGCAAGGGACAATGCGATTTGAACGCAACGGTTAATCCTGAACCCCGCAAGCCCAAAATTCAAACTCTGGAACAATTTATGGCAATGGCCCGTCGCGCCGGTCGCAAGGGCGGATTGACCAGAGCGCGGAATTTAAGCCCGGAGCGACGGCGCGAGATAGCGCGGCTCGGAGGTTTAGCAGCAGCGAAATAACTCGCGAGAAAGGCAATATGAATAACTACTGGTCAAAAGTATGGTGTCGGATTGTTTTCAGCCGGGTGGCATCAGATACGTTTCAAGCCACTTTTTCTGTACTACCGCAAGGCAACCACTGTTTCAATTTGGAATATCTCAAAAAGTGCCTCGAAAGTGAGGATGCAGCATTTGATGTTTTCGAGCATGATTTCGCCCGATTACGCCCCGACATTCAAAAAGCAATCTCAGGCGTAACCAGGTCATTATGGATTGAACGAGAGCGAGCGGACAGAGAGGCAATGGCGGCATGAGTTTATACGAAAAGCATTCAATGAACGCGCTGGCTGGAGATTCAGCGGAGGACAAAGCCTATATCAAAGGCTTCAACCATGCCCTCAAGTTGGCGGACGAGCAAATCGTTGACGAAAGGGCAACCTCTCTTATCGCTGAAATGCTTAAGGCGCTCGAAGAAGTCCAAGGTGATTTGACCAGTGGGTGGCTTGAGCCTCGTTCAATAGCGATGACTCTGTGTTCAGTCAGACCAGCAATCTTAAACGCTCGAAAATACCAAAAGGAACACAAACAGCCGCACAACGAAGCGAGCAACCCGCGCACGGCGAGGGGCAATTGATATGAGCAATCCCGTTATGGACGATGTTGACGCGACAGAGCGCCGCGTGATGGGCAAGCTCGACGCGCTTGGCAAAGAGCTGATCGAACTCCGCGCCGAGAACAATATGTTGAAGGGCGTGCTCGCGAGTCACGCTGACGTTCGCGCTCTTATTTCCGAGCTGCGCCATATCCACGCGCACATGCACAACGGGCAGGCGGCCCAGGCGCGGGCGACGCTGGGGGATTTGCTGCGGAGATTTGATCGGGAAAGCACTTAACCAAAGGACAGACATGAACACCATAGCAAAGCTAAACTCGCTCACCAGGATACTCGACGCGCTTTTGCCATTCGGCCACAGCGTTGAGTTGAACGTGCGCCGATACGCGCATCCCCCGGACACGCAGATCGCCATTCACGGCGTCAAGAGCTATGCCGAGGCCCAGGAAATATTCCGGGCGCTGGGCATTCAAAAGCGGGACAAATCGGTTTGGCCAGAGGACGAGCCGCGCACTGTGCTCTCGGGCAAGCTCACGGATACAATCGGAGTCATGGTTTATTGCAACGGCCTGCCGCCGTCATGCCGGGTCGAGAAGTTCAAGGAGCGCGTGCCGAAGACTCAGACGGTCGAGGTGGGAGAGTTCGTCGAGGTGGAGCGCATGCGTGTAATCTGTGGGCATGAGGAACCGCAACCGCTGTTTGCCGAGCAATGGAAGGGCGGGGATTGCAAACCGTGCCCGGCGGGGAATGCCGCATGAGGAAGGATTTGATTTATGGCAGGCAGACCTAAAGGCGGATACAAAAACGAGGCTGGCAAAAAGGTGCCGGGTGTCACCACGATTCTCTCCCGGTTCAAAGAAGCTGGCGGCCTGATTCAGTGGGCCTACAACTGCGGGAAAGAAGGCATCGACATCAATGACGCCCGCGACCGGGCCGCTGACGCCGGCACGGCAACGCACCAGATGATTGACGATCATTTGCATGGCGAGACCTTCGACCGGACGGCTTGGAAATCGAATGTGCTGGCCAAAGCGGATCACTGTTTTCTGGCCTTTTTGGAATGGGCAGAACAATCGAAATTGAAACTGAAAGCGGCAGAGTTGAGTCTGGTTTCTGAGCGCCATCAATTCGCCGGGACTTTTGACGCCGCGATGATTGGCGGGAGCTTGCGGCTTTTGGATTACAAAACCGCATCTGGCATCTACACCGATCAGCTTATCCAGGTCGCCGGCGGCTATTCGCTTTTGTGGCAGGAGCACTTTCCAAGCGAGCCAATCGGCGGCATCGACATCCTGCGAATCAGCAAGCCCGATGCGGAGGATGACCCGGTGAGCTTCGAGCACAGGCATTGGTCTGCTGAGGTGATCCCGATTTGCCAGGAGCAATTCATTCTGCTGCGAAAAGCGTATGAGGGCGACAAACGGATCAAAGGACTTCTGTGAGCGCGACCAAAGCCGACGTTATTTACTTGATCGAACTGGGCTATTGCGAGACCTGCTGGCAACGGCCCTGTGTCTGCGGCGAGGAAGACCTGCGCGGCAAGGACGATTTGCCAGAGGACCATTGGCGCGACCGACGCGACGTGATGGCTGATGCCGTCAAAGATGGGTTGCCTATGCCAAGCAGCACCAGCGTTCGTAATAAATCCGAAGCAACGCAATAGTCGGTGCAAAATAACTCGCCAAATGCTCATCAGAAAATGGATGCCATTCCAGTGAATCAATGTTTCGGAAATAGTCTGCCGACTCGTACCAATCGGCTCGCATTCGGAACCATCCGCTATAACCGGACGAATTGAATCTGAAAATCGACCTATGCCTATAGATGCCTTCACTAACCTACCCCCCGGCACCCGGCTCTCGGACATAGACCGCCGCGAGCGCCGCGACGAGGAGGAAGAAGACCGCTGGTGGTCCTGGTGGTGGCTCGACCAAGAATTGCGCTGGCGCGAAGCCCGACGCCGTGAATACGGAGAAGACCTATGAACACCGAAACCCAAGTATTGCAGAGAGTTGAATCAGAGCAGGCGCAATCGGAATTGCCCGTTATCGTTCCAGTAGAACCCAAGACCTCGCAACAGGCGCGAATCGACGAAGTAAATGAGGCCTTGCTGCCCGCCTACCAGAAAGCCAGCGAATTACGCCTGAGCGACGAGGAAAACCAGGCGCTTCTGGTCCCATTCGCCGACGATCAGGTTGAGATTCGCCCGCACGACGGGTTGCTTTACATACCGCATATCCATATCTCTGACAGGCTGATACGTGTGTTGGGCGCTGGGCAATGGGCGATGGTTCGTCGCCGGGAATGGATCGAAGCCAACCGGATTTACGCCGAATACGTAATGAAAGTGCGCGGCTGCTTTGTAGGGGAGAGTGTCGGCGCGATGGATTACCACCCATCCAATCCCCGAATGAACTACTCCGACGCCTTGGAAGGCACGCGCGGCGAGTGTATCAGGCGCATTGCCGCCAAGGACTTGGGTTGCGGGTCGCAGGTCTGGAACCCGGAATACTGCCGTCAATGGGTTGCTCGCTACGCGGAGAAAGACCGCAAAGGCCAATGGCAGCGGAAAGGCCAAGGCAATGGGCATAACCAACTTTCACAAACCACACAGCGCCAACAACCGGCTGCTCCGGCTGGCAATGTTCCACAACGACGTGTGGAACAATCTGCCGCGCCGCCAGCGCAGGTCACCGAAGAACAGCGCCTACGCTGGATTGCGGAGCTAAAGCGCCGGGGTGAGTATGCGCTTGGCTATAATCCACCGCAGTTCGACGAGAATGGCGATGAAATCGAAACGGTGACTGGCAAGCTAGACTTCGTGAGTGAAAATTCCGGCTCCTCGAAGAAAGGTCCGTGGACGCGCTACGGGCTAAAAGTGGGCGACGAGTGGTTTGGGACTTTCAGCAAGCCTTTGGGCGAAGCCGCGAAGAAAGATAAGGGCCATACCGTGAAGATTTGCTTCAAGCGCGGCGACCAATGGAATGACCTCGTGAGCATTGAAAGAGCGCGATGACCAAAACGCAAAAGCTCGCGTATCGGATTGCCAACGACCTTTTCACGAGCGGCGGTGGTAGCGGACGCCGTGCATCGAGGCTCGTGCTAGAGAACGGCGACGGTTCTAATGGCGGCGGTTGGTGCTTTAAGGCGGTTATTGACCGCATAGCCAGCCATTTAGAGCGAGCGAGGAAGGAATGAGCAAGAGCGCAAATAGCGGTTCGGTGCAGCGCATGGTTCGGCGTGTGGATCGGTCTCCAATGAACCCGTTACGCTGGTGCATCGAACTCGAATGTGGGCATGAGGAATGGGTGACATCGAAACGGAAACCGACAGCCAAGACGCGAAGATGCCCGCCGTGTGAAGGAATAGCGGCAAACACGCCGAACGACCAAGCTCAGGCGCGGCGGGCAACTGACAAATGAATACCACTGATCCAAGGCTCAACTCAACCGGCTCCCCGCCGTCGCCTGCAGCGCAGTGTTCGGTGAATTTGCACTTCCGAGTCCGTTTGTGCTGTGACTACGGGCACGGCGAGAAATGGGGAGAGTGGCACGAACTAGCAATGCCACGCGCCAAATACGGACAACTGCTCGACAAGATTTTGGCTGACCCTGAAGTAAAAGACTTCGAGGTTCAGCATTCACCGAACGCAGAGATCAGCCAAGCGGCTGGCGGAAAGGAATAAATGGACATCATGGACTGTGGACAAGGTATAAACCGGAACTTCGATGAGCGAGAAGCGCAAGCCGCTTTGGCTGCATCGAATGGTTCTGCTGCGCTGGTCGCATGGCTGAAGGCTGAAATGCTCGACGACGAGTCGGCCATGATATACGCGAAGGACGCGGGAGAATGGGAGAGATACCGACGACTCGAAGCTCACAGAGATGGCCTGTTGCATGTCCTGCACCATGTGAACGCCGAAGCCGCAAAAGAGAGTGACGCCCTATCCTATGCGAGATGCGATCTGATGAACGCGCTGTCCGCATTAAACCAAGGGAGGCTGAAGGACTCGTATATGGAAGCGGAGGCGGCCCAGCGCAGGATCAAGCAGGCAATCGGCGAAGCGCAGCAGAACGCTCGAACTGAGCCACGACGGAAAGAGAATGTATGACTGACCAAAAGTATCAAGGCCAACCACTGAGAAATTCCGGCGTTGGCTCCAGTGAGATTGTTATACAGCCGGGCCTGCGCGTGCTGGTAACTGGCGACCATCCGTGGAGTGGGAACACCGGAACAGTGAAGGAAAAAATCAAAACGCTCGTAGGCGAACTGTGGGTTGTAACTCTCGACAACGGCGGGAATGCGGGGGCCACTGAAGCAGACATCAAGGCTGTATAACAGTATGATTCGTCACAATCCCGAAACCAAAGACAAACCGTGAACTGGACGCCGCAACAGGCCCGAAACTACATGACGCGCCGGCTCGCGCAGGAGCAGCGGGCGCGGGAGAGGATGCTGGCGAAGACTGTGCATCGTTATCCGGTCGAGTGCTGGCGCTGTAAATGGCAGGGATTGCTGGCCGAGAACGAGGTTTGTCCGATTTGCAAGCAGGAAGATCAATTGCACGAAGATACGAACGCACCGCAATGAAATCCGTGCCGCAAAACGTGTCTGAGTCCGTGCGTCGTCGCAACCCGCATCTCTATGGCAAGAATCACAATCCACCTCAAGGGCTACCTGCCGTTGAGTCAGAACGCGCTCAAGGGCGCCCATTGGACGGTCCAGCACCGAGAGAAACGTCGCGCGGCTCTGGCTCTGCTCCGCGCTTTGCGATCCGATTCGTCGTGCGTAGTCGAAGGCCAATGGATTGGGATAACGCCGGAGGGGGCAGCCTCAAACGCTTACAGGATTTGCTGGTACAACCGCTTGGTATCCTTCCTGGCGACGGATGGGACGTTCTGGAAGGGCAGGTCGTCTCCGAGAAATGTGCCAACGCCGAGGAAGAAGGCGTCACCGTGATTATCGAGACGCCATGACCGACGAGACCGAAAAGCTGCGCCTCATCGAAGCCTTGGCCAAAGTGCTCTTGGCCGCATCGGAAGCGATGGAACGCAGCGACTGGAGCGCGGTCGAGAAATGTGAGGTTTGAGTGAATTGTGAGCCATCACGTCAAGGCGCGGGCAGGCGAGTTACGTCACCACCGCTTGCAAAGCATTTTCCAGAGGTCTTTGCGCCGTGCGAGCCAGCGTTTGAACCGGCGCTCCTGCTCGGCGTAAGCGGGGTCAACTTGGGTGGTCTCCGCGAAGTTGAACCGCCGCTGCTCGCGTTGGTAGGGCTTCACGCGGGCGGGGGTGAGGGCGGGGTGAGCGCCTTCAGCTTCGCTGCGGCGGCATCCTCGGCGATGTAATCTTCCAACGACTTCTCGTGGCTTTGCCAAGAGCGTCGATGGCGTCATCTAAGGTCGGTGCGTTTCCGAGGCGTTGGAAGAAGGCAATCGCCGCTGGTAGGCCGAAGCGGATGCCGAACTGGATCAGAGCGAGGAGGACGGCTTCAGACATAGGCTTGGACGTGTTTCCAAAGTTTTCGTGAGCGAATTCGCTTCAATGTAGCATACGAGATTCCGAGGTCAGCCGCCATCTGCATACTCCCGGACGGTGCTGCCAAAATTTCGCGGACCTGCGTCTCGGTTAACTTGGAGTTGCCATTGCGTTCACCGGGAGATGGAGTGCGGATGATCGGCCCCGTCTGCGGACGCCAACGGTCCTTGGCGTCTCTGTCGTGGTTGTTCCCTTCGTCATCTGTCAGAAACAAATGGGTGGGATTGCAACAGGGAGGATTATCGCATCGGTGGGCGACCATTTTGCCAGTTACATCTGCCCCGGTAACGATGGCGAAAGCTACGCGATGGGCTTTTAGCGATAGACGGTTTAGCGTCAGCAGGCCGTAGGGCAGCAGCTTTTTCTTTCGGCTACCTGTCCATTCCCAACAGTTCGGAGCGTTGTCCATCCTTTCCAAGCGAGACCAGAAATGCTGCTCCTGTTCGGGCGTTAGCTGCGGGATTGGTTTAGCGGACTGTGCGCTCACAATGCTGAAGCCTTTTTGATTTGCGTTCTCAGGGCTATGGCATCCTGTGGCGCGAAAAAGGGAACGACTAATTCTACAAACGCCGTCGCCGCCTGCAACGTGGCCGCGAACGCCGCATCGTAAGCCGCCTTGTCTGTGCCCCCGCTGGCCTTGTACGAGATCAGCGCGTCCTGGGCGACCTTCGCCGCCTGCCGATAGGCCAGATGCGCCCGCGACACCTTGGCGGCTGTCTCAGGCGGAATGAGGCCCTGGTTGTAAAGCGAGGCGTAAGTCTTGGACGCGCCATCGACGAGGCCGGTAAGACTGACCGTCGCGCTGTAGAACGATTTGCACGCCACCGGGCCAATGCAGAACGCCGCGACCAAGAGGAATACGAGCGGGAAGCGGGCTAAGGAGTCAGGTTGGCGAGTCATGGCTTTGGCTTATGTTTGTCGATTGACTCTTTGTATTCTAACCAGTCGCACCAACCTACCCATAGAAGAATGCAGATGAAGATGATCTCGTTCACGTCCAAGGTTTACGCGCCCACCGGGGCCGTGTCAACGCGAAGTTCGCGGCGGATGTTCCAAGATATATTCCTGGGAGTGCGGCGTTGCCAAGGGGAAGTCGTGCTCTACAAGAAACGCCGTCTCAGACTGGCACAGCCAATTCTTCCGCACCGCGCTCCAGCCGATGTCGGAGATAACGTGGTCGTACACCCGGTCGCGCAGGGCACGTACTTCGGCTTCGGTCATGTCGCGAGATTGGAGCGCGGGCGGGATCGCGTCAATCCTTGACATCGGCGCGGTGATTTGGTTGAATCGGGGCACATCGTTTAAGGCCGATGAATCGAAACGAAACACTTTGCTCCTTTCTTCGTCTGGTGTTGGTCGCCAGATCAGCACGCCTTAACTCTCGAAGGAGGGAGCGCGTACACCCGTGGCGAGCTGGGCTGGGCACTGCTTGGGTGCGGAAAGCCAAGCTCCGGCACGCTCTGGTGTGGTAAGGTTCCAATGAAGATAACAGAAAAACCAAGGATAGTCGGTTCAATCGGCGGTGAAGCTCCAACAAACGGCGCTCGCGATGGCATCGCAATGCAGGAACCGTTTCGCGTTCAAGTGACAATTCAAGGTGTCGCTCCGATTTTATTCCATCGATGGAATTGTGAATCGGTCGAGAGCAAGGCAAACGCCCGAAAAGGCAGCAAGGAAAAGAAAAGTGATGACATCGAAAGTTATGTTTACCGCACTCCAAAAGGCGAGTTGGCGATTCCAGGCGAATATATTCGAGGCGCGATTGTTGGTGCCGCGAAATATCAAGCTGATCCAAGGTCTCCGCGAAAAAGCGCAGCGGACCTTTTCAAAGCTGGTGTCATCAGCCTCACTCCACTCGCAAGTCTCGGAGTAAAAACATGGGATTATCTCGACCGAAGGCGGGTTTGCATTCAACGAAACGCGATTACGAGAAGCCGACCGGCAATGGCTGAGGGTTGGAAAGCGACGTTCGTTCTTCAAGTTCAATTGCCCGAATATATCAGCCCGGACTTGTTGAACGCTACGATTCAGGCAGCGGGAAAATTGATTGGCGTCGGCGATTTTCGACCATCGCATGGAAGATTTTCAATCATCGAGTTCAAAGAACTAGGTGATTGATTGTAAGGTGAGGCAAGCCAAGTCACGGAGAGCAGAGCGGTGGTGAGGTTCGCTTTGGTATGCTTGTGCAAGGTGTGGCGCGGTCAGGATCGGTCCGGCGCGGACAGGCGGGTTAGGGTAGGGTTCGCTTTGGTTGGGGGTGTTACGGAGTCGGCGCTTCCTCAGTCGCCGCATCCAATGAAGCCATAGCTTCTTTGAGACCGGCCAAGCGGCTTGCGATCTGGTTGACCGCGGCCTCGGATTTGTCGAGCAACGCTTGATCTTCGGGGGTGATGGTCCCCGGAGTCTCTTGGAGTTGCTTGATTGTCGCCTTCAGGCGATCCACGTCGCCGGCCACACCGGACAGGCTGGTGACGATTGAATCGACGGTTTCCGCGATGGCCGTGAATGCGGCATCGACTTTCGCTGCGTATGTTTCAATAGCTGTTGCCATTTTTATCTCTTTCGTTTGTTGGTTACGTTGCTGCGTCCAAGGTCTTGAGCGCCTTCGCAATCTTGTCCAGGCGCGACCTTAGAGCGTTGAGACGGCCCAAAATGTCGGGTTTCCCCAGTGCGGCCATCAACTCGATGTGCCGCACGGCGTTTGCACGCTCAGTTGCTAACAGGGCATCCTGAACGCCCTCAACGAGACGCTCAAGCCGACTGTCCTGTCCACCATGATTGTGTTCCGCCATTCGACAACAATACCTCCGAAGCAAATGAGGAGCGAGACTTATTACGGTAAATTATTCGCCTTCACCGCTTGCACCCAATCCTTGTAGCGCGGCGGCGGCTCCAGTTCTTCGAGCAGCATGATCGGCATGGGTAGGCTGCGGCATCTCGGGTGGGCGGGGTCCATGAGCGGGCGCGAGGCTAGGAACGGGAATTTCTTCAGGCGATGCGTGACGCTGGGCGCGGTCATGGCTTGCTGCCCTTCAGAAAGAACTGCACCAGCGCCAGCCCGAAGGTCAGCACGCCGAGCAAGCCGAAGATGACGGTGATGATCTGGCTCACGGTGAAATTCGATTGCTGCCGCTGCTCCTGCTGCGTCACGCGCCGCTCCCCGCCTGCGGCCCGGCTCTCCTGCAAGCGCCCGATGTCGGCTTTGATGCTTTCCAATGCGAGAGCGAACTGCTTTTCGTCGATAAACCGTGCGGCCTGTGCCTCCATCTTGCGCGTGAGGTCGTTGTGCTGGGCGTTATACTCGCGCTGGGCGTCCTCGGTCTTGAGCACCGATTCTTTGTTGGCGGAGAACGCAGCGGCAGTCTGTTCCTTCACAGCAGCAAGCGCCTTGTCCGTGGCGTCCTTCACCTCGGAAAAGCGCGTGTCGTAATGCTCTTTCAGAAGCGCGATCATTTGCTCGAAATGATGAA
>Ga0207645_10004242_pt1 | contig 10641 bp, 9 predicted proteins | sample KBSM53metaG_FD_184331 | JGI IMG/M metagenome (GOLD analysis project Ga0207645, IMG submission 184331) | Miscanthus rhizosphere microbial communities from Kellogg Biological Station, Michigan, USA - KBS M5-3 metaG (SPAdes) (version 2) | ecosystem: Host-associated > Plants > Roots > Rhizosphere >...
GCGGTGCAGCAGCGCGTCGACCGGCTGAAGGCGCCGATCCTCTGCCTGGTGGGGCCGCCCGGGGTGGGGAAGACGTCGCTCGGCCAATCAGTTGCGAAGGCAACCGGGCGCAAGTTCGTCCGGATGAGCCTTGGCGGTGTGCGCGACGAGGCCGAGATCCGTGGCCACCGTCGTACGTACATCGGCTCGATGCCCGGCAAGATCCTGCAGAACATGACGAAGGTTGCTGTGCGCAACCCGCTGTTCCTGCTCGACGAAGTCGACAAGATGGGGCAGGACTTCCGTGGCGATCCGTCGTCGGCGTTGCTCGAAGTGCTCGACCCGGAGCAAAACAACACGTTCGTCGACCATTACGTCGAGGTCGAGTACGACCTGTCCGACGTGATGTTCGTCGCGACGGCGAACACGATGAACATACCGGCGCCGCTGCTCGACCGGATGGAGGTCATTCGCCTTTCGGGCTACACCGAGGACGAGAAGATCGCGATCGCGAAACAGTACCTGTTGCCCAAGCAGATCAAGAACAACGGCCTGAAGCCCGAGGAACTGCACGTCGCCGAAAGCGCGTTGCGCGACATCGTCCGCTATTACACGCGCGAAGCCGGTGTGCGAAGCCTCGAGCGCGACATCAGCAAGATCTGCCGCAAGGTCGTCAAGGGGCTGCTGCTGAAGCAAAGCGAAGGCAAGGTGCGCAAGGCGCGCGGTCCGGTCGACATCAATTCGAAGAACCTGGACAAGTATCTCGGCGTGCGCCGGTACACGTACGGCATCGCCGAGCGCAAGAACCAGATCGGCCAGGTAACGGGCCTCGCATGGACCGAGGTCGGCGGCGACTTGCTGACGATCGAGTCGGTCGCATTGCCGGGCAAGGGCAAGACGACGACGACCGGCAAGCTCGGCGACGTGATGAACGAATCGATCGCCGCAGCACTTTCGGTCGTGCGCAATCGTTCGAAGCAGCTTGGGATACCGGCGGACTTCTACACGAAGACCGATCTGCACATCCACTTGCCGGAAGGTGCAACGCCGAAGGACGGGCCGTCGGCGGGTGCGGCGATCGTCACGGCGATCGTCTCGATCCTCACCGGAATTCCGGTGCGCTGCGACGTCGCGATGACGGGCGAGATCACGCTGCGCGGCGAAGTGCTGCCGATCGGCGGCTTGAAAGAGAAGCTGCTTGCAGCGGGACGCGGCGGCATCAAGACGGTGCTGATACCGGAAGAGAACGTGAAAGACCTGGTCGAGATACCCGACGAGATCAAGAATCGGCTCGACATCCATCCGGTGCGCTGGATCGAGCAGGTGCTCGAACGTTCGCTCGAGCGTCAGCCGACGCCGATCGTCGACGAGACCGACAAGACGGCGGCTTCAGTGCCGCCGGCGGCCGGCGCCGACGACGACAAGAGCGCGGTGATCAAGCACTGACGCGTTTTCCACGCAACGATCGACGGCGGGTGCAACCGTGCCCGCCGTTTTTGTTTGTGTCGAGCAGCAGATGACGAAGCACGTACATCGCGCAAGCCTTGACACCTGGAAAACGCCAGCGCTATAAAGTGGTACACCTCGCGCGTCGATGTCCGCTCGCGCTTCCGATTGGCGATGCCGCGGTCTTCACGTCGCCGCATGGCCCGCAGTTCGAATAGAAAGGATGTTCCGTGAACAAATCCGAAATGATCGACGCCATCGCCCGGCACGCCGATATCTCGAAGGCCGCGGCCGGCCGCGCGCTCGACGCGACCGTCGGCGCGATCAAGACGTCCTTGCGCCAAGGGGACATCGTCACGCTCGTCGGCTTCGGCTCGTTCTATGTCGGCAAGCGCAGCCCGCGCGCCGGCCGCAACCCCAGGACGGGCGACGCGATCAGGATCAAGGGCGGCAAGGTGCCGAAGTTTCGCGCTGGAAAAGCGTTGAAGGATGCGCTAAACTAGCGCCCCTCACGGCGTTACGCGCGGCTGGTTCGTACGGGTCGCTCGAAGTTTAGAGCGCTGTTGCATCGCGTGTCCGGTTGGCTCGCAAGGATCGCATCGTTCGTCCGGGTGCTTAGCTCAGCTGGTAGAGCGTCGCCCTTACAAGGCGAATGTCGGCGGTTCGATCCCGTCAGCACCCACCAGCACCCGGCACGAGAGCCGCGATGACGTGCTGCCGGAGCCGTTTTCGCGTGCGACGTCGGCCGTTTGAAGAATCATGGAGTGGTAGTTCAGTTGGTTAGAATACCGGCCTGTCACGCCGGGGGTCGCGGGTTCGAGTCCCGTCCACTCCGCCAAAAACTGTAAATTGAGTTGGAAAGGCCTGCCGTGACGGCGGCCTTTCCTCGTGCGCAGCTTCATTCGAGCGCCGCCGTCACGGCGTCATGAACCGAATTCCTGCGGCTTATCTCGCCCACGCCGGGCCCGATCGCCTTGCGAAGAAGGTCGCGCACCGCTGAGCGCGCTTCGACGATACGGAACGCAATGCCCTGTGCGGCGAGCTCGCGTTGTGTTTCGGCAAGCAGCTGCGCTCCCGCGATGTCCACATAAGGCGAGGTCGACAGATCCCAGACGACAACTCGCAAGTCGCGTTGCGTCGCGATGTATTCCCGCACCTGGTCGCGCACGTGGCCGACGTTGAAATAGAGCAATCCCGATTCGACGCGAACGATCAGCACGCCCGGAACACTTTCGTTTTCGGGATTGCGGTCGACGTCCGAATAGCGTTTCGTTCGGGGAATCCGCGCGAGGCGCGCGACGTGCGGATGCGCGGCGCGATTGACCAGCAACGCGATCGAGAATGCCGCCGCCAGCAGGACGCCCTTCAAAATACCCAGCAGCAACACGCCCGCGAACGCAGCCACTGCGATCAGGAATTCCGTTCGGCTCAGCGTCCATACCCGCCGCAGCTCCGGAATGTTGATGAGCCCCTTCACGGCGACGAGAACGATCGCTGCGAGTACGACATCCGGCAGGTTACGCAGCAGGCCCGTCAGGAACAGCAGGCACAGCGCGATCGTGACCGATGCCAGCACGACCGACAGTGGGGTCTTCGCACCGGCCTTGTCGTTCACCGTCGATTGCGACAGCCCGCCGGCAACCGGATAGCCTTGACAGACGGCAGCGGCCAGGTTCGCCGCGCCGAGGGCGAACAGCTCTTGCCGCGGATCGATCTCGTCGCCGTGCTTCTGCGCCAATGCTCGCGCCGACGATATGCCTTCGATGTATGCCAGCAAGAAGCAGGCGAGAGCGAGAGGTACGACGCCGTCGATGTCGCGCGCTTGCAGCGACGGCAGCATGAAATCCGGGAGTCCGGCGGGCAGCACGCCAACGGTCTTGAATCCCATCTGGGCGAGCGGCGTCGCCGACAATGCCACGATCGACGCCGCGACAACGAACAGCGCGATCGGACGCGCGGGAAACAGCTTGTCGCCGACGATCAGCAATGCGATCGCGCAGATACCGAAGGCAAGGACGACCGGCTGGGTGTCCGGAAGCTGACTGCCGAGCTTCCACAGGCGCTCGAAGAAGTCGCCGCTGCCGCCGGGCACGCCGAAGAGCTTCGGCAGCTGGGTCATCGCGATCGTGATCGCCGCGCCGGCCTTGAACCCGAGCAGGATCGTTTCGCTGATGAAGCTCACCAGCGAAGAAAGTCTCAACAGCCACGCGATGAAGCTGATTGCGGCGAATACGAGTGCCACGAGCGCTGCGATTTGCGCGAACCGGCCGGGATCGCCGGCCGCCATGCCTGCGACCGTCGTGCCTACCAGCAGCGAGATAGCCGACGTTGGACCGACGGCCAGCTGACGCGACGTTCCAAACAGCGCGTACGCGACACCGCCTACGAGGTAGCAGTAGATGCCGTATTGAGGGGGAAGTCCGGCAAGCGACGCATAAGCCAACGACACCGGGATCGCATACGCGGCCAGCGTAATGCCGGCGACGAGGTCATGTCGAAACCACGAAGGCCGGTAGCCGGCAAGCCAATGCGCGGGTGGAAAAACAGTGCGCCAGCGAAGGGCCCGTTTCCCGGCGCGGTCAGTTACAGCCTCCGGCATGCGCTTGCGTCCTTCGATTTCGCCCCATTCTCAGCGAGGCGACACACAGCGCGCGACCTTAATGCGCCTCCGGAATGAACTTGAATGGATACGCGCTTTCCTTGTAGTCGCCTTGTTTCTGCCGCTTCGGAAGCTTGACCTTCTCGCGCGGCACGTCGTCATAGGGAATCCGCTTCAGAACGTGCTCGATGATGTTGAGCCGCGCGCGCGATTTATCGTCGGAGCGAACGACGAACCAGGGCGCCCACGATGAGTCGGTTGCCGCAAACATGGCGTCGCGGGCGCGCGAATAGTCGAACCAGCGGCCGTACGACTTGAGATCCATCGGCGAAAGCTTCCAGATCTTCCGTCCGTCGTCGATCCGCGCCTTGAGCCGGCGCGTCTGCTCGTCGGGGCTCACCTCCAGCCAGTACTTGAGGAGGATCACGCCCGATTCAACGATCGCCTTCTCGACGAGCGGGACGGCGGTGAGAAAGCGCTTCGCCTCGTCCTCGGTGCAAAAACCCATCACGCGCTCGACCCCTGCGCGGTTGTACCAGCTGCGGTCGAAGATGACGATCTCGCCGGCGGCCGGCAGATGCGAAATGTAGCGCTGCAAATACATTTGGGTCTTCTGGCGCTCGGTCGGCGCGGGAAGCGCCACGACGCGGAACACGCGAGGGCTGACGCGATCGGTGATCGCCTTGATCGTGCCGCCCTTGCCGGCGCCATCGCGGCCTTCGAAGACGATGCACACCTTGACACCCTTGTGCTTCACCCATTCCTGCAAGCGCACGAGCTCGATGTGCAGACGCTTGAGTTGTTTCGCGTAGCCCTTGTTGGAAAGCGCAACGCCATTTGGCGGCCGCGCGCCGGCGTCGTCCGGACGATCGCGCGCTTTCTTGCCGGTGCCTTTACGCTTCGGCTGCGTAGCGCGTTGCGCCGCTGCCGTTTCGCCGCGCTGACGATCGATCCGTTTCATTTTTGCCCCGCCGGTGTCCAGGTGTTGTCCGGGTTGTAGCGCTGGATGGAGCCGGCGCTGGCCGTCGTGTTCGGTCCAAGATCCGTTTGCAGGACCTTGCCGTCCTGATTGACGATGAACGTCATGATCCCCGAGCTGCCATATTTGGCGGGGTACGCCACGACGGCGAATCCGCCGATCGCGCGACCCCGAACGACGTAGTCGAGCGCACCCATCGGCGCGTTCGCTCCCTGACCTTTCAGCAGTCGGTAGTAGTAGCCCCGGTACGGCGTCGGACCCTTGGTGTTCTTCTGATAACCCTCGCTGGTGGCCTTGGCGACCAGCAGACCGAGCGGGCTCGGCGGCTCGCCCTCCTTGGTCGGCCAAAACAGCCCGTCGTGCTTGCCGGGACTGCTCGTGAATTTCATCGCGTACTCGGGCACGCCGTTGCCGTTGCGGTCGGCCGAGGCGTAGTCGCGCTCGGCGTCGACGATCGCCTGCAGCACCTTGATGGCGTCGAGCTCGTTTTCCCCGATCCGGCGCGCGCGGAGTTCTTCCTTGCCTGCTTGCGTGTCGAAGCGCCACCGGTCGGCCGTTTTCACGAGCGGGAACGCGAACGGGAAGTCATCATTGCCGATGATGAGCGTCGTCGCGTCCCCCGTCGGCACAAGGGCGTGCTTCGCATCGTAAGAAGCGACGAATTGCCGGCGCAGCGTGCCGTCGGCGACGGCATCGCCCGACGACAGGTCGCCGGGATCGTTGCCGAGGACTGCACGGATCGCCTTGGCGTCGTCCGCTTTCACCGCGGCGACCAGTGCGTTGACGGCCTCGTCGGGCGTGACGAACGTCTTCTGTGGTGCCTCCGCGGCGAACGCATGCGTGGAAAAGAGCAGCGCTACTGCGAGCAGGAGCAGGAGGAGAGCTTTCCACTCCCAAGCTGCGTGCGCTGGGTCCAACTGGCGGTGCATCTTTGCCTCCGGCGAGGTGAGGGTGTCGTTCATCGCCGTCCTCCGCCACCTCGACCGCCGCCACCGCCGCCGCGCCCGCCACCACCGCCGCCACGCGCCCCTCCGCCGCCGCTCGAGCGCGACATGTTCCCCGAGCTGCGCGCCGAATTCATGCTCGATGTACCGCGATTGCTGTAGTCGCGCGTCTGCGCACCCCCGCCGCGCGTGTCCATCGCGGAACTGCCGCGACCGCTGTAGTCGCGATTGCCTGCGCCATAGCTGCTTGCGCCGCCGCGACTGCCTTGAGCGTCGCGCGCCGAGACTTCACCGCGCTGGATCTGCTCGCGCCCTGAATCCGCGCGCCCGCGGAACGCGTCGCGCGACGCGGCGTCGGCGGACTGACCGCGGCCGTTTTGTCTCGCCACGTTCTGGTCGCGATACGGGACCGCGCCGCGGCGATCGCTGTTGTGCTGCCAGTTGCTATTGCTCACGTTCGTGCGGTTGAAGTTGTTGTAACGGTTGACGTTGACGTTGACGTCACCGCGGCCCCAGTTGCAGTTGCCCCACAGCGCGCCGCCGACGATGACGCCCGCGGTGAAGCCCAGCAGCGCTCCGCCGGCGACGTAGCCGGGCGGATAGTAGTAGTAGGGCGGATACGCGGGATAGGGCCATGCGCCGTACACCACCGTCGGGTTGTAGGTCGGCACGTATACGACCTCGGGTTTGGTCGGCTCGATCTTGATGACGGTCGTGCTGTTCTCCTGGGTGGTGATGACCTTCTGCTGCTCGCTGTCCTGGAGCGAGCCTTGAGCCACTGCCTTTTGCCGCAGGCTCTGCGCAGTGTTCATCACGTCCGCCTGTTGCGCGAGAAACGCATCGCCGAGCTTCTGGGTCCAGTCGAGCTTCTCGCTCATCATGGTCAGCACCTGAGGGAACACGCACAGCGACTTGACGCTTGGGTCCCACGGCTGATTCTGCAGCGCATCCTCGAGTGCCTTGTCCTTGAGTCCCGGATTGGCCTTTACCCAGCGCTCCGCGGACACGACGTCGAGCGGATACGTCGATGCCATCAGCGCTTGCGCCAGCAGCGCGTCGGGATACAGGGCGATCGGTGCCACCAGCTGATCGAGTTCCTCCTGCGAAAAAGTCTTCTCCGTGGACGCAGGCGCAGATGTTGCGGGCGCGGTCGCTTGCGCCGTCGGCGCCGGCGTTTGCGCCTGGACGGTCAACGCAAGCGAGAGACAGACAACCGTCGCAACGACGGCGTTATGCTTTTTTCCCACCACGAGAGCTCCCGAGACCGATATTCAACGTCTCGTTGTACAGGGTTTCGCCCGGAGGCGTATGGAGACGTGATCGTGCCGCAGCACAGGTGCACCGTCTTTGCAAATCTCGACACGGACTGCCGCCGTTCACAGGCGCTCGGAAGATCCGTCGCCCCCTTGAGTCATTCGGGTAACGTCGTGCCCGAAATGCCGGCGCCAATCGCCCGGTGTCATTCCAGACCAACGCGTGAACCTGCGCGTGAACGGACTTGCGCCTGCATAACCCAGGCTTGCAGCGACGTCGTCGAGCGCAATGTGCGACGACGAAATCAGTTGGCGCGCGAGCTCGAAGCGAACGTCATCGAGGACTGCCTGGAAAGTCGTCCCCTCATCGTGCAAACGTCGATTCAATGTGCGCCGGTGCATCGAAAGCGCCTGTGCGACGTCGTCTCCGGAATACTTGCTGTCGAGAAACAATATGCGGAGCGCCCGAGACGCCTGCTGAACGATGCTCGGCACCTTGTCGCAGCTCACCTGGCTTTCGGCGAGTTGCAGAAGCGCCGGATCGGCACCATTCACGGCCTTGCGCAGCCAATGTGCCGAAAAGCGAATTGCGCAGAACTCCGCGTTGAAGGTTGGAGAGACGTTGAGAAAATGCCGGTGGTGCGTAAAGTCATGCGGCTTGGCTGAGGGGATGAAGACTGCGGTCGGCGTCCAGGTGGGCCCGCAGAGCTCGCGCGCGAAGTTCATCTTGGTCGCGATGTACGCGTCAAAGAGCTGTTCGAGACCGGTGACGCCGGCGTCGTAGATCGCAATCCCGAAATCGGCGACGCCGGCCGTTTCCCTCAGAAAGGGGACGGCACCCTCGCAGTTGAGATGCTGATGGACGTTGAGCTTGTGCAGTGCTTCACCGACCGTGGGCGTATTGCGCACGAGCTGCCCGACGACGCCCAGGTCGGACAAGTGCCATACGCGACCCGCCAGGAGGCCGAAATGCGCGCAGCGTGTACGTGCCGCGGCCTCGTGGAGAATCCGACCCAGCGCGACGTAGGGGATTCGAGCATCGGGATCATCGAAGGCTGTCGCTGAGACACCCGCACGCCTGAAAATCGGGATCGGATCGACATCGAATTGCCGAATCAGCGGCGCCAGCGCCGTAAACGCGCCGATCCTTTGCATCGCGGGCGCGGGCGCCGTCGCGGCGTCCCGCATCGAAGGTCTCGCCAAGTGGCTGAAGGACGGCGCACCCATTGGATTTCCCTTAGGCGCGACTATTCCTTGAACGGTAAAACATATCAGTCTATACGACCGACGTCACCGATTGTCAAGAATCGTGATGGTTGCCACAAAACGTGCCGTCGGCCTGTCAAGAAGTGCGAAGACAACCGCGCCGAGGCGGCAACATGATTCGGAAAAGACAATTTGGTTCCCGGCTTTATCCGGCATCTCGTTTGCGCACTAGAGTTCGCCAGGGGATTTGAATGTCGGACTTCGTTGAAGTGGCGTCGACTGAGCACGTGATATCCGGTACCGGCGCATGGGTGAAACCTGCCGACATCGCCGTTGCGTTGTTTAACGTAGGCGGGGAAATGTTTGCGATAGACGATGCGTGCATTCGTTGCGCATCGTCCCTCGCCGCGGGAGTGCTCAACGCGACGGTAATACGATGCTGCCGCTGCGGTTGGCGCTACGATGTCAGAAGGGGTTGCGTGGAGGGCATGCCCGCGCTGCGCATCCAGACATTCGAAACGAAAGTCGTGGGGCCGGCCATTCTGGTCGCGACCACGGCAAGGCAGACGTTCTAGGGCTTGCGGGGGGACATGGAGCGCCGAGAGGTGAGCGATTTGCGCGATTACGCCGTGGCGGAGACCACGAAGGGCGGCCTCCACGTCACGATTCGCGCGCTGCGCGACGAGGATCGCGAGAAGGTGGCAGCCGCGGTCCGCGGTCTCGATCCGGAGTCGATCTATCTTCGCCTCTTCAGCCACCGTCGCGAGCTCACCGACGCGGCGCTCGACCGACTCATGCGATTCGATCCCGCCAGCGAAGTCGTGCTGCTCGCAACCGTAGGTGCTGCGGCCGGCGAGCGCGTGATCGGCTCGGCGCGCTACGTCGTGGGGAAGCCTAACGTTGCCGAGGTCGCGTTCATGGTCGAGGAAGATTTCCACGGACGTGGCATCGCGAGCCTTCTGCTTCGCCACCTCGCACGCGTCGCGCGCGTGCAGGGCATCGAAACATTCGAGGCGGACGTGCTCGCCGAAAACAAGGCAATGCAATCCGTGTTCGCGCGCAGCGGCTGGAAAGTCCAGTCGCAGCGCGACGGCGGCACCGTGCATCTCACCATGAGCCTTCCGGATTAGCGGCGAAGACACTCATCGAGTCGCGCCCGACGCATCGCTGGTCGTGGCGGGTAGCGCGGCCCCGGCCTCGAAGCTGCCACCGAGTGCGAGGTGCAGGTTGACCCGCTGCACGAGACGCTCGGATTCCATGCGCAGCAGCGCGACGCGGGCCGAATAGAGCGCGAGTTGCTGCTGCTGCACGCCGCGCAGATCGATCGTCCCGACGCGGTAACGGATGTTGGCGAGCTCCAGCGCACGCTCGTTCTCGCGCACGGCGCGGATCAGGATCTGCTCGCGGTCGCTGGCGGTACGACCCGCCGCGAGCGCGCCCTCGACCTCGCCGAACACGCGCGCGCCCACCTTGCCGTAGTCGGCGATCGCCGCCTGCTGCTCCGCCGTGCGCGCCTCCACTTGCGCCTGCAGCAGGCCGCCGAGGAAGAGCGGCTGCACCAATCCCGCACCGAAGCTGAAGAGCGGATTTTCGCGGCTCTGCAGCACGAAGAGCTCGGATGAAATCGACGTGAAGTTGGCGACCAGCGTGATGCGCGGCAGGCGGGCGGCTTTCGCCTCCTCGGTGCGATAGAACGCCGCGGCGACACGGCGCTCCGCCGCGACGACATCGGGACGTCGCTCGAGGAGCTCGGAGGGAAGTCCGGCCGGAACGTCGCCAGGCCAGGCGGGCAGGGTTTCGGCCACCGCGACAGTGCCGCCGGGGTAACGCCCGACAAGTGTTTCGAGTGCGCGCAGTGCGTTGACGTAAGCGAGGTCGAGGCTGCGCGCCGTGTCGCGCAGGCTTTCGACGCTGGCCTGGGCCAGCGCGACGTCGTATTCGTCGCCGTTGCCGATGCGCAGGCGCTCCCGCGCAAGTGCTGCGAGCTGCTCGGACGCCTTCAACATCGCTTCCGCCTGCACCTTCTGCAATCGCGCTTCCACAGCCACGATCCAGCTCTTGGCCACCAGCGCTGCGATCGATTGCCGCGCGAACTCGGCGTCGAGCGCCGTCGATTGGTACTGCAACTCCGTTGACCGCGTCACGGCGCGCACACGGCCCCAGAGGTCCAGCTCCCACGATGCGAAGAGACCGACACCCTCGAGCCCCGACGAATCGCCACTCATCTTGCCGCCG